>Ga0073905_10001076_pt1 | contig 13692 bp, 10 predicted proteins | sample KloWWTupernatant_FD_65482 | JGI IMG/M metagenome (GOLD analysis project Ga0073905, IMG submission 65482) | Active sludge microbial communities from Klosterneuburg, Austria, studying microevolution and ecology of nitrifiers - Klosterneuburg... | ecosystem: Engineered > WWTP > Aerobic digester >... | reverse complement strand
TTTGATCCTCGTAAGCGGACTTCTGAGTTCATGTGAAACGTCAATGAGCAGTGACTCTTTTGAGTTTATCATATTGGAAATTTTTTCCTTCATCTCATTGATAGATTCAGCAAGTCTTCCCAGCTCGTCTCTTCTGTTGATAATTATTCTAGTGTTAAGATTTCCCCTGGAAATTTCTTCAATGTCTTTTGAAATGGATTTTATTGGTCCGAATATCCAGCGCAGCGCAAAGTATAATGCAAGTGTGAGAATAGATATAGCTACAATAATTAGTAATACAGCTTTTTCTTTTTCGATGAATTCTATATGTTTGGCAGGAGAGATTATAATATATCCATTATTGATCTTTGTAAAAAAAAGCGGACCGCCTCTGAATCTCATCGGAAAACTTGGAGCACCTTCACGAAATTCAGGGAATTGTCTGAGCTCCTTCAGATCCGGTATTCTTTCTGAATTTGACCAGATCAGTTCGTCAGTTTCAATTCTGATGTCAAGATTTTTTTTCTTTGCAATCTCTTCAGCTGTTTTAATATCAGGCGGGTTACCAATGTCTTTGATAATATATTCATTCAATGACATTATATATTTGTTTATCATAATAGCCGGATCGACTCCCAGACTCAGCTTTGCAATAAATCCGGCTGTCAGATTAACTATTATAATGAACACTGTAAACAGCAGCAGCAATTTCAGGAATATCGGAAATTTAATCTTCTTCATCTTCAGCAAAAAATATATAACCGACCGACTGAACTGTCTTAATGAATTCAAGTTTTTTCTTATGAAGCTTGCCGCGGAGTCTTGAGACCATTACATCTATGCTTCTGTCATTGTAATTCCAGCCAGTACCTTTTACTTTTTGCATTAGATAATCTCTTGAAAGGACTTTCCCGTTATTCTCTGCAAACAACAATAAAATATCAAATTCCATTGAAGTCAAATCTAATGTCTTTCCCTGAAGCAAAGTTTTTCTTGAAGAAGGGTCAATGAATAGTTCTTTAAAATCAAAAATGGAATTACCGTTTCTTTTATTTTTCGTTCTTCGAAATACAGACTGAATCCTTGCAAGCAGTTCACGCGGCTCAAATGGTTTGGATAAATAATCGTCAGCACCAAGTTCGAGTCCGACAATCTTATCTGTAGTTTCACCTCGCGCAGTAAGCATTATCACAGGAATATCTTTGGTTTTTCGTATCTCTTTTAACGTTTCAAATCCATCCATATCCGGCATCATAATATCGAGTATTACAAAATCATAATTGATTTTTTCAAGTTCTGATAATCCGTCTAAAGGATTCTCAACTGAAACAGGTTCAAAACTGTATTTTTTCAGATAATCTATAAGAAGATCTGACAGTTTTTTGTCATCGTCAATTATAAGAATTTTTTTCATAATGTAAAAAGAAGGGGCAAAGCCCCCTCTTCATTTAGATTAAATTAGATTAATTTCAGTTTCCTATTTCATGAAATTTCCTGGTCCTCGTGGCTGATGTTTATCTTTCATTTCTTTAAATTCAAACATCAGCTCAACGGCTTTTACTCTCTGTTCAGGAGTTAGTATTGCATGGAACTCCACAAGCTTATCGATCATAAAAGTTTTCATTTCTTCTCTCTTACTTTCATTTTTTTTCATTTGATCCAGTATGCTGTTTTTATCGAGAGTACTCTTTGTAAATTCTTCAGAAAATTCTTTCATCATACTTTCACGATCAGGTTTTTGAGATTCCATTTTTTCTTTTATCTGAGCTTTTATTCTTTCCACCTGTGCTTTTTGTGAAGCATTGAGATCGAGCTTTTCTGAGATCTTGTCAATTATGAATCCTTCAGGACCGTCTGCGAATTTGCGAATGTTTTTTGCAATTGCTATTCCTTTTACTGTGATCACTCCAAATAATATCAGCATTATTAAAAGTGTAATCCTTACTCCGGTTCTTTTTAGAAATGGTTTCTTTACCTCTGCTGCTGGCTGATTATTAATTTGATCTGAGATTTCTTATCTCCTTATTTTTATAATTTAGTAAATGAATTCATTACAAAAATACAAAGTATATTTTACAGTAATGTTTTCGAAATGTAAATTATTGTAACACAGATAAAAAAAATTATCCGGATCAATTCATAAAATTAATTGCAAATCCAAGCTGAAGACCGCCGACATTATTTATATCACTTCCATTCAGACTCTGGACCGGATCTCCTAATGTAGAGATATAATAATAACTTAGATTGAAATTTAATGACATGTTCTTGCTTTGCCTGAAGCTTACACCCAGTCCTGTAAATCCTCCCAGTGCAAATTGTGTGGTGGTATAACCAAGTGCTGAAAAGAAATCTCTGTCATATGGATTGAGGAAAATTAAAGTCGGCGAAATACCTACATTAAATATAGGAACAAATTCCCCCTCTATATCATCTGTAAACAATTCCTTTCTTAATCCTATACTGAGCGGCATCATGAATACTCTGTTTATTTTATTGATTACAAACGTATTTCCGAATGGATCTGTCCTTTCAGTCTCACGTGAATCGGTAACATTAGAAAACAGCACATTAAAAAATACATCAGTTGTTTTTCCAATTGGTACATATAAACTTGCATTCGGTCCGAAACCTCTTTCCGAATATGAAAATCCAAAGCCCCAGATATTTCGTGGTTCGGGTTTGGTATATTTGATCTGGGAATATGAAACAGATGTGAGAATAAATGTAAGCAAAAATAATGCAATTAATGGAACATATATTTTTTTCATAATAACATGATTTGTTAATTGTTTAAAGAAAGTTAATTAATTAATTTTTGATTTAAAATTCCAAACACGTTTGACTCCAAAAAGATTTAATAAGTTCAGTCATGTGATCAGTAAACGGCAGAAGTTTTTAACACTTGTACTTGAGAATATACATGATCAACACAATGTGAGTGCCATTTTCAGAAGTGCGGAAGCAGCGGGTATTGACAAAATTTACCTGATCTATAATACAAATAAATTTCCAAAGATCGGAAAGACTTCTTCAGCAAGTGCTAAAAAATGGATAACTACAGAAAAATTTGAAAGTGTGAAAGATTGTTTTGAAGAGCTAAAGAAAAATAAGTTCAGGATTTATTCCACTCATATGAATGAAGAGAAAAAAAAGAATCTGAATCTTTATGATCTTGACCTGACAAAAAAAGTTGCTATCGTAATTGGTAATGAACATACAGGTGTTTCTGATGAAGTAAAAGAAATGTCGGACAAAAATTTTTTAATTCCGATGTTTGGACTAATACAGTCGCTGAATGTGTCAGTTGCAGCAGCAGTCTGTGTATATGAAGCACTAAGACAAAGACTTGCAAAAGGAATGTATGAAAGATCAGGATATACAAAAGCTGAGTTAAAAGAAAAATTAACAGATTATTTAAACAGATAAATTAAATGCTCCCATCATATTTTAAAAAAGAATTAAATATAAAAAACCCTGAGAATTTTCTGCTTATATCAGGTCCATGTGTAGTAGAATCAAAACAGGTTATATTCAAAACATGTGAAGCATTAAAAAAGCTTTCAGAAAAATACAAACTTCCCTTTATTTTCAAATCTTCTTTTATAAAAGCCAACAGAACTTCTACATCTTCTTTCAGGACACTTGGTATTGATGAGTCTCTGAATATTCTGGCAATGGCAAAAAAGGAATTTGATGTGCCAATATTGACTGACATACATTCCGAACTCGATGCAGAGCTGGCTTCTGAAGTTGCAGATGTATTACAGATACCGGCATTTCTCTGCAGGCAGACCGAGCTACTCGAAGCAGCAGGCGAAACAGGAAAGATTGTGAACATTAAGAAAGGTCAGTTCATGGCACCGGCTGACATGATCTTTCAGGCAAAAAAAGTTGAAGCAACAGGCAACAAAAAAATATTACTCACAGAAAGAGGTACTACATTTGGATACAATAATTTAGTGGTGGATATGAGAAGTCTTGTCATTATGAAAAAATCCGGTTATCCTGTGATCTTTGATGCGACACATTCTGTACAGATGCCTTCAGGTAATAAAGGAGTAAGCGGCGGTAATCCTGAATTCATCGCACCTCTTTCAAGAGCTGCGGCAGCGGTTGGAGTTGACGGATTTTTTATTGAGACACATCCTGATCCAAAGAAAGCTCTTAGTGATGCTGACAGTATGTTGAAATTAGATAAAATGGAAAGTCTTTTAAAAGAACTAATCTCTGTTCATAAACTGAATTTTAAATCTTAAAATAAGTTTGGCAAAAAAAAATATTTTAAACCGTACTAATCACGGCACTACAAAACCGGCTTACTATGCAGGAATATTCATAGTTGCAATGTCAACATTACTTCTCGAATTCACTCTGACCCGTGTATTGTCAGTTTCACTATGGTATCACTTTGCATTTATGATCATCAGTGTCGCATTGCTTGGATTCGGGATTAGCGGTGTAGTGCTTGCTCTAAGCAGCAGGATAGAAAAGATAGAATCCGATAAGCTGCTCAGCATATTATCCATATTGTATGGCCTTAGTGTTTTGTTTTCTTTTATCTCGATGAATAAAATTCCATTCGATCCTTTTAGTCTGCTTTCGGAATCTATTCAGCTTTTATATCTTCCGGTGTATTATCTTCTTATCACACTGCCGTTCTTTTTTGCAGGACTTGTGATTTCGGTTCTTCTTGTCAGATATAAAAAAGATGTTTCGAAATTATATTTTTATGATCTGACAGGTGCAGGAATTTCATGTATTCTATTTATTATTCTGATACCATTGACCGGCGGAAGCGGTGCAGTTGCTGTAGTTGCAGCGATGGGATTTCTTGCTGCAGTTTTATTTTCATATGAAAAATATAAAACCATTTCACTTATTTCAGTTATCTTAATGGCACTGTCTCTGACATTTCTGATAAATTCCGAAGAGAGACTTCCGATCAGTATTACGGAAAATAAAATTTATGGTAATTATGTTAAAGACAGACCCGATCTGAAAGTAAGAACCGACTGGAATATTTTTTCAAAGATTGACGTAATGAAGGATGAAGATAAATCAGAGGATGGTTATGATATTTATCTTGCAATTATCGACGCGGGAAATGCTACAACAAATATTCCTAATGTAACTTCGCTTCCGCCTAAGACAAAACCGGCAGATGCATCTAATCTTGCATACGTTCTCAAAGATTCAGCAGAAAAAGTTTTCATAATAGGTTCAGCCGGAGGAGGAGAGATACTCGCCGGACTTTATCATAATGCAAAAGATATTAAAGCTGTAGAGATCAACGGAATCTTAAATGACTATTTAGAAAGCTCACTTCAGTACTGGACAGGTCCGCTTGTAAAAAATAATAAAAGTGTAAATCTCATAACCGATGATGCGAGGAATATTTTAAATTCCAAAAGGATAGTTTATGATGTGATAATTTCAGCTCACACTATTTCAGCTTCTGCAATGTCCAGCGGAGCAATGAGTATGGTAGAAAATTACATTCTCACGAAAGAGGCAGTCAAAGAATATCTGCATCATCTGAATAATAAAGGAGGTATGCTTTACATCTCCCGACCTGAGACACAGATTCCCAAATTAATTACTACTTTAAAAGAAGCAAGACTTGAAAACAGCCGCGGACTTGATGACAGTAAGAATTGTTTTATAATATTCAGAAGACCTCCAAATGATTTCGAAGGTGAGAAAAGTTTTCTTGCAGGTGTATTGTATAAAAAGGACGGATTTAGTGCCGAAGAAATTTTAAAGATCAGGGAAGAGTCGAGTTCGCTTAGTCTGGATCTTATGTATGATCCGCTTTCTGAACGGGAAAGTTTTTATAAAACTCTGATCGAATCAGATAATTTCAGAAGTCTCGCAGGAAGTGAAGAAGGAATTACGGAATCTACACTTGAACCTGCAACTGACGACAAACCATTCTTCGATCAGAATATCGGATTTGGAAATCTTACTATGAAAGGAATTTCGGAAACGTTTTCACAGGATGATAAAGCAATACTAGCACTGAAAGACAAGCCTGTGGCTGAGACTTCTTTAATAGTAATTTTGGTTCAAACTCTTCTTACAGCATTTGCATTTTTAATTCTCCCTCTCATTCTCGCAAAAAAGAAATTAGAAAGCAAAGCCACAGGAAAAACTTTTCTGATATATTTTGCAGCGATCGGACTTGGATATATTATGATTCAAATTTCATTGATACAAAAATTTACTTTGCTGCTCGGACAGCCTGTATATACAATACTGACAGTGATCTCATCAATGCTTATATTCTCAGGGATCGGCAGCAGATTTTCGGATTCATTTCTAAAGAATAACAAATATAAAATTCAGATAATATTTTTTCTTATTGCATTAATTGCGATACTGATCGGAGTTTTTAATTCATATCTGTTTAGTGCAATGGCAAGGTTTGATCTTATATACAGAGTTTTAATTTCAATTCTGATAATTGCTCCGTTAGGATTTTTAATGGGAATGCCGTTTCCGATGGGAATGGAAAAGATCGATAATTCAGAAAAAAGTCTTGCGGCATTTTCATGGGCGATCAACGGATTTTTCTCTGTCATTGGTTCGGTCATGGCAATAATTTTTGCTATGACAATGGGGTTCAGATTTGTTTTTATATTCGTATCTGTGTGTTATCTTATTGCAATGCTTATGATAATTTTCAGAAACAAAGCGATGAAATTAAAAACCGTGTAAATTTAATTCAACATTCCTCAGAGTCCGAAGTGCAGGTGACTCTGCGGTAACAGTGTTCTGTAAAAGATCTTTCGGTGAAAATATATCAGACAAATTAAAAAATAATTAATTGAAAATAGGAATTCTTACAAGCGGCGGTGATTGCCCGGGTCTGAATGCAGTCATAAGAGCTATTGTCAGAAAATCCGATCAGCTTGGATTTGAAACAATAGGTATTATTGATGGGTGGAAGGGGATCTTTGATGAAAATTATATTCAACTTGATCTGAACAGTGTAGCAGGGATTATCAATAAAGGCGGTACAATTCTTGGAACATCAAGATTCAGTCCGTTTGAAAAAAAGAACGGCATGGATAAACTGTTAAATAAAATTTCACGAAAAAAAATTGATGCAATCATTGCAATCGGAGGTGAAGGTTCAATGCATATTGCTCAGATGGCATATGAAGCAGGTATAAACATAGTCGGCGTGCCAAAGACAATTGACAACGATATCAGCGGTACAGATTATACATTTGGTTTTGATACAGCAGTTGGAATAGCAACAGAAGCAATCGACAGACTTCATACTACTGCAGAATCTCATCACAGGATCATGATCCTTGAAGTCATGGGAAGACATGCTGGATGGATAGCTTTATACAGCGGATTAGCCGGTGGTGCTGATGTAGTCGTTATCCCTGAAGTTACCACTAAAATTTCCCAGGTGATAAAAGTTATCAAAAGCAGATATAACAGAGGAAAACGTTTTTCAATAATTGTGATCGCAGAAGGAGCAAAATTTGATGAGAAAAGTATGAAATTAAAAAAAGAAAATAAAAAACTTGACGACTTTGGCCGTGAAAGACTTGGAGGCATCTGTACTTTCCTTGCAGACGAAATAGAAAGAAGAACCGGTTTTGAATGCAGAGCTACTATCCTCGGGCATGTACAGAGAGGAGGTATGCCGTCAGCTTTTGACAGAGTGCTTGGTACAAGGCTTGGGATCTATGCCGTTGAAATGGCTTACGAAAAAAAATTCGGACGGATGGCTGCGCTTCAGGGAAATGAGATTGTGGATATTCCTATCACAGAAGCTATCGGAAAATTGAAAACTGTTGATAAAGATCTTTACGAAGTAGCACAGGTTTTCTTTAAATAAAAAATTATTTTTTTAAAATCAAAAATGTCTGATAAAAATCCATCCGAAGTTCATTCAAGCGGATTGCTTACAAAGCTCGGTCTGATGACTGCAATTCTGATCGTTATCAGCTCCATGATCGGCTCAGGAATTTTCAAAAAAGCCGCGCCAATGGCAATGGATCTGCAGTCGGGCGGTTTGCTGCTGGCATGCTGGATCATAGCCGGACTTATAACTTTAATAGGTGCTGTCACAAATGCAGAGATCGCCGGACTTATCGCTGCTCCGGGCGGACAGTATGTTTATTTCAAGGAGATGTACGGTAAAGCATTTGCATTCATTTACGGATGGTCATGCTTCTCTGTAATTCAGTCTGCATCCATAGCTTCTATTGCTTATGTATTTGCCGAATCCGTGAATGCCGTTCTGCCGCTTCCGCATCTCAGCGCTTCGATGGAAAGTTTTAACATACTCGGAATCTTCTATCCCTTTGCCAGCTTTGGTGTAAAAGCTCTCACCATTGCTACAATTATATTCCTTACTACAGCAAATTATCTCGGAGTTATTTTCGGAGGATATATAAATAATATTTTTACAATTCTGAAAGTCATCGGTATTCTTACCATAATTTTTTTAGGACTGACTTTAAGTGGAGGCTCAGTGGATAATGTCGCTCCACTCGGAGTAAATCCTTCAGCGGAATACGGCACTTCGCTTGGTCTCTTCGGCGCAATGTTTGCCGCAATGCTCGGTGCCTTCTGGGCTTACGACGGATGGAATAATATCGGGTATCTCGGCGGTGAAGTTAAGAATCCTAAAAAGAATATTCCCATCGCACTTTGTACAGGAGTATTAATTGTCATAGGAGTTTATCTGCTTACAAATTTTGTCTTTCTTTATGTCATTCCTGTAAGTGAAATTATTGAAATTGCGCAAAAGGAAAATACGATCATTGCTGTAGAGGTCATGAGGAAATTTCTCGGATTCGGCGGTGCATTTTTTATTTCAATTTTGATAATGGTCTCCACGTTCGGAACAACCAACGGCACTATCCTTGCATCATCCAGAATTTACTTTGCAATGTCCCGTGATAAATTATTTTTTAAACCGGCAGGGAACGTTCATCCAAAATTTAAGACTCCATACACTTCACTCATAATTCAAGGCGTCTGGGCTTGCTTACTGGTACTGTCCGGAACATTCGATCAGCTCACGGACATGGTAATTTTTGCATCGTTTATTTTTTACGGTGCGGGAGCTTTCGGTGTGTTTGTACTTAGGAGGAAAATGAAAGATCATCACAGACCTTATAAAACTTTAGGATATCCGATTCTTCCATTAATATTTGTTTTATTCTGTATCACTTTAGTGGTCGTAACGATCATTCAGAATCCGCGTGATGCAGGTCTCGGACTTTTACTTGTGCTGAGCGGAATACCTTTTTATATTTTCTGGAACAGGAAGAAATAACCGGAAACATTGATCTTGCCACGAAGACTCGAAGGCTCGAAGTCTGTTTTATGTAGATTCATTTATTATTTTTTTTGAACGGCAAAAAAGTATCAAGGAAATGAAATACAGCTAATGAAAAAATACAGGTTTTTTGTTTGAAACGGAGTTTCAATTTCAAGTGCCTTCCCAATCATGAGTTTGGGAACAAGCGAAGTATAAAAGATCAGTCAGTAATACTCTTCTTCTGAATTGTCCCATGAATTTTGGTCAGCTCCATCAGTGCAGCCGAGCCATACCACGGATGCAGTTCCATTTCGAGAACGCCGGCTTTTATAGCAGGATCTGTCTCAGTGAGTCTTTGCGCTTCCCCGACTGTCTTCACATCAAAAATATAAATTCCTCTGATCTCTGTATCATCTAAGAACGGACCTGCCAGAACAAGCACTCCCTCTTCCGCCATCTTTGTAATATTCCTCAGATGTTCAAGCTGCAGCTCCTGAGCTTTTTCCTGACTTTCAGATTTTACTTTTCCGGCTTTTAGAAATGCAATTACATATTGCTTCATTCCGTAATCATCCGCACCAAGCTCTGCCGCGCGAAGTGAATCATACTCAGTGTTTTGAGAATATGCTTTGCCTGAAATATTCGACAAGATAAATATTGCTGATAAGATTAATAAAATTTTACTCATATTAAAAATTAGTTTTAATTTAGTCTTAAAAATTTTTTATTTAAAATTAATTTCAGGCAATTAATAATCAACAAGATCCTTCAGCTTTTTTTCAAAAACATCTTTCTGAAAAAAGTTTTCTTCAAGTGAATTCGAAAACGGCACAGGTGTATCAAGACTTCCGCTGCGCATTACAGGTGCGTCTAAATATTTGAAAAGATGTTCGGAAATGTAAGCGGCTATCTCAGCACCGATCCCACCTGTAAGGGTGTCTTCATGCATGACGATCACCTTACCTGTTTTCTTTACGCTTTCTTCGACGGTGGCTTTGTCCCACGGAACTAACGTCCTGAGATCAATCAGATCCGCCGATATATCTTCATTTGCTTTCAGTAAATTCTCAGCCCAGTGAACGCCCATTCCATAAGTCACGATAGTTACATCATCGCCTTCCCTTACCAGTTTTGCCTTCCCGACCTCTACTGTATAATAATCATCAGGGATATCCATTGCAATACTTCTGTACATTGCCTTATGCTCAAAAAATAAATAAGGATTAGGATCTTCAATCGCAGCAGCTATCATTCCTTTTGCATCATACGGATTTGACGGATACAGAATTTTCAGTCCGGGTGTATGAAAAAACCATGCTTCGTTTGACTGAGAATGAAAAGGTCCCGCTCCCACTCCTGCGCCGCACGGCATTCTTATTACGACATCAGCATTCTGTCCCCAGCGGTAATGTATCTTTGCAAGATTATTTACCACAGGATTAAATCCGCTTGTTATAAAATCTGCGAACTGCATTTCGACTACTGACTTTATTCCCTTTACAGAAAGTCCAAGTGCTGCGCCGATAATTGCCGATTCACAAATGGGAGTATTGCGTATCCTTTCCTTTCCGAATTCTTTATAAAAATTTTCTGTGACTTTGAATACACCGCCATACTCGGCAATGTCCTGACCCATTATCACAAGGTCGCTGTATTTTCTCAGAGACAATTTCAATCCGTCTGACACAGCATCGACAAGTCTTTTTGGAGAGGTCTTGTCTGAATCAGGTAAAATTACTTTTTGCTCAAATGGAGCATAAATATCTTTCAGCTCTGACTCTGTGTCAGGAGTTACAAAAGGTTCATCCATTGCTTCATCGAGTGCGGTGTTAATATTCAGTTTCATTTCATTTCTCAATGCTTCGATCTTCTCATCATCTAAAATACCTTCTTCGATTAAATAACTTTCATAATTCGAGACGGGATCTTTCTTCGCCCACTCTTCTAATAATTCTTTTGGTACATACTTAATGCCTGATGCTTCTTCATGTCCTCTCATTCTGAAAGTCTTACATTCGAGAAGCAGCGGACGCGGATCGTTCTTCATGGATTCAGCATAAGTTTTTATAGTATCATAGACTGCGAGAATATTATTTCCGTCGATCTGTAAAGCTTCCATTCCGTAGCCGACTCCTTTGTCAGAAAGGTCGCCGCATTTGTACTGCTCATTGAGCGGAGTTGAAAGTCCGTAACCGTTATTTTCGATCACGAATATTACCGGCAGATTCCATACAGCAGCGACATTCAGCGATTCATGAAAGTCACCTTCGCTCGTACCGCCGTCACCTGAAAAAACTGCAGTTACCTTTTTCTCGTTTTTCAATAAAGCAGCAAGTCCGATACCGTCTGCGATCGCAAGCTGCGGACCCAGATGAGAGATCATTCCGATGATGTGATATTCATTTGTACCGAAGTGAAAAGACCTTTCCCTTCCTTTAGAGAATCCGTTATACTTTCCCTGCAGCTGTTTGAATAATTTTGCAAGCGGAATTCCCTTGGTTGTAAAGACACCGAGATTTCTGTGCAGCGGAAGTATGTATTCATCTTTGTCCAAAGCCATGCCCACTCCTACTGAAATTGCTTCCTGTCCGATCCCTGAAAACCATTTTGATATCTTTCCTTTTCTCAGCAGCAGCAGCATTTTTTCTTCGATCAGCCTTGGGAGGAGAATTGCTTTGTATAATGAAAGGAGTGTTTCATCGTCATATTCTTTTCTGTCAAAATTCATAACGCGTCTTTTTATTTCAGCAGTGACCTGTGATTCCATTGATTTGAATTAGTTGTTAAAATTGATGTGAGTAAAATAGCAATTGAGAATTTGATTATAAATGAAAATTGTGTTGAAGTTTGTTTAAGTAAAATTTTATTGAAGTATTGAAAATGCTGTTGCTTATTATGTCTTTGCGGACACGTGATAGTTGGGTGAAGCAGTCACAGATTTGATGTGAGTGATGCTAAGAATATTTTGTCGTGAATCCGGAGATTGCTTCGCTTCGTTCGCAAAGTCATTCTATCTATGTGTTTTTTTATTTGTAATTTGAAATTAGTAATTTGAAATTATTTCAAAAGCACCATCCGCCTTGTCTCAACAAACTCACCCGCACCCAAATCCAATTTATAAAAATAAACCCCGCTCGGGAAATTACTTCCGTCAAAGATGACCGAATAGCTTCCGGCATTCTGCTTCTCATTGACAAGCTCATCAACTTCATTCCCAAGCACATCAAATACTTTCAATGATACATCATTGTACATTGAACATTTATAATTAATAATTGTCTTCGGATTAAATGGATTTGGATAATTTTGAAATAGAATATATCCTTTAATTTCTTCTGTATTTATATTATTTATAGAAACAGGAGGATTTGCAAATCCTGTTTTATCAGTTTTAATAATATAAATATCGCCTAAATTAAAATTATCCCTTATTCCTATTACAGCAAATCCTGAATCATTTGTCTGTATAATACATTTTCCATCATCATTATCATTGAATCCATATAATTTCCTCCATTGTTCATTTCCAATTGAATCTGCTTTTAAAATTTTGATAAAATAATTAAAATTCCCATTTTGATAAGTACCCGTCAAAGCAAAACCATTATCAAATGTCTTTATAAAAGAGCTGCCTAAACTATATTCCGGAGGTCCATTATCATATTTTTTTTTCCATATAATATTTCCGTTTGAATCGCATTTAGAAATGTAATTTACAAACCCGTAAGTATTTCCGCATAAAAAAAAACCATTATTAATATCAGGTTGTATATAAGTACGAGACAAAGAATCATATCCTTTAAAAAATATTTGATTCCCCTTCAAATCAGTCTGCATTACAAAAAGTTTATATGATAAAGGAAGATTTTTCGAATAATCTCCGGTGAGAATAATATTTCCGTTTGAATTAAAAGTTAGATCATTAAAAAAACCACCGGCTATTCCCTGATTATAAATTTTTGACCATTCAAAATTACCCAGTGAGTCTAATTTAAGTAAAATAGGGTAATCACTATTTTGAGTAATTATATATGAAATCAAATAAAATCCTTTATCAGGCGCAGGCAAAAAATTTCTCGGATATGGAAAATTTTGAGGATTTGACCATATAATATTTCCATTTATATCAATTTTTATAAAACTTGAACCGCAGATAATATAAGTATTATTAAATGATTCTTTTATTGAATATGCTGAAAAGCCTGGATATGTTTTTGTCCATATAGTATCACCAAATTTATTTAATCTCATAGCAAACATATAAGAAACAGTTTCTATCCTTTTTCTTCCAACTGCAATATAACCTTCATCCGGAGTCTGAACAATAGAATATCCGTAATCAATATTTCCTTCACCATATGTCCTCTGCCACGTCACCGCCTGCGACCAAACATCCCCCGCATGCGCTGTCAGAATCA
>Ga0073905_10001067_pt1 | contig 13717 bp, 9 predicted proteins | sample KloWWTupernatant_FD_65482 | JGI IMG/M metagenome (GOLD analysis project Ga0073905, IMG submission 65482) | Active sludge microbial communities from Klosterneuburg, Austria, studying microevolution and ecology of nitrifiers - Klosterneuburg... | ecosystem: Engineered > WWTP > Aerobic digester >... | reverse complement strand
TTCTCCAATTCAGCCTGCATTTTTTCGCTATTTGTAACGAAATATGGAGACACATAACCACGGTCAAATTGCATACCTTCTACTACATCAACAGTAGTATCAGTTCCTTTTGCTTCTTCAACAGTGATAACACCTTCTTTACCAACTTTTGCAAATGCTTCAGCAATCAGTTTCCCGATTGTCTCATCATTGTTAGCAGAGATTGAAGCTACTTGTTGAATTTTTTTACTGTCGTTGCCAACAGTCTGGCTTTGAATCTTCAGGTTTTCTACAACCAAAGAAACCGCTTTATCGATTCCTCTTTTCAAATCCATTGGATTTGCACCAGCAGCAACCATTTTGAGGCCTTCACTAATGATTGATTGTGCCAAAACAGTAGCAGTAGTAGTACCGTCACCTGCAATATCTGCAGTTTTAGAAGCTACTTCTTTTACCATCTGAGCACCCATGTTTTCAATCGGGTCTTCCAGTTCAATTTCTTTTGCTACAGTTACACCATCTTTAGTAACCTGTGGTGCACCAAATTTTTTCTCAATAACTACGTTACGACCTTTTGGGCCTAGTGTTACTTTAACTGCGTTAGCAAGTGTATCAACGCCTTTTTTCATTCTATTTCTTGCTTCTATGTCGAAGAAGATTTGCTTTGCCATAATATTTGATTTGTTAATTAATTAATTTGATGATTTGGAAATGAAGTTGAAAATTGAAATAGCCATTATCGAATTGGCACATTTTCAAATTTCCAAATTACACTATCGCCAGAATATCCGACTCTCTCATAATAAGATAATCCTGTCCGTCAATCTGAATTTCTGTACCGGCATATTTACCATACAAAACAGTGTTACCAGCTTTTACTGTTACCGGCTCATCTTTTTTACCTGGTCCGGCAGCAACAACAGTTCCACGTTGTGGTTTTTCTTTCGCAGTATCTGGGATAATGATTCCACCGGATGATTTTTCTTCGGCAGCGTCAGCCTTTACGATTACTCTGTCATGGAGTGGAGTAACGCTTACTTTTTTAGCCATAATTGTATTGATTTTTGATTTTTTGAATAATTATTCCCTAAGAATTTGGGACGGCAAAGGTAGGGCGAATAACATGCCGTAGTGATATTATAAGTCAAAATTTCATTTTGACAGACATTAATGGTTGAAATTGGTGATATGACAAGTACTCTGCGACAAAATTTCATGCTTTATAATGCTCGTTGTCCACTAACCTCAAAAAACATATAATAAATGTGTTCAGAACTAAAAGTACTAACATCCTTATAAAAGCCTTTTTTCATTTTTTAAACTCCAAAAAAAATCCCGCAAACCAGTTATTTGTAACCAGATTTGCGGAACTATTCAATTACTTATCAAGATTCGTCGATACAGTTTATTGGTGTAAAACATTTGAAATGAATCGGTTTCCATCTACAAAAATTTCTAGCTTATAAATACCTCTACCAAGACTTTGAGGAGTATTGAAAAGAACTTGTTGACCTGGAGTATTCATTTGCTGCCGAGATGCTATTCTCCCACTCATATCGAATAAACGCAAATCTACTCTGCCAGAAGGAGCTTTTATAAATCGTATCAATAAATTATCCTTAAAAGGATTTCCTAATACAATAATTCCTTGTTTTGCATCAGGGACTTTTAGTAGTACGATATTGCTAATCTTATCTTTACCATCTAAATCAATACTCCTTAAACGGTAGTAGTTCTTTTCTGTCAATGGCTCTTTGTCTTCATACAAATAATTTCTTTCTGAATTGCTATTACCTGCAGCGGCAATTGCTACGAGTTTCCTGAAGTTTATGCCATCAAATGATTTCTGTATTTCAAACTCTTTACTATTAAATTCTGTAGAAGTTGACCACTCAAGAATTGCTTTTTTATCTTGCAGCCTTCCAGTAAACTTTGTAAGGGTAACTGGTAACACTTCCAGTGAAGTAGTTTTCCACATACCATATCCATGTGTTCCAACAAGTAAATTATTATCAGATGTACGTAAAGCAAGGCTTGACACTACGGCGTTGCCCATTTCTGTCGGTCCTTCTTGAGTCCAGTTTATAGACCCGGGAAGACCATCGGAAGTATAAAGTCCTACTGAAGTACCTACAAAATATTGAACTCCTGTGGGAGTTACAACAATTGCAGAACTGCGAAATGACGGAAGGGTTAAAGATCCCTCGATATTTGTCCAGGTTGGAGTGGCGGAATTCGCATTTCCTGTCCACCATACATTACCCGTAACTCCATAATTTGAAAACGTCACAATTACAGTATCATCATTTCTTGGATTAACGGCAATACTACTTATATATCCTACAGGAAAACTTCCTCCAGTTATATTAACCGGGCTTGTGGCTGCCCCAGCACCTGTTGGGTCGTCCAATCGATAAACTCTTCCATTCGATGTTCCAAAAAACAAACTAGAAGTTGCGGCATTATATGTGCCACGGGAAGGAGTTAATACCGTAATATCATTAGCAGCACCAACAGCCGTAGCAACCCCTGTCATAGAAGTCCACGTCGCAGATGCAACTGTAGAAGCTGATGTTGTTCTGTAAAGAGCATTGTCATTTGCATAATATAATCTTTCCGTATTATCCTGATCCAGTTTGAATAGCGTTACAAATAATTCTCCGACGGTTCCGCCCTCTCCTGTCGGAGTAATAGTAGTTCCAAAACCTGAGCCTGAAGTGGAATTCCTTCGATAAATTGGCCCTTGTTGAGTACCAACATATTCATATTGAATAGTTGGATTAGGATTTGAAAGTCCGACAGAAACCCCATCGCCAGAAAAGATATTTTCATAAGTAGTTCCTGTCCCTCCAACATTTCTGGTTGTTCCATTATCCTGTGCTCCTCCAATCACTTTATTATTTCCGGATCTTGGGTCAATATCCACATAATAATATTGGTATGTTCTGTAACCAATGTTTATCTGCGACCAAGCAACTGTACCAGCTAGATTATTTATTGTTCTTTGAATTCCTCCATCATTTCCACACAACATTATTGATGAGTTTCCCGGTTGAAAAACAAATGAATGGATATCAGGGTGTGAGTTTGTGTATTGAGCATAACCAGCAGCACTTGCGTAGCCGCCAATTCTTGTCCATGTAGCGCCTGCATCTGTTGACCGGTATGCATTTGTACCACCAATGAATACGGTGTTGGCATCATCAGGTTTTACGGCAACCACTAAATCATATCCGCCCTGCGCAGAAAAGGGGTCATTTCCATCTGAACAACCGACTTCGTCAGGTAAGGTTGTAGAAAGATTTGTCCAAGAGGTTGTTGCATTGTCCCATCTAAAAAGTTCTGCCTCAGTTGCTGCTCCAGGACAAGCCACACTATTTGATGTGAAGTATAAAGCACAAACGATGTCTTCATTACTTGGAGCTATGGCTAATACAACTCTACCATATGTACCATTTGCATTCCAGCCAGCTGGTGTACCCCCTGGTCCTGCAATTCTTGTCCATGAACCGAATGCTCCAGTTGTTGATGTCCAGACACCATCAAAATTTAAAAGATTAGCAGTGCCTGCAAATCCTGCATAAAATCTACCTGTACTTGTAACAACAATATCTGTATGTTGATTAGTATTAGCTAATGTTCCGTTTAGAACTGATGCCCAAGTAGTCCCACCATCAGTTGATCTTCTAATTGTTGCCGGACATGCTATGTAAACATCGCCATTTACAGGATTCACAATAACTTTTGTAATAAAATCTGCAGGCGTTGAAAATGTTTCTATAGGTGTGGTGTTTGAGTTTGTAAGTCTCGTCCAAGTTTCACCATTATCAGTTGATTTATATACTCCATTACCAGAATAAAAAGCGCCTGAACCACTGGCTGAATTACCAGAGGCTTCCCCAACTCCATAATACCATGTATCCTGAAAACCAACTCTGGTATCCTGTGCAAAACTCGTACAACTAAAATGATCTCCGATAGGGCTTTTCCTTACCCATGTAGCTCCATTATCTGTTGATTTATAAATACCACCACTAACACCACCGGCAAGAATTGTTTGATTGCTTGTTCCATTATACCTCACATCATAAACAATAGCACGGGTACGTCCACCCAAATTATTTGGACCCTGAAAGGTATAGGTGTTGGCAGCAATTCGATTAGCGAAAAGTCGTGAATCAAATATTTGAGCAGCTTGAGCTTTTTCTGCTTCAAAAACTCCTTCCGGAATTTTTCCTGTAGCAGGGTTTTTAATCATATTAAACTCATATTCCATTGCTCCATTAAAATCAGTAGACCTTTCTTCATGTGGTCTTTCAATTTTAGTATCAGTATTATTTTCCTTGGAAATTTGGTGACAGGATGTAATAAAAGAAAGGAAGAAAAACAAAGGAGCAAAAAAACAAACCATTGAAAAGATTGGGACTTTTTTCATATACTGGATTTTAAATAAAGTTGATATTTATTTTAAAACTAATCTTTTAATTTCTTTTATAAAAGGAAACAATACTACTCTGCAGAAATTCAATTATCTTCGCCCTTCCAAACAGCTCTTAAGCAATGATTAGCAGAAGAAATATCCGGGTTAAAGTAATGCAGACCATTTACACGGTTTCCTCCCTTGAAATGGCTATAAAAAATTCTGAAGCACAAAAAATATTGCAAAAGCATATTGACGAATCCCGTTCTTTATTTGTTTACCTTATTTATTTTTTAACGGAAGTAATTCGTTACGCTGAAAAAGATGCTCATCAAAAAGCATCGAAGCACTTACCTACAGCTGAAGATCTTAGCACCAATACAAAAATTGCCGGCAATGAATTGCTCTGGAAAATATTAGAGGATCCTGCATTAAAGGAACAATTTGCAAGTGATAAGCCAGAACTTAGTACCGATAAAGAACTTATAAAAAAAGTGTACCTGAAACTGAAAGAAACTGCCGAGTACAAAACTTACATATCATCTTCTGCGAGAGAGAAAAAAGAAGAAGGCAAAATCATTGAATTTATTTTAAATGATCTTATGCTGGACAACGAACTTTTTGTATCGCATATTGAGGAAAATTTTTCAAACTGGGATGATGATGGAGAAATGGTGATACAATTACTTGCAGGGTATCTGCAAAAACCTGGTTCTATTAATTTTAATGAGTTGATGTCGAAAGATAAAGTTGATTTTGCAAAAGGCTTGTTGGAAACTGTGTTGGAAAAAAATGATATGTTACAAGAAATCATCAAACCAAAACTAAAAAATTGGGACCCCGAACGTATCGCTGTTTTGGATATGATAATGATGAAAATGGGTGTGTCTGAATTTTTATTTTTCGAAACAATTCCGCCAAAAGTAACCATCAACGAATACATTGACCTAGCCAAGGATTACAGCACACAACAAAGTGGACAGTTTGTAAACGGAATTCTTGATAATATCCATAAAGAATTGGTGCTGCAAGGCAAAATGCAAAAAGTTGAATACAAAAAAGGCTAACACCAAATCAGGCCTGCTTTTGAGTTATTTTGTCAGGCAATCAACTATGCTTTACATTTGCACTTCTAAAAATGTTTTTAAATGAAAAAAATAATATTTATTTTATCAATAACAATAGTACTCCTCGCTTGTACTTCAACAGATAAAAAATCTGGTGACGCAAATAGTAATTCTGATAGCACACAACAAGCCGAGAAGGCAAAAATAATGAGTGACACAGCCAATTACACTAACATACAGTGGTTGGACTCTACATTTCTTTCTATGGGAACAGTGAACGAAGGCGCACAAGTCGAAGTGTCATTTCGGTTTAAAAACATAGGAAACAAACCTTTGGTTATTGCCAATGTAACCGCCAGTTGCGGATGTACTATTCCTGAAACACCACAGCAGCCTTTTGCTCCGGGTGAAGAAGGTGTAATAAAAGCAAAGTTTGACAGCAAAGGCCGTGTAGGTGAGCAGAGAAAACATATAAGTGTAGATGCAAACACTACTCCTTCCCGTGCACATGATCTTGAGTTTACAGTGGATGTAAAAAAATAATTTTTAATCTTTAGTAGCAAATAAAAACAACAAACATGAAGTCTCGTATAACTTATCTTTCAGCAATTACTCTTTTATTCTTCTCTTCTTGTACACCTCCGGGTGGCGAAGCAGGAAAAAGTGGGGGAACTGGTGGTACCATTCAATTAGTATTTCTTGGTTTAATGATTTTGGTTTTCTGGATGTTTTTTATTCGTCCCCAAGCTAAGAGAGCAAAAAATCAGAAGTCTTTTATTGAGAACCTTGGTAAAGGCGATAAAATTGTTACAATCGCTGGCATACATGGAACTATTAATAAGAATAACGAAGATGGCACTTTGAATATTGAAGTTAGTCCTGGAAGTTATTTAAAGATTGAAAAGAGTGCAATTAGTTTGGACTGGACTACTGCATTGAATAAGCCTGTGGCTGAAAAGAAATAATAAACAATAAAGCACTAAATTATTAATCTCAAATGCTAATCGTAACTGTATGATTGGAATTTGAGATTTTTTTAATTGTAAATTTTCAATTTGTATATGTTGAAAATCGGACTTACTGGTGGAATTGGAAGCGGAAAAACTACTGTTGCCAAAGTTTTTGAAACTTTAGGAATTCCCGTTTACTATGCTGACGATGCAACAAAGCGATTAATGAATTCTAACAACGCATTAAAAGCATTAGTGGTTCAACATTTTGGCGAAGCTTCTTATAAAAACGGAGAGCTAAATAGAAAACATATTGCTGATATTGTATTTAATAATAAAGAAAAATTAGACCTGCTTAATTCAATTACACATCCTGCTACCATTGAAGATGCTAATGAATGGATAAAACAACAAACCGCTCCTTATATCATTAAAGAAGCAGCACTTCTTTTTGAAACCGATGCCGCAAAGCATTTAGATTATTTTATTGGAGTATCTGCACCACTTGCAATTCGCTTAAAAAGAGTGATAGAGAGAGATAAAATAACTGAAAGCGAAGTAATGAAACGAATCAGCCGCCAAATGGATGAAGTTGAAAAAATGAAACGATGCGATTTCATTATCACCAATAATGACGAAGAGATGGTAATTCCACAGGTGTTGAGTACCCATGAAAAAATATTATCTCATATTAAGAAATAGAAGTGATGCTATTTTATTTTTGCCAAAGCTGTCTTAATCCGCTTCCACCCTTCTTCAATTTTTTCCATACTATTTGCAAAAGAGAAACGAACACATTTTGGTTCGCCAAAAGCATCGCCCATTACTGAAGAAACATTAGCAACATTCAAAAGATACATACATAAATCAGACGCATTGGCTATTTGGGTTTCACCATCAGACTTGCCATAGTAATAACTAACATCAGGGAAAACATAAAAAGCACCGTCTGGCTCAGGGCATGAAATACCTGGAATTTCTTTTACCAGTTCTAACACTCTTGCTCTTCTTCTAGCAAACTCCTTTGTCATCTCGATTGAAGGACGTAAATCTGTTGTTAATGCGACAACTGCCGCTTTTTGTGTAATTGAATTAGTGCCACTTGTAAATTGTCCTTGCACTTTTTCACATGCTTTTGCGATATCTACATTTGCAGCAATATATCCTAACCTCCAACCAGTCATTGCAAATCCTTTACTTAATCCGTTGATGATAATTACCTGGTCTTTTATTTCATCAAACTGAGCAATGCTTTCATGCTTTCCAACGAAATTGATGTATTCATAAATCTCATCTGCCATTATGAAAATTCCCGGATACTTTTTAAATACAGCAGCTAATCCTTCCAGTTCTTCTTTGGTATAAACAGATCCACTTGGATTACATGGTGAGGAGAAAAGAAACACTTTTGTTTTAGGCGTAATTGCAGCTTCTAGTTGTGCCGGGGTAATTTTAAATTTTTGTTCTGCTGAACTTTTTATCTCAACTACTTTTCCTCTTGCAATTTTTACTAGTTCACTATAAGTTACCCAATATGGTGTTGGGATAATCACTTCATCGCCATCATCAACCAATGCCAGCATTGTATTCGCAAGACTTTGTTTTGCTCCGGTGGAAGCAACAATATTTTCTGGTTTATAATCAAGATTATTATCTCTTTTAAGTTTTGTGCAAATAGCTTCTCTTAAATCCGGAAAGCCTGGCACCGGGGTGTAATGACTCCAGTTATCCTTAATGGCATTTATAGCAGCTTCTTTGATATGCTCAGGTGTGTCAAAATCAGGTTCACCAAGGCTAAGGTCAATTACATCCACTCCTTTTGCTCTTAACTCACGGCCAAGCTTTGCCATTTTCAATGTTTCCGGTTCATTAAATCGATCTAAAAAAGATGATAACTGCATATCAGTTGTTTTTATTTAAAATGTTTTGGAAATAAGCCAAGGCAAGCAGTCGCAAAAGTAAGAATTTGGCAATAAGTCTATCTAATTTATTCGATATAATTAAACTTGAATTTGGAAAGATCAGCTTGTTTTTTAAGAACTCTTGTTAGTTCGTACTCATAAATTACTTTTCCAAGATTTTTTAAGAAAGGGAAACCAACTGTATCGTAATCATATTTATCATCATTGAAAACTCCATCACTGTTGCAATAGATTGTCGCACTTAAAAAGAATTCTATATTATTTTTGAAATCAGCGAAGTAAGCTGCATCAATTAGAAATCCATATGCATCTCCCACTTTATTAAAAATTCTAAATTCTGGCTTTGCTTTATCTTTTTCTGAACCATAGAAAAGAAATTTTACATAATTATCCCAATACTCTGGAGCTTTATAAACAGGATAATCCGATTCTTCTGGCGTCATCGACATATACATTCTCAAAAAATCATAATCATCTTTTGTAAGATTGAAACGCATTTTCTTATCTACAGCCTCAGGATAAATTATACTCCTTACAATCATGTGCAAATCCTGTAAAGGCAAACGATTCTTTTTTGAAAAATCAAAAGGCGCATTAACTAGCTTTCCACTACTTAAATATCCCTTACCCAATTTTGTATTTCGATCGGCATAAAGCAGTGAACTTTTTTCGGAAGATTTTGAATAAATAAGTTTTCCGCTTTTGTCTAAAAAATTAATAGGATTCGTTTGCCTGTTTTGTTCTTCTGTCAAACTAACATCCAACCTGTGAATAATCTGCACATCGGCATATCCCATTTTGTGTAAAGTGTTGTTGATATATTCCTGCCCTAAAAATTCATACAGCCTATTGAATGCATCATTATCGCTAACCAGTAGTATTTTTTTAATATAATGAGCAATTGTTGGTTTAGCATTCGCTGCAGTTGGGTCCTTGTCAACTTCAGTTTGCCCAAAACCTGCATTTCCTGTAATCATAGCGGTATGCTTGTCTAATCCAGCCACTTTTAGCTCATTCAACTTTTGAAGAGCCAGAATAGCCACCGGCAGCTTAACGGTTGAAGCTGGATAAAAATAATTGTCAGGATTTAGATTAAAGGTATGGTCTGTAAAGGCGTATTTTTTCTTTTTAAGCCTGTCCACCTTTGTATAAACTATCTGAATATTTAGGTTTTCCGAATTTGGCAGCGTTGAAGAAAAATATTGAGGATACTTCTGTAACAGATTGCTAATGAAAGTGTCAGGAATGTTGTTCATAACAGAAATCTTATTTATATTTTCACTTTTAGCTAAAGCCGGCTTATGATAGATCCGGCTCTCTCCTAGTGGTAACTTGGCCAGTCCGATAAACAAAATGGCAATAAAAAATCCGGGTTTAACTACAGTATTCATGTATCTCCAAAGTTAGTGGTTGCACTTAGTTAAGTTTTTAAAAATCAAGGTTCAAGGGCTTCTTTTTTGTTAGTTAGAATTAATCCGAAACTGCTATCTTTGCCGTCCTTAAAAAATTAATGTATAGCCTTTCCCAATCTTCAAAATGAGCATGGTAAAGGCTAAATCATGTAAATCAATCAACGTATGCAACTGAAAGGTTTGGTTCGCTTTTTCACAATTCTACTGATTATTTATTCGCTTTACCAATTGTCTTTTACTTGGTTCGTAAAGAATCATGAAAAGAAAATGGAGGCCAGTGCAAGAAGCTATGTAAAGAAAAATTACCAGAGTGCCCTAGACAAGTTTCCTGGCAATAAAGATTCTCAATTAGTGTATCAGGAGTTTTTGGACAAAGAGTTTGACAGTCGCCTGAAAAGATTACTGGACAGCACTAAAGATGTTACTGTTACTTATGGCATCAACGGTGCAATGAGCTATCAGAAAGCAAAAGAAGAAGAGTTGAATCTTGGTCTTGACTTGCAAGGTGGAATGAACGTAACACTTGAAGTTGAAATGACAGGTCTATTAAGATCATTGTCTAATAACAGTAAAGACCCTAATTTTTCTGCTGCCATATTAAATGCAGACAAAAGAAAGGCTAACAGTGGTGATGACTTTATTACACTCTTTATAGGTGAATACAGAAAACTGGAAAAAAGCAGACCATTAGCTACTTTATTTGCGGCAGCAAGTAATGGAGAAATAGACATTAACTCTTCAGATAGTAAGGTTGAGACCTATATTCGAAAAAGTGCTGATGATGCTTTTGACAGAACATTCAAAGTATTACGTACCCGTATCGATCAGTTTGGTGTTGCACAACCGAATATTAACCCTAATAAGGCGAAGGGAACAATTAACGTTGAACTTCCAGGTATAAAAGATAAAGAGAGGGTAAGAAAGTATTTACAGAGTACTGCCAATTTACAATTCTGGGAATTATACACTTTGCAAGATGCAAATTATGGCTCCGGATGGCAACGTTTTATTGATGTTTTCAATAAAAAATATGGTGGAGCAAAAGACTCAACTACAAAGGTTGACACAATCGCCAAAACTGACACTACTGGAAATCAAGTTGCAAAAACTGATACAAATAAAACAAAAGGACTTGCTGACGAATTAGCAACCGGAGATAACACTGATACTACTGGTAAAACAGATGGGTTAGATAATGCAGTTGCAGGTATTGAAAAATACATTCAGTTTTTCCAACCTGGCAGAAATGAAAAAGGTGAAATTTCTTATCCTTCTGCAATCGGTTCTGTACAAATAAAAGATTCAGCTTTATTCCGTGAATATCTAACAGAATTCAAAGCAAATTTCCCTTCAGATGCTGCATTTGCTTACGGTATTCCTGAAAAGGATGCAAAAGGAAGGGCATCAAAAACTATCCCACTATATGCTTTAAAAACATATGGTCGTCCAAATGCTAAATTAGAAGGTGACGCTATTTCAAATGCCAGTCAGGATTTTGACCAATATGGTAAAGTACAAATAGTGATGGATATGAAAAGTTTTGGGGCTGCCATCTGGAAAAGAATGACAGAGGAAGCCGCTGGTGATCCTAACACTCAATCAGATAATAAACCAATTGCTATTGCACTTGATAATATAGTTTACTCTGCTCCTACTGTTATCACTCCTATCCCTAATGGAACGTCAACCATTTCTGGTGGATATACACAACAGGAAGCTCAGGATCTAGCCAACATTCTTAAAGCTGGTAAACTTCCTGCTCCTGCAAAAATTGTTCAGGAACAACAAGTAGGTCCAACTCTTGGTAAAGATGCAATCCGTGGAGGCTCAATGGCTTTCTTAATTTCATTTATAGTTATTTTCTTATTGATGTTGGTATATTATAATACCAGCGGATGGATTGCCAATATTGCATTGATATTAAACTTATTGTTTACAGTAGGTGTATTGGCCGGATTAGGTGCAACATTAACAGCCCCTGGTATTGCCGGTTTGGTATTAACTATAGGTATGGCGGTGGACACCAACGTAATTATTTACGAACGTATCAAAGAGGAGCTATCGAAAGGCAAAGGATATATTCCTGCCATTAACGAAGGGTATAAACGATCATTGCCTCCTGTACTAGATGCCCACGTTACAACATTAATAACAGCATTCATATTGTTTTACTTTGGTCTGGGCCCTGTTAAAGGGTTTGCAACTACACAGATCATTGGTCTTATACTTTCTTTATTCTGTGGTATCCTTGTTAGCCGTTGGGTAACAGAATGGTTTACCAACAAGAAAAGACATCTTGAATATTTCACTGGTGTTTCAAAAAGAGTATTCAGGCATGCCAAATACAAATTCATTGAATACCGTAAGTATGCATATATGGTTTCTGTACTTGTGTTGGTGTTAGGTATTGCCTCTTATTTTAATGGATATGATCAAGGTGTTGAATTTAGTGGGGGAAGAAGTTATACCGTTCAGTTCCCTGTAAAAGTGGATGTAGAAAAAGTGCGGACAGAATTGACTGCAACTTTCGAAGGTGAAAACCCAATTATTAAAACTATTGGAGATAACACCACATTGGATATTACCACAGCTTATAGAATTAAAGACAACGTTGCGGGAATAGATTCAATTGTTGAAAGAAAACTATATGACGGACTCAAGACTAATTTCCCGGCAAATATGAATTATGAAAAATTCAGTGCTGGTGAAAATAATACAGGTAAAATGGCTTCCAAAAAAGTATTACCTACTATTTCAGATGACTTGAAAGCTGGCGCAGTGAAAGCTACCATTTTTGCCATCATCGCTATCTTCCTTTATATCTTCCTTCGCTTCCGCGACTGGAGATATTCATTAGGAACGATCTTCTCCTTAATGCATGACGTATTGGTAACATTAATTGTATTCTCATTTGCCCGGAATATTGTTCCATTCCCACTTGAGATTGACCAGCATTTCATTGCAGCCATTCTTACGGTTATTGGTTTCTCGATGAATGATACAGTAATTGTATTTGACCGTATCCGTGAAGACAGCAGATTGATGCCAAATGCTCCAAGAGGAGAAATTATCAACCGAGCCATCAATGAGACTTTGAGCAGAACTATAATGACATCATTGACTGTATTTCTTACCGTTCTTATTCTGTTCCTTGTAGGCGGACAGGTTACAAAAGGATTTGCCTTTGCAATGTTGATTGGTGTAATAACCGGTGTTTATTCTTCAATATTTGTGGCAGCTCCTATCTTAGTTGATTTAGGTAAAAAAGGTCAGTTGGGAAGATCATTCTCAAGAGACAAAAAGAAACCACCGACAGTATCTTAAATTATCAAGTTCTAAATAGCAAACCTGCAGTTTAATACTGCAGTTTTTTTTATAAGCAAGCATTTTGTTTGGCACAAAAAAAGTCTCCAGCAATTGCTAGAGACTTTTACATAACAAGGATATTTTATATTGATTATTCTTAGATATTGAAAGAATATAATCAATTAAGTAAAAATTATGCCAAACCTATCTTATAGCGACTTAAACCATCAAATAAAGTGTAAAAACAACTTATTACTTTCTGAAATAAGTAATAGTCCGGTAATATTCAATCAGGTTCGTTGGCTAAATAAAATTATTTCTGCTTGATAATAAACACCGCCGGAACAGGACGTTGACCGGTTTTATCTGAAATCTTGATTGTTTCTTTTCCATTTACCAGCATACAACTACTGCCACCGCCATCAAGATTTAATGCTTCCCAACAACCGATTTCTTTAAGCATTTGAGCTTCTTGTGTCAATGTTGCACCTTCTGCAAGGCCAGGATTTCTGCCTTCAATTACTAAAATGATCAGCTTATTATCTTTTGTATAACCCATTGCAGTTCTTGGATGTTTATCATCAATCGCTTTACCTGCAAATTTTAATTCTTCGTTATTGGTAATTTTAATTTCTCCGTTTTGAATAAGAACGGGGCCGCC
>Ga0073905_10001066_pt1 | contig 13720 bp, 11 predicted proteins | sample KloWWTupernatant_FD_65482 | JGI IMG/M metagenome (GOLD analysis project Ga0073905, IMG submission 65482) | Active sludge microbial communities from Klosterneuburg, Austria, studying microevolution and ecology of nitrifiers - Klosterneuburg... | ecosystem: Engineered > WWTP > Aerobic digester >... | reverse complement strand
CGACCCCTCGGCACCCCGGATCGACACGCTCACCCGCGTGGCGGCGTGGGGGCCGGCCGTCGTCGCGCAGTCCCACGGGGCCGACGCCGTCGTCGTGGTCCGCAACGGGGTGCGCACCACGGTGGCGGTGCCCCGAACCGGTGTCGTCGACACCCTGGGAGCTGGCGACGTGCTGCACGGAGCCCTCGTCGCGTGGCTGGCGCGGGAACCGCTGGCCGTCCGCGACCCTCTCGACGCGCTGCGATGGGCCACCGAGGTCGCCTCCGCCTCGGTCGGCGCCGCGGGCGCGCACGGCTGGCAGGCCGACGGCGCGGCCCTCGACCGGCTGCGCGCCACGCTCACCCGGGGCTGACCCCCAGACCGGACCGGATCGCCATCGGGACCCGCACCGGACCACCACCGGACCGCCGAGGGCGCGAACGGCGCGAAGGGCGCGGAGAGCGCGGAGGGCGCGGAGCGTACGGGTCTCGACACGCGGGCGTGTCGCACCGGGACGCTCCGCCCGGGACCGGAACGCTCCGCACGACCGAACGGAACGCTCCGCGGGACCGGAACGCTCCGCACGACCGAACGGAACGCTCCGCACCGGACCGCGCGGCTCCGCTGGAGTCCAGAACGCTCCGCACCGAGGACCCGCGCGGTCAGGCCTTCCTCGTCTGCGCCTTCATCGTCGCCGCCGTCGCCGCCGCCTTCGTCGCCGCGGGCTTCTTCGCCGGGGCCTTGCGCGCGGGCGCCTTGCGGACCGGCTTCTTGGCGGGGCCCTGGGCGCGCTTGTCCGCGAGCAGCTCCGCCGCCTGCTCCGGGGTGATCGACTCGGGGGTCAGGTCCTTGGGCAGCGTGCGGTTGGTCTCGCCGTCGGTGACGTACGCCCCGAACCGGCCCTCCTTGATGACGATCGGCTTCTCGGTCACCGGGTCGAGCCCGAGCTCGCGCAACGGCGGCGTGGCCACCTGGCCGCGCCCGCGCTTGGGCTGGGCGTAGACGGCGAGCGCCTCGTCGAGGGTGATGTCGAACATCGCCTCCTCGCTCGGCAGCGTGCGCGAGTCCGTTCCGCGCTTGAGGTAGGGCCCGTACCGGCCGTTCTGGGCCGTGATGGTCTCGCCCGTCTCCGGGTCCACCCCGACCGTGCGCGGCAGGGAGAGCAGCCGCAGGGCGTCCTCGAGCGTGATGGTCTGCAGCTGCATGGTGGACAGCAGCGAGCCGGTGCGCGGCTTGGGGGCTGCGGCCAGTGCCTTCTTGCGCGCGGCGGCGGACAGTGCGGGGTCGAGCTCCGGCTCGGGGATCAGCTCGGTGACGTAGGGCCCGTAGCGGCCCTTCTTCGCCACGATCGTCGTGCCCGTCGCGGGGTCCTCGCCGAGCACCTGGTCGCCGTCGGGCTGTGTGTCGAGCAGCTCGCGGGCGCGCTCGACCGTCAGCTCGTCGGGGGCGAGCTCCTCGGGGACGGACGCGCGGCGCGCCTCCTCGCCCGGGGCACCCTCGACCTCGAGGTACGGCCCGTAGCGGCCGACGCGCAGCGTGATGCCCTCGCCGATGTCGATCGAGTTGACCTCGCGCGCGTCGATGTCGCCGAGGTTGGCGACGAGGTCGCGCAGGCCGTCCGGCGAGCCGGAGGTGCCCGGGCCGGACACCTCGGCCGCGCCGCTCGCGCCGGGGCCGAAGTAGAACTGGGTCAGCCACGCGACCCTGTCCTTCTCCCCCGCGGCGATCGCGTCGAGGTCCTCCTCCATGACGGCCGTGAAGTCGTAGTCGACCAGCCGCGCGAGGTTCTCCTCGAGCAGGCGGGTCACCGCGAACGCGAGCCATGAGGGCACGAGCGCCTGCCCGCGCGACGTGACGTACCCGCGGTCCTGGATGACGGAGATCGTCGCGGCGTAGGTCGACGGGCGGCCGATGCCGCGCTCCTCGAGCGCCTTGATGAGGCTGGCCTCCGTGAACCGCGGCGGCGGGGACGTCCGGTGGCCGTCTGCCGTCAGGTCCGCGCCGGTCAGGGCGTCGCCCTGGGCCAGCTCCGGCAGCCGCACCTCGGCCTCGGGCCTCGCCGCGGCCTTGGACCCGGCCCGACCGCGCGCCGCCCCCGTGGCCTCGCCGTCGCCGTCGCCGTCGGCGCCGTCGTCGTACCGCTCGACGTCGCGGCCCTCCTCGTACGCGGCGAGGAAGCCGCGGAAGGAGATGACGGTGCCCGACGCGCCGAAGACGGCGGGGGTGGGGCCCTCCGGCAGCGCGGCGTCGGCGCCCAGCCGCACCGATGCCGTCGAGCCGCGCGCGTCGGCCATCTGCGAGGCGACGGTGCGCTTCCAGATGAGCTCGTAGAGCCGGAACTGGTCACCGGACAGCTCGCGGGCCACCTGCGCAGGGGTGCGGAAGTGGTCCCCGGCGGGGCGGATCGCCTCGTGCGCCTCCTGGGCACCCTTGGCCTTGGACGTGTAGACGCGCGGTGAGGCCGGGACGTACTCGGGCCCGTAGAGCTCGGCGGCCTGGCGGCGCGCGGCATCGATCGCCTGGGTGGACAGCACCGGCGAGTCGGTGCGCATGTACGTGATGTAGCCGTTCTCGTACAGCGTCTGCGCCGTGCGCATGGCCTGGCGCGAGCCCATCCGCAGCTTGCGGCTCGCCTCCTGCTGCAGCGTGGAGGTGGTGAACGGCGCCGCCGGGCGGCGCGTGTACGGCTTGGTCTCGAGGCTCAGCACCGCGTACGACGCCGCGGCCAGCCCGGCGACGACGGCCGTGGCGCGGGCCTCGTCCAGGTGCACGACGTCGCGCCCGGTGAGCGTGCCGCGGTCGTCGAAGTCCCGGCCGCTCGCCACGCGCCGGCCGCCCAGCTGCACCAGCTTCGCCTGGAAGTCGCCGCGCTCGGTCTCGGAGGTCGGCGCCGCCTGCGCGAAGGTGCCGGTCACGTCCCAGTACTCGGCCGTGCGGAACGCCATGCGCTCGCGCTCGCGCTCGACGACGAGCCGGGTCGCCACGGACTGCACCCGGCCGGCGGACAGGCCCTGGCGGACCTTGCGCCACAGCACAGGGGAGACCTCGTAGCCGTACAGCCGGTCGAGGATGCGGCGGGTCTCCTGCGCGTCGACCAGTGCCTGGTCGAGGTCCCTGGTCGCCGCGAGCGCGCGCTGGATGGCCTCGCGGGTGATCTCGTGGAACACCATGCGCTTCACGGGGACCTTGGGCTTGAGCTCGGCGAGCAGGTGCCAGGCGATGGCCTCGCCCTCACGGTCCTCGTCGGTGGCGAGGTAGAGCTCGTCGGCATCCTTGAGCGCGCGCTTGAGCTCGGCGACCTTCTTGCGCTTGTCCGCGTCGACCACGTAGTACGGCTCGAAGCCGTGGTCCACGTCGACGGCGAACTTGCCGAACGGACCCTTCTTCATGTCCGCTGGCAGCTCGGAGGGCTGCGGCAGGTCGCGGATGTGGCCCACCGACGCCTCGACGACGTAGCCCTCGCCGAGGTACCCGGCGATGGTGCGCGCCTTCGCCGGCGACTCGACGATGACGAGCCTGCGCGTCATGCGGACCTGCTTCCTGGGGCGGGCCGCTGACGGCCCGGGGGATCGGGGACGGTGTGGCACCGTCGATCGCGCACTCTACGACCTGCCGTCAACCGCCGCGGACACGCGCCCACCGCTCACCGACGTCGCGGATCGGCTGCGGCGCGCATCGCGAGCAGCACGGCGAACGCCAGGCAGGCGGTCGCGCCCACCCCCGCGGCGCCCCCGCCGTAGGCCGTGAGGAGGTCCGCCGTGGAGTCCAGACCCGCCTCGAGCCCGGCCGCGGTCCGTGCCAGCGCCACGCCCGCGAGGACCGTGGCGAACGCCCCGGCTGCGGTGAGCAGGCCCACCGTCGCGGCCGTGCGGTGCGGAGCCACCGCCGCGGGCGCGAGCGCCGTGCGCGCCCCCATGGCCGTGGCCACCCCGGCCCAGCCGAGCACCACGAGCACCGCGGCGACGACGTCGCTCGGCCGGTGCCAGCCGCCGACGAGCGTCGAGATCCCCGTCGCCGTGGTGTAGCCGGCGCCGAGCAGGGCCGCGGCCGGGCGCAGCCGGGCGGGGACCACGAGGACCAGCGCGGCCGAGACCGACGCCGCCGCGGCCGTGTGCCCGCTGGGCAGCGAGTTCCGCAGGGTGTCGCCCAGGCCCAGGTCGGGCCGGTCGAGCACCCAGTACTTGAGCACCTGCACGGTGAGGTTGGCCCCGCCCATGAGGACCGCGACCTGCAGCGCGAGCAGGGCACGACGCCGCAGCAGGGCCAGCAGCATGGTTGCGACGAGCACACCCCCGATGAAGGGGACGGAGATCACCTCGAGCACGGGCTCGGCGACCTGCCAGAGCCGGGTGCGGCCGTACGCCGCGCCGTCGTAGGCCGCCGCGTCGAGCAGGCGACCGGTCGGCGAGGCGACGAAGAGGAACCACGTGGCCCAGACGCCGACGGCGCAGACCAGCGCCACCGCGAGCGCGGGGGCACGGTGGCCGGAGCGCAGCTCGCCCGGCACGGGGGGACGGGGATCGGGGGAACCGGGATCGGGGGGACGGGGATCGGCCGGCGCGCCGGACGTGGCTCCGGCTGGCCCCGGGGGGCCCGAGGGGCCTGGGGGCACGGCGGCGGGTGAGCGCGGGGTGCGCGCCACGGGCCGGTGCTCGAGGGACATCCCTCCACGGTAGGTGATCGGCACCACCTCAGCCCTGGGCGAGCAGCACGGCATGCGGTCCGGCGGTGGACAGGCACGCGCGCGAGTCGGCGTCGACGTTGATGCACACCAGGCACCCGCCGTGCTCCTCCAGTCGGTGCGCGGCCTCGTCGATCACCGTCGCGGCGCGGGGGCTGAGCAGTCGCGCCGCCTGCAGGTCGAGGACGACGATCGACGCGCAGGCCGAGAGCGCGTCGAGCAGCGCGCGGAGCCGCCCGACGTCCCCACGCCCGAACCTGCCGGCGGGCCGCACGGTCGCGGTGATCCAGGCCGGGTCGACGGCGGGCTGATCGACGCCGGGCCGGGCGACGGCCCGATCGTCGACGCCGCGCCGGACGTCGACGCCGTGCCGATCGATGACGGTGGCTGTGCTCACGGGACACCTCTCGTGGTGCGGGTGGTGCGGCCCCGGCGGGTCGCCGGCTGGCTGGTCCACGGCCAACGCTGCGCCGCGCGCCTGTCCGCGTGCCGTGAGCCAGCAGGGAGGTTGCTGTGACCGGCACACAGGCTTCGCACAGGGAACACCCGGGCGAGGCCCAGGAACGTCGGCCAGGATCGAGCCCATGACCACCGTGACCGGCACCGCACCCACCACCCCGACGCGCGCGCCCGGCCGCGAGCCCCTCACCCGCGCCGACGGCACGCCCATCCGTGCCCTGGTGGTCGACGACGAGCCCTCGCTCGGCGAGCTGCTGTCGACGGCGTTGCGCTACGAGGGCTGGCAGGTCGAGACGGCGCTGACCGGCCACGCTGCCATCAGGGCCGCCAAGGCGTGGGCCCCGGACGTCATCCTGCTCGACGTCATGCTGCCCGACCTGTCCGGCCTCGAGGTCCTGCGCCGCGTGCGCGCGACCACGCCGGACGTCCCGGTGCTCTTCCTCACGGCCAAGGACGCCGTCGAGGACCGCGTGGCGGGCCTGACGGCCGGCGGCGACGACTACGTCACCAAGCCGTTCAGCCTCGAGGAGGTCGTCGCCAGGCTGCGCTCGCTCCTGCGCCGCACCGGGGCGACCGCCCAGCGCGAGGACGCCACGCTCGTCGTCGGCGACCTGCGGATGGACGAGGACTCGCACGAGGTGACGCGTGACGGCACCGACATCCACCTCACGGCGACCGAGTTCGAGCTGCTGCGCTACCTCATGCGCAACCCCCGCCGGGTGCTGTCGAAGGCGCAGATCCTCGACCGCGTGTGGCAGTACGACTTCGGCGGCCAGGCGAACATCGTCGAGCTGTACATCTCCTACCTGCGGCGCAAGATCGACGTCGGCCGAGCCCCGATGATCCACACGCTGCGCGGCGTGGGCTACGTGCTCAAGCCCGCCGAGGCGAGCGCGCCGCAGTGAGCGGCGCGCTCGCGGCCGCCAGACCCCGGACCGCCCGCTGGACCCTGCGTCGGCGCCTCGTCGCGCTGCTCATCGGCCTGGTGGCCACCGTGGCGGCGCTCATGGCCGCCGCGTCCACCCTCGCGCTGCGCGGGACCCTCGTCGCCCAGCTCGACGAGCGGCTCATCGCGTCCAGCGAGCGCGCCGGCGACGCCCAGCGCGACGGCGAGCTGCCCGAGCCGCCCCTGCTGAGCGACGGCTCGCTGCCCGACCGCGGGGACCTGCCGCCAGGGCTCGAGACCCCCGGCCAGGGCGCAGGGACCCTGACCCTCGAGGTGCGCGACGGCGTCGTACGCTCGGGCTACATCGACCAGGAGGGCGCGTTCCAGCCCCTCACCGACGAGCAGGAGTCCGTGCTCTCCGAGGTCGTGGCCGACGGCCGGCCGGCCACGGTCGAGCTCGACGCGCTCGGCGGCTACCGGGTGGTGGCCGTGACGACCGAGGGCGGGGACCTGCTGGTCACCGGCCTGTCGCTCGACGAGGCGAGCGCCGTCGTGCAGGCCTACCTCATCGGCGAGGGCCTGGTGCTCGCGGCCGGGATCACCATCGCGGCGGCGGCCGGTACCGCGCTGGTGCGCCGCGAGCTGCGCCCGCTGGAGCGCGTCGCCGCCACCGCCACGCGTGTGTCCGAGCAGCCGCTCGAGCGGGGCGAGGTCACCCTCCAGCGCGTGCCCGAGGCCGACACCGACCCGGGGACGGAGGTCGGGCAGGTCGGCGCAGCCCTCAACCGGATGCTCGGGCACGTCGAGGGCGCCCTGGCGGCGCGGCACGAGTCCGAGACGCAGGTGCGCCAGTTCGTCGCGGACGCGAGCCACGAGCTGCGCACGCCGCTGGCCTCGATCCGCGGCTACGCCGAGCTCGTGCGTCGCCTGCCGGACGCGATGCCCGACGACGCGTTGCGCGCCATGGAGCGCGTGGAGTCCGAGTCGCGCCGGATGACGGCGCTCGTGGAGGACATGCTGCTGCTCGCGCGGCTCGACGCCGGGCGAGCGCTCGACGGCGCCGAGGTGGACCTCGCGGCGCTGGCCGTCGACGCGGTCTCCGACGCGCACGTCGCGGGACGCGACCACGTCTGGCAGCTCGACCTGCCTGCAGGCGACGACGACGAGGACGAGGACGCCCCGGCCTGCACCGTGCTGGGCGACGACCACCGGCTGCGCCAGGTGCTCGTCAACCTGCTGTCCAACGCGCGCGTGCACACCCCGGCCGGGACCACCGTGGTGACCTCGGTCCGGACGGACGGGAGCACGGTCACGGTGCAGGTGCGCGACGACGGCCCCGGGATCCCCGAGGAGCTGCGGCCGCGCCTGTTCCAGCGGTTCACGCGCGGCGACGCGGCACGGTCCCCCGGCGCGGGCTCGACCGGCCTGGGGCTGGCGATCGTGGCCGCCGTCGTCGCCGCGCACGGCGGGACGATCACGGCGGACGGCACGCCGGGCGCGACGACGTTCACCGTGCGGCTGCCCGCCGCGCCCTGAAGCCGCACCGGGGCCGCGCGGGGCCCTTCAGCCCTTCGGGGTCACGAGCGTGCCGTCGAGCGTGCCGTCGCCGCTCGCATCGCGGTCGCCCTGGCCGAGACCCTGGCCGCCGTCACGGTCACGGTCGAGTCGCTCGAGGCGGTCCCCCATCCGCTCGTCCATCCGCTCGTCCATCCGTGAGCCGAGCTCGTCGAGCCGGCCCCAGCCGTCGGCATCCCGGTGGTTGCCCACCAGGTAGCCGGTGCCGAACCCCGCGGCGAACGCCCCGCCGACCAGCAGGAGGCCGCCCACGACGGCCCCCACGATGATCCACGGGCCCCCGCGCCGACCGGCCGGCCGCGGCGGGGTGCCCACCACGGGCACGGGGCCCGACGGCGGGACGACGCCGATGGCCGGGACACCCCCGGCTGGCGGCAGGGACGCCCCCTCCACGGGGAGCGCCGTCGCGACGAGCGTCGGCTGCTCGACCTGGGTCACGAGCGTCGGCTGGTCGACCGGGGTCACGAGCGTCGGCTGCTCGACCGGGGTCACGAGCGTCGGCTGCTCGTCCGCTGCGGCGTCGTCGGGGCGCGTGGGGTCGGTCATGGTGTCTCCTCTGGCAGGGCGACGGGGGCCGGAACAGCGGGGCGGTCCGTCGCTGCGGAACGTGCTGGGCCCACGATGCACAGGCGCTGCTGCGCCGAACCTGGTGCGCGACTGGGAGCGACCTGTGAATCCCGCTGTGCGGTGCGCCCGTCCCCCTCCACAGCACCGCCGCACCGCCGCACCGCCGGGCCTCACCGTCGCCGCCCGCTACCGTGACGCGGTGACGAGCCCCGCCCGGACCCCGCCCAGCGCCCTGCCGCCGACGCCGAGGTGGGCGCTCGTCCCGGCCGCCCTCGCACCCGTGGGGATGATCGGCGGCTGGACGCTCGCTGCGGCGCTCGCTCCCGGCTTCGACCCGGCGCGCGAGACCATCAGCGCACTCGCGACCGCACGGGTCGAGCACCCGGGGGTGATGACCGCCGGCCTGGTCCTCACGGGGCTCGCCCACGTGGGCACCGCCGTCGGGCTCCGACCCGCCGCACAGCTCGGCCGGGTGCTGCTCGCGGTCGGCGGCCTCGGCGCCCTGGCCGTCGCGGCCTTCCCTGCCGATGTGGCCGAGGACCGGCACGGGCTGGCCGCCGCCATCGCCTTCGCGGCGCTCAGCGTGTGGCCGCTGGGGGCGTGGCGCCGGGCAGGCGCCGGTGCGACCCGACGGCCGGGTGGCCGTCCTGCCGTCCTGGCACCCGCGACCTCGGTGGTCGCCGCCCTCGCGCTGCTGGCGCTGCTGGCGTGGTTCGACACGGGGGTCCCGCAGGTCGACGGCGAGTCCCTCACGGGCCTGTCCGAGCGCGCGGTCGCCGGCGCGCAGGCACTGTGGCCGCTCGTCGTCGTGCTCGGCACCGTGCGCCCGCGCTCCGCCCGCACCCCACGCCTCGGTGGCACATCCGGCACGTGAGACGTGCCGGATGTGCCAGGGTCGCGACAGTGGAGGTCCGTCGGGGGTCAGGCGGGGCGCAGCAGGCCGTCGCGCACGAGGTCGCGGACGGCCGGGAGCAGGCCGGTGCGGAGCTCGGCGACGGGCGCCTCGAGCAGCGCGGCGAGCGCTCCGAGGATCTGCCCGACCGTGAGCTCCCCGTCGCACGCCCCCACCAGGCCCGCCAGCGCCGTGCCTGCCCGGACCACGCGGCCGAAGCCGTCGCCCTGGCGCAGCAGCACCACCGTCGGGTCCGTCGCGCCGGGGCGCAGGTGCCGCTCCTCGGTGACGTCCGGTGCCACCACGAGGCGGGCCGCGAGCAGCGCGTCGTCGTCGTGCGCCGCGAGCCAGTCGTGCGCGGCGAGGGCCGCCGCGAGGTGGTCGCCGAGCGGCTGGCGCGCGGGGCCGGGCTGCTCCTCGAGACGACGCAGCGTCGGGTGGCCCGCCACCGGGCGGCGCAGCACCACCATGCCGAGCCCGACGGCGTCGACGCCGCGGCGCTCGAAGTCGGCCAGCCACGCGGCGTAAGCGGCCGCCCAGCCGGCCGGGTCCCGGTCGCGCGTGGTGCCGCCGTCGCGCAGCCAGGTCTCGACGTACTGCGCGGGGTCGAGCACCTCGCGCTGCACCACCCAGGCGTCGAGCCCCGACGCGTCGACCCAGTCCCCGACCCGGTCGCGCCAGTCCGCGCCGTCCCGGTGCTCCCAGTTGCCGAGCAGCTGCGCCACGCCGCCCGGGGCGAGCACCGCGCCGACGTCGCGCACCAGGTCGCGGACCAGGTCGTCCCCCGCTCTGCCGCCGTCGCGGTACTCGTACCGCAGGGCCTGGTCGTCGCCGCGCGGGGTGATGACGAAGGGCGGGTTGGACACGACCAGGTCGAACGCCGCCGCGTCCCCGCCGAGCACGGGCTCCAGCATCGACCCGAGCCGCAGGTCCAGCTCGACCCCCGCGAGCGCGGCGTTGAAGGCCGCGAAGGCGAGAGCCCTGGCCGAGACGTCGGTGGCGACCACCGCGGCGCTGTGCCGGGCCGCGTGCAGCGCCTGGATCCCGCAGCCCGTGCCCAGGTCGAGCGTGCGGCCCACCGGGGTGCGGATCGTCACCTGCGCCAGCGTCGTCGACGCGCCGCCGACGCCGAGCACATGGTCGGCGGGCAGCGCCGCACCGGTGGCGGTCTCGCCGAGGTCGGACGCGAGCCACCAGCCGACGGCCCCCGCGGCGTCCCGCGCCGCGTAGGGGCGCAGGTCGATCAGCGGCCGCACGGCATCGTCCGCCCCGCGCCCGGCCGCGGCCACGAGGCCCAGCCGCTCGGCCCCCGCGGTGCCCAGCCGCGGCAGCGCGCGGTCCAGCGCGCCGCGATCGACGGCGGCGCCCAGCAGCAGGTGGCGCACGAGCGTGGGCAGCGGGCCGGTCCCCGCGTGGTCGGGCGCCGTCGCGCGCAGGGCCGCGACGGGCTGCTCGCGGTGCAGCGCGGCGGCGGCGACGGGGCCGAGGAGGTCCTCGACGGCGACCACGGTGAGATCAGCGGCCTCGAGGTCGGCCCGCAGCGCGGCGACGAGCGCGGTGTCCGCCCGCGGGACGAGCCGCGACCCGAGCGACGCGACGCTCACCGGCCGCGCCCGAGGTGCACGTCGACCACCACGGGCAGGTGGTCGCTCGCGCGGCGGGCCGCCTCGCCCGGCACCACCTCGGCACCGTCGGCGTCGAGCCCTGCGACCAGCACGGCGTCGATCCGGCTGCGCGGCTCGTGGGCGGGGTAGGTCGGCCCGCTGGCCGCCGTCGCGTCGCGCAGCTGGCGCAGCAGCCGGTCCCAGCTCGGCCCGCCCGGGCGCTCGTTGAGGTCACCCGCCACGACGCAGGGCCCCGGCGTCGCGCCGACGAGCAGCAGGACACGACCCAGGTGCAGCGCGCGCTCCGCCGGGTGCAGGGACAGGTGCACGCTCATCACCCGCACCCCGGCGACGTCGGCGAGCGCGATCCCGCGGCGCGTGCGTCCCGGGGTCCACGGCAGCGCGACGGCGCGCGCACCCAGCACCTCGAGGCCGTCGCGCACCAGCAGCGCCGTGGTCCGCGCGGCCCCGCCACCGACGGCGACCCGCAGCCCGGCATCGCGCGCCAGGCGGCGCAACCGCAGCCCGCCGAGCGGTCCGCGGGGTGGTTCCTGGATCGCGACGACGTCCGGCGCGGCTCCCCGGAGCACCGCGACGACGGCGGACCGGTCGTCGCGCAGCTGGTGGATGTTGGCGGTCAGGACGCGCAGCGAGGAGGGCACACCCCTATTTCACCCCACCGCGGGGACACCCGCCGACGATGAGAGACCTCTCACGCCCCCCTCCTTCTTCTCTCACCCGGCGTCCGCAGGATCAGGGACATCGGATCGAGCGCCACCACCGGGTGGCCCGGACACAGGAGCAGATCATGCGTGCACGTACCGTCGGGATCATCGTTGGCTCGCTCGCCCTCGCCACCGTCGGCGCAGGCGCCGCCTCGGGCGTCGGCCCCTTCTCCACCCTCCCCGCCGCCGTGACCGTCACGGACGACGACGGCACCGCCGACCAGGGCTCCGGCGACGCGCCCGGCACCCCCGGCTCGGCCGCCACGCTGCCGACCACCGGCGCCGTCGGCTCCACGGACGACGACGGCACCGCAGACCAGGGCTCCGGCGACGCGCCCGGCACCCCCGGCTCGGACCCCAGCCCGTCGACCGGCGGCTCCAGCGACGACGACGGCACCGCCGACCAGGGCTCCGGCGACGCGCCCGGCACCCCCGGCTCGGACGACGCGTACGACGACCACGGCGGCGACCGCAGCGGCTCGGACGACGACAACGACGACAGCTCGGGCCACGGCTCGGACGACGACAACGACGACAGCTCGGGCCACGGGTCCGACGACTGAGCGCAGCCCCACCGGCTGACCCGCAGCCCCGTCGTGGGGAGGGTTCCCGTCAGATGGCGACGGGAACCCTCCCCACGACGGGGCTGTCGCCTCTTCTCGCCCTGTGCGGCACGTGGGAGGCATGCCACGATGGGCCGCACCTGCCGGGCGGCGCACCGCCGACCGGCGACGCCGCGCACCCGCAGGAGGCACCGATGCACGCCGCCCGACCCCATGCCCTCGCGCTGAGCGGGCTGATGCTGCTCGCCGCCTGCTCGGCCGGCTCGCCGGAGGAGACCGCGGAGCCCACGGAGCCGACGGCCGAGGCGTCGGCAGAGGAGACCCCGGACGAGGCCGCGGAGCAGTCCGGCGGCGGCGGTGCCGCGTGCCTCGAGGGCACCTGGGACATGGACGTCGACGCGATCAAGGAGGCGATCCTCGCCGCGCCGGCAGCCGGTGGGGTCGAGGCGACGGTCGACGTCACCGGCGAGTCCGGGATCACGTTCGACGGCCAGACCATGACGACCCTCTACCGGGGCTACGTCGTGACGATGACCATCGACCTCGAGGGCCAGGCCGTCATCGTGACCGTGACGTCGGACGGGACCGTCGTCGGCGGCTACACGGCCACCGACACCGAGCTGGTGGTCGCGGACGTCGACGCCAGCGGCCTGGTCACCACGACGACCACGACGCTGGACGGAGAGGCCGTCGAGATCCCCGGCGTCGGCGACGCGGACCTGTACGACCTCGACCTCGGCGGCACCTCGACCTACACGTGCACCGCGACCGACCTGACGCTCGTGCCCCAGGTCGAGGGCGCCGAGGCCTTCGAGCAGCGCCTCGTCCGACGCTGAGCAGGGCGGCCGCGGCGTGGGAGACCGCGCCGTCGGCCGCCCGCCGGCGCTGCCCGGCCCGCCGCGCCCGGCGCTCGTCAGACCAGGTGGGTCTCGCGCTCGAGGCGCCCCTCACGGTCGACCGCCGCCGCGCGCACGCGGGACAGGATGACCGCGCCGAACGCGATGAGCATCGCGGTGGTCGCGATCGCCAGGCGCAGCGCGTGGTTGGCCTCGGCGCCGATGCTCACCTGCACCACCGCGGGCGCGATGAGCAGCGCGACGAGGTTCATCACCTTGATGAGCGGGTTGATCGCGGGGCCGGCGGTGTCCTTGAACGGGTCGCCGACCGTGTCCCCGATGACGACGGCGGCGTGCGCGTCGGAGTTCTTCCCGCCGAACCGGCCGTCCTCGACGATCTTCTTCGCGTTGTCCCACGCACCGCCGGAGTTGGCCAGGAACACCGCCATGAGCACGCCGGCGGCGATCGACCCGGCGAGGAACCCGGCGAGCGGGCCCACGCCGAGGCCGAAGCCCACCGCGATCGGCGCGAAGGCCGCGAGGAGGCCGGGGGTGGCGAGCTCCCGCAGCGAGTCGCGCGTGCAGATGTCCACCACGCGCCCGTAGTCGGGCCGCACCTCACCGGTCATGATCCCCGGGAACTCGTGGAACTGGCGGCGCACCTCGAAGACGATCGCCCCGGCAGCGCGCGTCACCGCGTCGATGGCCAGGCCGGAGAAGAGGAAGACGGTCGCGGCCCCGAGGATCACCCCGACCAGCGTCACCGGGGAGATCACCTGGTAGGAGAGCATCGCCAGGGCCATGTCCGACGTGTCGAGCGCACCGCCCAGCGCGCTGACGGCCTGTCGCACGGCGTCCTGGTAGGCGCCGAAGAGCGCCGTCGCGGCGAGCACGGCCGTCGCGATCGCGATGCCCTTGGTGATCGCCTTGGTGGTGTTGCCGACGGCGTCGAG
>Ga0073905_10001058_pt1 | contig 13750 bp, 9 predicted proteins | sample KloWWTupernatant_FD_65482 | JGI IMG/M metagenome (GOLD analysis project Ga0073905, IMG submission 65482) | Active sludge microbial communities from Klosterneuburg, Austria, studying microevolution and ecology of nitrifiers - Klosterneuburg... | ecosystem: Engineered > WWTP > Aerobic digester >... | reverse complement strand
TTTGGGCAGATAGATCAATGCTGACATTACCACCATGGAAAGTCCTATCACCCATATTACCCCGAGCAGTAATCTTGGCACGAACAAACTAAATGACCACGCAAAACCCACTATCGTGAATTCGCAGATGATAAGCCAGAATCCCCGCGTTAAAAGAAATACTGCTGTTTCATTTTTTGATTTACCGCGGCTGCCGTAAAGAAATATAGAAGTGCCTGCAAGAAATACAAAAACCGGCGCGCAGAAATGAGTGATCCATCTTGTCAGGAATATCCATTCATTTGTAGTTCCAAAATCAAGTGCATCATTTCCGGCTTTATGATACTGATGAAAATAATCACGTGTATGGTCAAGCGCCATTATGACCATCACTAGACCGCGTAAAAAATCAATGGACTGGATTCTTGGTTTTGAAGATTTTTGTGAATTTGTTTCCACTGTTTTGAATTCTGGAGTTAAATAAAAACAATTTACCGGTTAATGCTGATTACATTTTAAAATAATTCTGATCAATAAATTTTACAATGGATTTATTACATGAATTTGATTATTACTGCTATGAAAAAATTTACGTCGTTGCTGGAGTTCTAAAAAGTTTGCTTCTCATATTCTCTGTTTTAAAATAATACTTGTGCAACTTTTAGTCACCATCAACTATACACTTTTGTCATTCTGAGCGAAGCGAAGAATCCATGAATCTAATACCGCTGATATCAGCATGGATTCTTCACTGCACTCACTGCGCTAGTTTTTCCAGAATGACATATAATTTTTTAGAATGAGTTTATTGTAAAAGGAAGTCCGAAGTAGATTCTGTTGTTGGTGATCAATAATTTTGCATAATTTGTTTAGTAAGAGTCAAATGAACTACATGCAAAATTTTTGAAAACACAAACAAAATGAAGAATGTGCCCTTAGAGCACGTGATCTTCGGACTCTGCGGAATGTCTGAAACTGTAATTATTTTGAGTAAAGCATCATAAGTTCTTTGTAGTTTTTGCTGAGTTTTATGCCCCGGCGGGACATTACGGTTACAGCCGTTTTAACGGCTTTTTCCAGTATATACGGAACGGGCTTACTGCTGCCGTCATTCCATGTAAAGGAATCAATACTCTTCGAAGGAAAACCGCCGCCGAATATATTTGCGAAAATTCCTGCTATGGTGCCTGTGTTCAGCATAGTATTTATGGACGTCTTTGTATGATCACCGATGATGCTTCCGAGGAATTGCATTCCTGTTTCAGTTTCTTGATCTCCAATATTAATTCTGATTTTCGAATAGTTATTCTTCAGATCACTTGTCACAGTATCTGCTCCCAGATTTACAAACGGACAAATATATGAGTGTCCAATAAATCCGTCATGCTGCTTGTTTACATATGAATGAAAAATTGATTCGGCTATTTCGCCTGCAACTTTTGAATTCTTACCAATACTGCAAGGTCCGTATATTTTTGTTCCTGATTTTACCAAAGTATTCTTTCCTATAAAAACCGGACCTTTGATAAAACAAAAAGGTTCTATTACACAATTTTCTTCAATCACAATCTTTCCTTCAGAAGCATCCAGAATTGAACCCGGATTCAATAATGTTTTTGATGAAACATAGATTCCTTTATGATTAACAAAATTATCTTGTCTCTTAGTTGGTTTTAGTTTCTTTTTGGAATTTAAATATATCTCCAGATCAGTAGTCAGACCGCCTTGCAGCAAATATTTTACAGCATCCCACGGATATTTTAAAATAAAAATATCTTCATTTTTACCGAAATCGATTTTCGAAACTTCGGCTCTTTTGAAAAATTCTTCAAAATTAATACCTTCAGAAAATGATCTTTCAAAACAAGATTTGAATTCTTTTATTTTATCTTTTGTCAGATAAGCTGATACAACTTCTTCTTTAAAATAATTTGCTGTATTCTTCTTTTTTTCGGATATGATCTTTTCTAAACTTTCCTGTGAAAAAATTACTCTCCCGTTTAAAAAAAGTATATCATCTTTTGAGATTTCATTAATCCTCAGTTCATTGATCTCACTCATCATAGCAGCAATAGAATTTCTGCAGATTAGAGAAACATCATACCTTCCGCTCAGAATATTTATTATTCTTTCTTTAATGCTTACCGCTCCGCATTTTATGTCAAATGACGCTCTGAGCATATTCAGTGGGAAAAGGTTTTTGAATTTATTGTCTTCGAAGATAATGACTTTCATAACAGAAATTATTTTATAAATTAAAAAAGCCAATACGGAAAATATTGGCTTTTAATAAAAATGTTAAATCTCTTTTAAATATATTATGCTTTTGTTTCTGCAGTTTCAGTATTTTCAGCAGCTTCTTTTGAATCAACAGCTTTTTTGGATTTTCCGTATCGCTTATTGAACTTCTCTACTCTACCTGCTGTATCAATGATCTTTTGTGTACCGGTGAAAAACGGATGACATAATGAACAGATCTCGACTTTTATTTCAGGAACCGTAGAACGCGTTGTGAATAATACCCCTCTGTTTTCTCCGCAGTTACAGATAACATCGCATTTATAATATTCCGGATGGAAATTCTTTTTCATTTTATAGCTTATTTATTAATTGGTCAAAATATCCAATCTGATTCAGATATTCAAGAGTAAATTACAGAACAGACAACATATCTCAATGAGTCATATAAATGTATTTAAAAGATTTTGAATAATGTCTAAATACAAATATATTTAATTTCAAAACTTTGCATTTGACTTAAAAATTATTTTTCTTACCTTTGGGGGATTAAAAATTAAAAAGGAAAGGGCTCTACAATGATTAAAAAACATCCTACAGTTAAATTTTTCCTTGTTTGTTTTACACTTCTTTCATTTATTGGAATGAAAGATTTACCCTCACCCAAAGTTACACATGATTCAAATCAAAATCCAAATGCTCCACAGGTTATTACCTCGCTTCGGCAAAATGTTAACAACGTAAGTACATGGTTCAGAACTAACGGTTCATTCAACAGAGATCCTGCGACTGGAAACTCCGGATTTGAATGGCCAAAAGGTCAATCCAAATACGCAAGATATGCTTCCGGTCTTTGGCTTGGAGGAATTGTCGGTCTTGATACTTTAATTGCAATTGCGGAATATGATTATGAATATCAGCCTGGTTATGTGGACGACGCTGGAAATCCGCAGGGCCGTGACAATCCGAATTACAGGATATTTAATTTTTCGGATAATGATACAAGCGATTTTGAAGCATGGCGAACCATTGCTTCACTTCAGGGAGCTTATCTAAACAGCAACGGTAATCCTTTCAGAATGGGATCGCAAACAATGTTTTACAGCATTACAGATGGTTATCCGGATTCGCATGGAAACACCGCAGGCTCTACAGCTCCTCTCAAAGCAGTTATTCTTCAGACCAACTGGTCTTACATTAATGTAAATCTCAAAGATGTCGTTTTTACTGAGTACAGGATAATAAACAGAAGCAATCAGGCGTGGACAAAGTTTTATATATCAATCTGGACTGATGACGATCTTGGAGATGCTGTAGATGATGCTGTTGGTATTGATACTTCAGCTAATATGCCGCTTGGATATACATATAATTTCACCAATAATGATCAGGAGTATGGCGCTGCTCCGCCGGCTGTTGGATTTACAGTTTTAAGAGGTCCCGTAACTGAAAGTATTGGAGATACTGTCAGATATTATAGTCCTCCGGGTTCAAGCAATCTGGTTGTACTTCCAAACATGAAAGAGATAAAACTTTCTTCATTTAATACTTACATAAATGCAGATCCATCTGTTGGAGATCCATCCAATTACAGAGAGACCTATCGTAATTTACAGGGATTAAGAAGAGATGGTTCACAATGGATAAATCCAAATACAAACCAGGCATCAGTTTATCCTTATAGTGGAGATCCGGAAACATCGAACGGATGGATTATGCCATCGGGAAGTGACAGAAGAAGTCTCATGTCTTTTGGACCAATAACTATACAACCGGGAGATACTCAGTCAGTGATTGTTGCACAGTTGATCGCAAAAGGATCTAATAATCTGAACAGTATTACTGCTCTTAGAAATCTGACTAGTTATGTTCACGGAATTTATCAGGATAATTTCCAGTCAGTAGTTAGTGTAAATAATTATTCAATTCAAACTCCTGACAAATATTCTTTGCATCAGAATTTCCCAAATCCATTTAATCCATCTACTAAAATAAGATTTGATATTCCTTCAAATGCTGCAGGTCAGCCTTCGAATGTAAAACTCGTAGTTTATAATTCACTTGGAAATGAAGTCAGAATACTTCTGAATGAAAAACTTCAGAGCGGCAGTTACGAAACTGAATTCAAAGGAGAAGATCTTTCAAGCGGAGTTTATTTTTATAAGCTTGAGACCGACGGATTTATTCAAACTAAAAGAATGATCCTTTTGAAATAAACCAAAATTATTTTTCAGTAATTAGATAATTTGACACCGGATGCAATTGGCAGCCGGTGTTTTTTTTATTATAAAAAATGCTTTAGCTTCAATATCTAAATCATTATTCCTTTCAATTCAACTTAAACAATTATTCAGATTAGGTTTTATAATAAAGGACACTTCATCAAAAAACGTGTATTTCTTTGAATTGAATAAGAGTGGCTTTATTTTTATTTTGAATAAAAAATAATTCCGGACAGATTTTTATCAGTAAACTCAAAATAATTTCCTCACCTATTTTTCAAAAACATTTAAATGACAGATAAAAAAATATTACTCAAAGCATTTGCTTCGATGTGTACTTCCAAAAAAATGGCAGAGATCTACGATGATAATAAACAGATTTGTAAATATGTACACTCTACTTCCAGAGGACATGAAGCAATTCAATTAGCTGTTGGTATGCAGCTTAGAGAATGTGATTTAGTTAGCCCGTATTACCGTGATGAATCGATATTGCTTGGCATTGGACTCGAGCCTTATGAACTGATGTTACAGCTCCTGACAAAAAGGGACGATCCATTTTCAGGAGGTCGTACATATTACGGACATCCTTCATTAAGGAGAGATGGTTTTCCAAAGATCCCGCATCAGTCAAGTGCTACAGGTATGCAGGCAATTCCGGCGACAGGTGCCGCTCACGGAATTCATTATTTAGAATCTGCAGGTCTGTTGAATAATTCTGAAGATATTGAAAATAATCCAGTAATAGTATGTTCCCTTGGTGATGGGTCAGTTACTGAAGGTGAAGTTTCCGAAGCTTTTCAGATGGCAGTCCTGAAAAAACTGCCCATTATTTATTTGATACAGGATAATCAATGGGGTATCTCAGCATATAAAGATGAAATGCGTGCGATGGATGCTTATGAATTTGCCGCAGGATTTAAAGGAATGAAAAGAATCAGAATTGACGGTTCGGATTTTAAAGAGAGCTATACAAAATTCGGAGATATGCTGAATTATGTAAGGACAAAAAGAAAACCTGTTCTTATACATGCTGCTGTCCCGCTGCTTGGTCATCACACTTCAGGAGTAAGAAAAGAATGGTACAGGAATGACATTGATGAACATACAAAAGATGATCCGATTCCAAAACTCAGGAAAGTCCTTTTAAAAGAAGGTGTATCTGAAAGTGATCTTTTAGAAATTGAAAAAAATTCAGCATTGTTTGCTGAAGAAAGTTTTGCGAAAGCTGTTGCTGCCGATGAGCCGTCGTTTGATTCGCTGACACTTCATGAATTTGCACCTACACCTGTTACCGAAGAAAAAGGAGAACGGTCTCCTGCTGGAAAAGAGTCAGTGATAATGGTTGATGCAGGACTTTATGCGGTGAGAGAAATTATGGATAAACATCCGGAAGCTATACTTTATGGTCAGGACGTTGGCGCAAGACTCGGCGGAGTTTTCAGAGAAGCGGCTACACTGGCCCAAAGATACGGCGATAACAGAGTTTTTAATACTCCAATACAGGAAGCATACATTGTAGGATCTACAGCAGGAATGAGTGCTGTCGGTGTCAGACCTATAGTTGAAATTCAGTTTGCTGATTACGCCTGGGCAGGAATCAATCAGCTTGTGGTAGAGCTATCAAAATCATGTTATCTTACAATGGGAAAATATCCTGTATCTTGCGTGATAAGAATTCCATGTGGTGCTTACGGTGCCGGCGGACCGTTTCATTCTGATTGTATTGAATCGAGTCTTCTGCCGATAAGAGGTATCAAGATTGCATTCCCTAGCAATGCCGCCGATATGAAAGGTCTGATGAAATCAGCTTTTTATGATCCAAACCCTGTGATTATGCTTGAGCATAAAGGTCTCTACTGGAGTAAAGTACCGGGCACTGATGCTGCAAAATGTATTGAACCTTCAGAAGATTACATCATACCTTTTGGTAAAGGAAGGATTTTTCAATATGCTTCGGAAGATAAAATAAATTCAGGTGAATCACTTTCTATTATTACTTACGGTATGGGAGTACACTGGGCATTGAATGCATCAAAAGATTTTCCGGGATCTATAGAGATAGTTGACTTGCGGACTTTAAATCCGATTGATGAAGAGCTGATGTATGAATCTGTTAAGAGACATGGTAAATGTATTGTACTTACTGAAGAGCAGGTGTTAAATTCTTTTGCGGAAAGTCTCGCAGGCAGAATTTCAAAAAATTGTTTTCAATATCTTGATGCGCCGGTTGAAGTGGTCGGTTCGGTTAATATGCCCGCAGTCCCTCTGAATTCAGGACTTGAATCTATGATGCTTCCGAATAAAGATAAAGTATCAAAAGTGATTGGTGAATTGCTTGGTTATTAGATTAATTATCAGGCGGTGGAGGTGGGGGATCAGCTCCTTCTTTTTCAGCTTCTTTTAACATTTCCTGTATCTCTTCCGGTGTTAGCTGATCTTTTCCTACATCTGTACCAGTCTCTTCAGGATTTACATCAGTATTTTCTTTATTTTCATTTTCAGGATTTACAACTTCCTCTTTTTTTTCATCTTCATTATTTATTTCCGTAGGAGCAACATTGTTAGTATCACTTGCATCTTTTAATGAATCATTTCCACTATTCGTATTCAAAGAATCATTTGCATTATTTTCCTCCAGTGCAGCAAAATAATCTAAAAGTTCAGAAATTTTTTGAGTATATATAGATTCAGGATATTCCGATCGGAGAACTCCGTAATAATACAGTGAGCTATCTTTGTTCAAAGATCCGTTTTCAAAAACAAAACCAATACCGTAAAGTGCTTTTGCTTTAATGGAATCCAGTTTTGCATTTGATCTGATACTTTTCAATAGATCTACAGCTTCAGTATATTTTTGATCATTATAAAGCTCAAGTGCTTTTTTAAAATCAATATCAGCAGTACTTGTCACTACATCATCTTCAGTTATAACTTCACCAATTATTTTTTTTGCTTCGATTGCATATATAGTATTTGAATAATCTCCGATAAGCTTACTAAATGTTTCCTGAGCTTTTACATCTTTACCTGTTGATTTATAAAAATTACCAAGCGTATATAGTACTTTTGATTGCTGGTCCGGCTCTTTAAACTTTTGAAGAATCAGTTTCAGATAAAATTCAGCTGAATCACTTCTGTCTAGCTTATATGTAAATAACTCCGCAAGTTCATAATATCCATTAAACTCTTTTTCAATTTTTGTTTTAAGATCTATTTCTTCCTGAACCTGTTTCAGCGAGTCAGTATTTACAACACTTGTATCATTTTTTGATTCAGTATCATTCTTTTCAGTCTTGTCCTGATTTCCCGGATTAAAATTATTTTCATTGTTTTCATTCTTGTTTGGACTATTATCAGATCCTGAATTTTTCTGATCATCAGATTGTTCTTTATCCCATTTTCCTTCTTTAATTGGATCTTCGGTAGAATCTCTTAAATTTTCAAAATAATAATTATTAAATCCTCCGGGTCCCCCTTTGCCGTCACCTCTCTGATCACCGTCATTTTCATCACCGGATTTATTATTACCTTCATTGTTATTACCTCCTTTATTAGTCTCATTGAACTGTTCTATGCCTTTTTCTTCATTGTAAAATGCTCTGTACTTTTCAACTTCAAAATTTTCCTGCGGAATGTCTATGGGCTGTGAATCAGTTACTTCACTTTGAAGTGTAAAATATCTGTCGAGATCTGAAACTTTTTCAGAAACTAATATATAATAATCAGATGATGCATTTTCCTGTACTGATTTTTTATAATTTACCAATGCATTCAGATAATCATTCTCAATTTCTTCTTCATGTCTTCCTATAAAAAAATATGCATCAGCTGAAGCGACAGAGTTTGGATATTTTACAATCACTTCGTAATACTTATCCATGGCTTCTTTTAGTTTATTCTGAGCATATAAATTATTTGCCAGCTCAAGATCCACAAGCTGGGCATAACCAATTTCATCTCTGTATTTTTTTCTGAGACTGGTCAGCTCTTCATCTGCAAGACTAAACTTTTTATTATATGTAAGACCTTTTGCATAATTTAATCTTCCATAAAATGAAAGATCGAAGTCTGATGTATAGTCCAGAACTATTTTATATTCGTTTGCGGCTAGTTCGGGCTTAAAGAGAGAAACTAATTTTGCAAGTATAAATTGACTTTCGGCTTTTCTGACATTATCATTAGTATATTCGATGGCTTTTCTGAAATATTTTGCCGCCTCTTCAGGTCTCCCTTTTTTATATTCAAGCACCCCGTAATCTCTTGCTGCCAGTGATTTGATCTCCCCTTCAGTTTCATTTTTTAAAAGACTAAGGTAAATATTCTCAGCTTCATTTTCTTTGTTCAATTTATTTTTTGACCTCGCAAGATAAAGAATTGCTTCATCAGTCAATTCACTGCTGGAAAACTTTGAAAGAAATTCGTTGAACTTTCTTTCTGCATTAATGTAATCAGATAAAAAATAATATGATTTTCCTATGAGTAGAACTGCATCGTCGATATATTTACTGTTCTTATGGAATTGAATAATCTTTGAACTTCTTTCAATTGATTTGTTAAGCTTATCCTTTACATTTTGAGATGCAGGCGGGTTTACTAAAAGTGAATCTATACTTCTGTTAAATATTGCAATGAAAGACAAACGGAATTCATCAAAAGCTTCATCGTAATCCTGCTGAGCTTTAAAATATGTATTAAAGTATGCCGTGAAATTTTCGATCCGGTTTCCCATATACAGATATGAAGTAAAATCCTGATAGTCAAAATTCAAAGATACATCATAATCTGGATCAGGTTCTGAAGATGTCGAATCTGTATTTGAATTTTTAGTTACTGTAGTGTAAGTAAGATAACTGCAGCTATTAAGATATACTGCAAATACTGCAACTGAAAAAAATATTATTATAAATCTGCTGATCTTCAAGATGAGTTTATTTTGTTAAAAATATTTCTAATATGAAGTTTAATCAAGACAATTATAAAAATTGATAATTGTGTAACACATCACCTTTATAAATGGTTTATTTACAAAGGTTATTAAAAATAATGTGCCGGAAGGATATTATGATTAAATCAATTTAGTATTTTAAAAAGTTAAAAATTATTTTGGAAATAAATTAATAAACAGTAAATCTAATTTTCTTTTATAAAAGCGCATAATTAACTAATTTAGTGCTTACACATCTCAATAAAAACGAAAACCTAATTTTCAATAAATGAAAGATACTAAGTTATTTACACTGCTAAGAAGTATTTCAAAGGAAGAGTTTACGGAATTTCATGATTTTATAATCTCACCGATAATTAATAAGGATGAAAATTTTATAATTTTGTATGATTATATAAAAAAGAATTACAGCTTAGCACTCAAAGATGAAATAGGAAAAGAAAAAATTTATAAAGCCGTTTTCGGAAAAAGTGATTTTAATGGATCCAAATACTGGAAACTAACTTCGGGATTTTCAAAACTTATAGACAAATATCTTTTATTTACAGCATTTGAAAATGACCCTTTTTATCATAAAAATTTGCTGCTTGATATATACCGTACGAGAAACGTACATAAACAATTTGAGACTTTGTCAAAAGAGATCCACAGAAGTTTTACAAAAGAATTTAACAAAGGATTAAGTTATTATCTTAACAGGACACATTTTTATTTTCAGAAACTAAGCTATCTAGGACCTGAGAATATTGAGGAATTTGAAGATGACCTGAAAAAAATGTTTGAAAATCTGAAAATGTTTTTTATAATGACAAACATAACCAGTGTCAGTATTATCTCAAACTTCAAAGAGAAATTCCCGGTAGATGCAAAAAAAGATGTGTGGATGTTTAAAGAAATACTTGCATACTTAGGAAAGAACAAACAGACCGTGAAGAATGAAGATCAGATGGTGTATATTTTTTATCTGATCATATTAATGAAAATGGATTACAGTGATGTACAAAATTATTTTGAAATAAAAAAAATTATAACCACCAGTAAATTAAAGTTTTCTAAAAACCTGCTCAGACACATACTTATAAATCTTTTTGATTACGCAGTAAAAAAATTTACAACAGGTGAAGAGAAATTTCTTAAGGAAATTTATTTTATAAATAAAATTATGGATGAAAACTCTGTAACTCTGTTCGGAGAATTTATTCAGGGAGAGTATTTCTATTCAGTAGTAGAGCACTCCGTAATGTTGAATGAGATCGAATGGACAGAGGAATTTATACGAAAATATGGAAAATATCTTACCGATGATTACAGGGATTCAGCTTTAAATCTTTCCAGAGCAAGGATAAATTTTGAGTTAAGTGATTTTGATTCTTCTCTGAATGATCTGCTGAATGTAGAAAATCTTAATCCGTATTTTTATCTTTCACATAAGATCCTATTGCTTCAAAACTATTTTGAGATTAAAGATTTTGAATCAATCGACAGGTTACTTGAAACCACGCAGAAATATCTGAACAGAAGAATAGATTTATCTGATGAATTGAAAAAAAATTATCTCAAATTTTTTGATTATTTCAGAAAATTAAAAACGGCGGCTACTGTAAAAAGATACCTATCAAGAAATCTATATAAAGAGCTTGAGAAGGAATCTTTTTTTATTTATAATAACTGGCTTATGATAAAAACTAAAGAACTGATCTGACTGTCTTTTAAACTGAATCAAAGTTTAAAAAAAAGAAAAAATTATCTAATGTAAATTTTACAAAATTAACTTAATAAAAGGAATAGTATTTTATATTTTGAAAAAACTTTTTTAAAATTTATTAATTGTTGATATGGATTCTTTAGTAATACTTTCTCTAAAATTAGCTGTCGGTCTCATAATGTTTTCACTTGGACTGAATAGTACGATGAGTGATGCAGCATATCTGCTGCATAATCCAAAGCTCCTTATAAAATCGATCATTTCTATGAACCTAATTATGCCGTTTGTTGCAGTGACAATGATCTTAACTCTTGGATTGAAACAAGAAGTTAATCTTGCTTTGTTTGCACTGGCAATCTCACCAATCCCACCTTTACTACCTAATAAAGCTTTGAAGGCTGGAGGAAAAATCTCTTATACTGTCAGTTTACTTTTTATAATGGCACTCCTTTCAATTATTTTTATTCCATTGTCAGTGGAATTAATGGGTATCGCTAATTTAAAAGACTTTTATGTATCGCCTCTTGTAGTTTTAAAAGTAATAGGTGTTACTCTTATTGGTCCATTATTATTTGGATTAATAATCAATAAAGTCGCGCTTTTATTTGCTCAAAAGATCAAGAAAGTAGTTTCGATCACTGCAATGATTCTTCTGATTGCGGGGATAATTCCATTACTTATCAAATTGATGCCTATTGTTATAACCTTATTCGGGAATCTGACTATTCTTTCACTTTTAATTTTTATTATTTCCGGACTTGTTGTAGGACACTTACTTGGTGGACCGGTAGAGGATGACAGAACTGTTCTGGCTTTGACAACATCTACGCGCCATCCGGGAATTGCAATAGTGATCTGCATGACAGTAATGCCTGAGGTAAAGCTTGCTGTTTCAGTTATTTTGCTTTATCTCATAATTAATTTGATCGTGTCAATTCCTTATATTAAATGGCGAAAAAAAACCAGTTAAAATTTTTTTCATCAAGGTATTAAATTTATATAAAATGACCGGGAGTTTATTACCACCCGGTCTTTTACTTTTTTAATTAAACAATTTAACTTCAGTTTCTTTTTCTACTATTACTTTTTCCGGATCTGTTGTTTGATTTGCCTTTATTGCTGTTTGTATTTGACGAGTTTGATTTTACTTTATTCTGACCGTTGTCTTTTTTAGTATTGTTGTTTTTTATATTTCCTGAGTTTTTAGTACCGTTGTTTTCTTTCTTTCCATTATTACCCGGCTTCTGAATTTTCTCAGGACTTTCAGTCTTGGTTCCATTATTTTTTGGAGGACTGAATTTTTTTATATTAGTGCTTTTGGTATTGGGACTTTTGGTAGTATTATTGCTTTTCGTATTAGGGCTTTTTGTAGTGTTAGTGCTTTTCGTATTCGGGTATTTAGTATTTGTGCTTTTTGTATTTGGATCATTAGTGCTTTTTACATTCTCATTTTTTGTGGTAACAGGATTATTTAATTCTGATTTGGTTACAGAATTTTTAGTGGAAGTATAATTTACTCCCTCATCATATTTTCCGGATTTAGTAGTATTTATTGAGACATATTTCGGAGTAATCACTTCTCCGGATTCTTTTGTGACCTGTTTAACATCCGGTCCTGTATATTTGAAATCTTTTGTTTCTTTATCGGTGTAAGTTGAAATATCCATTTTAGTGGAATTATTCAGAATGTTAACGTTATCAACCGGATCACCTACAACTTTTTCATCTATTCTCTTTGTGACATCCGAATATTTTACAACTACCCAATTATGAGGGGAATAACTGTATAATGTGTTTCCGCAATATCCATTTCCATAACTATACCAGTAGATACTTGGGCAGGTTGGATACCAGGCATAATAGCCGCCGCAATCCCGCCATGAGACCCAGTTTGCAGCCCATACATTTCCGGGCAGCCATACCCAGCCGTAATAACTGCTGCTGTACCATCTGCCGTAATTATAAGGTCCCCATCCCCAGGCATAATCCGACACCCAAGTCCATCCGTAATATGAAAATACCCATCTGCCGCCAATGTAAGGATTCCAGTTATTGTCTGCTACATATGGCTGCCATACATAAATATATTCTCCATTATCAGAATAATAGTATTGAAGGTTTTCCCCGGTTTCTTCGGTGAGTTCTTTTATGAAGTCGGACTTTTTAACTTTGATCCAGTCACCGTCTTCTGAAAGTTCTTCGAATTGCTGTTTGTAAACTTCATTTGAATCTAAAAGATTTTCTGAAGTCTCGATCGTGTCAACAAATATTTGGTTATTGTCTCCGCTTTCGTTTGGTATTTCCTGCGCTTTGGATTCAAAGGTGAAGATCAATACAAACAGAAGTAAAGACAACACCGCTGACAAAAAGATTTTAGTTTTCATGGTGATCTTTTTTTATTTTAAAAATTTATTCGGCACTTGTACAAATATAACATTATTTAGTTCCTATCGCAAAAAAATAAAACTGAAGGTTGTTTCATTTTATTTTTACATTAAAAATTTTGTATTACTGCCGGGGAAAGATGTTTTGAACTTAAGACACTATAAATTTAAAATGGGTTTAATTAAATTTACTTAAATGAAAATTTATCAAATTTCCCTTCCTATATTCATAATAAATAAATTTCAGATAATTTGAAATCAAAAAATAGAATTG
>Ga0073905_10001057_pt1 | contig 13762 bp, 10 predicted proteins | sample KloWWTupernatant_FD_65482 | JGI IMG/M metagenome (GOLD analysis project Ga0073905, IMG submission 65482) | Active sludge microbial communities from Klosterneuburg, Austria, studying microevolution and ecology of nitrifiers - Klosterneuburg... | ecosystem: Engineered > WWTP > Aerobic digester >... | reverse complement strand
GACGATGCTGGCCGATGCCACGGGGATGGACGTCCGCTTCGGCCGTGCGATCGATCACGACGGCGGCCACTACGGCGTGGCGCTCGCGTCCCGTCGTCCTCTGGGGTCGACGGAGGTCCTCCGGCTTCCCGGCGCCGGCGAGCCGAGGGTGGCGATCATGGGGATCCTGGAAGGTGTCGACGAACTGGAGGGTGGCAGCTCGGCGGTGGAACCCGCGGTCTCGGGGAGGGGCGTGTCGTGGGCCGTGGGTTGCACCCACCTGACGACCGTGGCCGATGACGCCATCGGTCAGCTGGGCGTCGTGCTCGAAGCGCTCACCGATCTGGCCGGTGACCGGCCGGCGGTGCTGCTCGGCGACCTGAACCTGGAAGCGGACCGGGTGGGCCCGGTGCTCGCCAGTCACGGATGGATCGCAGCGCGGAGCGGACCGACGCACCCGGCAGCTCGCCCGACCCGGCGGATCGACTGGGTGCTGGTCAGAGCGGCCTTCGTCGAGTCGTCGTCGGTCCTCGACCTGCGGGCGAGCGACCACCGGCCGCTGGTCGCCGATGTTCGACCTCGCGATTCCACGACAGCGTGAGAACGTCGCAGGTGACCTGACCGGTTGATCGCCTCATGGACGACAGTGCGGTCGGATCCCTACCCTGCAGGCCGAGGCGACGGCTTGGGATGGGCAGGGGCACCGGCGGATGCAGCAGATGGAGCACGACCCGGACGAGCGATCGAGCAACGGTGCCGCGCCACGCGAGAGCGATCGTCCTCCGGTCGGCGAGCCGCTGGTCGTGTCGCGGCACAACCCGGCGGCTCGGCCGGCCGCCGATGGCGAGGGGAGCCGTCCTGAGATCGGTGGGACGCGGATCGAGCCGGCCATCGATCCGCATCGAGGGCGACGCGATCACCTCGACGGCAGCGTCGCGCTGGTGACCTCGGCGTCAGGCGAGCTCGGCGCCGCCCTGGCTTCCGAGCTGGTCGATCGCGGGGCTCGGGTGCTGCTGCTGGACGACGATCTCGGCGGCCTGATCGAGACCGTCGACGCACTCGCACCGGGACGGACCGTGCCGGTGCGATGCGACCTCGGCTCGGACGCGGACGTGGATGCGGCGTGCGAGTTCGTGAGCAGGACCGCGGCCATCGATCTGGTGCTGCACGTCGCCGCTGACAGTGCGACCGGCGGCGAGGCCCGAGGCGATGTTGCGGCGGACGGCGCTGACGGCGGCATGGAAGGCGGTGATGTCGGTGCTGAGCGGGCAGGCCTCGACGAGCGCTACCGCTCGTCGGTGCGCGGTCCGCTGGCCCTGTTCGCCGGACTGGCCGCCGCCTTGGCGCCGTCGCCCAGAGTGCTCGTCGTCGGACGGACCCCCGAAGTCGACGCCGACACCCTTCAGCGTGTGGCCCCGTCGCTCGTCCTCGAGCACCTGCCGCGGGTCGACGGGATGTCCGTCGGCTCAGCGGACTGCGGTTCCGATCTGCGCGTCGAGGTGTTCGCCGAAGCCGTCGTCGACCTGCTCGTCCGTGACGACCTCTCGATCGAGCGGGCCACGTTCGGCGGGGCGGCGGCACTCGGGCGATAGCCTGCCCGGGTGGCACGGACCTGCATGCGACCAGGGTGTGACCGTCCGGCCGCGGCGCGCGTCGCGTTCGACCCGGTGGCGCTGCAGCTCTGGCTCGACCCGTTGGCTCGTCGGTCTGCTCCTGTGCAGGAGCTGTGCGAGTTCCACGTCGAGCGCCTGACCGTGCCGCGGGGTTGGTCGGCGACGGACCGGCGACCGGGCGTGGTCTCGACTGCAGCGCTGTCGCTCGCTCCCGAGCCCGAACGGGTGCTGGATGTCGAGCCTGAACCCGAGCCGGTGCCGGTGGTCGATGTCGAGCCTGAGTCGATGGTTCTCCCCGAGCCTGAACCTGTGCCCGAGCCCGAGCCCGAGTCGATGGTTCGCCCCGAGCCCGAGCCCGAGCCGGTGCTGGATGTCGAGCCGGAGCCGATGGTTCACCCCGATCCCGAGCCGATCGCCGCGTCCGCGGTGCCGTCGCGCAGCACGGAGCGCAGCGCCGACAGCAGCGCCCAGCCCCGTCGGCGCCGCCGCAACGCTGCTCCATCGCTGCTGTCTCGGGCGTTCGAGCTCACGGGCCACCAGGAGTCGATCCTGACCAGCCCGTCCGCCGATGGTGACGAGGCGAGCGACGACGTCCCCTGAGAAGGTGCCGCTGCTGCGGCATCGGCGGCCGGTTCGGACCCGCTCGAGGGTCGTGCGTACTGTGGCGACATGGTCGAGTTCGCGTTCCAGTCGATGTTCCCCCAGGCGAAGGGCGACACGCCGTTCCGCCAGCTGACCTCCGACTTCGTGGAGGTCGACGAGTACCGGGGCCAGAGGGTCCTGCGAGTCGATCGTCAGGCCCTCACGCTCCTCGCCAAGGAGGCGGTGCGCGACATCTCGCACCTGTTCCGACCGGGTCACCTGGCGCAGCTGCGCAAGATCCTCGACGATCCAGAAGCGACAGAGAACGACCGCTTCGTCGCCCGCACGATGCTGCAGAACGCCAACGTGTCGGCGGGCATGGTGCTGCCCAGCTGCCAGGACACCGGCACCGCCATCGTGATGGGCAAGAAGGGTCAGCAGGTGTGGACCCACTCGTCGGACGGTTCACCCGGCGGTGACGAGGAGGCGCTGGCCAAGGGCATCTTCACCACGTACACCGAGACCAACCTGCGCTACTCCCAGGTCGTGCCCATCACCACCTACGAGGAGGTCAACACGGGCACCAACCTGCCGGCGCAGATCGACCTGCTCGCGGTCGACGGCGACGAGTACCACTTCCTCGTCATGACCAAGGGCGGCGGTTCGGCGAACAAGACGTTCCTGTTCCAGGAGACCAAGGCGCTGCTCAACCCCGACTCCCTGCTGAAGTTCGTGGACGAGAAGATCAAGACGCTCGGCACGTCCGCCTGTCCGCCGTACCACCTGGCGATCGTCATCGGCGGCACGTCAGCGGAGATGAACCTCAAGACCGTCAAGCTCGCGTCGGCCCGCTACCTCGACGGCCTGCCTGCCGAGGGCAACGGCCTGGGCCACGCGATCCGCGACGTCGAGCTCGAGGCGCAGATCTGGCAGCTGGCCGCGGACACCGGCATCGGCGCACAGTTCGGCGGCAAGTACTTCTGCCACGACGTCCGGGTGATTCGCCTGCCGCGGCACGGAGCGTCGTGCCCCGTCGGCATCGGAGTGAGCTGCTCGGCGGACCGCCAGTCCGTCGGGAAGATCACGGGGCAGGGCGTGTTCGTGGAGCAGCTCGAGACCGATCCCGCGCACTACCTGCCGGAGGTCACCGACGAGCACCTGGGCGACGACGTGGTCCACATCGACCTCAGCCGTCCGATGGACGACATCCGCGCCGAGCTCAGCCGCTACCCGGTCAAGACCCGTCTGTCGCTCAGCGGTCCGATGATCGTCGCCCGCGACATCGCGCACGCCAAGCTCAAGGAGCGCATCGAGCGGGGCGAGGGACTGCCGCAGTACGTCAAGGACCACCCGATCTACTACGCCGGCCCGGCCAAGACCCCCGACGGCATGGCGTCGGGTTCGTTCGGTCCGACCACGGCGGGGCGGATGGACAGCTACGTCGATCTCCTGATGGCCAACGGCGGCAGCTTCGTCACCCTCGCCAAGGGCAACCGCTCCGCCCAGGTCCGCAACGCGTGCAAGGCCCACGGCGGGTTCTACCTGGGCTCGATCGGTGGTCCGGCCGCGATCCTCGCCCAGGACGCCATCAGGAAGGTCGAGGTGCTCGAGTACCCCGAGCTCGGCATGGAGGCGATCTGGAAGATCGAGGTCGAGGACTTCCCGGCCTTCATCATCACCGACGACAAGGGCAACGACTTCTTCGCCGACCTGCTGTAGCACGGCGGGGTTCGGGTCGAACCGCGGGCGGGCTGGCAGACTGCCGGTCGTGGAGGTCACCCTCTTCACCAACCTCCTGGGCGCGTTCGGGCTGGGAGCGGCATCGGGCCTGAACCCGTGGATCCCACTCCTCGGGCTCGGTGTGGCGCAGCGGCTGGGAGTGGTGGAGCTCTCGTCGAGCTTCGACTGGCTGGGCGCCACACCGACGCTGATCGCGCTCGGCGTGCTGTTCGCCCTGGACCTGATCGGCGACAAGATCGCGCTGATCGACTCGGCGCTGCACGGGGTCGGCCTGGTCGTCGCGCCGGTGTCGGGTGCGATCGTGTTCGCCGCCCAGGAGAACCTGCTGAGCAACTCGCACCCGTTCCTCGCCGGCGGCGTCGGCCTGGTGCTGGGAGGATCGGTGCAGCTGGCGCGCAGCGCGCTCCGTCCCGCGGTGACCGCCACGACCGGCGGCGTGGGCAACCCGGTGCTGAGCACGATCGAGGACGTGTGCTCCACGGTGCTGACGGTGCTCGCCGTGCTGGTGCCGGTGCTCGCGTTCGTGGCGCTCGTCGCCCTCGTCGTGTGGGCGGTCCTGCTCTACCGCCGATGGCGGGAGCGACGGGCGATCAGACGGGCAGACCGACCCGGTTCGCCGAGCACACCCGTGCCAGAGCCGCCTGCGAGTCCCTGAACGAGCGCATCTGTCGTTCGACATCGCTCGTCCGACGCTGGAACAGCCAGGCGATGCGCCCGGAGATGTGACGGCTGCGGTTCGTGGCCATGATCTCCCATCGGCGGGAACCGTCGACGATCAAGGCATCGGGTGGACGCCGCCGATGCTGGCCGCGTTCTTGGGCATGGACGACCAGTAGGTGGTCCGTGGTGCCCAAGTTCGGGCGCTGATCGGCATGTGGCCGCGATCTTGGGCACGGGGGACCGGTGGGTGGTCCGTGGTGCCCAAGTTCGGACGAGGTGAGGTCGCGGTGCGAGTGACGCGATCACCCGTCGCGTGGCACGGTTGCGGACGGAGGGACGACCACCGGGGGAACTGGCATGGCCGATCTGATCATCCGCAACGGCAACGTCGTGGACGGCACGGGCGCGCCGCCACGCGTCGCCGACGTGGCCGTGACCGACGGCGTGATCACCGCGGTCGGCACCCCGGACGCACCGAGGCTCGACGGTTCGGCCGGCCGACAGGTCGATGCGGAGGGCCTGCTGGTCACGCCCGGCTTCGTCGACCTCCACACGCACTTCGACGGCCAGGTCACCTGGGACCCGATGGTGAAGCCCTCCTCGCTGCACGGGGTGACCACGATCGCCATGGGGAACTGCGGCGTGGGGTTCGCGCCGGCGGCGCCGGACCGACACGACTGGCTGATCGGCCTGCTGGAGGGGGTCGAGGACATCCCCGGCACGGCGCTGGCCGAAGGCCTCACGTGGGACTGGGAGACGTTCCCCGAGTACCTCGACTCGGTGGCCGCCAAACCGCACACGGTCGACATCGGTGCACATGTGCCGCACGCCGCGCTGCGCACCTACGTGATGGGCGAGCGCGGCGCGGACCACGCCGAGGCTCCGACCGAGGACGAGATCGACCGGATGGCGGCGCTGGTGGAGGAGGCGCTCGGCGCGGGTGCGATCGGCTTCGCCACCTCGCGCACCGAAGTCCACCGGACCAGCGCCGGCGACAACATCGGCACGCTCACCGCCGGCGATGCCGAGCTGCTCGCGATCGCCGCGGCGATGGCCCGGGCCGGCACCGGTGTGACCCAGTTGATCAGCGACCTCTACCAGACGCCTGACGACCGGGTCGCCCAGGAGGAGCTCGACCTGCTGGAGCGGTTCGTCCGCGCCAGCGGTCGTCCGCTCAGCTTCACGATGCAGCAGGCGTACCACTCGCCGCAGCGGTGGCGGTTCCAGATGGACTGGGTCGACCGCATGGTGGCGGACGGTCTCGACGTGAAGGCGCAGGTGGGCGTCCGCCCGATCGGTGTGCTGCTCGGCATGCAGGCCACGGCGAACCCGTTCCTGTTCAGCGCGTCGTATGCGGAGCTGGCACAGCTCGACCTGGCTGAACGCGTCGCCGCGCTGTCGAACCCGGAGCGCAAGCGCCGCGTCCTGGCGGAGCACGCAGAGGTCGCGGCCACGTTGGAGCCGGGCATCCTGCAGCAGATCATGTGCGGGTTCGACATCACCTTCGAGATGGCCGACCCGGTGGACTACGAGCTGCACACCGACCGCTCGATCGGGGCGCGGGCCAGAGCCGCGGGGGTCGAGCCGATCTCGATGGTCTACGACCTGCTGCTCGAGCGCGATGGGGAGCAGCTGCTGTACCTGCCGCTGTTCAACTTCGCACACGGCGACTTCGACGACCTGCAGGAGATGGTGACCGCGCCGAACGTGCTCTTCGGGCTGTCCGACGCGGGAGCGCACTGCGGCGCGATCTGCGACGCCTCGATGACGACCTCGTCGCTGGTGGTGTGGAGCCGTGACCGTCGCGACGGTGACCCCATCCCGGTCGAGGACATCGTCCACGGCCACACGCAGCGCAACGCCCGTCACGTCGGCTGGTTCGATCGCGGGGTCGTCGCCCCCGGTCACGTCGCCGACCTCAACGTGATCGAGCTCGACGCCCTGGCATGTCATCCGCCGACGATCGTTCACGACCTGCCGGCGGGTGGCCGACGCCTCATGCAGACGGCATCGGGCTACCACCGAACGTTCAAGTCGGGAGTGGAGACCTTCGTCGACGGCGAGCCCACCGGCGCGCTGCCGGGCGAGCTGCTCCGCGGCACCCGCCCCACCCCGACTTGACCGGCCCCGAAGCGCCGCCGGTGGTCAGAGCGGGTGGCGACGGAGGACCGAGCGGGCTGCCGCCCGGCCGCACATGCCGTGGACGCCGCCGCCAGGCGGTGTGGACGACGAGCACAGGAACAGGCCGTCGACCGGCGTCGACCACGGGTCGAGCGACGGCACCGGCCTGGTGAGGAACTGCAGCAGGTCCGACACGCCGCCGTTGATGTCGCCGCCGACGTAGTTCGGGTTGTACGACTGCAGCTCCGGTGCGGTCATCGTGCGACGGGCCAGGATCACGTCGCGGAAGCCCGGAGCGAACTGCTCGATCCGGTCCTCCATGGCCTTGGTCATGTCGAGGTCGCATTCGGCGGGCACGTGGCAGTAGCCCCACAGGGTGTGCTTGCCCTCGGGCGCCCGGGTCGGATCGAACAGCGACTGCTGGGCGAGCAGCAGGAACGGCGCGTCGGCGACGCCGCCGTCGATCACCGCCTGCTCAGAGGAGCGGACCTCGGCGAGGGTGCCGCCCAGGTGGACGGTGCCGGCTCTGGCGGTCGCCGGGTCGAGCCACGGGACCGGCTCGTCGAGCGCCCAGTCGACCTTGAACACGCCGGGCCCGTAGCGGAAGCGCTCCAACCGGCGGCGGTACCCGACGGGGAGACGGCTTCCGGCCAGGTCGATCAGCTGGCGCGGCGTCACGTCGCAGATCACCGCCCGGGCGGGCGGAAGGTCGTCGAGGCTGCGGACGTCCTCTCCGCAGCGCAGCTCGCCGCCGTGCTCGGCGAGCAGCGCGACCAGACCGTCGGCGATGGCTTGTGAACCACCCCTCGCCATCGGCCAGCCGACGACGTGGGCGAGCTGGCCCAGCAGCATCCCGAAGCCGGCGGTGATCGGGGCGTCGAGCGACAGCATCGAGTGGGCGGCCATGCCGGCGAGCAGCGCTGCGCCGTCGTCGCCTTTGAACCGTCGTCGACCGAGCGCGGACGCGGACCAGATGCCGTCGCGGCCGTACCGTGCCAGCAGCAGCGGGTGACGCGGCGGCAGCGCGAGCGGGTCGAGGAGCGAGTCGACGAGGTCGAGCCCGCTGCGCACACTCGGTCCGAACAACCGCTCCCACGGCCGGCCGTCGACCCCCAGGTTCACGGCGGTGGCGGCCAGTGACCGCTCCTGCAGCACCGAGTGGCCCGGACGCAGCGCGTGGGCCAGGGGGGCGTCGGGATGCACCCACTCCACGCCCACTCGTTCGAGGTCGAGGTTGCGCAGCGCGGGTGACGCCAGCCCGAGCGGGTGGATGGCGGAGCACACGTCGTGGCGGAACCCAGGGAGGGTGAGCTCGGCGGTCCGAGTGCCGCCGCCCGGCGTGGCGCCCCGCTCCAGCACGAGCACCTTCCAGCCCGCCTGCGCCAGCTCGAGGGCGGCAACCAGGCCGTTGGGGCCGCTGCCGACGACGACGGCGTCGAACTCGTTGCTCACGGCAAGCAGCCTACGGGCACCGACAGGAACGCTGCGATCCACGACGCGGCTGCGCGGCGGTCGGGCAGGATGCGCCCTCGTGAGCACCCGATCCGACCTACAGGCCCTGCGTCGCCACCGAGTCCCGACCTGGTGGTCCGACGCCAAGCTCGGCATCTTCGTGCACTGGACGCCGGCGTCGGTTGCCGGGTTCGCTCCCGTCGACTCCGAGATCGGCGACCTGCTGGCCGCAGCGGCACCGGACGCGCTGGCCGAGAACCCCTACACGGAGTGGTACGAGAACTCGCTGCGGTTCCCGGGCAGCTCGGCCAGCCGGTATCACCGCGACACCTATGGCCTGATGCCCTACGTCGAGTTGGCCGACCGCTACCGGGACGGCCTGACGACCTGGGATCCCGACGCGTGGGCCCGGCGCTTCGCCGCCACCGGCGCCCGCTACGTGGTGCTCGTCACCAAGCACCACGACGGGTTCTGCCTCTGGCCGTCCGCGGTCGCGAATCCACATCGCGACGGCTGGCATGCCGGTCGCGACGTCGTCGGTGAGCTTCGGGAGGCGGTGCTCGGTGCGGGGATGCGCTTCGGCGTCTACTACTCGGGTGGTCTCGACTGGACCTTCGACGACCGGCCGATCGGCAACCTCGGGTCGTTGCTGGCGGCGATCCCGCGCGGTGAGTACCCGGCGTACGCCGAGGCGCAGGTGCGCGAGCTGATCGAGCGGTACCGGCCGAGCGTGCTGTGGAACGACATCGCGTGGCCAGCTCCGGCGAAGGCGCTGTGGCCGCTGCTCGACGACTACTACCGGGCCGTCCCCGACGGGGTGGTCAACGACCGCTGGATGCCGTGGTCGCCCGTGATGGGCGCAGCGCGCAACCGGTGGGTCCGTCGCGCTGCCGACTCCCTCAACGCCCGTTCGACGCGGTCCAAGGGCGGGCTCGTGCCGCCTGCGCCGCCGTTCTTCGATGTGCAGACGCCCGAGTACGTCGTGTTCGACGACGTGCGGTCCCGTCCGTGGGAGTGCGTGCGGGGGATGGACCAGAGCTTCGGCTTCAACCGGGCGTCGCGTCCCGAGGACTTCCTGTCGCCCGACGAGCTGCTCGACATGGCCGCCGACATCACCGCCAAGGGCGGCAACCTGTTGCTCAACGTCGGACCGCGCGGCGAGGACGCGTCGATCCCCGACGAGCAGGTCGCACTCCTCGAACACCTGGCCGGCTGGTCGGGATCCGGCGGACCCGGCCACGCCATGTTCGGATCGCGGCCCTGGGTCCGTCCTGCTGCACAGGCACGTGGAGCCGATGGCTCGTCGTCGCCGATCAGGTTCTGGGCCACGGACCGCCACGTCGACGTGGCGGTGCTCGGCGCGGTCGGCGCCGGTGACGACCTGTTCGTGCCGGGACTGGCGACCACGCCGACGACGACGGTGCACGACGTGGGCTCTGCGTCGGCGCTGGAGTGGTCATCGGAACGGGGCGGGTTGCGCGTGAGGGTGGCGAGTGCGGTCGACCACCCCGTGCTGCGCTGCCGCGACGTCGATGCCGTCGGTTGACCGTGACGGCCACGACCTCCGGCCCCCTGGTCGCGCCGCCTACGATCGCTCCGTGAGCTCGAACCGGCGGACGGGAGCGGTCGCCGCGACACTGCTGGGGGTCGGCCTCGTCCTCATGATCGCTCCGCCGCTGTTGCGCGACGGCGTCTGCGGGATCACCTCCTGCGCGGACCAGGTGCCGGTCATCGCGGTGTCCCGGGTGTCGCCGAACGAGCTCGCCGTGGTGGTCCCGGATGAGGCGGCCCCCAGGGTCAGGACCGTCGAGCTCCTCATCGGCGGAGGTGGCGCGTCGGGCTCCCGCCAGTGGCTGATCCGCCGTGAGCTCGGCGCCGGCGAGGAACCCACGACCTTCGTGATCGGGGCGGAGACCGAAGGCTTCCGCACCGTCGTCCCGCTGGAGGCGGAGCTCGACGACGGCATGTGGACCGTGCAGGTCGGATTCGCCTGCACCACGGCGTCGCTCCCGTTCGATCCCGCAGCGATCGCCGTCGGCGAGGTCCGGTCCTGGGACGGCGTCATGGACGGCGCCGAGTTCGCGCCGAACGCGAACACGTCGGAGAAGTGCGCCACGGAGCGCGGCGGCGCCGAGGTGGCGCTGCTCGTCGTCGGTGCGGTGCTGGCCATGGCCGGTGCCGTGCTCGGCATCGTGGTCGTGCTGCGTCGCCCCGTCCGGTTCCCCGAGGATCACGGCGACGGGCAGCGGGCGGGCGCCGACAGCGACGACGTCGCCGGATCGAACTAGGGACGTCGGTTCGTGAACGACCAGCGGGTGGCGTTCGTCCTGGCCGGTGGGGGCTTCAAGGGCGCGTTCGAGCTTGGTGCCCTGCAACACCTCATCCTCGAGGTCGGGATCGTGCCCGACGTGATCACGGCGACGTCCGCGGGTGGCGTGCTCGGCACCGTCGTGGCCCAGGGCCGGGACGTCGACGCGTGCGGTGTGCGCCTCGGGGAGGCCGAGGCCGACCTGATGGCGATGACGCGCACGGACGTCGTGTTCGGTGAGCAACCGTGGTTGCGGGAGCTCGATGGGACCTCCGTGGCCGACCACATCCACCGACTCGTCCGCCAGCACGGACGTCCTGAGCTCGACGACGACTGGGACGAGCTCGAAGCCGAAGCGCTCGCCGTCATCGGGACCGACGCGCCCGAAGAAGCGAGCGCGCCGCGTGCGGCCGCGGGCGCTCGGCGAAACCCGTTCGAGCAGATCGCGTCCACCACGCGAGCTCTCGTCGACGGGCAACGCGCCGCGCGCGGACTGCCGCGAGCCGCGTTGAACCTCGACCCGTTCGAAGCATCGATCCGCGGGCGGCGCGACGTCGGGATCGCGACCGTCGACCCGGCGCTCGTCGCCCGTCCGGGGATGGACCTCCGGCTCGCCGTCACCGCGTTGAAGGCGAAGGAGACCCACTACGTGACCGAGGCAGGGCACCTGGTGGGCTCCGACGCTCGCTCCCCGATCCCCGGCGCCGACGGCATCGACGTCATCGACGGGGTGATCGCCTCGGCGAGCGTGCCGGGTGTGTTCCCGCCTCGCTCGCTGGGCAAGGACCACTACGTCGACGGTGGGTGCCTGCAGAACATCCCGCTCCAGGCGGCCGTCGACCTGGGGGCGACAGCGATCTACACGCTCGTCGCCGTTCCGGTTCGACCGGCGAAGAAGACCTTGTCGTTGTGGGCCGCCGAGTCACTCGGGTACATGTCGACGCAGGTGGAGAACCTCGCGATCGACCTGCCGTCGGGCTGCACCAACACCGTCATCGAGCCGACGATCGAGGTCGTCGCCTCGTTCGAGGTGCACCCCGGCCTCATGCGGATCGACATGCACTACGGCCGGATGCGTGCCGAGGAGTGCCTCGCCGGGATGGACGATGGGCTCGACCCGATCGTGAAGATGGCCAGCGACACGCTGACCACCATGCGGCTGATGGCCTGGCGCTTCGAGCATCGCTGCATCGAGAGCGGCCGCGTCGACGGCGAGCAGCTCGAACGACTCCGGCAGCTGAAGTGCTGCGTCCGCAGCGCGCTCGACGCCCGGTCTGCCCTCGGCCTCCCAGCACCGGACGGCTCCGACGAGTGGGGGCAGACCTGGGAGCTCCACGCGACCCCGCTGCCGGACGGCTTCCCGTCCGACCTCACCTGAGGTGAGCACGGCGTCCGGTGCCGGCCGACCACGAGGTCACGATCGCGACCTCGCATACACTCCGCGGAGCCTTCCGCGAAGTTCACCGCGGAAGTCCCGCCCACGTAGCTCAGGGGATAGAGCGTCGGTTTCCTAAACCGTGCGTCGCAGGTTCGAATCCTGCCGTGGGCGCCGGATGAACTGAACTCGGGACATCCGCGGTCGAGCGACGACCGTCGGTGGTCCATGGTCGTTGACGGCCGGTGCTCCGAGATCGGGCTGAGTTCGAGGTCCGGTACGCTCCCGGTCCGCCCCACCCCCGGGACGGCACGACCGCCCCGTCCCCACACCAGGAGTCCCATGGCACTCGACGACGATCTCAAGACGCTCGCGCAGGCCAAGAACTTCGCCGCGCTCACGACCTTGATGCCGGGCGGTCAGCCCCAGACGCAGATCATGTGGGTGCACGCCACCGACGACCAGGTGGTGATCAACACCCAGCTCGATCGCCAGAAGTACCGCAACGTCGTGGCTGACCCGCGGGTGACCGTCACCGTGTTCGACGCGGAGAACCCGTACCGCTACGTCGAGGCCCGGGGTGTCGTGGCGAGCACGCAGGACGGCGCGGCGGCGGGCGCGAGCATCGACGAGCTGTCGCAGAAGTACATGGGTCAGCCGTACGGGATGGGTCCGACCGACCGACGGGTCATCCTCTTCATCGACGTCGAGAAGGTGCACAAGAACGGCTACTGACCGTCAGGGCGGTCCGAGACGGCTCGACTTCGACGCGAAGCGCCGGCGTCAGGTCGAAGTTCGCTGGAGTCGGTGCAGTCGGTGCGCCACTCCCTTGAGCTCCTTGTGGAGCCCGACGAACTCGGTGTGCCGCTCCTCGTAGAGGGCGGACGCATCCGGGTCCGGACGGAACACCTGGTCGACGGTGGCGCACTCGGCCATGTCGGGCGGAGCGAGGTGCCCGGTGACCAGCCCGGCGAACAGCGCCGCGCCGCGCACGTTGGCCACCAGCGGCTGCGCCACGCGGTGCACCGGGCGGCCGATGACGTCCGCGTGGATCTGGCACCACACGTCGGACTGGGCGCCACCGCCGATGCCGCGCAGGTCCACGATCGGGTGCTTGAGCACCTGCTCGGAGACCTCGAGCAGCCAGCGCACCTGGTGTGCCACTCCTTCGAGCACGGCGCGCACCATCTGCGGTCGACCGGCATCGATGCCGATGTTGAGGAACGCGGCCCGCACGGCCGTGTCGGCGTTGGGCGAGCGCATCCCCTTGAGCCACGGTGCGAACATCACGCCATCGGCCCCGGGCGCGACCTTCTCCGCCACGCGGTCCAGGTCGGCCAGCGACGGGGTGCCGCTGGTCAGGCCGTCGTCAGGGGCGACCACCATGTCGAGCAGCCACTCCATGCTGGCGCCGCCGCAGTCGTGGTTGTTGACCAGCACGTACTGCCCCTCCAGGGCGGAGGGGAACGTGGCCATCTGGTTCATCAGCGACGTGCGCTTCGTCGGCGTGTGGCAGCCGACCCACGCGGAGGTGCTGATCGACAGGTGTCCGTGGAAGTCGTCGACCGCTCCCGAACCGATCGTGGCGGCGTGGAGGTCGGGGAGCCCGGTGACCACCGGGGTGCCGGCGGGGATCCCGAGCTGGTCGGCGGACTCGGCGGTGACGCCGCCGACGACCGAGCGGATCGGTCGCAGCGGGGGGAGTCGCTCCGGGTCGGTGCCGGCGAACCTGCACAACAGGGGGTCGTAGTCGACGACGTCGAGCCGCCGGTTGTCGGTCACGAAGCTGGCGAGCATCGACGCCTGGCTGGCCGCCGCGACACCGGTCAGTCGCAGGTTGAGGAAGTCGACCGGTTCCATGAACCACTTCGTGTCCCGGTACACGTCGGGCTGCTCGTGGCGGATCCACAGGCGCTGACCCATCGGGTCGTT
>Ga0073905_10001054_pt1 | contig 13779 bp, 11 predicted proteins | sample KloWWTupernatant_FD_65482 | JGI IMG/M metagenome (GOLD analysis project Ga0073905, IMG submission 65482) | Active sludge microbial communities from Klosterneuburg, Austria, studying microevolution and ecology of nitrifiers - Klosterneuburg... | ecosystem: Engineered > WWTP > Aerobic digester >... | reverse complement strand
GCTGCCTCACCTGCCACCGCCGCGAACACTGCCACCCCGGCGATATCTGCCTGCGCGACGATGTCGTCACCCACCGCTGCCTCACCTGCTCCAAGAACTACCGCTGCGAACTCCAGGCCACCTGCGAGATGGTTGGCTCCTCCGGCTACGAACCGTGGGTCGGTGAAGAACGCTCCTGGTACCAGACCCAGCATCCGCCGGCCGACCGTGCGAACCCGTTCATGGAATTCGACCCACAGATGTGCATCCTCTGCACGCGCTGCGTCCGCGCCTGCGATGAAAAACGCCACACCGGCGCCATCAGCCTCAGCGGCCGTGGCTGGGATACCATGATCGCCTTCGGCGCCGGTGGCGCCATCCACGAAAGCAACTGCGACTTTTCCGGAGCTTGCATCGATGTTTGCCCCACCGCGACGCTCATGGAGCACCCCAACAAGTGGGTCGCGAAGCCGGAAGTCTGGACCACCACCACCTGCGATTCCTGCGCCGTCGGCTGCAGCATCCGCATCGGCTCCAAAGATGGCCGCGGTGTCATCGTCCGCCCCGGCGATGGCAACCCCGTCAGCGGCGACCAGATCTGCGTCCGCGGCCGCTACCACTACGATTCGCTCAAACCTCGCGAGAGGCTGAGCAAGCACCTCGTCCGCCGCGGCAACGTCCAGGCACCCGTCGATCTTTCCACCGCCGCCGCAGAAGCCGCGAAGGCACTCAAAGCCGCCGCTGCGAAGGGCCGCGTCGCCGTCCTCGCCGGAGCCACCATCACGAACGAAGAAGCGGCACTCGCGCAGACTATCGCGCGTGCAGCCTTCAAGACCTCCGCCGATAGCGCCCTCGGGCCTGTCATTCGTGCCACGAAAGAGGCTCTCGAAGCGCGCTTCGGAACGTGGCGCATGGCCGCCGATATGACTCGCATCCGCTCATCGAAGGCCATCGTCGTCATCGCCGATGACCTGGAAGAGAGCCACAACGTCGCCAGTGTCCGCGTCAAGGACGCTGTCGTTCACCACAAGGCGAACCTCATCGTCATTGGCCCGCTCCGCAGCGAACTCGTCGATTTTGCGGCGCTCTGGGTGCGCACCCCGGCCGGAGAGGAAGGCCTCGCGGCCGCGCAGATCGCCGGCGCCCTCGCTGGCAAGCCCGCCCCGAACGACGATATCGCCCGCGCCGCCGCGATCCTCGCCGCCGCCCCGCGTGATGAAACACTCGTCATCTGCGCCCCCAACCCGGTCAGCGCGCCGCTCGCCGCCGCCATGACCGGTGGCGCCGCGAACCTCGCAATCGCGCTCTTTGGCGCAGACGCCAGCAAGAACCTGGTGGTGCTCCCGCCGGAAGTCAATGTGAACGGCCTGCTGGACCAGGGCATCGCAGCCGAGGGATCCGCCAGCCCGCTCGAAGGCGCCACCGCCGCACTCATCATCCGCGATGACCCCGCCCTGCGCCTTCCCGGCTCAGCCGAGGCCCTTGCCCGCATGGAAGCCGTCGTCGTCATCGATAGCGTGCTCCACGCTACCGCCAGGAACGCTGCTGCGGTCATCGCCGAAGGGCGCGCCTATGCCTCTACCGGCACCTACACCCAGGGCGATTTCCGCGTCCAGCGCCTTTCCCCGGCCATCCAGCCCGAAGGCGACGCCACCACGATGTTCGAAGCACTCGCCGCGCTCGCCGGCGCCCTTGGCGTGAGCGTCCCGGCTTCGCCCGAGGCCGCGCTGCTCGGAATCGCAAAGGCCAACCGCGCCTACGAAGCCGCTACCGACTTGATCATCGGCGAGGGAGTGCGGCTCGAAGTCCCCGCTTCACCGCAGGCGAACGACCTCCCCGTCGAAGCCCTGCCCGCCGCTGATGGCCTGCGCATCGTCACCTCGCGCGACCTCTACACGGCCCTCGATGCCGCCGCTATTCATCACCCCGAGGCAGAAAAGCTCCACCGCTACGACCGCATCCAGTTGAGCGAGCAGGATGCGGCCGCCCGAGCCATCAGCTCGGGCGACGAGATTGCCATAACCGCTGGCGGCGCAACCATCACCGCCCTGGCAACGGTTACGGACCGCCTCCCCGCTGGCCACCTCTATATCTCATCACTGCTCCAGGGTGGAGCGGTCAGCCGCTTCTTTGGCAATGGCCACCTCCCGGCCGTCGCACTTTCATCGAATGGCCCAGGGGCGCCGGCGACACCGCAGGCAGCCCCCGCCATCCAGCCGCTTGCATCCACGATTTCCGGGCGCGTTCCGGTCGAAGCCATCACGAGCGTCGACGAGACCGCCCGGGCCACCCTCAACAGCGCAGGCATAACCTGGCTCGATGAGTTCCTCGATGCCGCCGGCCCCGCCGATGGCCGGAAGGCGCTCGCCGAAGCAACTGGTATCGCCGCCTCGCAGCTCCTGGAGTGGGCCAACCGTGCCGACCTGATGCGAGTTCCCGGCGTCACTGCCGCACTTGCCGACCTGCTGGAGAACGCAGGCGTCGATACCGTCAAAGAGCTCGCCACCCGCAACGCCGGCAACCTGCACGCGAAGCTTGCAGAGGTCGGCGGCGATAGCGCCCCCGGCGCCGGCGCCGTCGAGCGCTGGATTGCCGCCGCAAAGACCATGTCCCCGGCGGTCACGCACTGAGCCCTTTCCCACGCGAACAACGAAGAACCCGCCGGGCCAACGGCGGGTTCTTTGTTGTTTTGGCTTCTGACTGGAGAGGTAGAACCGGCTGAAGCCTGAATGCCCACTGAATAGTGGCGGAACGCCAGGCGGGGGAGGCGTCTGGCGCCGCCAGGACGGAAGCCGCTCGATAGCGGCACGGTGAGAGGATTGGCGATGGCCGCGCCGGGTGCTGGCTGTCATGCGACTTCCAACCAGCACCGCAGGGTGGGGAGAGCGTACGGGCCACCGCCTCTCCTGACACCACTCACTCTAGGAGCCCCGTGTGAAGCAGCGATGGCGTTCACGTAAAACGAACGCAAAATGTGGCTCCGTCATCCCTGCGGGGCCACATTCGCCGCTGCCGTGCCTGCCCGGAGGTTTCTCAGGGCACCGGGAATGCCGCGTGCCACAGTTCGCCCTGCAGAGCGGGCGCCCCCGAGCTCGTGCTGGTCTTGTCTACCCACACCGCGTCAGCGTAGCCGTCTCCCCGCATCGTTACCGATGCACACGTTCCCGCGGCCTCGCTGAGTACCGTCACGCCGCTGATTTCGCCATCGGCACTCCCGGTCACGTACACGGCCTGCTTCGTGATGTCTGATTTCGGGTCCATGCCTTCCGATTGCTCCCACCCCAGGACCATTGCCCCGCCGTCATCGCAACTCAAACGGGCGAACCAGCCGTGCCCCGCCACCACCGGCGCGCCAAACGTCTCCCCGCCATCCGTCGAACGCACCACCGAGATATCACCACGCCCGTGATAAGCGAGCCAGACGGTGCCGTTCTCTCCAGCGCAGACTGTCGGGTCGCCCGTGTTCGGACGTGCCATCACCTGTTCCTCCAGCCAGGTCACACCGCCATCCACCGAGCGCCGCAGGTACACCTGGTACGGTCCCGAACGGTTGTCGCGCCACATCACCCAGACCTGCCCACCCGAGATGTCGATCGCCGGCCACAACGGGGCTGCGTCCGACCCATCGATTCGCCTCGGCGCCGGCCACTCGCCCGTCGCCACGTCACGCGCGGCGAAGTGGATCTCCGAGCGAGTCTCATCGCCGATCGACCATGCCGCCACGACCGTGCCATCGTCCGCCGCGAGGGAGAGCGCCGTCCCGCCCGCCTCCAACAGCCGGGGCGCACTCCATGTCGTCCCCCCATCCAGCGACTCCGCGAGGTAGATCGATGGCGACCCGTTTGCCGGGGTCTCGGTCCATCCCACCACAATCACATCCTCCGTCGCTGCAATCGCCGTCAGCGAAGCCCGGCCCTCCGCCGTCGATACCGTGCCAGTCGTCATCGCCCCAGCACTACCCGTCGAAGAACCATGAACCACCGTCCGTCCGCCGGTGATGAAGACGTAGTGCTGCACACCATCAGCCGTGGTGACTACCTGGGCCGCATTGTTGAAGCCGATGGCAGTCGCCGAACCCGCCACCCCTGCCCGCTCGGGCGCGATCGCTTCCGAGGCCCCGGGGATGCTCACTTCCGCTCCCCCGGGTGCGGTGACGGCCGGCGCACCCGGCACGGCGCCGCCCGCCATGTCTCCCGAACACCCCACCACGTTCAGAACGATCGCCGTTGCGGCCGCCAGGAAACTCGCCTTCATCGCCGTTACTCCACCACAGGATGTGAACGGTACATGGAAAGGCTGTGCCACCGGGTGACGCACCCGCGGATCCCGGCGGGTTCATGTTGGAAAGGGGACGGTAAAGGGAGTGGTACGTCGTGCTACCCGTCTTTCGAACACCCGGAACAGGTTTGATGTGAGAGTGGTGGATCACTTCGGCAGCGAGGCTGGTCTCCTTGTCTTCCTCAGAGCAGGCGACCTAAACTCGCCCCGGAGGGGGACAGCATGACCCGGCAGGCCCAGATTTCGGTTGGATTGCTCTGGCGAGGCCGTCCCGGTGAGCCACCGCCGCCACGTGAGCAGAACCGGCTGCGGGCCATCTTCGAAGGGTTCGAAGCACAAGGTGCGCGCACGGTCGCCCTGCCGTTCTACGAAGAGGCCGCCAGCGAGCTTCGCAGGCAAATTTGCGACGTTGATGCCGTCCTCACCTGGGTCGATCCGATCGTCGCCGGCAGAGACCGCTCAGTGCTTGATGCAATGCTGCGCGACGCCTCGGAATCCGGGGTCTACGTATCGGCCCACCCTGATGTCATCTTGAAAATGGGGACCAAGGAAGTGCTGGTCCGGACACGGGGCACCGGGTGGGGCTCCGACTCGTACGCACTCCAGTCGGCCCAGGCAGCACTCGACGAACTGCCAGCCCGCCTTCGCAAGGGCCCGCGGGTCTTGAAGCAGAACCGCGGGAGTGGCGGCAACGGGGTTTGGAAGGTCGAATTGGCGGGCGACGCCACCGTTGCAGCCCAACTTCCCGTGGGCGTTCACCACGCGGCTCGCGGCGGCCGCGCAGAACACACCACGCTCGGTGCATTTGTCGCTCGCTGTGCCGAGTACTTCGCAGCCTTCTCGGGTTCGGGCATCCTCATCGACCAACCGTACCTTCCTCGTGTTGCCGAAGGCATGACTCGCGCCTACATGGCGGGAGATCGGGTCGCGGGTTTCGGGCACCAGTTTGTTACCGCCCTCGCACCCCTTCCCCCCGAGGCGGAGGAGACCCCCGCACCCCCGGCGAGGGTCTACTTCGGGCCTGACCAGGCTGAGTTTCAGACGCTTCGGAGCCGCCTCGAGTCCGGGTGGCTCGCTGAACTCATGCAGATTTGCCGCGTGAAGAAGGAAGAACTCCCGGCGATCTGGGACGCCGACTTCTTGCTGGACGGCAGGGGCGCCCCGGACGCTCAGACCTACGTTCTTTGCGAGGTGAACGTCAGCGGCGTCTTCCCCATCCCGGATGAGTCGATACCAGCGCTCGTGGACTGGACGCTCACTCGGGTCGCATCTGGCCGGCGACCGTAACGGTTCGGGCTCTTCAACGCCCGGCCCGGTCTCGTGCCGCACGCTGGAGACATTGGGTAGGGTGGTAGCGCGTAGGGGATTCGAACCCCTGATCTCCGCCTTGAAAGGGCGGCGTCCTGGGCCTCTAGACGAACGCGCCGAGGAACCCTCAGCGTATCATGCCCCTCCGCCTACGATCACCCCACACCGGGAACCTTCGGGCATTCCCTCACGGCCACCCGGCCCTCGCGGGCAACTTCCCTCTCCCGCAGAGTGAACCCGTGACCGCCCCGTCCCGCATACGCTCCCGCCCCGTCTGTGTCGCAACCGGGGCGCGCTTCAACAAGCGCCGCTGGATCGCCTCCGTCACCGCTGGCGAGGCTTTCGGATTCCTTGTCCCCGGCGTTGCCTGGTTTGCCGCCTGGAAACTCGGCCTTCCGCCGCTTCTCCTCGCATGCGTGGTGGTCGCGGCCGGTGGGGTCGAAGGCGCGGTGCTCGGCTGGAGCCAGTGGCGCGTCCTCCGCGAATGGCAGCCCGCCGTGACGGTCCGGTGGGTCGGCCTGACCGCTCTTGCCGCCGCCCTCGCCTGGGCGTGTGGCATGGCCCCGAACACCATTCACGACCTGGGGGCGCCCGCCTGGGCCTCAATTGCGGCCGGCATTGCCGGTGCCCCCGTCCTCCTCCTGGGCATCGGTGTGGCGCAGTGGTCCGTGCTCCGCGGGTTCGTGCCCCGGGCCTGGCGCTGGGTTGTAGCGAACGTCCTCGCGTGGGTCATCGCGCTCCCGCCAACCTTCATCGGCCCGGCGCTCGTACCTTCCGATGCCCCGGTCGTGCTCGACCTGGCAGCCTGGGGCGCCTCGGGAGTGATGATGGCGGCGATCCTCGCTGCCATCACCGGCGAAGCGATAGCGCGGCTCGCTCGCGAGGCGGGTGCTAGAGCCCCTGGTTGAACTCCGCGAAGTCGAAGTACTCGTTCAAGCCCTGCAGGTTGCCCGCCAGCAATAGCACGCCCACGGTGATGATCGCGATGCCGCTGAACACCTCGATGATCGGTGTGTAGGGCTGGATCCTCTTCATGAACCGGTTCACGTCCGAAATCGCCAGCCCGGCAATCAGGAACGGGATGCTCATCCCCGCGGCATATGCCATCAGCAGGTAGGTCCCCTGGAGTGCCTCGCCTGAATTGCCCGCCAGTGTCAGGATGCTCCCCAGGATCGGCCCCACGCACGGGATCCATCCCAGTGCCCAGGCGCCCCCGACAAACCCCGACCGCATGTACCCGACCTTCTGATTGCGTGCGATGCCCACCTCGAACGTGCGCGAAAACAGCGAAAGCTGGAGGTAGCCGGCAAACCGGCCCCATACGGCCAGCAGGACTGCCCCGAGGAGCAGCAGCCGCACCCGGTCGTCTTTCACGCCGGCCACTTCGGCCAGGAAGAAGAACACCGCCGTCAACCCGAGGAGCATCAGCGCCGATCGGAACGGGTCAGCCCGGCCCCTTGGTGGGACCACCAGGATCCCCATCAGTACCAGGATCGCCCCTGCCGCCTGCCCCAGGTCCCGCTGGTTGTCCTCCAGGAAGTACGAGCCGAATAGCCCTGCCGCCGCGCCCAGCGCAATGAACACGACCGAAAGGCCCGTCACGAAAGCAACCGCGTGGCTGAACGTCACCTTCCGGTCTGCCGTCAACCGGCCGTTCTGGATGCTCGAACCGGAGATCTGCGCGATGAAGATCGGCACGATCGGCAGGACGCATGGGGAGAAGAACGAGAGCACCCCCGCCGAGAACGCGAGGAACGGCCCCGCCGGCCCCTCGAGGTTGAAGCTCGTACTGCTCAGCGGCCCAAGGGCAAACGCAACCACAGGGATGAGCGCCAGCAGCCCGAAGACCAGGTACAGCGTGTTGCGGGAAGGAAGCGACCCCATCGTCGCCCGGCGTGATGCCATGATCAGATGATAGCCTGACCGGCCGCACTGCTGCTCCGCCAGCCGGCCCTACCTGAAGGGATTCTCGTCCGGGTTTCCCGGCGCGGGCGGGCCATCGTCGATGCCGAGCAGCCGCAGGCGCGCCTCGTCGTACCGCTCCTTCGCCCGTGCCTCGCGATTGAGCAGCCCTTTCATCTGATCCGGCCGGATAGCCTCCCCTTCGAGGAATACCCGGTGGACATGCTCAACCTGTTTCCGCCACGCTTCCCATGCCGCGCGGTACGCTTCGCTGGTTGCTTCATCGGCAAACGCCATGACACCCTCCAGAGTGAGGATCGACGCCCGTGCATTCTGCCAGCCAGCCCCGGCGCCCCCAAAGAAAAACGGGCAGGGAACATGCCCTGCCCGTGCATCGGCTGGTAGCGCATAGGGGATTCGAACCCCTGATCTCCGCCTTGAGAGGGCGATGTCCTGGGCCACTAGACGAATGCGCCGCAAGGTTCAGAATAGCCGGGCCAACCCCGTTTGGGCAAGGAATTCGCCCGTGCTGAGCCGCTGCCTTGCGGCCCTCGCCCTTGCTGCATGCGTCCTTGCCGCCGCCTGCCGCAACGGCGCCCCGGACCGTTTCGAAACCGCGCCCCTCACGCCCCCGTTGCACCAGATGCTCAACGAGGTCGCCGCCGTTCGCGGCCTCGATCCGCCGCCCGCACTCGAAGCCGGGACCGTCTCGCGCCTCGATGTCCCCGCCCTTCTCGAGCAGCAGCTCACACCCACCGACCGGGAGTGGTTCGACACCACTACTACCCTCTACCGCCTGCTCGGTCACCTCGGTCCCGAACAAGACTACTTTGGCGTCTTCGGGGCATTCGGTGCCGGCGCCATCGTGGGTCTCTACTCCCCGCTCGAAAACCGCCTCTGGGTGGTCCAGCGAGAACCAGCCATCGATCTCTCGGCCATGAGCCCCGGAGAACGCTCCACCCTCGCCCACGAACTGGTCCACGCCATCCAGGACTATCACTTCTCCCTCGATGCACTCGCCGAGCGAACCGCGCCCAACCTGGACTGGGGGCTTGCCGCCAGCTCCGTGATCGAAGGCGATGCCATCACCGCCCAGGGGCTCTGGGATGCCCGGCAGGTCACGCTGCCCGGCGGTGCAAGGCTGTTTCTCGCCACCGGCGCCGGAGCCGCCGCCGTCCCGGCCTCGATGGAACGGGAGTTCCGCTTCCCTTACACCACCGGGGCCGAGTGGGCCAACATCGTTCGCAGCACCGAAGGCACGCCTGCGCTCGACCGCTACCTCGCCGGCGAACCGATCTCCACCGCGCACATCCTCCACCCCGAACTGCGTGAGGCTGGCTGGCAACCCGAAACCCCCTCACTGCCCGGCCTCTCCGGGGCGGCCGGCGAAGACTGGAGCCGCCAATCGGGCGGCACGCTCGGCGAATTCCACCTTCGCAACTACCTGCAGCTCCGCCTGCCCGCTCTTCCTGCCGTCACCGCCGCGGCTGGCTGGCGCGGTGATCACTACGATGTCTACATTCGCGGTGGCGAGTCCGCCGCGGTCTTTCGCGTACGTTTCGCCGATTCCCAGGAAGCGTCCGAGTTCTCCGCCGCGCAATCCTCGATGCTTGCCGCCGCTGGCGCGCAGCCGGTCCAGACCGGATCCAGCACAACCTCCGTACTCGGCGATGGCCGAACCACCATCCAGCTCCCGGCGCCTGCACCAGGCGATGTACTCTTCGTCATCGGGTCGTCGCTCGCCGTCGCCGAACGGCTTGCAGCGGCGGTAGGCGGCGGCTAAGTGCCCCGGCGCCGCAAGCGGGAGGCGATTTCCGATGCCACGCCGAGCGGCGAACGCCCACCCGCCTCCACCACGTCCCCAAACGCAGGATCGTTCGCCATCGCCATGCCCGATTCCAGGTGCGCCCACCACCACCCGTGCCCGTTGCGCACGTCCCCGCGCTGCAGCACCCGCCGCCTCAGCTCGTCCTCCGGCGCTGCCAGCTGGAACAGGCGGAGGTCCGGATCAACCCGGCGCAGGCCTCCCATGATCTCGTCCAGGTAGTCCCGGCGCCAGATAGTCTGCGGCATCACGACTGTCCGCCCCCGGGATGGCTCGATCCGCGCGCCCGCTGGCACCAGCATTCGCCACAACGCCAGGTCCTGGTAATCCGAAGCCCGGTAGAACGGCCCCATCGCCAGCCTCAGGCCAGCACCGATTTGCTCCGGGTTGTAGAGGACGGCCCGGGGCAGCAGGGTCGTGAGAATCCGCGCCGTCGTCGACTTTCCTACTCCGAACGGGCCGTTGATGAAAACAATCACCCGGCCAGTCTACCGTTGCCGCCTGCTCGCGCGATCAGCCCTGCGATGACAGGGCCAGCTCGCCGGCGGGGCGGGCAAACCTCCGCTCATCCACGAAGAGCGCGTATGTGACCAGCGCCGCCAGCGCGAGGACCGCCGAAGCCGGCCCGAGACCCGTATACCCCCAGGTCTCCAGTACCAGCCCGCCCACGGCCGATCCGGTCACGATCCCGAACTGCTGCCCGCTCGCATTCAGCGCCATCACCGTTCCCCGGCTCTGCGGCGCCATCTCCGTCATGATCGCCTGGGCGCTCGCAAACCGTGCCCCACCGAACACCGCGAAAAGGAACAGGAACCCGAACCCGAGCACCATGACCATGGATGCGGTGGTAACGAGGGCAATAAATAGCGCGCACCCAGCCGAACTCCAGATGATTACCGGGCGTTTCCCTACCCGGTCCGAGAGCCGTCCGCCGACGTTGCTGCCCAGCAGCACACCAAATCCCATCGTCATCGTCAGGCCGCCGAGCGCCCACTTGGCCAGCCCGAACTCATCGTGAAAGTACGCGCCCATGTATGTCGCGAACACGAACCAGTAACTGGTCGAAAGGTAGTTCGAAAACAGCGCCATGCTCGTCGGAAGATTGGCCAGCACTTTCGGTATCGCTCCCATCCCACCGGCTGATCCCGCCGCCGGACGCGGAGCATCCTTCGGGAGCCGCGCAAACAGCAACCACGTGAAGACCACCAGCAGCCCCGTGAGCACGCCAAACGTCCATCGCCACGAGACGAGACCGCTGATCAGCGCTCCTGCCGGTACGCCAAGAATGCTCGCGCTGGTGTTGGCCGAAATAACCCACGACATCGCCCGCCCGCGCTCTTCGTACGAAAAGTAGTCGCCCACCGCAGCGAACACCGCCGGGGTGAGGCAGGCCACACCGAGCCCCGCGAGGGCCCGGGCCGCCGCCAGCGTGAGGAACGTCGGAGCGATGGCCGAGAGCGCAGTGGCCACCGTCAGTGTCGCCATGCCCGCCACCACCACCGGCTTCCGGCCCACCCGGTCAATGAATGGCCCGGAGAAGAAGGCCGCAACACCGCCGACGATGGCATAGGCGGTTACAAGCAGTCCGGCCACCGCGACCTTCACGCCCAGGTCCTCGGAGATGTCGGGCAGGATGGGAGTGATGATGAGGTTGTTAAACACGACCGCGAAGGACGCAATGCAGAGGAGGGCAAGGATGAGCGTGCGTTGCGATCCTGGGACTGCGAGGGTCATGCTCGCTCAGCGTACAGGCGGAACAGCCTTCGCGCGTCTCCGAGCCCGCCCGCCTTAGTCCCGCCGGATCCAGACCCGCCGGATCACCACCGTCTCGCTCACTGCCGCCGCCCCCGGATACGGATCCGCCGCCCCCTGGTCCGGCACCGTGACTTCCTTCGCCGGCTTCTTCGCGGCCCGTTCGGTCTTCCCGCGCGATGGCCGGACCGCGCTGACTGCCTGCTTTGTCGCCTGCCGCGCCAGGTATTTGCCGGTCAGGCCCACACCGATCTGGAGTGCGGTCCCGATGGCCACAGCTGTCGCCGCCTTCTTCACCGGGGCGGGAAGCTGGGCGCGCGGGCGCTCAAGCCGGGCTGGTGCGGCTGCTGCCGCAGCGATGATCGCCGTATCGCGGAGCGCCGAGAGGAACATCCCGCATTGGCGGCAATAGTTGTCCGTCGGCTCGAAGCTCGCGGCACAGTCGGGGCAGGTGCGGGGTGCGTCGATCATGCGGGGGATTATACGGCCCGTGGCGCCCTGGTGATGGCCGCCTCCACCGCCCCGGTCAAGTCGAGCGGTTCCGCCGGGGGCACGGCCAGCTCCCCGGCGGCCACAGCCTTCAGCGTTTCCACCAGGAATGGCCGTTCGCGGGCCACCCCCCGCGCCCGGATATCCGAGTACAGCGGCGTGCCCATAATCGCTTCCAGCGGGGCATCATCGATCGCCTGCCCCGGGAGCGCTTCCCACGCCGCCTCGTTCGCGTTATCACGGATGGGGAACCGGCAGAAGCTCACCGCCGGCCCCCGATCCACATCTCCCGTCACCAGGTTCACCATGCACCCCGATTCCAGCGCCTGAGTCCGCATCAGTTCGGCGATCACTTCCTGGTAGGTCCCTATTGGCCCATCCGGCAGGGCGGGGTGGTCGTTGATGAACGTGAACTTCGCATAGAGCGGTTCGGTAGCGATGAGCATGTAGCCGAACATCACCCCCAGCGTGAAGTCGTAGCCGGAGAGGGTCCGCGTGACCTCGGCGTCGTAGTCGAAGCGCCAGGGTTGGAGCGACTCACCCGGCTTGCCGACCTTCCCGCCCCGCGCCTTCCGGAACGCCACCGATGACATCGTCTCGACCCGGATCGCGTTCGCTTCGAGCATCTCGATAAGGCGGTCGGTGGGCTCGGCTTCCCCGCGGTCGCGGTTGATAAAGACGACGGCGATCTCGATTGGCAGCCCGCCCTCGATGGCACTGATCAGGTATTCGAGTGCCCCATACGATCCCGGCCCGCGTCCGGTGGTCAGCCATGCGATTCGCATCAATCCTTACCCCCTTGTCCCCTCTCCCGCCGCCCCGGCAAAGGGAGGCTGGCGCGCCTCACTCCTCTACCTCGTACTCTGCCTCGACTTCGCGCAGCTGCCGCTCCTCCTCATCCAGCCGCGACTGGATCGACCTCACCTGCAGCTCGGCCTTCTCGAGGATCCCGCGCAACCGGTCCACCAGCTCCGCACCCTCTATGTAAATGCGGAGCGATTCCTCGAGCGGCAGGTTCCCCTGCTCGAGTTGCCGGGCCTTGTCTTCAAGCGCCCCATAGAGCGCCTCAAACGATGCTTCATCACTCATCAGCTCACCTCTACCCAGAATGCCCCATCTGCAACTGCCACGGAAAGGCGATCCCCGGGCCTCACCTTCTTCGTGCTATTCACCACGGGTTTCCGGGCCGCCCCTTCCTTTTGCACGATGGCGAACCCTCGCGCAAGCGTGGCCATCGGGTCAAGCGCCCCGAGCCGGGCTGCCTGTTGATCGAACCGCGCCCGGTCTGCAGCGCAGCGCCGTTCGAGCCCACCGTCGAGTTCCCGCTCAAGAGCACGGACATCCCTGCGCAGGGCAACCGGATCCGGGGCGGCCCGCTGCAATCGCCGCAGCGTGCCCTCCACATCCGCCGCGGTCTCCGCGATGCCCCCGCGCACATGCATGGCCATTGTCCCGGCTGCCACCCGCAGCACCCGCGCAACCTGTGCAATGTCGGGCGTGCTTCGTTCCGCTGCCGCACTCGGCGTCGGCGCCCGGAGATCCGCCACCATGTCGGCAATCGATTCGTCGGTCTCGTGCCCAATCCCCGAGACTACCGGGACGGGGAAGGCATAGATTGCCCGGGCCACCCGCTCATCGTTGAATGCCGCCAGGTCTTCCGCCGAACCTCCGCCCCGCGCGACGATACAAACGTCCAGGTCTGGCTCCCCGGCCAGCCGCCGCAACGCCGCGACAATCTGCCCGGCCGCATGGTCGCCCTGTACCATTGCTGGCGCCAGGATGACCGTCGCAAGGGGCCAGCGGCGCCCCAGCACGTTCTTGATGTCCTGGAGGGCCGCTCCCGTGGGCGACGTGACAAGCCCGATTCGAAGTGGGAAACGCGGAAGCGGACGCTTTCGCGCCACGTCGAAAAGCCCCTCCGTCTCCAGCCGAAGCCGGAGCTCCTCGAACTTCGCCGCCATCAGCCCGATCCCCTCGGGCCGGACGAAGTCGCTCACGAACTGGAGCTCCCCGCGCTGCGGGTAGATCGTAATGCGCCCGTGCGCGAGTACCCGCTCCCCATCCTTCAGCTGGAACCCCGGCATGCTGTCGCGGAAGAGGACCGTGCGCAGTGCCGCTCCCGGGTCCTTTAGGGAAAAATACCGGTGGCCCAGCTGCGACCGGCTATAGTTCGAAACTTCGCCCTGGATCCAGAGGTCGCTGAAGAATTCGTTCGCCTCCAGCACTTCGCGCAGGAAGGAAACAAC
>Ga0073905_10001046_pt1 | contig 13813 bp, 12 predicted proteins | sample KloWWTupernatant_FD_65482 | JGI IMG/M metagenome (GOLD analysis project Ga0073905, IMG submission 65482) | Active sludge microbial communities from Klosterneuburg, Austria, studying microevolution and ecology of nitrifiers - Klosterneuburg... | ecosystem: Engineered > WWTP > Aerobic digester >... | reverse complement strand
GGGCCGGTCATTTCGCTGAGCGTGTTGTCGAAGGCGATCAGCGCCCGCTGCGGGGAGCGCAGCACGCTCGACTTGTAGCCGGGCGCATAGGCCGGGGGGTGCCAGGCTCGGTCGCGGCCGTAGAAGCTGCCCAGCGCCGGCGGGCGGTTGGTCTTTGGCGTCAATCCGTCCTCCCCGCGTCGATTTCGGCAAAGGCCTGCTTCGCGTGCTTGATGGCCTGGTTGGCTGTCGGAACTCCTGCATAGATGGCGACGTGCAGCAAGGCCTCGCGCACATCGGCCTCGCTGGCGCCGGTGCGGGCGGTGGCGCGCACATGCATCGCCATTTCCTCGTAGTGCCCGAGCGCCGCGAGTAGCGCGATGGTGACCATCGAGCGCTCGCGCTTCGTCCAGTCGGGCCGCGACCAGACATGCCCCCAGGCCGCTTCGGTGATCAGCGCCTGGAACGGCGCGTCGAATGCGTCGGCCTGTGCCGAGGCGCGGTCGACATGCTCGTCGCCGAGCACCGCGCGGCGGGTCGCCATGCCTTCGGCGGTGCGGTCAGTGCCGCGTTGGGGCATCTGTTGCCTGTCCTTCCCGGGCCAGCGCCGTGAACGCCCGGATGATTTCGCTGAGCATCAGCGGCTGCTCGACCGGCACGATGTGGCCGGCGTTCTTGATGAGTTCGAAGCGCGCGTTGGGGATGAGCCGGGCGAACTCGGCGCACAGCGACGGCGGCGTCGCCCCGTCATGCTCGCCGACGACGACGATGGCGGGCACATCGATGCGCTTCGCGATATCGGTGAGATCGGCGTCGCGCAGCGCCACGCAGCTGGCGGCATAGCCTTCGGACGACTGCCGGGCCAGCATGGTGCGATAGCCCCGGCATTCGACGGTGTTGAGAAAATCCGGTGCGAACCAGCGGGGCATGATCGCATCGGCGATGGCCTCGACGCCCCCCTCCTCCACCGCCTTGATGCGGGCCTGCCAGAACTCGGCGGTGCCGACCTTGTGCGCCGTGTCGCAGAGGATGAGGCCGCTGACGAGATCGGGCCGCTGCGCCCACAGCATCTGCGCCACCATACCCCCGATCGACAGGCCGCAGATGAGCGCCGGACCGGATCTGACGTGATCCATCAGCGCCGCAAGGTCGTTGGCATGCTCCTCGATAGAGTGCGGCACCGAGCCGGTGCTGCTGAGCCCATGCCCGCGCATGTCGTAGCACAGGATCGCGTAATCGCCGGCCAGCCGGACGATCACGTCGCGCCAGATGCGGAAATCAGTGCCGATGGAATTGACGAATACGATCAGCGGCTTACCGGCCGCGCCAATCACCTGGTAGTGGATCGTGACGCCGTTGACATGCGCAAACTGCACGCTTCTTTCTCCCCTTCCGGTATCGTCACCGGATAGTTTGGTTCAGTAAAATGATATATTGAGCTCATAGCATAACCCGGGGGCTATGAGTGGACCACCGCATCAAGTTCCGGCATCTGCAGACCTTTCTCGAGGTCGCGCGGCAGAAAAGCGTCGGCCGCGCCGCCGAAATCCTGCATGTCAGCCAGCCGGCTGTCACCAAGACCATTCGCGAACTGGAGACCGAGCTGGACGCGGCGCTGTTCGAAAAGGACGGCCGCGGTATCCGCATCACCCGCTATGGCGAAGTGTTTCTGCGGCACGCGGGGCAATCGGTCGCCGCCATCCAGCAGGGCATCGATTCCGTCGCCCGGGCGCAGCGCAGCGGCGGCCCGCCGATCCGTATCGGCGCGCTGCCCACGGTTTCGGCCCGCATCATGCCGCAGGCGATCATCCAGTTCGTCGCCGAGCGCACGGGCTCGCCGATCAAGATCGTCACCGGCGAAAACCTGGTGCTGCTCGACCAGTTGCGCATCGGCGTGCTCGATCTCGTCGTCGGGCGGCTGGCAGCGGCCGAGCAGATGGAGGGGCTGGGCTTCGAGCACCTCTATTCCGAGCAGGTGGATTTCGTGGTGCGCAAGGGGCACCCCTTGACGCAGCAGTTCGATTTGAAGCGCCTGCGCGACTACACGGTGCTGATGCCGACGCGCGGCTCGATCATCCGCCCCTTTGCCGAGCGGCTGCTGATGGCGCACGGCATCGCCGAACTGCCGGACGAGATCGAGACCGTTTCCGACAGCTTTGGCCGTGCGCTGCTGCGCCAGTCGGATGCGGTGTGGATCATTTCCGAGGGCGTGGTGGCGGCGGACCTGGCGGAAGGCGTGTTCGAGCTATTGCCGATCGATACGAGCGAAACACGCGGCTCGGTGGGGCTGACAACGCGGGCCGGTGTGGAGGCGACGCCGGCGCTGGAGATTTTGATGCGGACGATAAGGGAAACGGTGGGGGTGCTGGGGCTTTAGGGGGACGGGTTACGCGGGTGGGGCGGGTGCGTGCCACGCCCTCGTGGTTCGACAGGCTCACCACGAAGGCTGATGGGAACGCGGCGGTTTTGCAGCGGGGCTTCTGAGTCCTTCATGGTGAGCTTGTCGAACCACGAAGAACGGGCACGCTGGTGGATACCCTCAGTCGTCATGGCCTGGCCTGACCCGGCCACCCACTCGATGGTCGTGCGCGGCTGGAGAGATCGAGTGGGCCCCCGGGTCGAGCCCGGGGGTGACGTAGTGGGTGGGGAGGTTTCGGGGGCGGCAACGGGCAATCGCACCACGCGCTCCCGCTCATTGGCCACCGCTCACCAAACCCTCAGTCGTCATGGCCGGGCCTGACCCGGCCACCCATCCGGACCTTCACCACGCGCGGCAGGCTCTGTTGGGTCCCCGGGTCAAGCCCGGGGATGACGCGGTGGGTGGGGAGGTTTCGGGGCGCGGCCGATGCATCGTTGGGTGCCGGTTTGTTGTGGCTGGTGCGGGCGTGACCCGGCCATCCACTCGATGGTCGTGCGCGGTTGGAGGGATCGAGTGGGCCCCCGGGTCGAGCTCGGGGGTGACGTGGTGGGTGGGGAGGTTTCGGGGCGCGGCAACGGGCAATCGCACCACGCGCTCCCGCTCATTGGCCACCGCTCACCAAACCCTCAGTCGTCATGGCCGGGCGTGACCCGGCCATCCACTCGATGGTGCTGCACGGTTGGAGAGATCGAGTGGGCCCCCGGGTCGAGCCCGGGGGTGACGTTGTGGGTGGGGAGGGGCGTGCCCCCGGAGACCACTGTGCTGCGCCGATACCCTAAGCCGCGATGGGCTGGGCCCAGATGCGGTTGAGTTCGTCGAGGAGGGCGAAGGTGGGGTCGGGGGCTTCCTCGGCCAGCGGTTCGGCTTCGGGGGCCTCGACATAGACCATGTCGCTCTGGACGAGTTCCTCGAACAGCAAGGCGATGCCGTCCTCAAGGGCGGCTTCGTCTTCGGCGGCGAGAGGGGTTGCCGCGGCTTCGCCATCGGCGCTGACGAACAGCACTTCGGATACGAGTTCGTAGTGCAGCAGTGCGGCCTCTACATCAGCCGCGGGCTCAGGCGCGACGTCGGTCGCGGGCTCTGTCGCAATGCGGTCGTCGGTCGTGTCGGTGTCCATGTGGCGCTCCCCGATTCGATAGTAACCAGCAGAGAGCCTAGAAACCGCGCGTGTTCCGCTCATGGAGATTTGACGGAAACATTGTGACGGGGCCGGCGGGCCCGCGCCTAACGGGCCGGCGCCTAGAACGGCACCTCGGATGAAAACACCATCGGCGTGCCGTTGGGGTGGGTGAAGCCGAGTTCGGTGGCGTGCAGCTGCAGCCGGTCGGCCGCGGCGAGCGCCTCGCCGGTGGAATAGAACTGGTCGCCGAGGATGGGGTGGCCAAGCATCATCATGTGGACGCGCAGCTGGTGCGTGCGGCCGGTGAGCGGCACGAGGCGCATGCGGGTGGCATTGGGCTCGCGCCCGATCACCTGCCACTCGGTCTTGCTGGCGCGGCCGCGTTCGTAATCGACGCGCTGGCGGGGCTTGTGCTCCCAGTCGGTGGCGAGCGGCAGGTCGACGACCCCGCTCTCGCCCTCGACGGCGCCGAAGACGCGCGCCGTGTAGTATTTCGTGGTCTTCCTATGCTCGAACTGGCTGCCGAGGAAGCCGAGCGCCTTCTTGTTGAGCGCCATCAGCAGGATGCCGGAGGTGTCCTTGTCGAGCCGGTGCACCACCTTGCTGGTCGGCCAGCGCGCCTGCACCCGGGTTTCGAGGCAATCGAACAGCGCCGGATCCTTGCCCGGCACGGTCAAGAGGCCGCTCGGCTTGTCGAGCACGATGATGTCGTCATCGGCGTGAAGGATGTTCAGCCACGGCTCGGTCGGCGGGTCGTAGACGAAGGTTTTCGGCATCGGATTGAGCATGGCGCGGGCTGTAGCAGGTTTGGCCGGCTCCGCAAATTCTGCGGCACGTACCTCAAAACTGCTGGAAATCCACCGGGCTGGGGGTAAACATGGGCGGGAAGGGGAGGACCACATGAGCGCGAAGCGTCGCGTCGGCGTCGGGATCATCGGCACCGGCAATATCTCGTCGGCCTATCTCAAGGCCATGAAGGGCTTTGACGTGCTCGACGTCAAAGGGCTCGCCGACATGAAGCCCGAGGCGGCTGAGAAGCGCGCCGAGGAATTCGGGCTGAGGGCCACGTCGGTCGATGCGCTGCTGGCGGACCCGGCGGTCGAGATCATCGTCAACCTCACCATCCCGCGCGCGCATGTGGCGGTGGGGCTGCGGGCCATTGACGCCGGCAAGCACGTTTATGGCGAAAAGCCGCTGGGCATCACCTTCGCCGAGGGGAAGACGCTGGTCGATGCGGCGAAGGCGAAAGGGCTGCGCGTCGGCTCGGCGCCCGACACGTTTTTGGGCGGCGGGCAGCAGCAGGCGCGGGCGGTGGTCGACTCGGGCGCGCTCGGGCGCGTGGTGGGCGGCACGGCGTTCTTTGCCTGCCCGGGGCACGAATACTGGCACCCGGATCCGGCGTTCTATTACGATATCGGCGGCGGGCCGGTGCTCGACATGGGGCCGTATTACATCACGGGGCTCGTCAACCTGCTCGGGCCGGTGGCGCGGGTGCAGGCGCTGAGCGCGACGCCGTTCACCGAACGCGTCATTCGCTCGGAGGCGAAGCGCGGGCAGATGATGCCGGTGAAGGTCGCGACGCACGTGACCGGCACGCTGATCTTTGCTTCGGGAGCGCTGGTGAACGTGACGCTGAGCTTTGATGTGCCCAAGCACGCGCACGTGCCGTACGAGCTGTACGGCACCGAGGCGAGCCTCCTGGTGCCCGACCCCAATACGTTTGGCGGCGAGGTGAAGCTGGCGCGGCCGCGCGCCGAGTGGGAGCAGGTGCCCGTCACCCTGCCCTATGCCGATGGCAATTATCGCTCGCTGGGCGTCGCCGACATGGCCGCCGCGATCATCGAGGGCCGCCCGCACCGCGCTTCGGGCGATCTCGCGCTGCATGTGCTGGAGGTGATGGAGGCGTTCGAGACGGCATCGCGGGAGGAGCGGATCGTGGAGATTTCCACCAAGGTGGAGCGGCCGGCGGCGTTGGCGGGGTGAGTGCCCGTTCCTCGTGGTTCGACAAGCTCACCATGAGGAACTCAGAACTCCCGGAGCATCGGGATGCGACGGTTTGCCAGTAGCCTTCGTGGTGAGCTTGTCGAACCACGAGGGCGTGGCTCCGCGCGACGGGGTGCGCTAGAACTGCGGCGCCCGAGTCGATCAGTCCGAAAACATGTCCCGCACCGACGCCATTCTCAAGCGCCTCCTGGCGCTGCACCCCAAACTCATCGATCTGCAGCTTGACCGGCAGATCGGCCTGCTCGATCGCATGGGCCGCCCGCAGGACCGCCTGCCGCCGGTGATCCATGTCGCCGGCACCAATGCCAAGGGCTCGACCATCGCCTATCTGCGCGCCTTCCTCGAGGCGGCGGGCAAGAAGGTGCATGTCTACAACTCGCCGCATCTGGTGCGTTTCAACGAGCGCATCCGGTTGGCCGGCAAGCTGGTCGATACGCGGCTGCTCAACCGCACGCTCGAGGAATGCGAGCGGGTGAACGAGGGGCGGCCGATCACGTTTTTCGAGATCACCACGGCGGCGGCGGTAAAACTGTTTGCGGAAGTGCCGGCGGATTTTCTGCTGCTCGAAACCGGCATGGGCGGCACCTACGATTCGACCAACATTGTCGACAAGCCGCTGGGCGTGATCATCACGCCGGTGGACTATGACCACCAGTCGTTCCTCGGCAAGACCATCTCGTCGATCGCGGTCAACAAGGCGGGTATTCTGAAGCGCGGCAGCGCGGCGGTGTTCGGGCGGCAGCGCGACGAGGGTCTGGCGGTGCTGGAGAAGCGGGCGCGGGAGCTGCGCATCACGCCGTTCGTCGCGGGCCGCGATTTCGATGGCTATGCGCAAGACGGGCGTCTCATCTATCAGGATGAAGACGGGCTGCTCGACCTGCCGCCGCCGGCGCTGCTCGGGCCGCATCAGTTCGATAATGCGGCGCTCGCGGTGGCTGCGGCGCGGCACTTCAGGCTGCCGGTGACAACCGCCGATATCGAGAAGGGCCTGCGCAGGGTCGTCTGGCCGGCGCGCATCACGCGGCTCAAGGGCAAGCTGACGGAGCTGCAGAGCCGCGGGCAGGAACTGTGGCTCGACGGCGCGCACAATGCGCATGGCGCGGCGGCGCTGGCCGCAGCGCTGGGCGAGATGGACCGCAAGCGCAAGGCGCCGCTGGTCATCATCCTCGGTATGATGAACACCCGCGCGCCCGCCGACTTTCTCGCGGCCTTCGCGGGCAAGGTGACAAAACTCTACGGGCTCAGCATTCCGGGCGAGAAGAACGCGCATAGCGCGGACACCATCGTTTCGGCGGCGCGCGACATGGGGTTTGACGCGGAAGTCAGCCGCGGCGTTGTTTCCGCCATCAAGTCGGCGGCGGCGATCAAGGGGGCGCGCGTGGTGATCTGCGGCTCGCTGTATCTGGGCGGCCACGTGCTGTTCAAGAACGGCACGCCGCCGGACTGAGACGGCCGTCTCAGTAGCGCGCGTCTTCCATGCCGCAGAACGGATCGACCGGACTGTGGCGGTTCCACTGTCCGTTGCCGAGCAGCAGGTCGACCACCGCGCGCTGCATCGTCTCCGTCGTCATGTAGGCGTTGATGCAGGTGGGGACGCGCGGCGCGTCGTAGAGCAGATACGGGTAGCCGAACGAGATCATCACCGTCGGGATGTCGTGCCAGTAGCGGTGCATGGCGCTGATCGGGTCGCCCATCAGCTTCAGCCAGTCGATGAAGTTGCGGCCGCGCGTCATCAGCGTTTCTTCGCCGAAGAGATAGAGGATGAGATCGGTGTCTCGCGCCTCGATCGGTTCGCCGGGCTGGTGGATGCGGACCTCGAAACCGTGTTCGCGCAGCAAGTCCGGCACGGCGAAGGGGATCGGGTGGGGCACCCAGGGGTTGATGATGCCCGGGGTGATGACCAGCACGCGCCGGTGCTTTTGCGGATCGAGCGGCAGGGTGTGCTGCACGTCCTTGACCAGCGTCGGCATGCGCTTCGTCGCCGCCTCGGCGATGGCGCGGTTGTCGGGCGTCGCGAGGGCGAAGGGCACGGCGTCAGCGGGCCGGTGGAGGCCGAGCGCGGCTTTCATCGCGAGGATGCGCGCCACCGCTTCATCGAGCCGTTCGGCGGTGATCGCGCCGCTCGCCAGCGCATCGAGCACGATGGCGAGATCGCCCGCGGGATCTTCGGAGAACAGGATGACGTCGCAGCCGCCGGCGACCATGTCGATGACCTGCGTGCGGCGGTTGGCCCAGCCGGTGAGGCCGGACATGCTGGTGGCGTCGGAGACGATGAGACCGTCGAAGCCGAGCCGCCCGCGCAGCAGCTCTTCGTTGAGCAGCCGGCTCATCGAGGCGGGGCGGAAGGCTTCGAGCCCGACATCGCCCGCCACTTCGCGAACGAAGGCGGGCAGTGCGATATGCGCCGACATCACCGACATGACACCGGCCGCGATGGCGGCGCGGTAGAGCCGGCCGAACACCAGCTCCCACGCATCCATCGACAGCGGGTTGGTGGTGGTGACGAGGTGCTGGTCGCGGTCGTCATACCCCTCGCCCGGCCAGTGTTTTACCGCGGCCGCGACGCCGAGCTTCTGGAACTCTTCGAGCGTCGCCACGGCGTGCCGTTCGACGGTGGCCACGTCGCTGCCAAAGCCGCGCGTGGCGACGATGGGGCTGCGCCAGGCGGCGTTGACATCGAGCAGCGGGGTGAAGGTCCAGTTGATGCCGACCGCGCGCGCCTCTTCGGCCATGATGCGCGCGACGTGCCGCGTCACCTCGATATCGTCGAGGGCAGCGAGGCCGAGCGGGTTGGGCAGTTCGGTGCCGCCCGGCAGGCTCATGCGGCTGCCTTCGAGATCGGCCGAGACCAGCAGCGGCAGCGGCGCCGCCGCGTTGAGCCGCGCCAGCATACGGTGTTCTGCGGCAAGATCGCCGCCGGGCGCGCGTGTCACGCCGCCGGGGCGGAACCGCTCGATGGCGGCGACGGAGGCCTCGTCATAGCCGTTGGCGATGCGCAGGTTGAACAGCTGCCGCGCCTTGTCCTCGAGGGGCAGCGTAGCGAGGCGCTCGCGCACCCACGCGATCGCCGCGTCGTCGAGGTTGAAGGGAGGTTTGCGGAAGCTGTCGAGGGTCACGCCGCGAATTGATCCAGCCACTTGATGAGCTGGACGCGAGACTGCCCTGCGCCGACTTTCATGTCCACGGGCTCGCCGTTGTGGAACACGATCATCGTCGGCATGGCGCGCACGTTATAGCGCGTGACGGTGGAAGGGTTGGTCTCGACGTCGACCTTGACGATCTTCACCCGGCCGGCGAGTTCGACCGAGAGCTCGTCCATGATCGGGTCCATCGCCTTGCAGGGCGGGCACCATTCGGCCCAGAAATCGACCAGCACGGGTTCGGTTGCGCCGAGCACCTCGGCGTCAAAGTCGCGGTCGTTCACCTGCTTCGCCATGGCATCCATCCATCGTTGAGAGGCGATGGACCCTATCCCGAGTCGGGGCGGTGGAAAAGGTGCGGCGCGTGCGCCCGGCGCGTGCATTTGCACTATGGTGCGCCGCGAATGGAGACCTGCACATGGCCGTAGCCACCGAAATCGCCCGCTTGCGGCGGGCCACCGACGAACTGGTGGCCGGCGTCACGGCTGACCTGAGGTCGAAGGGCGGCATTTCGACCGCCGACCGCGCGACGCTACGCGCCGAGATCGAGCGCTGCACGCAGGCGCTGGATGAGCTGCGGGGAAAGCTGAGCGCGCGTTAGGGTTTGGGGAGGCGGAGTGCCCGTTCTTCCTGGTTCGACAGGCTCACCATGAAGAACTCAAGGGGGTTTGCGCAGGGTGCTCGGGAGGGCGCACATGCTACCCCACCCGCGGGCTCGACCCGCGGGTCCACTCGGTGACGCGGTGTGGGCTGGGGCATCGAGTGGGTGGCCGGGTCAGGCCCGGCCATGACGACTGAGAGGGTGGTGGTGCGGGGCGAGTGTGGGGCACAGTGCTTGGGGCCGCCCCCTCCACCACGCGTTCGCGTGGTCCCCCTCCCCCGCGTTGCGGGAGAGGATCGCCAACTGCGAGCACAAATGAAAACGCCGCCGGGCATTGCCGGCGGCGTCGAAACTCGGGTGCAGCGGAAGCTTACGCTGCGTAGCTTTCCAGCCACTTGGAGAGGCCGGCCTTGGGGGTGCCCGCGCCGATCTTCATGTCGGCGGCTTCGCCGCCCTTGAACAGGATCATGGTCGGGATCGAGCGGACGCCGTACTTCACGGTGGTCGCCGGGTTCTCATCGACGTTGATCTTCACGATCTTCACCTTGCCCTTGAGCTCGGCGGACAGTTCCTCGAGCACCGGCGCAATTGCGCGGCACGGGCCGCACCATTCGGCCCAGAAGTCGACAAGGACGGGCTCTTTCGAGGACAGAACTTCCTCGCCAAAATTGGCGTCGGAAACTTGGGTTGTCATAGAGGTCAGCCTTTTGGGTTCTCGTGGCGGCGGTGTGTGGTGCAAAAGCTAGGAAGAGTCCAGCACGAGTGCAACGAAGGTCACCGCACAGTGAAGGCCGAAACCGCTTCGGCCAGCGCGTCACGGTCCAATTCTATCAGCGATTCCAACGACGTCCAGAGGATCGCGGCCGATACAAGGGAACCGGGGAAAAGCTGACCTGCAACCAGCGCATAGAGCCCCAACTGGGTCAGATAGGCGGGCGGAGTGTCCGCGGCGGTGCGGGGCGGATTCGCGTCGGACTTGAAATCGACGAGCAGCACGCGGCCTTCGCTGACCACCAGCCGGTCGATGCGGCCGGCGAGCGTCACCGGCTCGCCCTTGCGCTGTGCGTGGACGAGGAACGGCACTTCGGCGCGGCTGTGCGGCCCGAAGATTTCGGCGTGCGCGGGGTTCGCCAGGATGGCGATGGCCTTTGCGGCGAGCGCGGCGTGGCGTTCGGGTGAATCGGGCAGCAGCGCCATGAGCGCCTTCGTGGCGATCGGTTCCCACTGCTCGCGGTCGAGCCGGGTGAGGTGCTGCAAGAGCGCGTGGAGCGCGATGCCTTCCTTGCGCGCCGCTTCGGCATCGATCACCGCTTCGGCGGCGGTGGCGAGCACCCAGTCGTCATCGGATTTTTCGAACGCCATCGAGGGGCGGACCACCGGGCGCTCGCGGTGCGCGGGAAGCGCCGGCAGGATGAGCGGCGTCAGCGACCCGGCCGCCGCATCGGCGCTGGCGGGGGCCGGCGCGGGCGCTTGCTGCAGGACCGGATAGACGATGGCCGAAACCTCGCCATCCGCATTGCGCAAAGTGCTCGACTGGGTGAGGAGCGCGGTCTTTATGGCCTCATACCAGCTGCCGCTGAGCTGGGTTTCCTTCTTCGCCGAGGGGGTGAGCGCGCCGGTGACGTACAGCTCGTCCTCGGCGCGGGTCATCGCCACGTAGAGCTTGCGCCAGAACTCGCGGATGGACGCCGCCTCGGCCTTGTCGCGCAGATCCGTGGTGCCGGGGACATCGGTCTTCTTGTTCGAATGGACCAGCACGCCTTCGTCGGTATCGATCAGCACGGCGCGGGCGAGCTGGCGCGGCTGCGGTTTGGTGGCGGCATCGGCGAGGATGACGATGGGCGATTCGAGGCCCTTGGCCCCGTGCACCGTCATGATGCGGACCCCTGAACCGGCGGCGGCGAGTTCGCGCGTGATCGTCACCTCGCGCGAACGCATTTCGGCGAGAAAACCCTGCAGCGAGGGGTTGGCGGCGTCCTCGTGCTCGAGCGACAGTTCGAGGAACTCGGTGAACAGGTCATCGACCTCGGGCCCGAAGCGCGAATGGAAGCGTTTCAGCCCGCCCGCCGCATAAAGGACGTGCGCGAACACATCGTAGGGGCGCGCCGTATCGAGCGTGTGCCGCCAGGCGGCGAGTTCGGCATAGGCGGCCTCAGCCCGCGGGTTGGCGCTGTCCTTGAGGACCGACCAGAGCCGCCGGCCGCCTCGGCCCTGCGCGAGTTCGAACAGGTCGGCTTCGCTGAGATCGAACAGCGGCGAGCGGAGCAGCGCAGCAAGCTGCAGGTCGTCATTGGTGTTGAGCAGCACGTCGCCGAGCGCGAGCAGATCGAGAATGGCGATGTGGGTGGTGACGAGCAGCCGGTCGGCGCCGGGGGTGGGCAGGCCCTCCCCGTTCAGCGCGCGGATGATTTCGTGGAACAGCGGGCCGCGGGTCTGCACCAGAATCAGCACGTCATCGGCACGCACCGCCCTGCCCCGCTGCGCCAGCGGCCGGCCGGACTCGATCCAGCCGCGGATCTCGCGCGCGATGCGCTGCGCCACCTGGCGCGGCGCCGAGGCGAGCGATTCGACCGGCTGTTCGGGCCAGGCGTCATCCACCGGGCTCTTCCCCACCTGCAGCGGTTCCCACAGCGTGACGGTGCCGCCCTTGTCGGACCGGGCCGTGCGATGGCGCACTTCGTTGCGCGCCAGAACCGCCTCTTCGCGGCCGCGGAACACGAGGTCGACGGCTTCGAGAATGTTGGGGAGGGTACGGAAGCTGGTGGTCAGCTCGCGCCGCTCGAATTTCATCGACACGTAGGACGCGGCCTCGGCGAAGGCGTCGCCGGTGGCCTGGAACAGTTCGGGGGCGGCCCCCTGGAACGAATAGATCGACTGCTTGCCGTCGCCCACGGCGAACACCGTGCGCGGCCGGTCGGCAGCGCTCATGCCGGAGAAGAACTCGGCCGCCAGGAGCTTCACCACCTCCCACTGCTCGCGGTTGGTGTCCTGGCTTTCGTCGACGAGGATGTGGCTGATGCCGGCATCGAGCCGGTAGCGCACCCACAGGCCCAGCGACTGGTCGCGGAACAGCGCGCCGACGGTGGCGATGAGATCGTCGAAATCGAGGAAGGAACGGGCCCGCTTGTCGCGCTCGTAGTGCGAGAGGATGGCGGCGAGGATATCGAGCAGGGCTTCGGAGCGCTCGATCAGCTGCGCCTGCTTCAGCTTTTCGGCGAGATCGGCGACGCGGCGCTGCTCCTGTTCGAGCAGGGCATACTGTTGCGGGTGGCGGAGCTTTTCGGCCGCCGTCATCAGCGAATTGCGCGGGGTGCCGCGGCCTTCGTCGGTGAGGAAGGCGGCGAGCAGGTCGTCGGCGGTGAGGCGGTCTTTCGGCAGCGCGGCAAGCACGTTGGCGAAGCGGCCGGCGGATTTGGTGGCGTCGCCACCGAGGAGGCCCGCGACTTCGGCGCAGAAGGCGGGGGTGATGAGCGCGCCGGATTCGAGCTCGGCGCGGAGGCTTTCGGCGGTTTCGGCGCCGGTGCCGACGATCTTGCGCAGCCGCGCCTTGGCGCCGTGCAGATCGCCGAGAATCAGGCGCAGCGGGCGGGCGCGGGCCAGCGCGTCGTCGATCGCTTCGGTGATGACGAAATCGCTCATCGCGCCGAACAGGGTTTCGACGGCCTTCGCCTCGTTGCTGCCGGCAAGACCGCCGGCCAGCACGACTTCGCGGGCGCGCTGCACCAGCGCCTCGCGCTGGTGGTCTTCGAGCACGGTGAAATCGATGGGCACCCCGGCCTCGACCGGGAAGCGGTGCAGCACGCTTTCGCAGAAGGCGTGGATGGTCTGGATGCGCAGACCGCCGGGCGTATCGAGGGCGTGCGCGAACAGGGTTCGGGCCCGGCTCTGCTCGGCGCCGCTTGCGTTATAGCCCGTTATGTCGCGCAGGGCTTCGGCCAGCTTTTCCGGCGACAGCAGCGCCCAGGCGCCCAGATGCCCGCCGACGCGGCGGCGCATTTCGGCGGCGGCGGCCTTGGTATAGGTGAGGCAGAGGATCTGGTCGGGCGGCACCCCGGCGAGCAGCAGGCGCAGCACGCGCTGCGTCAGCACGTGGGTCTTGCCGGAGCCGGCATTGGCCTCCACCCATACGGATTTTGCCGGGTCGGACGCCTCGCGCTGGTTGTCGATGACATCAGGCGGCAGCGGATTCTGCAGCGGGCGCTGGCTCATTCGCTGTCATCCCCCTGGTTCACGCGCCACTCATCGACCCGCATCAGGTGGTCGTAATCGCCGACAAAGCGCACGCGCCCCTCGGGCCGCGGGAAGACCAGCGGCAGCATGGCGAGGCGGTCGCTGAACAGCAGCGCATCGACATGCGCCTGCAGCCGCCGGCTCATCTCGGCGACCACGGACGCGACGCTGGAGCCGTCGGACACGCGGAACGGCCTCAGAATGAAGGCATCCGGGCCGAGGCCGATCTTCACATAGGTCAGCGCCGAGGCGGGCGCGGGGGCGATGTCCTTGAAGGCGGCGGCATCGAGCATCGCCGCCTCGATAGGCAGCTGCGGCGC
>Ga0073905_10001043_pt1 | contig 13820 bp, 13 predicted proteins | sample KloWWTupernatant_FD_65482 | JGI IMG/M metagenome (GOLD analysis project Ga0073905, IMG submission 65482) | Active sludge microbial communities from Klosterneuburg, Austria, studying microevolution and ecology of nitrifiers - Klosterneuburg... | ecosystem: Engineered > WWTP > Aerobic digester >... | reverse complement strand
CGGGGGTTCGATATTGGGACCTTGCGAGCGAAAGCTGATGCCGAGGCGCAGCGGCGACTGGCCGTCGATCTCGATGCGCTCGACGCCGCCGCGGCCGTCGATGTCCAGCCACCCCGACGCCGTCGTCGGCACGCCGTCGAAGGTCTCGAGAGCGAAGCTCACGTGCTTGCGGCCGTTGAATGCGGTGATGCGGCCGCGCATCGCCACCTGGAGATTGCGCCCCCAGACCTCGATCGTCGCGCTGCTCTGCTCGCTGAGCACGACGCGGGCCTCGGAGAGCTGCCAGGTCTCCTTGGTGCCACGGTTTTCGTAGGTTCCGGTGCCGCGATGGCGTGCCTGGAGGCGCGGAAAATCCTGCGCTGCGGCAGGCACAGCCATTGTCAGCAAGCCGCCAAGGGCGGCGGCGGCGAAGAGAGAAGTACGGATTCGAGCGGATCGTCGATTCATGAATGCCTCCAAGAAAGCAGGACCTTGCAAGATCGTGGCCGGAGTCTACCGGTGTCCGCCCTCGTCCGGCGGCCGGTCCCGCGGAGCGGATAAAGTTCGCGCGATGCCGGAAGACGCCCCCTTCGAGTCGTTGCGGCGCGGTGCCCGCCTCGGCCTCGTCGCTCTCCTCGCCCTCGGCGCGCCGGCCGCGGCATCGGCCGAGCCGGCCGCCGTCGCGGCAGGGGAGGTCGGGGAGTGGTCGGCGCTGTTCGCCTTTCCGACGATACCGATCCACGCCAGCCTGCTGCCGACCGGGCAAGTCCTGTTCTGGGACCGCCATGACTTCCCCACTGGCGATGGCCATCCGCGCCTCTGGGATCCGGCGACCGGGATCTTCGCCAAGACCGCCGCGCCACCTCCCGGCCACGACCTCTTCTGCTCGGGGCATACCCTGCTCGAGGACGGGCGCCTGTTCGTCGCCGGCGGGCACTTCGCGGTCGGCGTCGGACAGCCGTTCGCCGCGATCTACGATCCGAACACTCCCGGCTGGGCTCTGGCGCCCGAGATGGAGGACGGCCGCTGGTATCCGTCGGCGACCACCCTCGCCGACGGCGGCGTGCTCGTCCTGGCCGGCGGTGACGAAGAGGGCGCAGCCAACACGCTGCCGCAGATTTTCCGGCCGGCGCAGTTGGCGTGGGACGACCTTCCGGAAGCTCGGCGCGTGATGCCCTACTATCCGTTCGTCTTTCAGTCTCCGAACGGTCGGGCCTTCGTCGCCGGACCGGATGCGATGGCGCGCGAGCTCGAGCTCGCGGCGCCCGGAGACTGGAAGCCGATCGCCGACAGCGGCCACGGCCTGCGCTCCTACGGCTCGGCGGTGGCCTACGGCGACGGCCGGATTCTCCTCGCCGGCGGCGGCGATCCGCCGCAGGCGGCGACGCAATCGATCGACCTCACCCGCCCACAGCCTGCCTTTCGCGCGCTGCCGCCGATGTCTTTCGCCCGGCGCCACTTCAATCTGACCCTGCTGCCCGACGGCACCGCGCTCGCGATCGGCGGCAGCTCCGCCGCCGGATTCAACAACGCGAGCGGAGCGGTGCTGGCGACGGAGCTGTGGAACCCCTCCAGCGAGAACTGGACGGCGCTCGCGCCGATCGCCGTGCCGCGCCTCTACCACTCGGTGGCGCTGCTGCTGCCGGACGGCCGCGTCCTCTCGGCCGGTGGCGGCCACCCGAGCGACAGCGAGCACGGCGACCCCGACCATTTCGACGGCCAGATCTTCTCGCCGCCCTATCTCTTCCGCGGCCCGCGCCCGACGATCGCCACCGCACCTGAGACGGTGGAGTACAACTCGACCTTCGAGCTCATCTTCGGGCCACAGGCGCCGGTCGCCGCGGTCACCTGGTTGCGCCTCGGCTCGACGACCCACGGTTTCGACATGAACCAGCGCTTCCTGCGCCTCACCTCGAGCCCGACCGCGAAGGGCGCCGCCGTCGCCGCGCCGCGCGACCCGCGCCTCGCCCCGCCAGGCCACTACCTGATGTTCGCGCTGACGGCCGACGGCGTGCCTTCGTTGGCAAAGATGGTCCTGCTCACCGGCACGGCCTTCCGCGACGGGTTCGAGAGCGGCTCGCTCGCCGCCTGGCAGGAAGGCGAAGGCGACACCGTATCGGGCCGGCCGGACGCGCCTATCGCGAGCGCTGGCCGCCGGCCTCCCACCAGCCGGCGATGAGGTCGGCGGCGACCGCGGCGCCGCGGGTGGCGAGCGCCGGCGGTCGCGGACGGTCGAGAAGCGGCGGCAAGCGCCCGACCCAGCCGCCGCTTTCAAGCTCGGCGAAGGAGATCGCCACCGCCGGCAGACGCTCGCCGACGTAGCGCTCCAGCACGGCCGACTCTCGGAAGCCCGGGCGCGGGACGTAGAGCACCCGGCAACCTGCGCTCACCACCTCGGCGACCGTCGAATAGCCGAGCTTGCCGACGACGGCATCCGCCGCCGCGACGAGGTCGGGGTGATGGACCGGCGAGTGATGCGGCAGGAGGCGGAGGTTGCCCTCCCGGCGCTCCTCGGCGCTCGCTCCCGGAATCACGAAGGTCGTACCCGGGACGCCGGCGAGCGGCCCGAGGCTCGCCAGCCGGTGCTCGACCCCGCCGAGGCTGACCAGGACGACCGCGTCCGTGGGCGGAATCGCCAGTCGGGCGAGGATCTCCTCCCGACTCTGGCGCGGAGCGCGCGCCACCGGCGGCACGGCCCGGGCGCCGGCTGCCGGGCGGCAGCAAGGTTCGAGCTGCAGGTGCAATGCGGTCTCGCCAGCGGTGTCGCCAGAGGTGCCACGCAGCCGCTCCACCCATTCGGCGAAGCCCGGTTCCGAAGCCGCCAGCGGTTCGTAAATCCAGTCCCAGGTGAAGTTCTCGACAAGCACCGAGGGGAGCCCCGCGGCGCGCGCGACGGCGAGGCCGAACGGCGCGATGTCGGCGACCACGCAGGTGGCCCCGGAGGCGGCGACCGCCGCGGCGACCTCGGAGATCCGCCCCTCGTCGGCGGCACGCCAGAAGCCGGCGAGCGCCGCCAGCGAGGCGGGCAGGTCCTCCTCCACCGGACTCCGCTGCACCAGCCCGACGTCGCAGGCGAGCTCGCGGTAGCGGTAGCCGACCGTGAGCGACTCGGCGAAGAACCAGCGCGGCACGGAGGTCCACAGCTCGACTTCGAGCTCGGGCAGGCGGCTGGCGAGCGCTTCGACGATCGCCGCGGTGCGTGCGGCGTGGCCGAAGCCGTGCGGGGTGACGAACCAGGCGAAACGGAGGCGCTGCTTCACGCCCGCAAGTCTAGCGTCCGAGCGTTCCCGACCCCGGCATTCCGGGAGCGCTTCGCTCCTCGCGCTTCTTGCGCTATCCTCCGGGCAAGCCGCGCCTCTTCGGAGGCCTTCGCCGGAACCGCCCCGACACGTATACGGAGTCCCGCATGTCCGAGCTCGAGAACAGCCCCATCACGCCCGATTCGTCCGACGCCCCGGAAACCGGCGTCGATACCGCCACGCCCACCCCTGACGCCGCCACGGCTTCGCCCGCGGCGAACGCCGCCGAACCGCAGGCGGTCGAAGCCGCCGCCGAAGCCGGCGCAGCGGGTGCCGAGGCTGCGGAGGGGGCCGCCGAGGCGGCGACCAGCGATACGGTAGCCGGCGAGCCAGCGGCCAAGGCCGCGGCACCGCGCGCCAAGAAGGCCGGGGCGCGCCCGAAGGGTGAAAAGGGCGACCGCAAGCCGCGCGACAAGCGCCATCGCCCCGCCGGCAAGTCGGTCGACGAGTTCGTCCAGCCGACGCCGGAAGAGCTCGCGCTGGTGCCTTCCGAGATCGTACAGACGGCGATCGCCAACCAGGCGTACGTCGAAGGCAAGGTGATCGGCTGGAACCAGGGCGGCTTCCACGTCGTGGTCGACGGCATCACCTCGTTCTGCCCGCGTTCGTCGATGGAGCTGGGTGCTCCGAAGGAGCCGGCCCAGTATCTCGATCAGAGCTTCCTCTTCCGTGTCCTTCGCGTCGAAGAGAAGGGTCACCGGCTGGTGGTCTCGCACGCCGCCGTGCTGCGCGACGAGCGCGCCCACAAGACCGCCGAGACCCGCGCCGCCCTCACCGTCGGCTCGACCGTCACCGGCAAGGTGATTTCGCTCACCGACTTCGGCGCTTTCGTCGACCTCGGCGGCATCGAAGGGCTGATCCACGTTTCGGAGCTCAAGCGCACCCGCGTCACGCATCCGAACGAGGTGCTCAAGGTCGGCGACGACGTGACCGCGAAGATCATCAAGCTGCCCAAGGGTGGCGACCGCGTCTCGCTGTCGATGAAGGCGCTCGAGCCCGATCCGTGGGACGGGATCGCGGCGCAGTTCGCCAATGGCAGCAAGTTCACCGGCAAGGTGATGCGCAAGTCCGAGTTCGGCTGGTTCGTGGAGCTCGCTCCCGGCGTCGAAGGGCTGCTGCACGTCTCGCAGCTCGCCCCCGGCATGAAGGCCGAAGACCCGAAGCTCGCCCCCGGCGAGACGCTCGAAGGCTGGGTGCGCGAGGTCGAGCCGGCGCGCCGCCGTATCTCGCTGGCGCTGCGCGAGACGCCGCAGGGCAATCCCTGGGACGGCGTCGAGAGCAAGTACCCCGAGGGCGCCAAGGTCACCGGCACGGTCGAGAAGGTCGAGAAGTTCGGCGCTTTCATCCTCCTCGAGCCCGGTCTCACCGGTCTGCTGCCGGCCTCGGAGATGGGTCTGCCCAAGGGCGCCAACGTCGGCCGCACCTACGGCGTCGGCAAGAAGGTGACGCTCCAGGTCGCCCAGGTCGACGGCCGCAAGAAGCGCATCTCGCTCACCATCGAAGGCAAGACGCTAGAAGGCTCGAAGTCGGACTACCAGACCTTCCTCAAGCAGTCGAAGAAGGCCACCGGCATGGGCGCCCTCGCGGCTGCGCTGCAGCGCATCCAGAAGTCCGCCGACTGACGGAAACGGTTTCATCCCGGCAGCGCCCCGAGCCCGCAGAGCGCGGACCCGGGGTGCTAGCATTTTCGGCGCTGTGACGATCTCCTCGGGCCCTTCGGCCCCCCCTGGCGGACGCGGGATCGATCCGCGGCTCAAACGACGACTCTTGTCGGGGGCCGTGGACGACAATGTCCGCGCGATCCAGAATCTGCCGCGCCGCAAGCTCTACCGGCGCCCCCCCATCACCCGCTGGGTGCTTTTCGTCCTCGTCGGGCTGGCGACGCTCGCCGCCGCCTCGTGGGCGATCTGGTTCCGGCCGCCGGCGGCTCGGCCGGCACCGCCGCTGCTTGCCGGGAGCGCCCCGGCGGCGCCGCGTGCAGTCCTCACCGGACCATCGTCGACGAGCCCATATGCGGGTACGCCCGCGGCCGATCTCTCCGTCTTTCCGCCAATGGAAGGCTCGCTTCCCGACCTCGGCGCCGCCGGCGAGGCCGTGCCGACCCGACTGGCGGCGCGCCTCTTTCCGGTCGCTGTCCGCCGCATCGTCCTCGACCCCGGCCACGGCGGCGGCGACGACGGCACGCGGACGCCCGTCGGTCTGACCGAGAAGGTCCTCACCCTCGACATCGCCCAGCGCCTGGCGCTTCGCCTGATGGGCGCCGGCTTCGAGGTCTCGATGACCCGCGACGCCGACAACAAGCTCTACCTGCGCGACCGGGTCCGCTTCGCCAACCAGGCGCACGCCGATCTTTTCGTATCGATCCACCTCAACTGGCTGAAGGACGGGCGCGCCAACCGCGGCATCGAGACCTACTATCTCGGCCCCTCCGACGACCCGTTCATCATCGAGTTGGCGAGCGCCGAGAACCGCGAGTCGGGCTACTCCATGTCCGACGTCCGGCAGCTCCTCGACGGTATCTACAGCGACCTGCGCCAGCAGGAGTCGCGGCGTCTGGCGGCCGCAGTGCAGCGCCGCCTCGTCGGCGCGGTGCGCGAGGTCAGCCACGAAGTGCGCGACCGCGGCGTGCGCTCGGCCCCCTTCCTGGTTCTCGTCGAGACCGAGATGCCGGCGATCCTGGCCGAGGTCGCCTCGCTGTCGAGCCCGGAGGAGGCGCGACTGCTCACCCAATCGGAGTACCGCGACCGGTTGGCAGGCGCGCTTTTCGACGGAATTCGGGCATACTCTCTCGCCACGGAACAATTGGCAGGCAGATAGGGGAATCGATGAGCGCCAAAGAAAAGTACCTGTCCGTCGGGATCGACCTCGGAACCTCCCAGAGCGCGATCTCCACTTCGAACGGCGGCCATTTCGTGGTCGACAGCTACGTCGGCTGGCCGGTGGACATGGTGGCCCGGAAGGTGGTCAAGAAGCCGGTGCTGATCGGCGCCGAGGCGATCGAGAACCGCGGCCTCCTCGATCTCCACCGCCCGCTCGAACAGGGCCTGATCAAAGAGGGCTCGGAGAAGGACATCGCCGCGGTGAAGGAGATCCTCGGCCACCTCATCGGTCTCGCGACCTCGGAAGGCGGCAACGGCGAAGAGAAGGGCGCCCGGGTGCGCGCCGTCGTCGGCGTGCCGGCGGAGACGCTGCGGGTCAACAAGCAGCAGTTGCGCCAGGTGATGAAAGGGATGGTCGAAGGCCTGATCATCGTTTCCGAACCGTTCGCGGTCGCCTACGGGCTCGAAGCGCTGCTGCACACCCTGATCATCGACATCGGTGCGGGCACCACCGATTTCTGCGTCATGAAGGGGCACTATCCGACCGAGGAGGACCAGCGCACGCTGACCCGCGCCGGCGACTCGGTCGACGATCTGCTGTCGAAGCTCATCGCCGAACGCCACCCGGGCATCCAGTTCTCGCAGCACATGGTGCGCAGCTGGAAAGAGGAGTTCGGCTTCGTCGGCGAGCAGAAGGAGAAAGTGGTGGTCTCCGCCCCGTCGCAGGGCAAGGCACAGAAGGTGGACATCACCGACGAGATGCGCCTGGCCTGCGAAAGTCTGGTGGCCCCGTTCTCCGAGACGATGCTCGACTTGCTGGCGGCGGTCGAACCGGAGTACCAGGAGCGGGTGCGCAAGAACGTCATCCTCTCCGGCCGCGGCTCGCGCATCCGCGGGCTCGCCGGCGCACTCGAGAAAAGCCTCGCCGAAGTCGGCGGCGGCAAGGTCACGATCGTCGAGGATCCGGTCTTCGCCGGATCGAACGGCGGACTGGCGATCGCTCTCGACGCCGACGAAGCGGACTGGGAAAAGCTTTCGGCATAAACTAGAGCGTGCCCATGGAGTCCGACGACAACGTCTCTGGCGAGTTCCAACGCTCGACCCGCATGCCGCTCGACGCGGTCGTGCGCCTGCATTTTCAAGGCACGGTGGCCTATCAGAACGGCTTCGCCGCCAACGTCTCGGCGACCGGCATGTTCGTCAAGCACCCGGCGCCGCCGCCGCTCGGCACCCAGCTGGTGTTCGAGTTCAACCTCGGCGCGGAGCGAAAGCCCGTCCAGGGGGCCGGCGAAGTGGTCTGGGTGCGCGACAAGTACCTCGGACCCGGCCAGCCTGCGGGCGTAGGCATCCGCTTCCTTCAGCTCGACAGCCAGAGCCGCGATCACATCGCCGAGGCACTGTTCGAGTTTCTCGAGCAGTCGCTCACCGAGGACTCGTTGCTCGACTCGAGCGGCTACTCCTTCGCCACGGAAGCCGCGCCCGCTCCAGCCGCAGCCGCCGACCCCTTCGCTGCGCCGCCGGTGGCGCCGGCGGTGCGCGACGAGCTCGCCGACTATGGCGACATCTACGGCGACGCGAACACGGCGGCGACGGTCGACAGCGCGGCGCCCTCCGAGCCGTTCGATTTCGCCGCCCTCGAGCGTCTGCCCTCGCGCCCGGCGGTGACCGCGCCACCCGCCCCGGCCGCTCCCGGCGGGCCCGCGCCTGCAGCCTCACCCTTCGCCGCGCCGTCCGAGAGCAAGCGGACCTTCTCGGTCTTCTCGCCGCTCGCCGAGGCCGACTCGCAGACCGCCGACATCGTCCGTGAGGCGATGCGCGACGAGGCGCCGCTGTCGATGATGGCGGCGGCAGCGGCGTCGAGCGAGCGCGAGGGGTCGCGAGCCTGGCTCGGGATCCTGTTGGCGCTGGTTCTGGTCGCCGGCGGTGGCTATCTCGCCTGGAGGCAGTGGGGAGCCGACTGGCTAGCCGGTCGCGGCGCGAGCCCCGTGACCGCCGCCGCCCCGGCAACCGAACCGGCGCCGGTGCGCCGGCCCGAGCCGCTGAACGCTGCGCCAGGCCCGGACACGACGCTCGCGGAGACGGTCGGGGTCGACCCGAACGGCATCTCGCCGGCCGCCGCGCCGCCGCATTCGGCGCCGCCGGCCGCCCCACTCGAGGAGCCCTCCGACGTCGCAGCAGCGCAGCAGGAGACTGCCGAGGCGACCGGCGATGCGCCGGCGAGCGAAGCTCCCGCGCCCGCCGCAGCCGAGGCGCCCCGCCCGCCGGCAACCGCCGAACCGGCCCCGGCCCCGGCACCCGTCGCCGCGAGCGCCGCTCGAGCGGCACGCCTGACGGCCATCGACTGGCGCGCCGCCGGCGACGCCGCGGGCGGGACGGTTCTCGTGCTGGCCGGTGACGGCGCCTTCGCCACCGGCGCCTTCAGCTACTCGGAGATCGGCGGCGAGAATCCGCGCGTGCTGATCAAGCTGAAAGGGATGGAGAGCCCCTATCGCGGGCCGGCACCGCGCGCTCCGCAGGTCGGTGGCGCGTTGGTGCGCGGGGTGCGCACCGGATTCCATGTCACCGCGAGCGGCAACGAGATCCACGTCGTGGTGGATCTCGCCCGCGGCGGCGTCAAGGTCGTGAGCCTCGCCCCCGAGGCCGCCGGCCTGACCCTGACACTCGCCCCCTGAGTCCCTCGCCGGTCGCCGGAGCCGCCGCTCCGGCGCAGTCGATCAACCGCCGAGACCGAAGACCGGCAGCGCCACGCCGGTGACGGCGCGCGCCAGCGGCGAAGCCAGGAAGAGCATCGCGTCGGCGAGCGCCTGCGGCTCGACCCAGGAATGCGGGTCGGCGTCCGGCATGGCGTGGCGATTGGCCGGCGTGTCGAGCGTTCCGGGCAGCACGGCATTCACCCGCACTCCGTCTCCCTTGAGCTCGGCAGCCAGACTCTCGGTGAGGCGAACGACGGCGGTCTTGGCGACGCTGTAGGCCGCCGCACCGGCATCGCCGCCGAGCGAGGCCTTCGACCCGACGTTGACGATCGCTCCCGTACCGCGGCGCCGCATGCCCGGTGCGACCGCGCGGCAGAGATGGAGGGCGGAGAGGAAGTTCGCCTCCCAGAGCAAGGTCCAGGTCGCGTCCGGCGCTTCCTCGACGGTCTCGCCGCCGCGATAGGCGCCGGCGATGTTGAACAGCATGTCGATGCGACCGAAACGCCCGGCGATCTCGGCCGCGCTGCGTGCCACCGCCGCGGCATCGGCGAGGTCACAGGCATGAAACGACAACCGGTCGGACGCGGAGTCGATCTCCGGCCAGAGCGCCGGCAACCGGTCGATGTCACGATCGAGGAGCGCCAGGCTCGCGCCCGCCGCGAATAGGCGGCGGGCGACGATACCGCCCAAAGCTCCGGACGCCCCGGTGACCACGGCCACCCGGTCGGAGAAATCGAACATCGATCTGCTCCCTTCTGCCCGGGTCAGACCGGGCGTTCGGTCGATCGCCGTCGGTGCCGACCGCCTACTTGGCGGCGGCCACCGGCAGCCGCACCTCGGTGCGGATCCAGCGCAGCACCATATCGGCACCGCTCGCGGTCTTTTCGAACTCGATCGTCAGCTGATCGACCTCGCTCGCGGCAGCGAGCTGGGTGGGCTTGGCTTCGACCACCAGCACGTCGTGCTTCGGCAGGTCGGCGGGAGTGAATTTCTCCGCCACCCGGTCGTAGTAGCCGGTGCCGTCGAGCTCGAGGAGCGAGTTGAAGTGGAACTTCCAGCTCTCGGCGCCGGGAGTCGTGAACAGCGAATAGGTGCCGGCGGCGAGCTTCTTGCCGGCGAAGGTGACGTCCTTCGTCAGCGTGATCTCGGTCGCCTCGTTGGCGCCGGTGCGCCAGATCTCGCCGTACGGCACGACCGCGCCGCTCTCCTTGGTGCCGAAGATGTTGTCGCGCTCACGCTTGTACGGCTGACCGTAGGTGATCTTGACGTAGGCGTCGCCGATCGTCGTCCGCGACATGCCGAGCGGGCTCTTGCGTCGTGACGGATGAAGGTCCTGAGCGGCGACGAAGCTCGGCGCGATGGCCGCGACGGCGGCAGCGACAGCAACGGCGGCGAAGAGGAATCGATTTCGTCGGGTCATCTTGTGGTCTCCTGGGTTGGATGCCTGCGGTGGAGCGGCGGTTTCACGCCGCCGGAGCCGGCGACTCTATCAATGCTGCGCAGCTCCGTCGGCGCCCTGCGACGGTGGAGCCGTTACTCGCGGCAACCAGACCGGCATCCAAAGCACGGCGAGGTCGCTGCCGGCGCGTGCCAGAACGAGGAGAATGGCCGCGACGCCACGCGCTCCGGCGTCGCCCAGGATCTCGCCGACGAAGCCGGCGAGGAAAACGCCCACGAAAGCAAGGAGGAGGAAGAGTACGAAGAAGATCGACGCCTGAACCGTCCCGGCCGAGACGAAGGTCCGGCCCTCGCGGCGCGCCGCGAGCAGGTCGAAGACGAACTCGACCAGGAGCAGCAGCATGTAGAGCAGGGTGCCGAGGCCCGGCCAGCCGAGCAGCGACCCGGCGCCGGGACCAAAGGCGTCGCCGCCGCTCGCGCGCTCGAGCCCCCGGCCGGCGAAGACCAGGGCGGCCATCGTGACCACGAGCCAGGCGAGCTGAAAAAACAGGGAGGTCCGGCGGTGGAGCTCCGGGTCGAACTGCCGCCCCGGGGTCCAGCGGTCTCCGAGGACGCCGAGGCGCACGCCGAGCAGGAACTCGGCGGCGAAGAAACCGGTGAGCCAGGCGAGCGACCAGTCGAGGACGAGGACTCCGTGGAGGAGAAACCCACCGCGCAGAATCGGCGCCGCGCTGCGCGGCAGGAGGACCTTCGGATCCGCCTCGGGTCGGCGAGCCAGGTAGGCGAGGAAGAGCTCGGGAGCCTCCCTCTTGTGCTGGCGCTTTGCCCGCCTCGAAGCCTGCTTCGCCATTCGGGCAAGCCTAGCAAGGGAACGAGACGGAGCCACGCTCCGGGGAACCCTCCTGTTCGACGGGAGCCCTTTCCGTCCGCCATCGATCGCGGCAGAATGAACGGGTCCAGAGGAGGTTTGCCATGCAGCGCCGAACTCTCGCCTCGTTCTCCCTGCTCTCCGCTCTCGCTCTCTCCGTGCTGCCGCTCGCGCCGATCGATGCCCAATACGGGCCGGACTCGCGCGAGGCCTGCCGCCGCGCCGCCAGCATCCTGGTGAACCAGGATGCACGCTGGGACGACCAGAGGAGTGGCGCCCGCGGCGTGAGCGGCACGCTCAACTGGCGCGCCGCTGACGGCACCTACGGCAGCTGCTCGGTCGACGGGCGCGGCCGGGTCTATGCGGTGCGGGTCGAGCGCTGGGGATCGGTCTCGAGCGACATCGACGTCTGGCCGGGCTCCGGCTCCGGCGACTCGGTGCGCACGCTGCGCTGCGAATCGGATCGCGATCGCCGCCGCGAGTGCGAGATTCCCTACGGCGCCGCCGTCCGCCTGATCGACCGGATGAGCGATGCCCCCTGCTCCTTCGGCCGCTCATGGGGCTACAACCGGCGCGAGATCTGGGTCGACAACGGCTGCCGCGCCGTCTTCGAAGTGCGCTGGTAGGCGCGCTAGGGACGCGCCTGAAGGATCGCCCGCACGAGCTCGCTGTCGAGCTCTGGCGGGCGGGTCTCCAGTTCCCGGCGCAGCGTCTCCCGGCCGAGTCGGACCGCCGCCTCGTAGGTTGCGAGGTAAGCCGTGCACGAGGGACAGATGGCGAGGTGGCGCTCGAAGCTCTGCACCTCGTCGGCAGCGAGCTCGTGCGACAGGTAGTCGAGGAGGAAAGTGATGACCTCCTCGCAGGTGATGAACTCCTCGCCGCGGGAACGGACGGTCTTGCCGATGCGGGATCTCATGCGGCCCCCTGTCGCAACTGCGGGTCGAGCAGCGCGCGCAACGCCTGGCGCGCGCGGTGGAGGCGGATCTTCACCGCGTTCGACGAGATGCCCAGAGCCTCCGCCGCTTCTGCCGTATCCAGCTCCTCGATGTCGCGCAGCAAGAGGACGGTGCGATAGGTGACGGGCAACCGGTCGATGGATGCGCGCACCCGCTCGCGGACTTGAGCACGCTCGAGCAGGCGATCCCCGCTCTCCGGCCAGTCGCCGAATTCCACCGCCGAGTGGCCGTCCGCCAGGAATGTCGGCAGCAGCGGTTCGATCGACTCCTCGGGATGGGCCCGCCGGCTGCGCAGCTTCATCAGTGCGGCATTCACGGTGATCCGGTGTAGCCAGGTCGCGAGGCGGCTCTGCCCTGCGAAACGCGACAGGCCGCGGAAAGCGAGCACGAAGGCCTCCTGCACCGCGTCGCGCGCCTCCTCGTCGTTGCGCAGCAGGCGCCGCGCGACGGCGAGCATTCGCCCGCCGTGCTCGCTCACCAGCCGCTCGTAGGCGCGGTCGTCGCCGCCGCGGAGCGCAGCGAGCAACGCGCGCTCCTCGTCGTCGCCCTCCAAGGTGGCGGCCCGGGCCGCCCCGTCTTCGACCACGCGCTCTCCTAGTTGCCGGCGAGGAGCTTCGGCCAGTTGGCGTCGCCCTTGGCGACGTTGCCCGGAAGATCCGCCGCCCACTTCTTCTGCACCTCGAGACTGTAGTTCAGAAACAGCCGCCCGTCTTCGATCTTCCAGGCCTCCGGATCGATGTCGGCGGTATAGCCCTGAGAAACCGCCCAGGCACAGTAGCCGCCGTACTGCGGAGCGTACTTCTCCGGCGCCTGCGCGAAGAGATCGCGGTGAGCGGCCGAGGCGAAGCGCCAGGTGGCACCGTTCCACTCGAAGGAGTAGGCCTTGCTGCCTTCGACCGGCTTGCCGTCGGTGAAGTAGGCGACCGGATCCCAGCCATCGATCGCCACCCCGCCGAAGGTCGTCTGGTTGATCGGCTCGAGCGCAGCCGCGGCGTCGCCGGCCAGCGCCAAGAGCAGAGCAAAAGCGCAAACAAGGGAAAAACCAGGTCGCCAGCGTGTCATGTTCGGGTCTCCTCGCAGTGGCTTGGATGCGCGTCGGCGACGACGGTTTCACGCCCGGCAACGCTCGCCCCTCGAGATGCGAGCCACGCGCACCTGTCATAGCCTTGGACAATGCCCAGCCTGACCCGCCACCGCCCCGCTCTCCTCTTTTCCCTTACTGGTCTTTTCGCGCTCCACCTCGCGAGCGCGCCGGCCGCCCACGCGGGTGCCGCCAACCCGCTGGCCGCCGAGATCGACCGCCGCGCGACGGCGGCCGAAGGCCGCCTGATCGAATGGCGGCGCCACTTCCACCAGAACCCCGAGCTTTCGGGGCGCGAGGTCGAGACGGCGAAGTTCGTCGCTGCGCGGCTGCGTGAGTTCGGCCTCGAGCCGCGGACGATCGCCGGCACCGGCGTCACCGCGGTCATCGAGGGCAAGCTCCCGGGAGCGACGATCGGCCTGCGCGCCGACATGGACGCCCTGCCGGTCGCCGAGCAGGTCGACCTGCCTTTCAGGAGCACCGCCACCGGCACCTACGAAGGCAAGAGCGTGCCGGTGATGCACGCCTGTGGCCACGACACCCACACGGCGATGCTGCTCGCCGCGGCCGGGGTGCTCGCGGGCCTCCGCGACCGCCTGCCGGGAAGAGTCGTGCTGCTCTTCCAGCCGGCCGAGGAAGGCGTCCCGGCCGCCGAGGGGATCGCCGGCGCCGAGCGCATGATCGCCGAAGGGGCGCTCTCGAACCCGAAGGTCGATGCCGTCTTCGG
>Ga0073905_10001042_pt1 | contig 13829 bp, 15 predicted proteins | sample KloWWTupernatant_FD_65482 | JGI IMG/M metagenome (GOLD analysis project Ga0073905, IMG submission 65482) | Active sludge microbial communities from Klosterneuburg, Austria, studying microevolution and ecology of nitrifiers - Klosterneuburg... | ecosystem: Engineered > WWTP > Aerobic digester >... | reverse complement strand
CCATCCGTGATTGGAAGGCTGCGCTGACCCGCTTTACCATTCAGTTCGGAGACCGCATCTCCGTCAATTGAAGTCCGTACCGTTTACACAAAAATTCGGACACGCCCTACTACCTCTATTACCCCAGCCGGCGACAGCCGTCTCCGGCGTTCTCGTTGGTGGTTGATGCACTGCGTTCGCAGGACGCAGCTGGAAAGAAACGGCGATAGCGGGCGCTATTTGCAATGGCGGGAAGTCACAGGCAATGGCCGCCCGACCTGCGGCCATTGTGCGGACCATCCGCATGCATTACCTCAATGTGCACCCGTTGCAACCGGGGACTCGGTGGCGGCCTCCCTCTTCTGCGGACAATTTGAACTGGGCACGCACTGTTTGATAGACCGCGTGATGGAAATCACCTGCGGGCTCTCACCACTGCCATTGCTCACAAAGCACGGCCTACCGTAGTGCCCGAGTACTACACGGACAACATGGGCACTTCCGCTTGGTGGCAATGCAGCGCCACTGCCAGCCATGAGATCCTTCACCTGCAGGCGATCCTCCTCTTGCAACCTTTGCCCAGGCTGGTACCGATGCAGGATGTCACGGTAATGAAGGCGCGCCTGGTTGAGGCTAGGAAAAAGATGCTCGGCTATGCGAACCGGAATACTTGAAGGCATGATGAACTCCATCTGAGTGAACGAAACAATGGAGCGGTCCTGAAACTGTGAACCACTCACACCATTTGCCTTACGCTTCACTATTGCGAGCAAACCATTGCCGCTCAGCCTGACCTCACGGAAGAAGACAACGGGATTGATGATCCTGCATAGGCTCACCCAACCCCGCCTGCCCTCCTCCCAAGGCCATATGCATCACCCCCTGCTCGCGCCATAGCCATGGTGACCAGAGCCGTATTGCTTCGTTCTAGCCTTGCACAAGTAACTAGCTCGCTGAAAGAACACCGCGACAGACTCAGGATCGTCGCGGCGTAGCATGTAGGACGGGTTCTCCGGAAAGTGCGCCAACGGCTTGGCATCTTCCACCGAAATCCCGAGTGCGCTCGCCCAGGCCTCCCAGATTCGATTGGCCATGTTTCCATTAGCCGACCGGAAGTCGCCCAACCAGTTGTAGGCGTGACCATTGAGAAGGACCACAAAGTGGTAGTGAACCTTGCCTTGGTCACCAATCTCCCTCACCCAGAAGTATCGAACTCTCGTGTCGTGCACGAGCCCCCCATTCTTCTTGGCAATTTCTCGGTTGTGCTTAATCTTGGCCTTTAGAGACTCCATGAATCTAGAGACCACAGCACTACTAGCAACCACCTCATCGCACGCCAAGCTATCAGGGAGACGAAGATCCACCCTGAATGCAAAAACCCTACCATGGTCATCAAGGGCATAATCAAGCACCTTATGAAGAGCCTCAAGATACTCCTCCACCATAGGCAAACTGCCACTAAGGAGTGGCATTACATGATAGGCGCTATCAAAATACAGACGATGGTTCTTATTGATATCAAATGATCTTTGGTCCATCTTAACCTCATCAGAGAAATATAGTGTTGTCCATGCAAGCATGATGCTTGCAGCCTGCACTGACGTCTATATATTAAATATTTATACTACCAATACCTATCGACGCTCCTGCGCCTACAATACGCTATTTCCTTCAATAATTAGAAATACCCATTGGCATCGTCGGCAATAAACACCAAACGCCACTCTGCAAAAATAGGAACTGACCGTCACTGTCTCAATCCCATTCGTTTGGCCAGCCATTCATCAACCTCGGCCTTGACCCACCCCACCGACCGCACCCCCAGCTTTACTGGCTTTGGGAACTCGTTTCTCTTTACATAAAGATAGAGGGTTGACCGTGGCATGCCTGTCACCTCGCACACTGCGGGAAGTCTCATGATTACCATGCTTTGCACCTTTTTGTCAGTTTGTCCAAAGCATTGCCACGCTTAATAATTTTTCCCCTCAACTGAAATGCACCTCAAGATTGCAATACTCGTTGCATGAGTCATTCTGTGGTTAGAAGTGTCGAGCGGCACATTGAATTGACAGACTCTTGGGTGTCTACGTCCGCGATCTGGCGATCGAAGACTATGGGTGTCTGATGTCTGGCGTCTGTGCCCGGTACGTGCCAGCATAGATTGCTAGCAACCGTTGACCAAGATTGAACCTAACTCTGATGTATCTAGCTCTGCAATGTCGCCTGCATCTCAACAAAAAAACGTTGACATTCAATACATAAATGGTCTTGAATACGTCATGTCAACAGCACGCATCTTTTGACAATGCTTCTAGTTGACTTCAATTTTTATTCTAAAAAGGATAGACATATCTTCAATATTTTTTCCATATAACTTCCAATCTGATTCGAAATTATATTTATATATTGCAAAGTTTCAAGATGAACTCAACTGAAAAATTTCGATTATTGAATATTTTAGATAAAAATGAAATATCCGAAAGGGACATTTCATTTTTATGGATTTACATCGCAAATCATAAAAACTCAAAATACAAAATCAACCAAAATAATAAAATTAACAATAATTTAATAGCGAAATATAAAGCAGAAACAATTAGCGAAAAATTTATCGCAGATGAATTATTAAGCGACATAGAACTCGGAAGTCAAGCAAGATTTGATTTAAAATTCCACACGATCCCAGACAGATACTTCGATTGGTTAGAAGATAGCATTTATCAAGCATACTGGATAGGAGAGCAAATAGCCAACAGGGGCGCATACAAACCAGGATCCCAAATTCAAGAACCAACTCCCGAGGAAATCCAATCACGCTCAAACAACATGAAATTACTATCATTTACGGTTCCAGATGATTTAATGGGCCGCAATCGAAGCATCGCCATGTTTGACTACTGGGCAAAAAATCGGTACCCGAATAATCAAGAGAGAGTATCTTGCATCAACGACCTAAAGAGGGATTGGGCGATTCAGGCGCAAATGGATAGTATCTTTTCCTGGCTAAAAGAAGGTGACGCCAAAACAAAGAGGCATTTATTATGGGCAAGTTTGTGCTCAAATGGCGTTAAAGGCACTTTTGGTGGTATAGAGCCATATAGCCACGATGAATTAATGATTTTTATCCACAGTAACAAATTAGAGTTACATGAGAAAAAATTCTTTAACCTCAGCGCCCGAAAATTATGGAATCAACAGCAGCGAAGAGAAAATAACAAAGATAAAAAACAATGCAACTTTATTCTTTCCAAGGAAACAGATGCAAAGCTCAAAAAGCTTGCTGACGAATACAATCTGACGCGTACGGAAATAATTGAATTACTAATAGACTCTGAAGCAAAGCACAGAAAATACATTGACCAGCGATTGCATCGAAAGCAACGCCTGACCGAACAGCTTCAGCAATGAAATATCCATGTCAAGTGGCGACCAGTACGACCGACATCGGAACTCTGAATGAAATCAGCAGCCAAACGGCAAAGACCATGCGGCCTTTGTAGGAGACCAAGCGGTCCACGCTTCGATCCCGACTCAGCATATGGAAAAGTCCAGTGCGGCTCCGACATTTGTACCGACCTATGAGGTGGGAGGCGCTATCGCTGATTGCGCAGGCACAAGGCTTTGGAAACATCCAGTCCCGTCCGTCAGTAAACAAACCGGGTACAGCAGCACCGTCAATCATTCAGCGATTGGGTGTACATGAGAGTTTTGCAAGTCAATCTGGACTTCCCCTGGTCCATAGACCCCCCGTCTATCCTTGGCTGTTTCTCTACATGCTGACGGCCTTGTGTTGAGGCGCAGTGTTGCAGTATCTGGCCCAGTCGGACATGAGTCCGGCACGCTTTGACAGCAGATCTCCCCGCTGATACGCGGCTTCCACACCGTCGGCCAATCTGTGAGCCAAAGCGTGCTCACATACCTCACGGGGATAAGCTGTAGTTTCGCCTGCCCAATCCCTGAACGTTGAGCGAAACCCGTGCTGGGTCAAACCGCTGCGCCCCATGCGACGCAGGACGGATGTCAAAGCCATGTCGGAAAGTTGGCCGCCCTTGGGTGCAAGAAAAACATGGTTAACACCGTCCTCACGGGGCAACGCTTTTAACAAAGTGATAGCTTCGTGGGCCAGAGGCACCCGGTGTTCTTTTCCGGCCTTCATACGCTCACCGGGAATAGTCCAGATCCGGGCATCCAGATCAATTTCGGACCATTTCGCACCACGTACCTCACCCGAACGAGCTGCAGTCAAGATGGCGAATTCCAATGCCCGGGCCGATACGCCCTCTTTCAATCGCAGTTCGGCCATAAATGCAGCTATCTCGGCGTAGGGCAGCGCCGCATGGTGCTCAACCTTCTGCACCTTGTTGCGGGCAGGCAGTTCGTGTTCCAGGTGGCCTTTCCAGCGCGCCGGGTTGTTGCCATGCCGATATCCACGGAACGTTGCCCAATCTAGGATGGACTCAATCCGTCCGCGCAATCGGCTGGCGGTCTCGGTCTTGTTCAGCCACAAGGTTTGACCGGCCGAGCCCACTGATTGCTGGAGCACATCCAACACCATTCCGGTATCGATCGACGCCACAGGCAAGTGGCCAAACTTTGGATGAACGTAAGTTGCCAAGGTGTTTTGCCACTGCTGCGCATGCTTTTCGTTCTTCCAGCCCGCGCGATTGGCGTCAATGTACGCATCGGCACACTCTTCGAAGTTCTTGGCCTTAGCTGTCTCCAGTGCCGATTGCACTTTGACTGCCTGCCGCTTCAGAACCGGATCCACGCCATCGCGCACCTGTTTTCTCAGTTCACGAGCGCGGTCACGCGCTTCTGCCAGGGACACTTCTGGATAGCTACCCAGCCCAACATCCCTACGGTGAACGGAAGTGCGACCATCACTGTCCACCCGTGAGCCAACGGCGATACGCAGCACCCATGCTCGAGATCCACCTACAACACGCAAATACAAGCCGTCCACACCGCCCACGGCGTATCGGCCATCTGTCTTGAGCTTCGAGACGGCCAGAGCTGATAGTTCCTTGGCCTTTTTAGGCATTGAAAAACTCTCCGTCGAACTGATCTAACCCACATCCTACCCCACATAAAGATCTGGATTTCACTAGATTTCGCTGGACATCCTTAGACGAAGAAAAGTTCGTAGGTCATTGTTTTTGTGGATAATTTAGCTTTTCTTGGACTACAATAGACGGCGCGCGCAGGGACGCCCTCTCCGCCAGAAATCAAGCAAACAAGCGCCTTTCCAGGCGTTTTTTTGCTTCTATCTACCAATACTTCTACCAATTCACATCGCCATTGGATTGGACTTGGTTGGCCTCCAACAGACTGTCTACCTCAGCACTGGGGGACGCCCGAGGAAAGATCGAGATGTTGAACTGCTCGTCGTACGAACCTTGGGAACGCTATTCCCTACAATGTTGAACCATGCGCAGTGCACGCTGGCTACCAGAATGCCACCCAAAAAAATGGCGGGTGATTCTCCGCTGGCTTTTCTTGCACCGGACAGCAAGGCAAGTCTCTAGTCGAGATGAAGGGATGCTCAGTCAGGCGCACACACCAACTCCCCTAGACAAGTGAAATTCACTTGAAGAACTACCGCTGCGCCTGCTTTTTCTGCTGAAAACAGCAGAAAAAGCAGGCGCACACGATGGTTGACTCATGGATTTCAGCAATTTCCCATGCGACCAGCAAGGGCGGTCTTTCCTCCGCGACAGAAAGGCTGTGATGGATCGTGAGCGGACTGCCACCCCTAGTTCATAAGAAAGTTCGCAATCCGTAAGCCTCAAAGACTCAATGTCGGCTTTGCAGCGGTTGCGGTCATTGGGCGCCTGACAGCGAGATCACGGTGCGGCGAGCAATGCGGGCATCGAGGTGACCGGCATCACGCCATTCGAATAACTGGTTTTTGGGCCACTGCTGACCAAACTCGGTAGGATCGCTGATTTACCCGCAGACACAACATGAAGATCTTCTGGTCTTGGCAGTCCGACACACCAGCAGCAGAAGGGCGCAACTTCGTCAAGACCTCTCTCGTGGCGGCCCTTGCACAGTTGGCCGATGATTTGGAATGGTCTGAGGCCGAGCGTGCCGAGCTTGACCATGACACCAAGGACGTTCCGGGCCTGGCTCCTATCGCAGACACAATCTTCGAGAAGATCGACAACTCTGCCGTCTTTGTCGCGGACATCACGCCAACGGGTGCGACGCCAGATGGCAAGAAGAAGAGCCCAAACCCCAACGTGTTGATCGAGCTGGGATATGCACTCAAAGCACTTGGCTCGCAACACATTATTCTGGTTGCAAACGGGGCTGGTGGATTTCGACCGGAAGACCTCCCCTTCGATCTACGGCATCGCCGAGGGCCAATCACTTACGAAGTTGCATTGGGTGTCGACAAGACCACTAAGGACAAGGCCATGAAGACTTTGACCAACAGCCTTGCCTCAGCGCTCCGAATGAACTTGGAAAGCATAGGTCCGCGGGGTGGCAAGGAGCACGTTCGGCACCCGTCGTTGCCAGAAGACCGAGCACTATGGTTTGAGCTTTCCCAACCGATAGGACTGCACGACAACGTAACAGGGATGCTCCAACAGGGGCCAGCCCTAGCGTACCTCCGCGTTTCGGCATCTGATTGGACTGGTGAGAAGCCCAGCCGGCGCGCAATTGCAGACTCAGGCATCTCCGCGTTTGGTGAGTGGGTAAATGGCTCTGGGCCGGTGCCCAATAAGTTGGGCGTACTTGCTGGAGGGTGGCGTCGAAGTGAGTGTGAGGTTACCGCCCTCACACAGTGGTTCGACAGGACGGCTGAGGTCTGGGGCGTCTCTCCGGCGTATGGGTTTCATCGCGATGGGCGTTTGCAGCTGGCCACCACAGCCTTGGCCAAGCAATGGCGCAAACGGTTGCGGGAGTGGATTGCGCTGTTCGAGAAACTGGGCGCCAAAGGACCCTATCAAGTAGAAGCTGGTTTGACGAGTATCCAGGACATCTACTGGCCGAGCGACTTCGACTTCGAGCGGCAGAAATGCTTGGATCCGGAGGTGGTAAAAGTGCGTAGTGACAAGGACTGGGATGAGGAGGCTCAACTTCGTTTCTTGACCGATGTCTTCGGCAAAATCTGTGACAGCTTTGCAATCGAAAGGCTGCAAACCAGAGACGTGGCCAGAATGAGCGCTTAGCGCGCTGTGAGCGCTGAGGTAGCTCGGATCCTTTTCTATCGCCTTGGTACTGTTGCTAGCTTGTTGGCCAATTGAGATCAGGTTCTAAGCGACTGCTGATGCGGACGACGAATGACTGCCGAGCCGTGAAGCCGTCAGTCGGGTCAGCCGCACGCACACAACGGGAGCTGGCAGCAGCAATCATTGATTAGGCCAGCTGCGAACGTCTCAGATCAGCCTTCAAGGGAACTTCAAATTTCCAGTTTCGACTTTGCAGCGATTGCTGACGGTGGGACCGCAAGACGTGTTCACGCTGAATACCCCCGAAACGGCTGTTGGGTGCGGCGACAGGAGCTGGCCTGAATGGGGCCGGTATGAGGTACCGCGGTCATAGGGCTTCCGCGACCCCGCTGGTGCAGCGCCACTGACTGCTTCACCATCACCCTGAATGGCGGTTTGACCCTTGGCCGACCTACCAGAAAGAGAACTCGAAGGCAGTAGGCAGCCGATCCTGTGCAGTTCCACAATGTGACGCGCTTCACTTCAAGTCAAAGTCGGCCATCCCCCAACTATTTGGGGCAAGTGTTCGGGATGCCCACGTCACGCCACTCATTGACGCGAGGAGCACCATCGTCAGTTGTAGTGACCGTCGAGCATCGCGCGTTTGACTGCCGAGGGGTAACGAGCAGGGGGTTGACAATGCAGCTATGAACGCGCATAAATTAGGCTAGTTGCATACTCCGTCGATGCGCTTGACGAATAACGAAGCAGGGAGGCGCTATGACCCACGACAAGGTGTCATATTTTCACGCGGAATTGATCTTCGAGCCCTTCCGGTCGGAGGTCTCTCTTGTAATTCCAGCCTTTAACAAGCGCAACATCATCGAGGGGCACTTTGCGCTACAGACGTGCCTAGACAGTCCGCCCAAGCACGTTGGGACCATCTCGCCCTACGGGGCGGAAGATGTTCACGTGTACTTCGATGACGTCGACGTCACGTTGTACTACGTCAAGGTTCTCAGTACGTTGCTAGACAAGCTCGATCAGAAGGAGCTTGCAATGGCGTACGCGTCCGCGATGGACGGGTTCATCGCCTACGCCGAGGCGTTGGGCCAAGCCTACGACGGATTGATTCCCTCCCTTCGCAAGGACGCTGCGAAGCTGGCCGGCACGAAACCACTTTCCAGTCTTGTTGCCAAGATCGGTAACAGAAATCATGGCCATCACGGCCATCTGCACCTCTGCAATTTCCTATACGGACAGATCCCTTGTCCGGAAGTGCCCATGACTGGCGTGGCGAACCTCTACAACGCGGATCATCCAAAAGCAATGATCGACCCTGCGTTGATCCAACGGGTGACCTTCTCTTGCGGACCATCTCCTACTCTCGACTTCTCGGGTTGGAAGAAGCAAGGGATCAGTCCGGGCGGAGCGGCCCTCATCACGGTCGCTGTGCAGTTGCACGACACCCTTGAAGACGTCGTCGTAGAACTACAGAGGCAACTGCGGCAGATGCAGGAGGACATCACGTCTGCACTCGACAGCATTCAAGACTCGTTGGGCCCCAACGGCACCATCCGCCGCACCATTGCGCAAACCGGCACAACGGCTGATCAGGCGCTTGTCGCAGTCAAGGCTGCCCGAAGCGACATTCAAAGTACTGACGCTCAGATTGGTGCCCAAACGCAGACGCTGAGCCAGATCAAAACGCAGGTCGACGCCCTGTAGCGCCATGTCGTTCGAAAGCTGGCTCAACGACACGAAGAAGGCAATCGTGCAGGTGGAGAACCTCGTCCTCGCTGTTGAAGCCGAGACGAAGGACGCAAAGGGTCGTGTTGCTGCGTTCAACGCAGCGGCAGCTACATTCGCTGGGGAGGCGGCTGCGCTCGAAGGGAAGGGCTCGGTGGTTGAGCGCAACTCATCGCTTGCATCGAACATTCGAATCGACATCGCGTCCCTGCAGCATGATGCCGAGATCGTTGTCACTCGCAACTATTTGCTTGCCAAAGCTGGTTTCGACTTGAAGCGAGTCTTCGAGCCGTATGACGGAGAGTTCGGCAGCCGAATCGAGCAGATGGCACCTGCTACTCTCGACCATCAAAGCACACATCCGCAGGACCTCTCTGTCCCTGGCCAGAACTCGCTGAGGATCCCGCTGCGGGTTGTACTGCTTGGCACCCAACAGGATGGAACTCTGCACACGAACTTTGTGCCTAAGTTCTTCTGGCCGGGTTCGTCGCGGCTCGCCGTATCGATGGCACGGCCTCCATCCTATTTTGGGACTGCAACCACGGCGGCTGGATTGCACATCGAAGACCGGGCTACCAAGGCGCTCAGTGCTTCGTTAGGACAGGTTTCCGTCGACATGCCGCAGATCGATCTGATTCCAACTTCAGGCGGTTTCAACGCCACATGGATTGATGACCATCTGCGTTGCGTCAGCACAAGCGCTCGGCGCCGGTCGAGGCGAAGGTTTCTGCCATCTGTGCCGCCCGGATTCGAACTAGCAATGAAGTTTGACCAGGAGTTTGTCTGGCGGATCGTTCGCGATCAAGTCGCACAACAGGGCTCTCTGATCTTCGCCGGGCCCACTGTCACCGGCGCCAAGTCCTTTTCCCTCACGGCCGGCATACGCGACTCGGGAGGCGTGCGGGTCGGCTGCGTTGATCTAACGTGGTCCTTCACGGTCAAGGTGTCTTTAGTGTTCGATCTGGTCGTCAAGAACAAAAACGTTTTGATCATCTCCGGCAAGCAGGTAGGCAAGCCAGATTTCGAGATCAAGCTGCCGGGCCAGCTCGATTGGATGTTTTGGGGCCTCAAGAAGATCATCGAGGCCTATATCGCTGACAAAGTGCCAGCCTTGGAAGGAATCAGTTTGCGGTATGTGATTGGAAACGCGCGACAGATCGATGTCGCCTTCTGGGATGCCTTCGCTGTATTCGCGATCAAGACCTAGATCATGGGAAAAACCTATCGGATCGTCATCCCTGGAGCTGTCTTTCTCGGCGAGATGAAGGCAATGCGGCTACGTCTTGCCTCGTTTTTGAACGCGGAGGATGCTGTTCCCTTCCAGCTGTTCTTCGATCATTTCGCGTTGACAGCTGAAAACCAAACGCTGAAGAACAAGTTGTTGCGGCGAGGCTCTTTCATTCATCTTCTTGGCCAGTACAAGAATAATGGGCCTGCAATCAGCCATACGCTCAAAAACATTGGGCCCAGTCTTGATCAGGCAGAGCTCTACGTCCCACGTTCGTTGAACGTTGCGCACAAGCTTGCCGGCACTGATCTGGGCTTCGAGTTTCTTGCCGACAGACCTCTCCTAGAGTTGTCCAGCGTTCCCCCAGAGCTCGGGATCGGCCGCCGGTTCCACTTTGCGAAGCTGCATTGGGACGAAACTGGCGCGCTGTACTCCTTCGAGCAAGAAGATGATCCGACGAACATCCTGGAGCTGTTCGTCGACGTGTCGCAGACGCGCGTGAAGTTCCTTGCCGAAGGTGCTCAGCTTGGGCTTCGCTCTCGGCTACGCTTGGCAATGGCCCATACCTTTGCTGGCGGCGGATGCTGCTCTGGGTTCGAGGTTATCGAAGACTTGGCTCCGCCAGGCCCTCTTTGCTTTGTCCTTCACGCCAAAGTTCTGGTCCCGCCGACAATTCCCGTTGAGGACCAGGTCGCGGCGGTCAATGCGACCTTTGCTCCGGCGGGCGTGGCGGTGACGCTTGGGAGCGTCGAGTTCCTGAATCTTCCTTCGCTGATTGACCTTGATGTAGGTCAGTGCATCAGCGGTCAGTTCACGGGCGAGCAATCAAGCCTTTTCGGGAACCGAATCGGTGCGGCGACTCGAGACGTATGTGCATACTGGGTAGGGTCGTTGAACGGAGGTGGAAGCCTGCTGGGCTGCGCGGCACATCCTCCTGGAGTCTGGGCGCTTGCGATGCGCGCCGATCGAGGTTCACAGTACGTGCTTGCGCATGAACTGGGCCACGTGCTTGGGATCAACCATGTGCGGCGAGACTGCGTCGAGAATGCCCTGGAGTTGATGAATCCGTGCGACAGCGTAGCGAGCCCACCGCCCGATCTTTCCCCGCGAGAAATCACGACACTGCGCAACGTGGCTTGGCGTCACGGCATCTTGCAGAAGTGTTGAGGAGATGTCTACATGGACAGCAGTTTGATCAAGAGCGTACACAATGAACTGCATCGAATCGAGCCGCGGTTGCTCGAGTACGCCGCAGTCGCTCCAGCCGGAGCCATTGATGCGTGTGAGGCGATCTTCCAGTCGAAAGAGGATGTGCGAGTGCGCGCCAATGCACTATATCTGGCGTTCGCCCTTGACGAAAAGCGCGGCTTGGCGCTCGCTGACGCGGCCATGACGGCACCGGAGCGCGATCTGAGGATCGCCTCGATCCGCTGCCTCGAGCGAGCAGCACCCCAGACCCTGTCTGAAGCGATGTCAGTCGTTGGTCAGGCGCTTGGGGATCACGATCCGGGCGTGCGGAAATTTGCCTTGCGGTTGGTAGGCCAGCGCCACCTCACCGAGCTATCAACTCAGGTGCGGAAGGTTGCCGAGAACGACGAGTACCCGCACCTTCGGGAGCTGGCCAAGAGCATCGCACTTCGGAACTGAGCAGTGCTGGAGAACTTCGACGCGCGGTTGAAGTTTGGCTTGCCCGCGGCCGTCGTGGTCTATGCTTTTTCGGTCGCCATCTCTCAACGGCCGCTTGCCGCGCTGATCCTTGTGCTTTCCTGGGTTGCGGCACTGGTCCTTGGTGTGCGTGCCAAGCGCATCTGGCTCTCGCTGCAGGGCTACCAGGTACTTCGCAGCTCCTGCTCAGATCGGTGGTCGCATGGCTTCTTGGCTGCCGCTGTCATCGTTTTTTCTTTAGCGACAGTCGCCAATTTCGACATTGGCACTGTGGCGCTTATCTTCTCGGTTGGCAGCAACATCTTCTACGCCGCTGGCAAACTTGGATGTTCAGTTTTCGGGTGCTGTCAGCTCCGAAGTCACGGAGTGGCACTCGATCTTCCGCGCATTGAAGCTGCGACCTGCTTGATTGCATGCGTACTGGCGTTACCGCTTGCGGCATATGGTTCCAGTGCAGCCGGAGTGTTCGTCTCCGCTGGCGTTTACGCAGTGGTCCGAGGGACTAGCGTCGTGCTTAGACATCAGGGGCGTGAGGCACTGAACATCGTTGACCCTCTGATCGCTCTCCTACTTGTCGGTCATGCGTCAATGACGAGGATGCTCGATGCCGCTGCCTATTGAGTTTGGACTCTCACTTGGCACTGTGGAGGTTCTGGGCGATCTGAATGACTCCATACAGATACCACCCGAACTCTACAGGCTCAAATAGACTTCTGGCGCGGTCCTAGGGTGACCGGTCGGTACTTACGCCGTTGGACAGTCCATGCGGAATAGTTCCCTTGATGCTGCAGTAGTTTCCCACGACATCATTTGAGCGACTGCTTTGAAGCATTTCGACTGAAGTCTCCTCTGGGTCGAGGGCACCAGTTCGTCCGCAACGTGAGCGGCCATTCCCGAGCTTTGCACCTGCCGCCCCTGCCGAACGACCGGTCCAGGTGGTCGAGCGGTCGTTTGAGTTCCTGACTGGTGAACGACCGGTTGCGGTGCCGCCTTTAGACTCCGCCGTCGAAGCTGAGTGACAGCAACCAGCCTTGAACCGACTTCCTGATTCTGGGACGGGAGTGCAGCGCTTGCGGTCCATCGACTCGCCTAACTCGGTGACCTGAAGCTGTCGTTCAACGTTGAAGCTGAACCACGAGCGGCGGCACTACGCGTAGGACTTGGGGGCCCACGCCAGTTGTCCAGAGGCTCCTTGCCGGAAGCGGCTCAAGACGCTCATGGCGCCATCAACCGTCGGCAACAAATTGCTACCATCTACCAAAATGGCGGACGCCGCCAGAGGGAGGGAAATGGCTTCGCCTGTATTCATCAGTGACGTCGAAGATGTGCTTGCCGTGCGGGGTCTTGAGACGCCTGACCTGGCTGCGCTCCAGGCCACGCATCAGAGCTACCGCGCGCTGTTACTCCAGCCGTCAGGTCCAATCTATGCAGACACCCAGCGGATTGGCCACCTAGACATTGCCGCCGCCGCCGCCCGGGCCGATGCGTTCCTCGCGATGGCTGCAGAGCGTGGCGACCACCTCGTGGTCACGCCGGAATATTTCCTCCCGGTGAGCTCCCTGACGAAGGCAGCGAAGGGCGGGCCCTTCCCCGCAGAGGGCGCACTCTGGGTGCTCGGTTGCGAGAGCATGACACCCGCACAGCTCGCCAGCTTCAAGGCGGACTGCGCCGGGCATTGCGACGTCATCGACGAAGAGGACCCGGCTCCAGCGGTGCAGGGCAACTACTTCGACCCCGTCGCCTATTGCTTCGTCACCCGTGACGCGGAGAACACGCTCAAACGGGTCGTCTTGTTCCAGTTCAAGACCGCGCCGTCCCGAGACGAACATGGTTTTGAGAACAAGCAGCTGCGCTGCGGCCGCGCCGTCTACCGATTTCGGGGCAGGGACAGGCTCATCAAGCTTTCGACCATCATCTGCTCCGACGCGCTGGACTGTTGGCGCCGACCGAAAACTGACCCACTAAAGGCTGGAGTGCCGCTCCAAAACTGACCCAGGTGTTTTACTTGCTCTGCCTAAATTTTAGGCAGGGGATAAACAAGGTGATCACCA
>Ga0073905_10001040_pt1 | contig 13840 bp, 8 predicted proteins | sample KloWWTupernatant_FD_65482 | JGI IMG/M metagenome (GOLD analysis project Ga0073905, IMG submission 65482) | Active sludge microbial communities from Klosterneuburg, Austria, studying microevolution and ecology of nitrifiers - Klosterneuburg... | ecosystem: Engineered > WWTP > Aerobic digester >... | reverse complement strand
GCCAAGCGGTGATATCGAAATAGCAATAGCCGATTTATGGAAAAAATTATTACAAGTAGAAACGGTGACTGTTAACGATGATTTCTTTCGTATTGGCGGGGATTCAATTACTGCCATTCAGTTTGCATCAGAAGCTAAAAAGAAAGGCTTGAATATCACTTCAAAGGCGGTATTTAAAACACCAATATTGCATCAACTAGCACAATCTATTCTACATTCTCCTCAACTTGAAGCTTATGAGGAGAAATCAAAATTACAGGTTACCAAAAATTTTAGTAGTCAAAAACAAAATATTAAGATTATTAAAAATAACATTCCGCACGAATTTGAAGAAATCTACCCCTTATCCGCCATGCAAAGAGGCTTATTGATAAATCATATGCAACACAAGCAATATGATATGTATTTCCGTCAAAAAGTTTTCAAAATCAGAAATTTGAGTAGTCTTGAAACATTTGAGAAAATATGGTTTAAAATAGTACAAGAATATTCAATATTTAGGACCGTTTTTTGTTGGCAAGGGTTAGATGAACCAGTGCAAGTGACCCTAAAGGAAAAAGATAATTTTCCATACTTATTTCACAATATAACAAATCACTCGCGGGAGGATCAAGAGTTATATTTAGAAAGAATTTTAAAAGATGATAAAAAGCAAGGATTTGATCTGACTTGTCTTCCCTTGTTTAGAAGCATTCTACTGAGAATATCAGAATGTGAGTTCTATTTTATTTTAACTTTCCATCACATTTTACTTGATGGATGGAGCGTCATGCAGATACTAAATAAGATAAAAGAAGAATACGTCAATTTTAACGAAAACAGATTTTCTCTGTCTAAAAAAGAACCTTCTTTTCATGATTACCTACTGTGGTTTAATGCTCAAGATAAAAAACCTTTAGAAAATTACTGGAAAAAATACTTACAAGGTGTTAACTATAACAATAATCTGCTGGCATCATTGAAATACGAAAAAAACCGAAGCGAAGGTTACGATGTTTTTAAAGCTAACGTAGCCTCAACGGTCTACTCTGAACTAGTTAAGCTTTCAAAAACATATGGGTTTACGTTAAATTCAATACTTCAGTTTGCTTGGGGTGTATTGTTAGCTAAACGTACACAAAGTTGCGACATATTGTTTGGACTAACAATATTTGGAAGAACGGTAGGGTTAGAAAATTCACACAATATAATTGGCCTTATGGCTAATACGGTTCCTTTCAGGATACAGATCACAGGTGCACTTAACATTGTTGATTCTATTAAGGCTTTGCAAGAAGAACTCATTGTAATGCAACAATATTCTCTACTACCTTTATTTGAGATCCAAACACTTGCAACAGGATCCCAGCAAGCCTCTCCACAATTTGATACAATTTTTATTTTTGAAAACTATCCCAAAATTGAGAAAGGGGAGTCAACTGTACTTTCAATTGAACAATATAATAATTCACTGGATGTCACAGAGTTTCCTTTAACAGTGGGCTTAGAACCTTCACATGAACTCATCATGAGGTTTGGTTATAATAAAATGTATTTTAGTGAAAACGTTATAAAGAAAATTTTTAGTGATTATCAACGAATATTAGAAACGATAAGTCTATCTTTACAACAAACTGTAACAGACGAACGTGATTCTATATGTGTGGAATAGTGGCCGTTCGGTTAAATAAAAAAAGAATTGAACGTCAAAAATTGAAGGTTGCGATAGATGCTTTAGATCATAGAGGTCCAGATGATAAAAGCGTATGGTTTTCCGCAGCTGGAGACGTAGGCTTGGCGCACGCAAGGTTAAGTGTTATTGGACTAAACAATGGTCAGCAGCCACTCATTTCAAAAAAACATGATATTTACGCAATAGTCAACGGCGAATTTTATGATTATAAAACCATTAAAGATCAATGTCGTAATGATGGCTACGAATTTCTTACGGATTCTGATAGTGAAATCATTATTCCGCTATATTTAAAATTTGGAGAGGGTCTTTTCCATAAATTGAATGGTGAGTTTTCATTTATTCTTTATGATCAAAGAAAAAATATTTTTCTGGCCGCGAGAGATCGTTTTGGAATCAAACCTCTTTTTTACCATTATGAGAATAATAATTTTTATGCCGCTTCAGAAGTTAAAGCATTAATTACTTTAGGATTACCTGTAGAATGGGATAAATTCGCAGTTGAAGGGATTCTAAAAGGGATACCACGTCAACATCTTTCTTGTTTTAAAAATATTAAGCAAATCAAATCTGGCCATTATTTAAAAATAACAAAAAACACCATCTCAGAACGAGCCTATTGGGATCATAAATTTGAAATTAACAATTCTATCCATATGAATGAGGAAGATTATATTAGTCTGTTCAAAGAAAAACTATCGTCCGCAATTAAAAAAAGACTGGTGTCGGACGCTCCACTTGGATTTTACTTGAGCGGGGGGATAGATTCAAGTAGTATACTTGCCTTGTCTGCCCAACACATAAGTAATATAAAAGCTTTTAATATTTCTTTTGAAGATTCTCGTGTGGATGAAAGTTTATTTGCTAAAGAAATGGCCTCTCGTTTAGGTGTGGAATTATCGTCGATATTAGTAAGGCCAAAAGATTTAGCGGATAATTTTTCAAATGTAATTTATCATTGTGAGTCGCTTATATTTCAAACTAATGGCATTGCGAAATACCTCTTAAGCCAACACGTAAGGGATTTAGGCTATAAAGTGGTTCTTACTGGAGAAGGAGCCGATGAAACTTTGGCCGGATATCCCTTCTTTAAGGAGGATTTACTGAACAATATGGATGAGAAGACAAAAATTTGTTTGGGAGAACATATCAAAAATCACAGCTCGCAATTTATTGCAGCTGGAGATTTTGATGTCGACATTTTAAATCGGGTAAAGGAGCAGTTACATTATCTTCCTTCTCTTTGGAAACTTAGCTTTGATATTGGTAGAAAAGTTCAAACTATCTATTCTGAACATTATATGCAATTTAGCAAAAAATTAAATCCCATGGATGAATTCATTAAAAATTTTTTACTTTGTAAAAATGAAAAAATTCATCCAGTTAATAAATCCGCATATATATTTTACAAAACAATTTTTCCTGAATTAGTACTGGCTTATCTGGGCGACAGACTGGAAATGGCGCATTCAATTGAAGCACGCCTCCCTTTTTTAGACTTGGAATTGGTGGAATTTTGCAATAATCTCCCTATAGAGTTAAAGATAAAAAAATTTAGAGAAAAATATATCTTGTATGAGGCAGTCAAAGGATTAATTCCAGAAAGCATATATAATAAAAACAAACATGCGCTTACTGCGCCCAGTATATATAATGATAATGAGCCTAATGTCAAAACACCCTTAGAAATGCTCATGTATGATGTTTTTCATAGTGTTGATTTCAAAGATGTTGAATTTTTTGATCAAGCTAAAACTATACACATGCTAACCTCAATAAGAACCATAGATCCTTCTCAAAGAAGGTTCTCTGAGTCCTCTCTAAATTTTGCACTCAGTGCATATTTTCTAATGAAAAATTTTATGAAATGATGCTAGATGTACCATTATTTAGTAGATATTTGTCGCCAATGACGGAAGGTGTTTTAACAACAAGCGTTTTGACTTTAGTTAAGGCTTTAAATGAAGTGCCTTGCCCTGGTTCTAATAAAATGATATCTCCCTCCACTAGAGTCCTTTCCGCCATCTCTGCTCTTCCTTCTAGGATAACCGTTATTTCAGTTCCTATCTTATGAAAATGATATTCTTCAATATCTCCTAAATTATAAGTTTTTACAGCAATCTCAAAGTCCTTAGAAGTTAATATGCTTGGGTGAAAATCGCCAATAAACCATCCTCCCTGCATATCAGAAAGACGTGCTGTTCGAACAGGAGACTCATATAATTTTTTTGTTAGACCGCTTTCAATTTTTTGGAGGGTGGCTTTTATGTTATGGTAGTTAGTGTCTTGTACAGTGCCAATTTTCAACACATGAGCTCCACTTTCTTGAGCGGCTTTTATCCCGTTAATATTATCTTCACAAATGAGTATGTTGTGAGGCTTTAGATTTAATTTTTCAATTGCTAATAAATAAATATCCGGTTCTGGCTTAGGCTTTGCTACATCTTGATTAGATAGGTAGAAGTCTATGAACGGTAATATATTAGCTTTCTCGAGCATGGATTGTACTGAAGCTTTAATTGCATTAGAACAGACAACAAGCTTATACCCTTCATTTTTTAATTTTTGTAAAGTATTTTGATGTAGATTATACGGAACACACTTTTCATTAATCATCTGTGTAGTTAAACGTTGCTTTGTATTACTGATTTCTTTGTGCTCGTCTGGACTTAAATTCTTCGTCTCTTCATATAGAGCTAATTTTTCCTTTGTGGGTAGACCATCATATTTTTGTAAATGTTCAATTTTAGAGATAGGGAGTAACTTATGATATTCCAATGCTCTGTTCAAAGCCTCATAATGCCACTCTTTCGCATCAATTAAAACGCCATCCATATCGAATATAACAGCCTTGATTTTCGCGTCCATGTAAGAACCCATATCAAACTCGGAATTTTACTATACCATGCCTTGCCATTTTAATAAATAAAATTGTATGAATGAGGGTTTTCTATAATTTTAGGGATACTAATAGAGCAATAATTAGTGCTAGGTTGATTTTGAGTAGAAGTTTTTTAATCATAATATTTGAAATTCAATTAAAAAACCAGAAAAATTGATACTCAAGAAGCCTATTTGTTCGAAAGCTACCCAATAAAATGTTGAATAAATTTCTACTTAAGATTTTTGGTCACAACGTGAAATGAAAAGTCACTATAGGCACATCTTTTTTCTTGTGCTAGAATCCTTATGGTTTAAATGGCTAGCTTTATAAGCATTTATCAGAACGTCTAACTATGACTGATCTGGGAGAATGAGATCTAATGGAATACTATTTAAAACCTTCCGTCAAATTTGAACCTCTTATATGGCGCTGGTATGCCTGGCCCCACTTGATTCCACCCACGACGGCGGCGTGCAATATTGTAGAAAGACATTTAAAAATCATGCAGTCTTTTATAGAAAATCCGCAAATTCATATGGAGGCTGTTAAAAACCCTAAATTATTAGGAGGCCCTTTTATTGATTTAGAAATAGAAAGAGTAGAAGAGGTAAAGGATTTTATTAAAACGACAAAAAAGGAGTGTGAAACCTTAATAAATCTTAACAGTCATATCAAAGAATTTGATCAAATGCTTCAAAGAGAAGCACAGGGTGATTCCTTAGAAGCATATTATCAGCGTCTTCCTGTTTCATTAAGAGGTTTTGTGGAGCTTGTCTATGATGTAAACCATCGTCCTGCGATTAGATTTATTGAAGCGCTGCTATATAAAACTTACTATTCTGATAAGTCCCAGGCCATTGCATTATCTGAAATGGCTGGTGACACTAGAAAATTTGTGCTTAGTACTCCACGCTTGGAACAAGCAGATGAGCTCTATTTTAATATTCCTTTTTCAGATCCTAATTTAGACAAATTGTTCAGAATGCGAGAAGAGCCAGATCATTTTTCATCAATACAAGAAAATTTACCTATTCCAGATATTAAACATCAATTGTTTCATTCTTTCTTCACAACAACGGCACCATCTCTTCCAGAGGATAGAAATTATATAGGGGAGGGAGTTCGATTAAGGTATTTTGGACATGCTTGTGTTTTACTCCAAACCAAATCCGTCTCTATTTTGTTTGATCCTGTTGTTAGTTATTCTATGCAAAATAGCAGCATTCCTCGTTTTACATTATCTGACTTACCTGATCACATCGATTATGTAATTATTACCCATAATCATCAAGATCACCTAATGTTCGAGACACTATTGCAACTCAAGTATAAAATTGGACAAATTATTTTTCCTGCCAATAATTCTGGGGCTTTACAGGATCCTTCATTGAAGTTAATTCTAAAACATATTGGCTTTAATTCACTAAATGAAATGAAGGAAATGGAAAGCCATTCAATAGAGGGAGGCGAAATTATTGCTATACCATTTTTAGGCGAACATGCCGACTTAAATATCCAAACGAAACTATCTTACTGTGTCAAGCTCGGTGCCAAGAATTTTTTATTTGCTGCAGATTCCAATAACCTTGATTCCGTATTATATGATCATATTTTTAAAGAAATTGGATCTATCGATGTGTTATTTTTAGGAATGGAGTGTGATGGCGCGCCCTTGACGTGGTTATACGGACCGCTTTTAACTCAGCCGCTAAAAAGAAGTTTCGATAGGAACAGAACCTTATCTGGTTCGAACTTTGACAAAGCTTGGCTAATAGCAGAGAAGGCAAAGTGCAAAAAAGCCTATGTTTATGCCATGGGTCAAGAGCCTTGGTTGAACTTTATTATGGCACTCAAATATACAGAGCAATCCCCTCAAATGATAGAATCAAACAAATTTATTCAAGCTTGCAAAAATAAAGGGATTGAATCAGAAAGACTATTTGGAAAAAAGGAGTGGATTCTCTTTTAGGCGTATTAACTGCAAACTGCTTAAAAATTAGCTTTTCATGCAATCCAAATTATCTATTTTGGAAGCTAAAATGAAATTACTTTCGCTTAATCCGTTGTATGGTTTCTAAAAGACTGTTTAATTTCGTGAATTAGTCTCTTTAACTGCTCTTAAATGTTCTGTTAGAGGTAAGTTATGGAAAAAGATGTTGACTTGAAAACGATGGGTCTAGTGTCAACTATAATTACGCTCGGTAATTATTATTGTCGCTAATCACTATTATTTAAAGAGCTTGAAGCTTGGTGTTTATTTAACCAGAAAGAGGCCAACTTCTAAAATTCCTGCTCATTTCTTTAATCCCATTAAAAACTTGGCTCTGCATCATAAAAAAAACTTTATTGCTAAGACGCTTGGTCTGAGTTTCAATACCGTAAATAAATACACAAGAGGATAAAGAGATAAATTTTGTTGAAGTATTAGCAAAGCCAATGTTAAATAATGAGTCAGCTGTTTCCTGCGCATTACAACGATCCGATGGAATAAAATTAATCATAGAAACACAGGAACAACAGATCGGTAATTTAATGCGGACTCTTATATGCTGTAAATAACCCCACAATCCAAAATATTTTTAGCGATTGAGTTTGTTGATGGGCGCAAGGGCATAGATGGCCTGGCCGCACTCTGTCGGCAAAACTAAGCATAGATCCGATGAACGGCGCACTGTTTGTTTTTAGAAACCGTCAAAAAAATGCGCTTAAGTACTTCTATATCGCATAACCTCATCTTAGTAAGCTAGGAATCAAGATAATTCTTTGTTTTGGATTTAAATTATGATGAAAATCCAGAGCAGCTTGCGGGATCAAATAAATTTGTTGAAGCCCTTAATAAACGTGGGATACATTCCTAGAAACTTTTTTGTAAAAAAGAAATATTCATTTAAGTGCAAAATTTTAAAAATTTCGATTCCTCGTTTGCTATTAATTAAACCCATTTCTTGCTATAGTTGAAATGTGAAATATATTAACAAACAAAATATTTCAGTTTTTTCTTTTATTAGGCGATCTGTGCGACCCTTCCATTGGCAATTGTTAGGTGTGATCTTCGTTGCTTGTTACTGGGCGGCGCACATCTCACTTCAACCATACGTTATTAAATTAATTCTCGATAATATTAGTGAGGATGCCTCGGTTTCCAATGTCATAAAACCTGTTATTTTATATAGCCTAATTTCAATAGCCTTTGCTCTGAACTTCCGTTTTTATGATTATGTCTGTCTTCAATTCTATCCAAAATTAAAAGCAAGTGTCATCGAAAAGGCTACCGCTCGTATTAGCGATTATTCTTATGATTTCTATCAAAGTCAGCTTGCAGGGAATTTGGCAAATAAAATAAAAGATTTAAGTCAGGGAACAGTAGAAATAGTTGAAATAATAGTTGATCGTTTCTTTAGTAATATTCTTGCAATGCTAATTGCTTTTTTCACTTTAATGAGTATTCATTTTATGCTCTCGCTAATATTGTTGACTTGGATTCTTCTCCTGATTAGCATCAGCTTTCTAGCTACTAAAAATGTGAGATCTCTTGCCCATAAGCTTTCTGAATCTAATAGTCATGTAATAGGTTATATTGTAGATCGTTTTACTAATATTTTAAATGTTCGTTTGTTTGCCTCTTACTACCATGAACAGAGAAAGTTAAAAAGAGAGTTATACAATACCGTTCAGTGTGATAAAAATTTACGGTGGCATTTATTAAAAATTATGGCTTTTCAGGCACTCTTAACGACCCTCCTGGTTAGCAGTTGTTTATTATTCCTTGTTTTTTCTTTGAATTCTCGGCACATCACTGTTGGAGATTTTGGTCTTGTTTTGATTCTAACCATTTCTTTTTCGGACATCATTTGGCGTTTTGCGCAAGAAATCTCTAATTTTTCTGAAAAATATGGATTAGTTATTCAAGGTTTGATATTATTAGATGAGAAGGACACAATTAAAGAATTGCCGAGCGCTAAAAAACTTTATGTAAGTAAGGGGGAAATTGTTTTTGAGAAAGTGTTTTTTCAATATGCTAGCAAAGAACCACTTTTTAATAATAAATCAATTACTATTTATGCAGGTCAAAAAGTTGGGCTTGTTGGATATTCAGGTAGCGGAAAATCTACATTTCTACACCTTATTTTAGGTTTATTTGATGTTACCTCAGGACATATCATGATTGATGGTCAGGATATTACTAAAGTAACAAAAAATTCCTTATATCGTTCTGTTACGATGATTCCACAAGATCCAATTCTGTTTCATAGAACATTAATGGAGAATATACGTTATGGTCGAACAGATGCTAGTGATACTGAAATAATTGAGGCTGCTAAAAAAGCCCATGCTCATAAGTTTATCATGTCTTTGCCTCAAGGATATAGTACCTTAGTAGGGGAACGCGGAATAAAACTTTCAGGTGGACAAAGGCAAAGAATTGCAATCGCTCGTGCCATATTAAAAAATTCGGCTATTTTGCTACTTGACGAAGCTACGTCTGCTTTAGATTCTATAACAGAAAATTTAATCAAAGATAGCCTTTCACAGCTTATGCAAGATAAAACTACGATTGTTATTGCACATCGACTTTCAACGTTGTTAGGTATGGATCGAATTTTAGTATTTGACAGAGGGATGATTGTTGAAGATGGTACTCATGACGAGCTACTGAGAAGAAATGGAATGTACAAAACTTTTTGGAGTGCACAAGCAGATGGTTTTATCCCGGAGGATATAAATAGAGAATGGAGGGCGTGAAAAAAGGCTGGTCATTCTAATAATGTGGCAATGGGTTCAGTGGGTCTGGTCAATCAATAAAACAATTTTGGTGACTCCATTAAAAATGAATCCGCTGAGCAAAGAGCAGTAGAGAGAGCTAGTAAAGCAAGGATATCATTTAAATTATAAACCAATACCATTAATTCGTTAAATACAGAATTGAAGAGGAAATTTACGTCTGTGCAACTACTTTTATAGGAGAGCGATATTTATTAGATAAATTCCCACGCCTTTATCATGGTGTGGTAGGGAATAGAAGAGTTCTGTAAAATTTCCAAATTATGTATTAATATAGAAGTTTTTCATAGTAAAACTGAATGTGGTGTTAAGCAAGAATTATATGCCCATGCTCTCTTAATCAATATTACCAGGATATTTGAATTAGAAACCAGTAAAGAAAAAAATAAATAACAATTGCTAAACGATAATGATAAAGGAAAGCATGTAGAATTAAAAGAAAATCATTAACAAAGGTGTCCGATGGAATACAGAAATTAAAAGTTAATTTCAAAAACTGCCTACTTATTGTGGCCAGGTTTATAGGAAAATTAATATTATCACCGTAAGAAAAAGTAAAATTGGTTATCAAAAATGTTGGTTAGTATTTCGAATGTACAACAAGAAATAAGGCTTTCTCGTCATTATGCTAGGTGTTTCAAAAAGTTTCGTAATAAATGGGTAAATACCAATGTATCTAAACCCGTTGAAGTCTAACCGAATGTCATTATAAGCATAGAACGCGATACAGAACGTGTAGAACTAACGTTTATTCCTATCAATAAACGAATCTGAGAGCACAGTGCCTAAGCAGTAGCCTCTGTCTGCTGAACTTCTAGAGTGGTGAATGCTTTGTTTGCGGTAGTATGTATGCCCGCTTTTAACGACCAAATGGGTAATAGCATCAGTACACACAGTGCAGCACAAATCGCCAAAGTCGCAATAAAGCCATACCAGCCCCAAATCTCAATAATGACGCTTAAAGGATAGCCCGCCGCCGCTACTCCTAAATAGGCACAAAATCCGACAAAACCATTCGCAGTACCCGCAGCACTTTTAGTCACAGATTCCGCTGCGGCCAAGCCCACCAGCATTTGCGGAATATAAACTAAAATCCCTACCAGGGTTACCCAAAATGATATTAGAATAATTTGTTGCGGCTCTATATACCACAATCCACCTATCACAAAAACTAATGTACAAGAACTTAACACAATTAAAGGAATGCGCTTTTGATTAAACCATTTGTCTGAGCCCCAACCCGCCAGCAACACGCCGACAAATCCACCGATATCAAAAAGCGCAACACAAATACCCGATGCAACAGGTGTATAACTTTTAACTTCTGCTAAATATAAAAATCCCCAGTTACCTATGGCTTCACGCACGATATAGACAAGAAAATAGGATAAAGCCAAAATCCAAACGTATTTATTATTTAAAACATGTTTAAAGAGTATGTCTTTAATGGGTAAAATAGTTGCATCATTTTTTTGTTCTTGTGTCGCTTCGCTATTAAATTTTTCAATCGGCGGGAGCCCCAGCGACTGGGGAACATCTCTTAAACGATTTAATAACCACAATCCAATCGCTAAACAAAAAATACTGGGTACCACCATGCCCAGGCGCCAATCAAACCATAATGCTATCAGCGGACCTACAACTGAAATAATAACCGAACCCGCAGTATTTGAAGTACACAAAATACTCCACCATTTACCCCGCTCAGAATGACTAAACCAATAAGTTAATTGTTTGGTACAAGCGGGCCAACCCCATCCTTGAAACCAATTATTTAGCCCCCAAAAAATACTAAACATGATAAACGTTGAGGAAAATCCAAATAATATATTAAAAAGTGCCGTGAAAATTAATCCCGTCGCCATAAAATAACGAGGATTAGAACGATCGGCTAAAATAGCACTGGTAAATTTACTAATGGCATAGGTAATGGCACCAATAGTTAGCAATTTGCCGATATCACTTTTTGTTAAACCTAAATCACTCACTAAAAAAGGCGTTAGAGAAGAAAAAATTTTGCGCGTGAAATAATAAAATAAATATCCAATATAGCTAGAATAAAAAATGCGCATACGCCAATATTGATATGATTCTTTAACCTGCGTGGAATCGTTCATCTCCGGCAAATGCGGTGCTGGCTTTAATAAATCAAATATAGCCTTATACATACAGTTTCCTAACTGGCAGGTGTTGCTACAATTAAAACGCAGTTAAGATTAGCATGTAAACGCCCAAAATCGCAAAAAAATGGGGAGCTGTTTGATACAGCCTAACGCGAAGCCTAGAGTGGCGGTACCATGAATTCCAAATAGGTCGGAATAAACCCAAGAAACCAGATGTCGTGTATCTCGTGAAAAACTTTATGACATCCAAGCCGCCAAAATATACTCGGAAGCGCAATGATTTAAAGGTTCTACAGCATAAACAAGAGATTTCAGCGTCCGTGGCTATTTTCTCAGCCACGCCAATTTAAAGCATATATTTCTATCAATTATCAATTTTTTGGAAAAATAAACCTGAATTGCTTTTTTACAATGCAATTCCTAATATTATCATTTAAAGCTAACTTGTTATCTTCATAATATTACACATTTACATCTCTTTTTATTTTTCTCTTTAACCTTTTTTGATAAAAAATTACAAAACTTCGTTTTACTCGTTATGCCTGGGGGCCCCGAAAATACCAGTGTGGTATGACTTTCTTTCATAGTTATTGCAAGCTTATCAGAAGAGTTTCCATATTGTTTTTTTACTTCTTGTAAATGACTTGACAGCAAAGAAATTGAGGGCACACTATCAGGCAAATGTTCAGTTTCTTTCTCAAGCGATATTTCAGATCCATCGCTTGGAGAGAGTGTTGATGAATATAAGTTTTCAGCAATTACCTTTCTTGCTTCAGGAATGGTTGCTTCATTAAAGTAATCTAGGATAAGATTGATTAGAGGTCGAGCAAGTGTTAACTGATCTAAATTACTCAAAATATCCAAATAGAGTTTTGATCTCATTAATTCCCTTTGAATTTCTCTATTCCTATCTAGGAAAGGACTCAATCTAGCTAAATTATGACTAATGATTGGATTTTTGAGTAAATTAATACAAATGATAGTAAAATTATGTTGTAAAATCCTTAAAAAATATCCTATGGACTCATCGTTAACCTCATTGTGAGCTAAATTCAATATTCTAATTTTATTACTTCTGGATAATGTAGGTACTAAATCTCTTATAGCACCACTTCTAATTTGATTACTCGACACATCAATTTCCTCAACCTTAGCATTTCTGGCTGTAGAAGAAATTATTATTCTAATAAACTGATGATCAGATAATTCTCTTTCCGTAAGAGTTACGGAATTATGATCGCCCTGCTCTATTTCGCCTATTAGCCTTGTCAATTCAGTATCACCAAGAGGATTTGCTTTTCGTGGCCGGTAATCTGAGGAAGGGGGGCGAGAAAAGTAAGATCCGTGATCGAATCCACTTGAGTGAACCTGGGCTGACATTCCGTATCCATTGGTAAACATAAGCACCCTAACTGGTTTATTCAACTTAATATTAGAGAGAACCTTCCAGAACACAGATTTATTATAACCATATTCTTTACCTAAAACAACGTCTTATCTGAGTGAGGGTTGGATTTGAGAAATCGCCTTGCTGGATTGAGTGGATATATTGCTGCTCAGGAGCACGGTTTAGAAACGATGGTTGGGAAAGGCGGCCTAAAAATATCGGGTGGCCAATTGCAGCGTATTGCAATTGCACGAGCGATACTCAGAAAATCAAAGATTTATATTTTTGACGAAGTAACATCCATATTAGATCCTCAAACTGAATTAGAATTTCAAAAAGGTTTTGAGGAAATATATCAGCTGGAGCAACTCCTATAACTATTACTTATTGCCTTGGTACAATCGTTAATGCCGATAAAATTATTCTTTTGGGGAATGGAGAAATCATAGAGCAGGGTGCTTATGAAGATCTGATAGAAAAGCAAGGATTATTTTATAATTTGATAACTTCATCCATAAAGACCTAGGAGTTGAATACAAAGATGTAAACTCAGGTTTAATTGCTAAAAAAGCAGAAAGGATTAAAAGATTATTGTCTGAAAATGTGAGGGAAATATATATAAGCCCAGTTTTGTCTTTTAGACCTTCTAATCTGGTTCAGAGTTCGAGTCAGAGGTTGAGTGGGAGATATTCTTCTAGTGTTCGTGAGGTAAGAAATAGTGAAGATGAGTACATACTTGTTAAGGATAAATCGGAAGATGAAACTTTAGATGATACTAAAAAAAGGGGGGATTATCAAAATTGTGATTTAATAAGGCGAGGAGCAGGAAAATTTTTTAATGGCAACTACTTGTTATCTGCGGCTGGAAACAAGCGTAAGCGGTACGCGAAGTACAGGTTGTGTCAGCAACGCTTGAAAAGTGATCCACTTTTCCACTAAGTCAACGGTCTAAAAGTGATCCACCCGCCATTGTTATCTTACCTCTTTTGTTT
>Ga0073905_10001034_pt1 | contig 13862 bp, 9 predicted proteins | sample KloWWTupernatant_FD_65482 | JGI IMG/M metagenome (GOLD analysis project Ga0073905, IMG submission 65482) | Active sludge microbial communities from Klosterneuburg, Austria, studying microevolution and ecology of nitrifiers - Klosterneuburg... | ecosystem: Engineered > WWTP > Aerobic digester >... | reverse complement strand
ATTCCGGCCAGTCGCAGGCCGTGGAAGGCGACGAAGGCACCGATCCAGGCGACGCCGGTCATCCAGCAGAACTGCAGCATCGCCCATTTCCAGCTCTTCATCTCGCGGCGCACGGTGACCACCGTCGCCAGGCATTGCATCGCCAGGACGAAAAAGACGAGCAGCGAGACGGCCGTCGCCGTGGTCAGGAGAGGCGTGCCGTCGTCGCGTTTCGCGCGATGGATGCGGTCGAGGATGCCGGCGTCCTCTTCGTCCGGGGCACCTACCAGCACGGCAAGCGTCGAGACGAAGACCTCGCGCGCGGCGAAGGCGGTGAGGACGCCCATCGTCAGGCGCCAGTCGTAGCCGAGCGGCGCGAACAGCGGTTCGACCGCGCGGCCCAGCTTGCCGGCGAAGCTCGCCTCCTGCTGATGCGACAGGGTGAGGCCGGCCGCTTCGGCGGCAAGGCGCTCGGCGGCGTTGGGCTCGGTTGCCGCGAGCGTCTCGGCCTGGGCGGTGAGCGCGACTGCCGCCGCCGGCGGCTCCACCTTCGGATAGGCCGAGAGCCACCACATGACGAAACAGATGGCGAGGATGACCGTGCCCACCGTGCGCAGGAACGACCAGCCCTGCTCGAAGGCGTTGGCGAAAGCGACGCGGAGCGACGGCCACTTGTAGGTCGGCAGCTCGAGCACCATCGGCCGCGACTTGCCCGGCAGGAGCGTCCGACGCACCAGAAAGGCGCTGCTCATCGCCGCGAGCGCCCCGAGGAGGTAGCAGCCGGCGAAGGCCACGCCGGCAAGGAGCGGGCGGTCGGCGAACAGGAAGTTGGTGAGCAGGACGTAGACCGGCAGCCGCGCCGAGCAGCTCATGAACGGCGCCACGAGGATGGTCGCGAAGCGATCGTGGCGATCGGGGATGAGCCGAGTCGCGAGAATCCCGGGGATGGCGCAGGCGTGCGACGAGAGCAGCGGCACGAAGGCGTAGCCGGGCAGGCCGAAGCGGCAGAGCAGGCGGTCCATGACGAACGCCGCACGCGCCAGGTAGCCGGTGTCTTCGAGAATCGTGATCAGGAAGAAGAGCAGGCAGATCTGCGGCAGGAAGACGACCGTACCGGAGACGCCGCCGATGAGTCCGCCGACGAGGAGGTCACGCACCGCGCCGGCCGGCATGCGCGCCTCGAGGAAGCCGCCCAGGTTGGAGAAGATCGCCTCGATCATGTCCATCGGCACGCTGGCGACGGCGAAGATGGCCCAGAACAGGCCGGCCATCACCAGGTGGAAGATGACCAACCCGAGGATCGGATGGGTGAAGGTCTCGTCGATGCGATCGAGCAGCGTGTCGCTGCCACTCCCCAGGGCGTGGGCGCCACCGACGCTCTCGCCGACCACCGTCTCGGCCCAGAGCTCGAGCTCGGTCGCCGATATCGCAGCGCGGCCGGGCTCGGGCGCGCGCGCGGCGTCCGCGGCGCACACCGGCGCCAGCGCCGCCAGCAGCTCGTCGATCCCCTTGCCGCTGCGCGCGGCGATCGGGATCACCGGCGCGCCGATAGCGCGCGACATCTTCGCCAGATCGAAGGAGAGGCCGCGCCGGTGCGCCAGGTCGATCATGTTGAGCGCGACGACGAACGGCACCCCCTCGCGCGCCAGCTCGCCCACCAGCATGAGATGCCGCGAGAGGTTCGTCGCATCGGCAACGACGATCGCCGCCGCCGGCTTCGCCCCGTCGCTGCCGGCGAGCGCCCGCACGGCGACCGTCGATTCCGGCAGATCGAGCTTGAGGCTGTAGAGACCCGGAAGGTCGACGACGTCGAACGCTTCGCTGGCGCCGGAGGCGAGCGGCAACTGGAGCCGGCCGACGCGCAGGTCGGTGGTCGTACCGGGGAAGTTCGCCGTCTTGGCGCGCATCCCGCACAGGCGGTTGAACAGGGTCGTCTTGCCGGTGTTGGGATTGCCCAGTAGGAGCAGGCGCCTGAGCGGCACGCTCCGATTCGCCCCGGCGCGGGTCGTCGATACCGGGCCCGCGACGCTCATTCCGGCTTGGGCGCGCTCGCGTCCGCAGCCGTCTCGCTCGCCACCACCAGCCGCACCGCGACGCTCCTGGCGAGCCCGATGCGGGTCGAGCGCACCTCGACGATGCACGGATCGCCGCTGGTGCGCACCCGCAGGCGGCACCCTTCGGTCATGCCCATGGCCGCGAGCAGGCAGGCTTCGCCCTCCGACAGCTCTTCGCACGACAGCCGCGCGACGCTGCCCACCGGCAGGTCGGCGAGGCGCTGCAGGACCGGCAGACGGGCCGGGAGTTTGCCGTTCGTTTCAGACATGAAGATGGGCTCCGGTGACCGGTTTGGCGGCCTGCTGGACCGGCGCGGCCGCCGCCCGCTCGTCGTCGGCGCAGCCGCGGCAGACGCCGAGGATCTGCAACTGGTTCAGGCGGCCCTCGAAGCCGTGCGCGCGGCAGATCTCGCCCAGCAAGGCGGTGATGCCCGGGCTCACGAACTCGACCATCCGGCCGCAGCAACGGCACGCCATGTGGTCGTGGCGCTGGCCGGAATGCAGGTGCTCGTAGAGATAGCTCCGGCCGGAGAGCCGCACCTTGTGCGCCAGCCCGGCCTGCACGAGGAGCTCAAGATTGCGGTAGACGGTGGCGCGTGAGATGGCGAGTCCGCGCTGGTGCATCGCGGTGAGAATCGAGTCGGCGTCGATATGCCCGTGCTGTGCGAAGATTTCGCGAATGAGCGCCCGCCGTTCGGCCGTGGCTCGCAAGCCGCGGGAGCGCAAGAAGCCCAGAAACTGTTCCTCTTCAGGCGTCGGATTCATGGAATTGAGACTCTTTCTCAACAAGCAGGAAAGATTCTGGACGAGTTCAGTCCTCATTGTCAAACCCCATCCGGGCGGCGCGCGTAGACTCCCTGAACGATGACCTCGAAGATCCGCCTGCCGCGCCACCATCGGCTGCGCTTCCAGCGCCTGCCGCTTCCTACATGGCTGCGGCTCTCGGTCCTCACCGTCGGTTGGGTGCTGATTCTGCTCGGCATCCTCGGGCTCTTCCTGCCGATCCTGCAGGGCGGCCTGATGCTGGCGCTCGGCTTCGCCCTGCTGTCGATCGGCAGCCAGACGATCCATCTCTGGTTCCGCAGCTTCATGGGCCGCTGGCCGCGGATCTGGAAACGCCTCGAGAAGTTGCGCCGCAAGATCCACCTCCGGCTGCACAAGGCGAGCGGCGGTGCGAAACCCGCCGCCGGCAAAGACGGTCCCCCCCCGCCCGGCGCACCCTGACGGGTTGCCGGAGGAGGCGGGCGCCTTCAGGCGAGAGAACTGCTGGGGTTCAGCGCTTGTCGACCGGGACGTAGGCGCGTTCGGTGGCGCCGGTGTAGATCTGCCGCGGGCGGTTGATGCGCGCACCCTGGTCGCGCATCTCCTTCCAGTGGGCGATCCAGCCGGGGAGCCTGCCGAGCGCGAACATCACCGTGAACATGTCGGTCGGGATGCCCATCGCGCGATAGAGGATGCCGCTGTAGAAGTCGACGTTCGGGTAGAGCTTGCGTTCGACGAAGTAATCGTCCTTGAGCGCGACCTCCTCGAGCTTCATGGCGATCTCGAGCATCGGATCGTTGATGCCCAACTCGGCGAGCACGGCGTCGGCGGCGTTCTTGAGGATGCGCGAGCGCGGATCGAAGTTCTTGTAGACCCGGTGACCGAAGCCCATCAGGCGGAAGTTCGAGTTCTTGTCCTTCGCCATGTCGACGTACTTCTTGTAGTCGCCGCCGTCCTTCTGGATGTGCTCGAGCATCTCGATGACCGCCTGGTTGGCGCCGCCGTGGAGCGGGCCCCAGAGGGCGCAGATGCCGGACGACATCGAAGCGAAGATGTTGGCCCCCGACGAACCCACCATGCGCACCGTCGACGTCGAGCAGTTCTGCTCGTGGTCGGCGTGCAGGATGAGCAGGAGGTTCAGCGCCTTGTCGAGCGTCGGCGAGACCACGAACGGCTCGGCCGGCACGGCGAACATCATGTGCAGGAAGTTCTCGGTGTAGGAGAGCTCGTTGATCGGGTACATGAACGGCTGCCCGATCGACTTCTTGTAGGAGAACGCCGCCACCGTCTTCGCCTTCGCCAGCAGGCGCACGATGTTCAGATCGACGTCGTCAGCCTCGGAGTAGTAGGTCGAGAACGAGGCCACCATCGCCGAGAGGATCGCCATCGGATGCGCGTTCGGCGAGAAGCCCTCGAAGAACTTCTTCATGTCCTCGTGGATGAGGCTGTGGCGCGTCAGCTTCTCGCGCCAGGCCGCGAGCTCCTTGGCGTTCGGCAGGTGACCGTAGATGAGCAGGAAGGCGACCTCGGTGAAGCGCGCCTGCTCGAGGTCCTCGATCGGATAGCCGCGATAGCGCAGGATCCCCTTGTCGCCGTCGATGAAGGTGATCGCGCTCTTGCAGGAGCCGGTGTTGCCGTAGCCGTCGTCGAGCGTAATCGCTCCCGACTTGTCGCGCAGTTTCGAGATATCGATCCCGACTTCACCTTCGCTGCCCACGACCACCGGCAGCTCGTGCTCCTTGCCATCCAGAACCAGTTTCGCCGTGCTCATCACTGACCGCCTCTCGCCGCTTGGACGCGGCTGCAAGAATGTGCCGCGCCGCGGCACATTCTACCCGCCGTCACCGGCGTTGAACAGAGCCGGAGACTGCCCAAGAGGGTAGTTTTTCGGCCGATCTGCGGCTGGATTGCAGCCAACCGGGTGACGACCGTCGGCGCTCTTGACCGACTCCGGAAGTTGCGTCTACTCTCGACTCGTGCGTCCGCGTCTGGCGTGCTCCACTGCGCACGACCCAGGGTTTCACCCCCACATGATCTGCCGGACCCCTGAGGGATTCCCTGCCCGACAACCCGGCTGCAACTGAAGGAGAGGACATCGTGGAAAGCAAGAGCAAGTGCCCGTTCACCGGCGCGGCCGAGAGGTCGAAGACGAATCGCGACTGGTGGCCGAATCAGCTGGACCTTTCGGTCCTCCACCGCAACCCGCCGCAGGCCGATCCCATGGGGGCGGAGTTCGACTACGCCGCGGAGTTCGAGACCCTCGATCTCGCCGCCCTGAAGCAGGACATCGAAGCGGTGATGACGACCTCGCAGGACTGGTGGCCCGCCGACTACGGCCACTACGGTCCGCTCTTCATCCGCATGGCGTGGCACAGCGCCGGCACCTACCGGATCCACGACGGCCGCGGCGGCGCAGGCTCCGGCGAGCAGCGCTTCGCACCGCTCAACAGCTGGCCGGACAACGTCAACCTGGACAAGGCGCGGCGGCTGCTCTGGCCGGTGAAGAAGAAGTACGGCCGCAAGATCTCGTGGGCCGACCTGATGGTCTTCGCCGGCAACTGCGCCCTCGAGTCGATGGGGTTCAAGACCTTCGGCTTCGCCGGCGGTCGCGAGGACGTCTGGGAGCCGGAAGAGATCGATTGGGGAACCGAGCACACCTGGCTCGAGGACAAGCGCTACACCGGCGACCGTGAGCTCGCCAATCCGCTGGCAGCGGTGCAGATGGGTCTCATCTACGTCAATCCGGAAGGCCCCAACGGCGTGCCCAGCGCGCTCGCCGCGGCGAAGGACATCCGCGAGACCTTTCGCCGCATGGCGATGGACGACAAGGAGACGGTGGCGCTCATCGCCGGCGGACACACCTTCGGCAAGACGCACGGTGCGGCGGTACCGGTCGGTCACGTCGGCCCCGAGCCCGAAGCGTCGCCTCTCCAGGAGATGGGTCTCGGCTGGAGCAACAACTTCGGCTCCGGCTGCGGCGGCGACACCATCAGCAGCGGCCTCGAAGGCGCCTGGACACCCACGCCGAAGACCTGGGACAACAGCTTCTTCGAGACCCTCTTCGGCTACGAGTGGGATCTGACCAAGAGCCCCGCCGGAGCGTTCCAATGGGTGCCGACCGACCCGGCCGCGGCGACCGCCGTGCCCGATGCGCACGATCCGACGAAGCGCCACGCGCCGGTGATGCTGACGACCGACCTGGCGCTGCGCATGGATCCGGTCTACGAGCCGATCTCGCGCCACTTCCTCGCCCACCCGGAAGAGTTCGCCGACGCCTTCGCCCGCGCCTGGTTCAAGCTCACCCACCGCGACATGGGGCCGATCGCGCGCTACCTCGGCGCACTGGTTCCGGCCGAGCAGCTGTTGTTCCAGGATCCCGTCCCCAGGGTGACGCACCCGCTCATCGGCGAGGCGGAGATCGCCACCCTCAAGAACCGGCTCCTCGCCTCCGGCCTGTCGATCTCGCAGCTGGTCGCGACCGCTTGGGCTTCCGCTACGACCTTCCGCGGCACCGACAAGCGCGGCGGGGCGAACGGCGCCCGAATTCGTCTCGCGCCGCAGAAGGGCTGGGAGGTCAACGAACCGGTCGCGCTCGCCAAGGCTCTGGCCGCGCTCGAGAAGATCCAGGGCGAGTGGAACGCCGCTCACGCCGGCGGCATGCAGGTCTCGCTCGCCGATCTCATCGTTCTCGGCGGCTGTGCGGCGGTGGAGCAGGCGGCGAAGAACGCCGGTTGCGAAATCGCGGTGCCGTTCGCACCCGGGCGCACGGATGCCTCGCAGGAGCAGACCGACGTCGAGTCGTTCGCCGTGCTCGAGCCGCGGGCGGACGGTTTCCGCAACTTCCTCGGCAAGGAACAGACGCGGCCCGCGGAAGCCCTGCTGGTCGAACGCTCGCAGCTGCTGACGCTCTCCGCCCCCGAGATGACCGTGCTGGTCGGCGGCCTGCGCGTCCTCGGAGCGAACTTCCAGCAGTCGGCCCTCGGCGTCCTTACCCAGCGGCCCGAGGCGTTGACGAACGATTTCTTCGTCCATCTCCTCGACCCGGAGACGAAGTGGCAGGCGACCTCCGAAGAGGAGGCGACCTTCGAAGGTCGCACGCGCGCCACCGGCGAACGCAAGTGGACGGCGAGCCGCGCAGATCTGGTCTTCGGCTCGAACTCCCAGCTGCGGGCGCTCGCCGAGGTCTACGCGAGCGACGACGCGCAGCCGAAGTTCGTGCGTGACTTCGTCGCCGCGTGGGACAAGGTCATGCGGCTCGATCGCTTCGACCTCGCCTGATCGTTCCGCCTGGCGCGGGGTTGCGGCTGGCCGGCGTCAGCCGGCCGCAACCTCTTCCAGGGCGGTCGCGAGCGCGGCGAGCAACAATTCGGCGTCCGCGGCGCTGAAACACAGCGGCGGACGGATCTTCAGCACGTTGTGGTGCGGCCCGTCGGTGCCGATGAGCACGCCGCGGCGGCGCATGCGAAGGGCAACCTCCTCCGCCTCCGCTCCCGCCGGCTCGAGCGTCGCGCGGTCGCGCACCAGCTCGACGCCGAGGAAGAGACCGGCGCCGCGCACGTCACCGATGAGCTCGTGACGCTCCGCCAGCCGGCGCAGCCCGGCGAGGAGGGTCGCGCCGACCGCGGCAGCGTTCGCCTGCAACCCCTCCTCTTCGACGACCTCGAGCGTGGCGAGCGCGGCAGCGCAGGCCGCCGTCGAGCCGCCGAAGGTGGAGAAGAACTCCATGCCATTGGCGAACGCCGCCGCGATCGCCGGCGTCGTCACGACCGCCCCCATCGGATAGCCGTTGGCGATCGGCTTGCCGAGAACGACGATGTCCGGTACCACGCCGTAGCGCTCGAACGCCCAGAAGCTCTCCCCCGTGCGCCCGAAGCCGGTCTGCACCTCGTCGGCGATGCACAGGCCGCCAGCCTCGCGCACCGCGGCGTAGGCCGCGGCATAGAAGTCGCGCGGCGGGAGGATCTGCCCGCCGACCGAGGGCAGGGTCTCGGCGAGGAAAGCGGCGATCTCGCGGCCGCGCGCCTGCGCGCCGGCGATCGCCTCGGCGACCCGCCCGGCGTAGCGCGTACCGGCTTCGCGATCGGCGGGGTCGGCGGGGTCGGCGGCGCGGAACTCGCCGCGATAGGTGTCCGGCACCGGCACGAGGTGCACCCAGTCGGGTCTCCCCTCTCCGCCCGGCCCGTCGTGCTTGTAGGGGGAGAGATCGATCAGCGTCGTCGTGTGACCGTGATACGCCCCCGCCATGACCAGCATGTCGCGCCGCCCGGTCGCCGCGCGCGCCAGACGCAGCGCGAGCTCGTTCGCCTCGCTGCCGCTGGCGGTGAAGTAGCAGACCGAAAGTGCGGCCGGGAACTTTGCCGTCAGGCGGCGGGAGTATTCGAGGATCGTCGGGTGCAGGTAGCGCGTGTTGGTGTTGAGCAGCGCGAGCTGCGCCGTGACCGCCTGCACCACCTTCGGATGGCTGTGGCCGACGTGCGGCACGTTGTTGTAGGCGTCGAGGTATCGCTGCCCGTCGATGTCCCAGAGCTCGGCGCCGAAGCCGCGCACGATCGCCAGCGGCTCGGCGTACGACAGGCTGAGATTCGCCCCGAGGCGTTGCCGGCGCTCTGCGAGGAGCTCGCTGCGGTCGGGCCGCGCGGGCGGGAAGAGCTCCGCCGGCACCCGCGCGACGAGATTCGGATCCGGGCAGAGCGAGAGCCAGAGCGGCCGCTCCGAGGGCCGGCAGGAGCCGATGAAGTCGCCGCGGCCGTCGAGCATGTCGACGACGAGCTGCAGATGCAGGTGCGGCGGCCAGTTGCCGTTGACCGGAAAGTCGCCGAGGCTGGCGAGCCGCTCTCCCCTGCGGACGATCGCGCCCGGTTCGAGACCGGCGAGCGACTCGCGCGAGAGATGGCCGTAGAGGGTATGGAAGGTGAACGGACCGCGCTCGTCTTCGACGCGGTGCTCGAGCACGATGCACGGGCCGTAGTCGAACGGCGCGGCGTTGTCGGCGAAGCTGTGGACGATTCCCTCGAGCGGTGCTGCGACCGGCGTGCCGGCGGAGAGAAAAATATCGAGTCCGAGGTGAACCGTCCGCCACTCGTCGCGCTCGTCGCCGCGGTGGCGGTAGGCCTCGCTCGAGTAGACCGGCCGCGCCTCGTCGTAGCCACCGATGGCGGCGACCGCCCCAGCCGATCGAATGCGCGCGAAGACGCGCTCCGTCCACGCCGCGACGTCCGCGCGCTCGGCGGGCGAGCCGAGCTCCGTGCTGCCGGCGCTCCAGTCGGCGTAGACGAGCGGCACCCGCTCGAGACCGCTCGAGATGTCCGGCTCGAAGATCGGCGCGAGCTCCGCACGATGTCGCTCGAGCCAGGCGACGACGCGCGGCGCGTCAGGTTGCGCCGGGTAGCCGCACGCCGCCCTCCAGGCGTAGAGCGTGCGGCGCGGGTGCGCCTCGGAGAGTGCCTCGAGCAGCGCCCAGGCCGGCCGCTCGCTCACCGTCAGGTAGTCGTTGTCCGGTTCGACGGTGCGCTGGTAGGCCGAGTTGGTGACACTGACACAGAGCCGCAGGCAGACGAGCGCCTGCATGAGCTCGAGCTCGGCCTCCTGCAGCGGATGCGCGGCGTGGTAGCCGGCGAGCAGGTGGCCGATGCCGGCGACCGGATCGCCGAGGCCCATCGCGGCGTAGGCCGCGGCGGTCGCCGCTTCGCAGACCACGTTCGAATGGCAGAGGTCGCCGAAGTCGATGACGCCGGCGACGACCGCGGCGGATCCGGGACCGGAACCGAAACCGGTCACGACGATGTTGTTGTCGTTGGCGTCGTTGTAGATCACCCCCAGGCGCAACCGGTCGAGCGCCGGCCGCACGCGCTGGTCGAAGTCGGCGAGCCAGCGTTCGACCAGCGCGCGCCGGCGGCCATCCTCGATGTAGTGCAGGTAGTCCCGGATCCAGCCCGCCTGGCGCAGATCCCACTTGAGCTCGCGGTGAGCAGCTGGCGAGTCGAATTCGGCGAGGCCGCGGTCGAGCGTGCCGAGCGTCGCGCCGAGGCTCTCGAGCAGCGCAGGCGGCGGACGGCGGACGGTGCAGACCTCCGACCAGAGCCGACCCGGCAGGAAGGTCAGCAGACGGACCCAGTGGTGCTCCCCGTCGGGCCCGGCGATCGTCAGCAGGTCGGCGCCATCGAGCGCCGGAATTACCTTCTGCAGCGCCAGTCCGGGCTCGCGCCGCGCAAGATGGGCGAGCGCCGCATGCTGCAGCTCGAGGTGCTCGCGCCTCTCGCCGGCGTGGGCGATCTTGAGGACGTAGCTTCCTGCCGGCGTATCGATGCGGAAGTTGAGGTCGTTCTCGCCCGCGAGAGCGGTGGTCTCGCCGGCGACGCCGAAGCGCGTGTGCGCGATCGCGACGGCGTCGGCGATGGCCAGGCCGGGCCGCGGGGAGTGGATCCTGGGCATCGCCCCGATCTTAGCGTCCCCCGGCCCGGACCGACTTCGCCGGCGCCACGCCGCTCGCGCCTCAGTCGGGCTGAAAGTCGATACGGATGCGGAGCTTCTTCGCCCGGTCGATGCCGTACTTGAGGGTCGACAGCGTCACCGTCTGCTCGTCGTGGCGCTTTTCGCTGTCGAGCCCCTCCTGGCCGCGGTAGCCGTCGATCGCGACACCGGCCGAGTCCAGCCACTCGAGGTCGAACTTCGCCTCCCAGTCGTTGGTCGAGTCGTTGGTGAACTCGAGCTGGATCTGCACATCGGCGAGATACTGGCTGTTGCCGGGGCGCATGAACGACGACTTGGTGATCCCGCCCTCGCGCACCAGGCGGATCCGGTGCAGCGTCACCGGCCCGTCGGTCGAGGCCAACTCGACCCACTCGCCGAGCTTCAGCGTCACCGTCTTTTCGGCGGTGCCGGCAAAGGTGGCATTGGGCAGGAACAGGGACAGTGCTGCGGCGAGACCGACAGCGAAACGGCAGGAACGAATCATGCGCATGGGCATCTCCCGGGAAAGAGCGTGCATTCTATCGAGCGGGTCGCCCCCCATCTTTCCGCCGACCATGGCCGGATCCTGCGCCCGAATCCGAATGGAGGGGCAAGGAGATCTACCGCCATGCTTTCTCACCCCAAGCTGTCCGCCCTCCGCCTCGTGGGTCTTGCCGTCCTTCTGGGAATCGGCGGCCTCGCCGGCGCCTCCTTCGCCCTCCCTGCGGACGGCGACCTGGATCTCCGCTACGGGGTGGGCGGCGTCGCCCGGTCACCCGAGCTGGATCGCAGCGTCTACGCCATTCCGAGCTCCCTGGCCTGCGGCGCCTCTGGCGAGTGCTCACTCGCTGCGAGTCGCTACGCCCCCGACCGGGACTTCCTGGGAATGAAGTTCAATACGAATGGCATCCACACGGAAAACTTCGGCACCCACTTCGATCTCGGGGGGAACCTCGACGACCGTACCTACGCGACCGCCGTGCAGCGCGACGGCAAGGTTATCCAGGTGGGCCACGCGCAGGACTCGGAAACCTCCGGCAACGCCTTTCAGGCGGCGATCGTGCGCTACTCCACGGCCCTCGTGCCCGACCCCTCCTTCTCGGCCAACGGCAAGGACAACACCAACTTCGTCGGGGACGCCCGGAGCTACGCCGTCGCCATCGCTCCCGACGACAAGATCGTCGTCACCGGCTGCTACCAGACGGGGGGCTCCGCCGGCTCCGACATCTTCGTTCTGCGCTACACCTCGGCCGGCGTTCTCGACAACACCTTCGACGGCGATGGCATCCGGATCTTCGGCTTCGACCTCGGCGGCGCAAACTTCGACTGCGCCTACGCCGTCCTGGTGCAGCCCGACGGCAAGATCGTCGTCGCTGGAACCGTCCAGTATGCCGATAACGACGACGACTTCGCGATCGTCCGCCTGCTGCCGGACGGCGCGTTCGATCCCTCCTTTTCCGACTTCCTGAGCGGGGCCGGCCGATCCCGTGTCGCCTTCGACCTCGGCGGTCCTTACGAAGCCGCCAGATCTGTGGCGCTCGACGACCGTGGCCGGATCGTCGTGGGCGGACAGGCTGAAGACTCTGTCATCAACATTCGCACGGCGATCGCCCGTCTGTTGCCGGATGGCACACTCGACACGGCGCCGGGGTCGTTCGGAACCGGCGGCAAATATGCGCCAGACGACTCCCGCCTCGGGGTCATGGGCATCGCCGTCGCAGGGCCCCCTTCGAACCACATCTACTATCTGACTTTCTCTGACTGGATCGGAGCGCTCACCGGCGCCGGCGTCCTCGACACCGGATTCCAAGGCGACGGCTTCGTCCGCCTTGACGATCCGCTGCCAGGCACCTCCCAAAGCGCCGACGGCCTGGCCTTCGCCGGCGGCATGCTTCAAGTTGGAGGCCACTCCTACGTCGGCGATGACGACTACAACATCGTGGCCCGGTACTGGATGCACCAGATCTTCGGCGACGGCTTCGAAGCGGGCAATACCGGAGCCTGGCTGGGCTGGTAGGTTCGTCCCGCGGTCTTTCCGCCGGCCATGGCCGGATCCTGCGCCCGATTCCGAATGGAGGGGCAAGGAGATCCACCGCCATGTCTTCTCGCCCCTCGCTGTCCGCCCTCCGTCTCGTGGGTCTTGCCGTCCTTCTGGGAATCGGCGGCCTCGCCGGCGCCGCCTTCGCGCTTCCTGTCGACGGCGACCTGGATCTCCGCTACGGCGTGGGCGGCGTCGCCCGGTCACCCGAGCGCAATCGCGCCTTCTACGACCCTCCGGTAGCCCTGGCTTGCGGACCGACCGGCCTCTGCGCGCTCGCTGCGGGCCGCCGCGTCCCCGACGAGGACTTCTCCGGTTCGAGGTACGGCTCGGACGGCTCCTTCGAGGGGGATTTCGGCACCCATTTCGATCTCGGCGACAGCCTCGATGACCATCCCTACGCGACCGCCGTGCAGCGCGACGGCAAGGTCATCCAGGTGGGCTTCGCGACGGACTCGGCAACCGTCGGCGACCGCCTCCAGGCCGCGGTCGTGCGCTACAGCTCGATCTTCGTGCCCGACGCTTCCTTCTCCGCGAACGGCAAGGACAACTACAACTACTCCGGGGACATTTCGAGCCGGGCCGTCGCCATCGCTCCCGACGACAAGATCGTCGTCACCGGCTGCCTCCAGACGGGGGGCTCCCTCGGCTTCGAAATCTTCGTCCTGCGCTACACGGCGGCAGGCATTCTCGACACCACCTTCGCCGGCGACGGCATCCGGATCTTCGGATTCAACCTCGGCGGCGACAACTTCGACTGTGCCTACTCCGTCCTGGTGCAGCCCGACGGCAAGATCGTCGTCGCGGGCAGCACCCGATATGCCGCCGGCGACATCGATTTCGCGATTGCACGCCTGCTGCCGGACAGCACGCTCGATCCCTCCTTTTCCGATCTGGTGAGCGGAGACGGCCTATCCCGCGTCGCCTTCGACCAGGGCGGCGAATTCGAAGGCGGCTACTCGGTGGCGCTCGACGCCCGCGGGCGCATCGTCGTCGGGGGAGATGCCGAGGACTCCGACGAAAACTACCTCACCGCCATCGCCCGACTGTTGTCGAACGGCAGACTCGATTCCGCGCCGGGGTCGTTCGCATCCAGCGGCCGATACGCGCCGGACGACTCCCGCAGCGGAGTGAGCGGCATCGCCGTGGCAGGTCCGCCTTCGAACCGCATCTATTATCTGACCCATCTGGACTGGATCGGGGCGCTCACCGGCGCCGGCGTCCTCGACACCGGATTCAACGGCGACGGCTTCGTCCAGTTCGAAGATCCGCTGCCCGGCATCGACTTTCGAAGCGCCGAGGCCCTGGCTTTCTCGGGCGGCATGCTCCACGTCGGAGGATCCTCCGCTGCCGGCGCAGACGACTACGACATCGTGGCCCGATACTGGATGCACCAGATCTTCGGCGACGGCTTCGAAGCGGGAAACACCGGGGCCTGGCTGGGCTGGTAGGGCCGTCCCCCGTCTTTCCGCCGAGCATGGCCGGATCCTGCGCCCGATTCCGAATGGAGGGGCAAGGAGATCCACCGCCATGCTTTCTCGCCCCTCGCTGTCCGCCCTTCGCCTCGTGTGTCTTGCCGT
>Ga0073905_10001032_pt1 | contig 13890 bp, 11 predicted proteins | sample KloWWTupernatant_FD_65482 | JGI IMG/M metagenome (GOLD analysis project Ga0073905, IMG submission 65482) | Active sludge microbial communities from Klosterneuburg, Austria, studying microevolution and ecology of nitrifiers - Klosterneuburg... | ecosystem: Engineered > WWTP > Aerobic digester >... | reverse complement strand
GCCTGGCCAGGCGTCGCCGCCGCTGGTCCACACGGTCACCGGGTTGCCGCCCGCCTCCGGCCGCGCCACCCGCAAGGCCAGCAGGTGGCCCTCGATACCCGTGGCCGGCGTGGGCAACTCGAAGCGCCGCCAGACATTGTCGGCCACCGAGGCACATTGTATCTCCCAGGTAGCCAGCGCCCGGCCCTCCGGCCCAGCGCCACCTCCGGCCTCATCCGCCACGCCGGACCCATGTGCCCCCCCCAAGTCGACCACCGCCACCAGCAGCCGCCCATCCGCCGCTTTGGCGTAGTTGGCCAGCACCAGCTCCACCGCCGTCAAGCGGTCCGCCACCGCCGTGAAGCGCTGCTCCAACACCCGCCCCGCCTCCAGCGGTGGGGCGGGTGCGCGGGTGTCCAGCTGGCCGTCGTCGTGAGGCCCCGACAAGCCAGCCAGGAGCAGGGCCGTGAGCAGCGGCCAGGCCAGCAGGGCCGCGGCGGGTCGGCTCACGGGATCGCGGGCACGCGGGAGGCGGTCCGGCGATCGACAGGGAGTGCGGCCCGCATGCCGCCCGCGCCAACTCCGACGGCGCCATCCCTTCCCCGCCCGCTCACACCACCTCGCTGAACTGTCCGCTGTGGCGGTGGAAGAACCAGTAGCCGATCACCAGCACGGCCAGGGCCGTGAGCGCCGTGCGGCCCAAAAAGAGCAGGTCCGGCGCCGTGGGCGGGCCCTGGGGTGAACCGTAGAGCACCACGCGGTAGTTGGCGATGAGGCTGGCCATGGGGTTGAGGATGTAGGCCAGGCGGGAGCCCGAGAGGCCTAGGGCGGCCAGTCGGGCGAAATGGTCGTAGTTGGAGGCGTCGTAGAAGATGGGGGTCAAGAAGAACCAGGCCTGCAGGACCACGCCCATGATGATGCCCGTGTCGCGGTAGTACACGTTGGCCGTGGCCAGAAGGAGGACGATGCCCAGGGTGAAGACCGCCTGGATGAAGATGATCACCGGTAGCCACAAGGCGTGGACGGTCAGGGGGATGCCCGCCAGGAGGATGATGGCCGCCAGCACCGGCAGGGCGAAGAGGAAGTTGACCAGCTCCGAGAGCACCAGGCTGAGGGGCAGGATCTCGCGCGGGAAGTAGACCTTGTTGATCAGCGGGGCGTTGGACACCACGCTCATCATGCCCCCCGCCACCGCGGCGCTGAACCAGTTCCAGGGCAGGATGGCTACCAGGATGAAGACATGGTTGTGCCGCACCTGGTTGTTGGGGAAGAAGACCCCGAAGACCAGCGAGAGCACAGCCATCATCAGCAGCGGGTTGATCAGCGACCACAGGAAGCCCAGCACCGAGCTGCGGTAGCGCACCTTGAGGTCCCGCACCACCAGGCTGCGCACCAGATGCCGGTAGCGCCAGAGCTCGGCGGCGCGGCTGCGCAGCGGAATCTCCCGTCCCGGGCGCGTCAGCATGCCGCCGCCCGCGGCCCGACCCGGCACCGAGTTTCGATCCAGCACCGATGGCCCGTCCGGTGCACCTGCCCGCTCCGGCCCTACGGTCGCGCTCACGCCGCCGCCTTCAGGGACCGGCTGCGCAGGGCGCTGTCATAGGCCGCCATCAGGATGTCGCCGCCGCGGGACCAGTCGTAGCTCTCCACTGCGCGCAGCCGCAGGCGCCGCCCCATCGTCGCGGCGCCCTGGGGATCGGCCAGCAGGCCCAGGATGGCTGCGGCAAAGCCCCCCGCGTCGCCGGGCGGCACGCGCAGAGCGCTCTCGCCCAGGTATTCCCGGCAGACCGGCAGGTCGAAGGCCACCGTGGGCAGGCCCATGGCCATGTAGTTCATCAACTTGCCGCTGCCTTCCGTTTCCGCGATCTTCGGCGCGACGGCGATGTCTCCCAGGGCCAGACGCCGTGGGGCCAGGGCGTAGGGCACCCGGCCGGTGAAGGTCACGTGCCCCGCGATGCCCAAGGCCGCCGCCTGGGCGGCGTACTGGTCCATGCCGGGAAAGCCCATGACCAGGAAATGGCTGTCCGGGCGCGCCGCCACCACCTGCCGGGCGGCCTCCATCAGCAGGTCCGTGCCCTGGTGACGGGCCAGCAGCCCCAGGTAGGCGATGACCTGGCGTCCCGGCGGGATGCCCAGGGTGGCGCGCTCAGCCTCGCGCTCAGACGCGGTCAGGACGTCGGGGCGGAAGACCGCGGTGTTGACGAAATCCGGCAGGCTGAAGAGCCGCCGTTGGGGTACGCCGAAATCCTGCCGCAGATGCTCCGCCGCGTTCTGCGAGCTGTGCATGATGACCGATGGCAGGTGGTCGATCAAGCGTTCCAGCCGCCGCATCGGCCCGTAGACGCGTCCGTCGCGGCGCAGGAAGCCGTGGTCGACCATCTCTCCGGTGAGGCTACCCTGAAAGTCGAAGACCAGGGGCTTGTTGAAGACGCGCGCCACCGCCCCGCCGATCAGGGCCCCCTCATGCAGGTGGCCGTGGATGATGTCCGGTCGAAAGGACCAGGCCGCGCGCAGGACGGCGGCGCTAAGGAAGAGGTCCAGCCCCAGCTTGTGCCGGCTGGAGCCGACCTCGAAATCGCGCCGCCAGGGGATGGTCAAGCAGCGGTGGATGTCCAGGCCGGCCATGTCCTGCCCGTTGGCGTAGGTGACGATGCGCACCCGCTGGCCCAGGCCCTGCAACACCCGCGCCTCCTCCAGGATGCGCACGTGGCAGCCGTAGTCGAGGAAGAAGCTGGTGGGGGCCACCATCAGGACGCGCAGCGGTCTGCCCGGAGCGGGCGAACCGATGGGCCGGACCGCGTCGGAGGCGCCGGTGCTGACAGGCGTCGTACCGCGGGTCCCCTGGCTGGATGGGGGCAGGGAGAGGGACTGGGGGATCATGACGGGGGCTATTCTATCGTGTGCTGACGCAGGCGCGAGCCTTTCGCTTGCGCCGCGGCCGGAGTGTCAGCCGCCAGGGGAGGGCCGCGCCCGACCCCAGCGGCCGAAGAAGCGCCGTCCCAGCTCCAGGCTGCGCGGCGCCTCGGCGAGCGCCCGGTCGAAACCGTCCTGCCGATCCTCCGGCTGCTCCCAGGCGGCGCAGCGGGCAAGTGCTTCGTCCAGCCAGGCCTGCCAGGCGTCGCCGCCGGCTTCGAGGGCGTCGCGCAGTTGTGCCAGCGCCAGCTGCTGGGCGTCCAGCCAGCGGAGAAGCCCGGCGGGGTCGGCCTGGGCCAGAGGGGCGACCGCGGCGCTCAGGTCTGCGACATTGCCCAGGCGGGCTAGGAGGGCGGGAGCGCCCAGACGACGCAGGTCGCCGACGGAGGGGCTCTGGTCCAAGGCGCCGAGGAAGGCCAACTCCCCCAGGATGGGCAGGAGGAGGGCGCCACCGGCCAGAGCGTCGTGCTCCGCGGCGTCGATGTACAAGGGTCGCGCCTGAAGGGCGCGGAGCAGGCGCTCCAGGGCGGCGACGGCGTCCGGATGGGTTCGGGAGGGGGCGCAGACGCACCAGACAGCGCCGCGGAACGGGGCCCGGGCGTCACCGTCCGGCGCGGCGGATCGCGCGGGGGACAGGATGGGATGCCCTCCGACAAAAGCCACGCCGGCCGGCAGCACCGCCGCGGCGCGTTCCAGGATGGGAGCCTTGAGGGGCGCGATATCGGTGACCATGGCCTCGGCCTTGAGGTGGGGGGCGATCAGCTCCAGGGTCTCCAGGGTCTGGTCCACGGGCTCGCAGAGAAAGACCAGATCGGCTTCCTCCACGGCGGCGGGCAGGGTCCAGACCGCGCGGTCGACGGCCCCCGCGGCCACGGCGGCGCGGGCGCGCTCCGGCTCCCGGTCATGGCCGAGGATGCGGTAGCTGGTCCTGAGCGCGTGCAGGGCCCGGCCGAGGGCCAGCCCGTGAGGCCCCAGGCCGATGACGGCGATGGTGTGTGCGGCGTCCTCAAGGGGAGCCGGCCCCGATGTGTCGTGAAGGTCCATGAACTGTCGATCGCCTCCTGTGGCGAAGCGTATACCTCGGAGTGGCGCCTGGCAACCCTTCGGGGCCGGGGAGGGCACGGGGCTCGGATCGCGGCGTCGGGCTGTCGGCTTGTAAGCACTTGCATCCTTCGCCGACCAAAGATATCCTGAATTCGAGAATCGAGTTCAGTTGGTTTCGGCGGACGGCTCCCCGGCGAGGCGTCCGGTCACAGGCAGATGACCTTATAAGTTGCCCTCAGATGGCGCCTTCGATGCGGGGCGTTCTGTGCGGCTTCCCCTGGATTGGCGGGAGCGAATGATGACGAGTCGACCGGGCTTTAATACGCCCGCCCTTCGCGCCTCGATGGCCCTCAGTGGCCGCCTCCTGGTCGCGCTGGGCCTTGCCGGCGTCGCCTGGCTGCTGCGGCCGACCGCCGCCCAGGCGCAACAGACCGGCAACTTCTGCGTCGAGGACGGACCGGGCGGGGTCGGTAGTTGCAGCGCCAACGATGGTGGGCTCTCGCGCTTCGTGGCCTCGTCGGTGACCGACCCCTGCGTCAACACCTCCGGCGATACCGGAACGGCGGTCTTCGCCATCGACATCACCACCGGCTCGCCGACCCGCTACGACTACGGGTTCTTCGTCGACCTGTCCGGGAGTGCCACCGGGGCGCTTGACGGCGACAACTGCTACCACGACTACCTGCCCAACCCCGTCGCGACAGCGTCGCCTCCCGGCCCGCCCTACCGCAACATCGACACCGACGCCTGTGGCGACGCGGCGGGCAACCAGACCTGGACGCGGGTCACCCAGAGCGTCACCTTCACCTGCGCCGACCGCAACAACGACAACCGCTACGACATGCATGTCTGCGTCGCCTACGACAACAACGCCGGCACCACCTGCAACGGCGTGGGCGACGCGTATCCAGGCACCGGCGCAAAGTGCCAGTGCTTCCAGTTCGATGTCTTCGGGCCCCTGGCCGTCGATCTGACCAACCTGCGTGCGGAGGTTTCCGGCGGCGGGATGCCACTGCAGGGGGCGATGATCGCCCTGCTGCTGGGTGCGGCCTTCATCGGCGTGGTTGGGACGCGGCGGCGACCGGTCTAACCTACTCCGATCCGTTGCTGCGCCAGCCGCTCAACACCGCGATCAGGTCCTCGGCCGTCCGTTCGCCGCGTAGGATGCTGCCCCTGCCGCCCTCGATCACCAGGAAGGTAGGGGTGGTAGGGGCGATATCGCCGCCTTGCAGCACATCGGCTAGCACGGCGCCCATCGCCTCGCGCCCGGCCAGGCAGCTGCGGAACGCTGTCTCGTCGAGGCCCGCTTTCAGAGCCACCGCTGTAAGCGCCTCTTCCGGAGCGGCGACGGACCAGCGATCCACGGCCTGGAACAAGGCGCTGTACATCGGCCAGAAGCGGCCTTGCGCCGTGGCGCACTCGGCCGCCGCCGCGGCGACGGCGGATTGCGGATGCTCCGCAAGCGGGCGGTGCTTGACCACCCAGCGCACCTTCCCGCTGTCGATCATGGCCTCTGCCACCTGTGGATGGGCTTCCAAGGCGTAGTCGCGACAGGGCGGGCATTGGAAGTCCGTGAACTCCACCACCGTGAGCGGCGCGTCGGACTGACCGGCGAAGGCGTCGCCCGCCTGGGTCGACCCCGGCCGCTCCGGGTCGGGCGCCAGGCCCTCGGGGCTGGCCCAGAAGGGCAGCTTGGGCGGCGCGGCCGTCGGGTCAACCGGGGGAGCGTCGCCGGCCAGGAGGGCGTCGAACCAGGCCAGGTAGCGTGCCACGGGCTGGGCGCCGATGAAGGCGTAGGAGGCGGGGGGATCGGCGGCGGTGATCATGAAGCTGGGGGTGCCGTTGAAGCCCAGCGCACGGCCGGCGTCGACGGCGGCCTGCACCCGCCTGACCAGGGCGTCGTCCGCGGCCAGGCAGCTGTCGAAGGCGGGCCTGTCCAGGCCCACCGACGCCGCCAAGCCCCCCAGAAAGATGTCGATGTCGACGGCGCCTGTCGAGGCGCCCTGCTGCGCGAAGAGCGCGTCGTGCAAGGTCCAGTAGGCCTCTGCTCCCTGCGCTCCCGCGCAGAGGGCCGCCGCGGACACTCTGGCGGCGTTGGGATGCAGGCTGACGATGGGGTATTCGCGGAAGACAAAGCGAACCTTGCCCGTGGCCGCATAGTCCTTGAGCAAGGTCGGCTGCACCTGCTGTGCGAAGCGGGCGCAGAAAGGACAGTGGTAGTCGCTGAACTCCTCGACCGTCAGCGGTGCCTGGGGGGCGCCGCGGTAGGGATGGCCTTGGCGGGTGAAGCCCACCGGGATGCCGTCCAGCACGCCGCTGGGGGGCAACGGCGGATCATCCTTCAGGCTGTAGGCGACGGAGGTGGCCCCTGTGCCGGTTGTCGGCTTCCCGGTTGCGTCAGCTGCCCCGGCCTCCGCCGCGACGGGAGGCGTCGCTGGTGCCGCGATCTGCTCGGGCGCGAGGGTCGGCGCATCGACGTGGGCCGAGCGGATCTGGCAGGATCCCGTTCCCAGGCTGGCGAGCGACAAGGTGGCCAGGATCGCGAGTCGTTGGATGACTCGACGCGAGGCTGGCATGGGGGCTCCGTGCATACAGGCACCGTGCTTGTCGTGAGTGATGGGATCGCGGATGTCGGCCGCCGGGCCGGGTCCGCTATGAACCGGTCGGCGGTTGCGGTCGGGCCGGCTGTCAGGACCGCGCATCCGCCCAGGCCAGTTCCGCGTGCCAGCCGGCCAGAGGTGTACCCGACCATTCGGCCGGCGCGCGCTGCTCGTGGTGGCGGACCAGTGCCGCCACCTCTGGTGCCGCACCCGCCGTCTCCACCCAGACGGCGCCGCGCTCCGGATGGTGCGCCACCACCCAGAAGGGCCGCCGCCAGCCGGTGGGGCAAGCGATCAGCCAGCGCCAGAGCGGCGGAACACGGCGTCGCAGGACCACCCGCGCCACCCGGTGGATGAGACCCACCCCCGCGCCGGCCTTGCCCAGGTCATGCAACAGCCCCGCTTGTAGCAACTCCGGCGCCACGGCGCCGCGCGAGCGCAGGTCGGCCAGGACGCGCAGGGCATGCCGGCGGTCCTCCGGCGGCATCTGGCGGAACAACGCCAGCAGGTCAACCGGCAGCACCTCGGCCGCCGGTCCGTCATCGGGCGGGAGGCGGCGGGCGGCCAGGAAGGAGCCGACCTGGCTGATGCGGTAGCGGGCGGCGTTGAGCATTGGTTCAGTCCGTCGGCAAGCCGGTCAGCCGGGCGATCAGGTTGAACAGGGCGACGCTGGGTGGGCGCATGATGGATCCCAACAGGTCCAGGCGCAGGATGCTGCCGCCGAAGATCAGCAGCAAGAGGGCCATGGGGCCGTACTGTTCGTACTTGACCCGCTGGTCATACTCCAGATCGACCAGCCCCATCAGCACCTTGGAACCGTCCAGCGGGGGGATGGGCAACATGTTGAAGACGGCCAAGGCGATGTTCAGGAAGAGGAAGGTGCCGAGAAAGGCCGTCACCGCGGCCGAGGCGACGCCGAAGGCCATGGCCAGCCGCAGGATTCCCGCGGTGATCAGCGCCTGCAGCAGGTTGGATACCGGACCGGCCAGGGATACCCATACCACCCCTTGGCGGCCCAGCCGCTCGGGGTTGATGGGCACTGGCTTCGCCCAGCCGAAGCCGGCGACGAGCATCATCAGGCTGCCCATCGGATCCAGGTGCTTGCGTGGGTCCAGGGTGAGGCGTCCCAGATCGCGGGCCGTCGTGTCGCCCAGCTTGTAGGCGCTCCAGGCATGGGCCCATTCATGAACCGTGAGGGCGATGACCAGGGCCGCGATGCGGGCCAGGAGTTCGCTGGGGCTTTGATCGCCGAAGAGCATGGACGTTCTCCCGATGTATGGCTGTGGGCCGCCAGGCCCGCTTGGATCAGGCCGGCTCGGCTGCGACCGGGCGGTCCGCAGGCGCGGTGTCCGGCGCTGCAGCCAGACCCAGGCTGGCGGCAGCGCTGCGCAGGCTCCGCAGGAAGCCCATGCTGCTCAAGTCCCGCTCCAGGATCTGCTCGATGTAGGCGCCCGTCAGGCGCTCCAGGGCGCCGCGGGTGGCGGGGCTCAGGCGCAGGGCGCCGGCGTCCGACCAGTCACGGGTCTGCAGGAAGCGCAGGACGCGGAAGGCCGCGCCGTCCAGATGCAGGGCATCACCGGGGCGGCCGGCGCAGTCAGGGCAGAGCGCGCCACCGCCGGAGGGACTGAAAGCGTTGCCCTCCTCCGCCAGCAGCTGTTGGCAGAGCGCGCAATGAAAGAGCTGCGGCCGGTAGCCCGCCAGGCCCAACAGCCGGACTTCGAAATAGCGTGCCACCAAGCTGGGTTCCTCAGCCACGGTCAGGGCGCCCAGCATGGCGGTCAGGAGGTCGAAGACGCCCGGACTGGGGTTCTCGTCGGCCGTCAGGCGATCGGTCAGTTCCGCCAGATGGTAGGCGTAGGCCGTGCGCACCAGGTCTTCCCGCAGAGGCCCGTAGGCGTCCACGGTCTCTGCTTGGGTGACCACCTCGAGGTTGCGACCGCGGGCCAGGAGCAGGCGGCAGCGGGTGAACAGCTCCAGATGGCCGCTCTTGCGGCTGGCGATCCGCCGCACCCCCTTGGCGATGGCGTGCAGCTTGCCGCGCTCGCGGGTGAAAAGCGTCAGGATGCGGTCGGCTTCGCCGTAATCGTGACGACGCAAGACGACCGCTTCGCTGCGCTGCAGGTGGACGCGGCTCATGGGCGGGAATGATAGCACCCGGTGGATGGGCTCCCCACGCCACAGCGCCTGGATTCTGATCGCCAGACCCGGAGGCGGCTCCCCAGCGATGCGAAGCCGATGGACCGGCCTCAGGCCGTGGTCAGCAGGATCGTCGGCGCGCCGCCCGTGGATATCTCCGCGGCATGCTTGCCCACCCTGGCCCCACCGCGGCCGGCGAAATCCGCCTGCAAGGCGTCCATGGAGGGATAATGCAGTTCCACCATCTTGTAGTAGGCCGGCTTGCCGGCCGGAGATCCCAGGACCTTGCAGACCAGCAGCTGGGTCATGCCCGGCAGGTTCTCCTGGCAGAGGGGCACATGCTCTTCCGTGTAGCGGCGCTCGAATTCGTCCTTGTCCGTGGGATGCGGGTACAGCACGACGGCCTTTACGGCGGACATGGGCTCTGACTCCTGAGAGGGTAAGGGGAAGGCGGAAAGCCGCCGTGGGCCAGGATGTCAGGCTCGGTCACGGTCGGTTCAACCCGTTCCCGACTGTTGACCGGCCTCCAAGGGGCGGTTGAGCAGCCGGTAGCCGTGGCCGCGCACGCTTTCGACGGCGTCGCCGGACCCGGGCTCGACGTCCTCCAGGCCCTGGCGCAGACGGCTGATGGTCTTCTCGATCATGGCGTCGGTGACGGCATCCTTGCTGTGCTCCGGCCAGACGGCCATCGCGATGTCGTCGCGCGAGAGCAGGCTGCCCTCGTTGGCGGTGAAATAGGCCAGGAACGCCAACTCCTTGGGCGGCAGGTCCAGCGGGTGGATGCCGACCCGCGCGCTGCCGTCATCCACGGCGATGTGGCGCAGGTGCTGGTGGATGAAGTCGCGGAAGGGGCTGGAGAAGATCCGACCATCGATCAGATAGCCCCGCCGTTCCAGCGAGGTCAGAACCTCGTCGGACAGGCTGACGCCCTGCCCGGCCTCACCGATAGCCAGCCAGGAAAGGGCCTGCCGCTCCGGAGCGGGGAGCTTGTTCCAGGCATCCTCGAAGAGCTTGCCGGTCTGGGAGCGGAACTCGCGCTGCACCGTTTCCAGCTGCGCCGCGCTCAGCCGCGGCTCGCCGCCGGCAGTCACGTAGATGAGCGCCGCCGCCATCTGCATGTAGAAGGGGAAGCGACCGGCGAGGTCCTGGATGACGTCCCGCACGGCCACGAAGTCGAAATCCGTCAACTCGGTCTTGTCGCGCAGGAACAGGTCCACCGTGGTGGGCGTGAAGGAGCCCATGTAGTCGCTGCGGAAGGTGTTGAAGAAGGGCGGCCCGCCATGTTCGGTGCGGTATTGGCTGAGGTCCGTGCGCGTGCTGGCGATGATGGCCACGTCGTACTCGTTGGCCAGCACCTCGAACCAATCCCAGAAGGCGGGGTCCAACTCGGCCAACACCTCGAACTCATCGAGCAGCAGCACCAGCCGCTTGTGGCGGTCGGCCAACTGCTCCAGGTAGCTGAGGAGCCAGGCCTGATCCACCGCCGCGGGGTCCACTTCCCCATCCGCCTCCTCGTCCGCGCGCCGCAGGGCCACGGCGATGCGCCGCAGGAGGCCGCCGGGGCTGCCGCCGGCCAACTGGCAGCTGACGAAGACGAAAACCAGGCTGTGGTCCTCTGCCGGTGACAGGTGGCGTGCGCGCACCTCGGGATGCAGCAGCTGGTAGAGCACAGAGGTGTTGCCGCAACGGTGCTCGCCCACCACGGCGACGCGCTGGCTCTGCAGCAGCGCCTGGAAGAGGCCGCGGAGGAGCTTGGACCGCCCATAGAAGTCAGCCGGGTTCTTGATGGGCTTGCCCAGGACGAAGGGGGTGCGATAGGCGCGTTCTTCGCTCATGAGACCCTCCGAGGGTGTATTGCCTGCTGGGCGCCGCCCGGTATGGCGGCGGGACTGGCCGCGCCGGCCGGGCCGCGGACGATCATCCGCGCCCATGCTATCACGGTGGAAAGAAGGCTGTCAACCGGTTTCCGAGGACCGACTACCGCGCCACCCGCAACTCGCCCAGCCGCAGCATGTCCCCCATGGCCCCCGGCCCGCGCACCGGCAGGCGCCAGCCGGACTGGGGGTTGTAGACGGCGGCGGCCAGGGTGTAGCTGCCGGGAGGGAGGTCGGCGGGGAGGGCGATCTCGTGGAGGTCGGTGATCCGCTCCCCGGCTTCCCAACGGTCCGAGCCCCGTTGCCATCCTCCCAGCGGACCGTCGTGCTGGGCCACCGGCAGCTGCTGGCCGTCGAGAACCTGGATGCTCGACCAGTAGGGTACCGGGCTGGCTACCCTGGCGCTGAGCCTGAGGACCACGCGCAGCAGGTCGCCGGCCGCGGGAGCCGCGGGTTCCAGCCAAGCGGCTTCCACCTGGGCCAGGTCGCCCACCCGCGGCAAACTGCCGGCCGGATGACGCGGCGGTTCCGTCCAGCCGGGGGGGGACGGCTGCGGTCCCGGGTAGGAATTCGCCGGGACCGACGAGGGCGGGTCCGCGAAGACCAGGCGCTTGCCCGCCGCGCTGTCCGCTTTCATGACCGGCGCCGCAGTTGCCGGCCGCTCCGCGTCGGCTGGTGGCGGCTCGACGGCGATCGTCCCCACGTCGAAGCGGCCGACATCACGGTCCCCAGAGGTGATGACGAGCCGCAGCGGTGTCGCGGATCCACCGATGCCGCGCGGGACCGCCACGCGGAGGCGCTGTCGCCAGACCACTGGGAGCTTTGTCTCGCTGCTCAAGCCGAAGGCATGGTCCGCGTCGGCATGCCTCGTGCTCTTGTCATCGCCCAGGTCGAAGCGCTGGCGCAGCACCATCCCCCAGCCGGTCCGGTCGCTGTCCGCCCGCCACCACAGCTCCAGTGGGAAGCTCGTCCCGGCGGCGACCGCCTCGGCCGGCAGGGCGCCGCGGCCGAGCAGGGTCAAGCGCCTGCCGCCGCCGATGTCGGCGACCTGTCCGTCGAAGCGCTCCGCAACCCCCGCGCCCTCAGGGATCTCCTTCAGCCGCCCCGCCCTCACCGTGATCTCCCCCGCCAGCGCCCGTCCCTCGTAAGGGTTGCCCGCGGCGTCCAGCAGCTTCATCGCCTCGGCATCGCGGATGTAGCTGCCCAACTCCACCCGGTAGCGCCCCGGTGGCAGGTCGGCCGGCAGCGTCAGAGGGATGCGCTGGCCCACCAGCTCTCCCGGCTCCCAGGCGAAGCTCTTGCGGTCGTCGTCCGGGTCGTCGGCGAAGAGGCTGGTGTCGGACTGGGCCCATTCCTGGCCCGCCAGGTCCACCAGGCGCACCGTGGCCACGTACTCCGCGTCCGGCACGGCCGGACCCTGCCAGGCCGTGGCCACCTGGATGCTGTCCCCGGCGTTGGCGGCCGCGACCAGCGGTTCGGCGCCCAGCAGTTTGGGGCCCTGGGCGAAGTTGCCCAGGATGGGCAAGGGATGGTCTTTGGGTGCGTACAGAGCATAGGCTTGGAAGTCGCGGTGGAAGGGGCCGACCAAGGTGTACTCGGCCTCGCGCCAGGCGATGTAGTCGGCGTAGTCCAGCATGTGGACCAGGTGGCCCGGATCCGTGGCCAGATCCACCTCCACCATCAGCGCCGGCTTGCGCCCTGCCAGCTCTCCCTGCACCCGCGCCCAACTGATCTGCCCGCTCTTGGCGGCGCCGGCGGACATGGAGGCCGCCGAATAGGTCGTGGGGCGCTGGCTGTAGAAATTGAGCTCTGAGAAATCACCGAAGACCAGGTCTTGCGGCTGGGTGCTGAGGCGGATGAGGTCGGCCAGCTTGGGCGTGGCCGTCTCCAACCGGCTGCCCTCGGAGACGTCGCGGGAGAGCCAGGGCAGCACGAAGACCAGGGCCGCGAGAACCGGGAAGACGCGCGCCGCCTGGCCGATGGCCGAGTCGGGTGCCAGGGCCGCCGCCTCGCGCCGCAGGCCCAGGGCCCAGGCGCAGCCCAAAGTGGCCATGGCCGGCATGAGCACCATCACGTGCCGTGTGAAGAGGTCGCGGCCGAGCAGCAGAAAGCCCAGCATCGTCGCGACCTGGCAGCCGAAGAGCAGATGACGCCGGTCGCGCGTGCGCCAGGCGGCCAGGCCCATCGCCAGGGCCGCCGCCAGCAGCAGCCCGCCCTGGTCCACGTCCACGAACTCGTAGTAGAACCACAGGGTCTTGACGAAGGCGCCCCAGCGCGTCTGGGCGCTGTGCTGCATGAGGTGGTGCTCCAGCACCGCCTCCTCCAGGTTGGGGCTGATCTGGGCGAAGGCGACCATCACCGCCCCCACCACCACCGTCGCCGCCAGGCCGACCGTCAGGCATTCGCCCAGCATCCGCCGCCAGGGTCGCCGCCGTTGCCGGCCGTCGATCAGCAGCCAGAGCAGGCAGCCTGCCAGCGGCAGCACGCCGAAGAGCTTGCACAGGATGGCCAGGCCGAAGGCCAGACCGGCGGCCAGCAGCCACGCCGGCCGTCCGGCTTCAACAGCGGCATCGGCGTCGTCCGGATCCACATCCTTCGCCAGACTGGGATAGGCGCGGACGAAGGCATAGACCCCCACGGCGCACCATAGGAGCATGAAGGGCTCCGAGCGGAAGATGCGCCCGAACAGATAGGACATGGGTTGCAGCAGAAACAGCCCCGCCGCTCCGGCGGCCACCGCCGGACCGAAGAGCCGCCGCGCCGTCTTCCAGGTGAAGACCCCAGCCAGCAGGGTGCTCACCGCCGCCATGGCGCGCAGCGGCCAGACCTGTGGGCCGACCCAACGCATCAGCCAGCCGCCCGGCAGCAGGAAGCCCGGCAGCTGCGGCGTGAGAAAGTCGCGGTACGGCAGCTCGCCGCGGCTGATGCGCCAGGCGGCGTACAGGTAGCTGCCCTCGTCGTCATTGACCAGAAAGCCGATCAAGCGCCAAGCGTAGAAGAGGGCCAGGGCCGCGAAGGCCAGGAGGGCGATGCGGGTGGTGACCCGGCCGTCGGCCAGGAAGGCCGTCCGCAGGCGGCGCAGGCTGCTGGGCATTGGAGGTCTCGCGGGGGGGGTTGATGGGTGTCGAACCGGGCCAGATGATGCCACAGAGACGCGGACGTGGGGCACGAAGGGGCCCGTTCGGCAAGCAGCCGCTGCCGCGGCATGGCGCCCCCGCACGCTACAATTACCGCATATGCCTTCCTCCCCCTGCCCCTACCCCCCTGCTTTCGTGGATGACCAGCGCCGGCGCCTTCTGGTCGCGCGGGACCGGCTGCGAGTCCAACTCGAGGTCGCGGTCGGA
>Ga0073905_10001031_pt1 | contig 13890 bp, 12 predicted proteins | sample KloWWTupernatant_FD_65482 | JGI IMG/M metagenome (GOLD analysis project Ga0073905, IMG submission 65482) | Active sludge microbial communities from Klosterneuburg, Austria, studying microevolution and ecology of nitrifiers - Klosterneuburg... | ecosystem: Engineered > WWTP > Aerobic digester >... | reverse complement strand
CGGGTGGCCGGCGGAGCACGAGGTCGTGCCCGGGGTAGCGCAGCCGGTAGGTCCAGTTGGAGACGCCGCCGGCGTAGCGAGTCACGACCGGCAGCGGGCTTCCGGCGAGCGCGGCAATTCGGCCCTGCAGCCAGCCGTCGACGCGCGAGATCGCCTCGCGGTCCAGTTCGCCGTCGTGCCGCTCGCTGGGGAGGCTGCTGGAGCGCGAGCTCGTCGTCATGCGCGGCGGAGCTCAGCCCTTGGTGCGGCCGACTGCGGGAAGGTCGTACTTGCGCATCTCGAGCTTGGCGATCAGGTCGCGGTGCACGGCGTCGGGACCGTCCGCGATGCGCAAGGCGCGCGCCATGGCGAAGCAGGCAGTGAGCGGCAGGTCGTTGGTCAGCCCGGCGCCGCCGAAGATCTGGATCGCCTCGTCGGCGACCCTTTGCAGCACGGCGGGAACGACGACTTTGATCGCCGAAATTTCGCCGCGCGCACCCCGGGAACCCGCTTGGTCGAGTTTCCAGGCGGCATGCAACACCTGCAGACGCGCACCGTCGATGGCAATGCGCAGATCGCCGATGCGCTCCCGGTTGCCTCCGAGGTCCGCGAGCGGTCTGCCGAAGGCGGAGCGTTCGCGGCTGCGCCGCACCATCAAGGCCAATGCCCGCTCCGCAGCGCCGATGGCGCGCATGCAGTGGTGCACCCGCCCGGGGCCGAGCCGCCCCTGGGCGATTGCGAAGCCCTGGCCGGGCTCGCCGACCAGATGGTCGCGCGGCACCCGCACGCGATCGAAATGAACCTCGCCGTGCCCCGCCGGCGGATCGTAGTCGCCGAAACACGGGAGCATGCGGACGATGTCGACGCCGGGCGCGTCCAGCGGCACGAGCGCCAGCGAATGCCGCCGATGGCGGTCGGCCGTCGGATCGGTGATGCCGACGAACAGGCCGACCTTGCAGAGAGGGTGGCCGAGTCCGGTCGCCCACCACTTGCGGCCGTGCAACACGAGCTCGTCTCCCTCGACGGCGAGCGTCGCGGCGAGGTTGGTCGGGTCGCTCGAGGCGACGCCGGGCTCACTCATGCAGAAGGCGGAGCGGATCTCGCCGGCGAGCAGCGGCTCGAGCCAGCGCTCCTGCTGCGCCGCCGTGCCGTGATGGAGCAGCACCTCCATGTTGCCGCTGTCGGGCGCATTGCAGTTGAAGATCTCGGGGGCGAGCGCGCTCCAACCCATCGCCTCGGCGAGCGGTGCATAGTCGAGATTCGTCAGGCCGGCGCCGAGGTCGGAGTCGGCGAGAAAGAGATTCCACAGCCCGGCGGCCCGCGCTCTCGCTTGCAGACGGGCGACCAGAGGCGAGTCCTGCCAGGTCCGCCAGTGGGGCCCGGCGCAGTGACGGGCGCGAGTGGCGAGAATCTCCTCCTCGTTCGGCGCGACCTCGCTGGCGAGAAAGGCGCTGAGGCGCTCGAGGAGGCTCGCGGCGCGCGGCGACAGGGCAAAATCCATGATCCGGCAAGTATGGCGCAAATGGCCGGCGACGGCTCTTCCCGGCAGGCTCGAGCGGCGGCTGTCGCCACCCCGCCGGATGGTGGAAGGGCTCGAGGACGGGGGTATCTTCGTCCTGTCGGAGTTCGGGTTCGAAAGGAGACCGGCGATGAGGATCGGAGTACCCAAGGAGACCCATGCGCACGAGCGGCGGGTCGCGCTCACGCCGTCGGCGGTGCGCACCCTGGTGCAGGAGGGGCACGAGCTCTTCGTCGAGAGCGGCGCCGGCCTCGAAGCCGGGCATGCCGACAGCCTCTATGAGGCCGCTGGGGCGCGGGTCGTCTTCGACCGGATGGAAATTCTGCTGCGCCCGGAGCTCCTTTCCTGCGTCCACCCGCCGCGCGCCGAGGAGTATCGGCTGCTGCCCGCGGGACAGACCGTCTTCGCCTTCTGGGGGCTCCCGGCGGCGCACCCGGAGGAGATCGCTCAGCTTCTCGCCAGCGGCGTCACGGCGGTAGGTCTCGAGGCGATCGAAGACTCCAAGGGGAACGCGCCGATCCTGACATCGATGTCGGAGATCGCCGGTGGGCTGGCGGTGGTGTTCGGCGCCGGCGCGCTGCTCAACACCGGCCGCGGGCAGGGCGGTCGCGGCATTCTCCTGGGCGGGGCGCCGGGGGTTCCTCCGGCGCACTTCGTCGTGCTGGGCGCCGGCGTCCTCGGCACCAGCGCGGCTCGCGCAGCGATGGGCCTGGGCGCCCAGGTCTCGATGCTCGATGTTTCGATCGAGCCGTTGCGGCACGCCCGCGAGATTCTCGGTCCGGGCCTCACCACGATGCTCGCGACGCCGCCCAACATCGAGAAGGCGGTCGCCTTCGCCGACGTGCTGCTCGGCGCCGCCGCGGTGCATGGCCAGCGCGCTCCGCTGCTCGTGCGTCGCGAGATGCTGACGCTGATGCGGCCGCAGAGCGTCATTCTCGACCTGTCGATCGACATGGGCGGCTGCTGCGAGACTTCGCGGCCGACCTCGTTCCCCGATCCGACCTATACGGTCGACGGCATCGTGCACTTCTGCGTGCCGAACCTGCCGTCGGTGGCGGCCCGTTCGGCGACGCTCGCTCTCACCAGCGTCCAGCTGCCCTACATCTCGGCCGTGGCGCGCGACGGCATCGAGTCGGCAGCGCTCGACCACCCGCGCCTGGCGCGCGGCGTCTACCTCCATCACGGGTCCTGTGTGCATGCATCGCTCGCCCGGGTGCATGGCCTGGCGTTGACCCCGGGTCCCCCGTGGGCGCCGTTGGCGGGGAATGCCGGCAGGAAGGAAAACTGATCATGCAGTGGAACGAGACTTTTCGCAGCAAGGTCATGACCGCCGACGAGGCGGTGCAGGTCATCCGCTCGGGCGACCACGTCTGGGTGCACGCCGGCTGCAACTCACCGCTCGAGCTGACGCACGCCATGACGGCGCGCGCCGCCGAGCTCGAAGGGGTCGAGGTCACTCATCTCATGGTGCTCGGCAAGGCGGAGTACGCCGCCCCCGAGCATGCGCGCTCCTTCCGCCATCGCGCCGTCTTCACCGGCGCCAACGTCCGCGAGGCGGTCGCCGACGGGCGCGCCGACTACGTGCCCGTCTTCCTGTCGGAAATTCCGCGGCTCATCTACTCCGGGCTGCAGAAGGTCGACGTCGCGCTGATCCACGTCTCGCCGCCGGACGAACACGGCTTCTGCTCTTACGGCGTCGGAGTCGAATGCACGAAGGCGGCGGCGGAGCGCGCTGCGACCGTCATCGCGCTGGTCAACCGGCAGATGCCGCGTTCGCTCGGCGACAGCTTCATCCACGTATCGAAGCTCTCCCGGGTGGTCGAGATCGATCGCCTGCCGGTCGAGCTGCCGGTGCCCGGCAGCCCGAGCGAAACGTCGCGCGCCATCGGTTCGCACATCGCCGAGCTGATCGAGGACGGCGCCACCCTGCAGATGGGGATCGGCGAGATCCCCGACGCGGTGCTGCTCTTCCTCACCCAGAAGCGCAATCTCGGCATCCACACCGAGATGTTCTCCGATGGGCTGATCGATCTCTTCGAGATGGGAGTCGTCACCAACGAGGCCAAGACCCTGCACCGTGGCAAGATCATCGCCTCGTTCCTCCTCGGCACCAAGAAGAGCTTCGACTTCCTGCACAACAATCCGTTCGTCGAGTTCCACCCCAGCGACTACGTCAACGACCCGACGATCATCGCCAGGAACGAGAAGATGGTGGCGATCAACTCGGCGATCGCCGTCGATCTCACCGGCCAGGTCTCTTCGGACTCGATCGGCAAGCGGATCTACTCCGGGTTCGGCGGTCAGGTCGATTTCGTCCGCGGCGCGGCGCGCTCCAAGGGCGGCAAGCCGATCATCGCGCTGCCGGCGACGGCGCAGAAGGGGACCGTGTCGCGCATCGTCGATGTGCTCGCCGAGGGCGCCGGTGTCGTCACCTCGCGCGCCGACGTGCACTACGTCGCCACCGAGTTCGGCGTTGCCAGCCTCTACGGCAAGAGCCTGCGCGAGCGCGCCCAGGAGCTGATCGCCATCGCCCACCCCGACTTCCGCGAAGAGCTGCGCCAGGCCGCCCGCAACAGGAGGCTTCTCTGATGCCCATCGCCTCGACCACCGAGCTCGCTCCCGAGACCGCGGCGGCCTCCTCGCTCCTTTCCGGCAACGGCTACGTCGACACTCCCTGGAGCGACCGCTTCGCCATGCGCACCGAGGGGCTCACCAGCTCGATCATCCGCGAGCTGCTCAAGTACACCCAAGACCCGGAGGTCATCTCGTTCGCCGGCGGCATGCCGGCACCGCAGGTCTTCCCGGTCACCGAGGTCGCGGCGGCCTGCCGCAAGGTGCTCGCCGAGCAGGGAACGCTCGCTCTGCAGTACTCGGCGACCGAGGGCTATCTGCCGCTGCGCGAGATGCTGGTGCGGCACATGGAGCGCTACGGCATCCGCGTGACCCCGGCGAACGTCCTCATCACCTCGGGCTCGCAGCAGGCTCTCGACCTCATCGGCAAGCTGCTGATCAATTCGGGCGACCGCATCCTGGTCGAAGCTCCGACCTATCTCGGTGCGCTGCAGGCGTTCAACTCCTACGAGGCGCGCTATCTCAGCGTGCCGCTCGACGGCGACGGACTGCGTGTGGACCGCCTCGAAGAAGAGCTGCGGTCAGGACCGAAGTTCCTCTACGTGCTGCCGAACTTCCACAATCCCGCGGGGACGACGTTGCCGGAGGCGCGACGCAACCGCGTCGTCGAGCTGGCGAGCCACTACGGCGTGCCGATTCTCGAAGATGACCCCTACGGGCAGTTGCGCTACGAAGGCGAGCATCAGCCGCCGCTGGTCGAGATCGACTCCGAGTACCACGGCGAGCGCTCGGGCAAGGCGGCGGCGGGCGGCCGATTCCGTGGCGGCGTGATCTACCTTTCGAGCCTCTCGAAGACGCTCGCTCCGGGTCTGCGCATCGCCTGGGTGGTGGCGCCGACCGACGTCATCGGCCGGCTGGTTCAGATCAAGCAAGGCGCCGACCTCCACACCTCGACCTTCAACCAGATGGTCGCCTACGAGACGGCCCGCGGTGGCTTCCTCGACCAGCACGTCAAGGTGCTGCGCGACTTCTACCGCCTGCGTCGCGACGCGATGCTCGACGCCCTGCAGCGGTACATGCCGGATTCCGTCGAGTGGACGCGCCCGCAGGGCGGCCTGTTCCTCTGGCTGACTCTGCCCGAGGGCGATCTCTCCAAGGTCGGCGCCGCGGCGATCCTGCAGGAGGCGGTGAAGTCGAAGGTCGTCTTCGTGCCCGGCTCGGCCTTCTATCCAGGCCCCAGCGCCGACGGCAGGGGAGAGCGTTCGATGCGCCTCAACTTCTCCTACTGCACGCCGGAGATCATCGACGTCGGCATCCGGCGGCTGAGCGAGGTCGTGGCGCGGGCGCTCGGCGCCTAGGCGCCGGCGGCGGCGACAGCTGCTCGACGGCGGCAGTCGAGCATCAGCACGCCGGCGATCCAGACCAGGTCCGCGCAAAGCAGGTGCAGGAGCTGCAGCGGGACCGGCGCGAGGAAGGCGAGCGTCGCCAGGCCGATGGCGAATTGTGTCGCGACGAGGCTGAGCGTCCACCTGGCCCAGAAGCCGGCGCGAGCGCCCGCAGTCGCCGCCTCGCGGACCTGCTGTGCCAGGTAGATCCACAGCAGCCCAGTTCCGATCGCCACCAGCGGATGGAGCACTCGCAGCCGCAACAGGAAGTGAGCGGTCGGCGAGAGGTCCTGCGCCAGCCCCTCGACCAGCGACGTCGCCGGGAACAGCGTGTCCCCCAGCGCGGCGATGGCGCCGGTCATGGCGGTGAAAAGAAGCGCAGTAAAGGAAAGAAGCTCCAGCCATCGGGGAGCGAGTTCCGCGGTCGTGCCGGCAGAAGCTCTATCTACTGGAAGCCTTTCGCGGGTCGCTTCACGATGCGACCGCTCGGCCAGCAGAGCCAGGATCGCCAGCAGGAGAAAGGTATTGACCAGGTGCCCGGCCATCCATACCGCGCGGGCTCCGGAGCTGTTCTGGCCGACGTACTCGAGCAATACGAGGCCGGCGCCGAGCGCCGCCTCGCCGAAGATGAAAAGAATCGCCAGCCAGGCGAGCCGGCGCATCCCTCGACCGCTCGCGGTCGCCCGCGAATAGAGGCGCAGCGTCCAGATCCCGAGCGCCACGACGACGACGAGAGCCAGTCCGCTGGTGATCCTGTGCCCGAGCTCGATCAGAGTCTCGATCCTGGGATCCTGCGGCACCACCTCGCCGTTGCACAACGGCCAATGGGCGCCGCAGCCCGCGCCGGAGCCGCTGGCGCGGACGAAACCGCCCCAGACGATGACGGCGAGGTTGACGGCGAGGACGAGCCAGGCGAAGCGGGCGAGAGAACCGTTGTCGGAACGCGCGGACAGTTCGGCGGGGCGGCTATTCATCGCGGCAAATGTATCGCGGTATCCTCTCCCTGTCCCGCTGCGAATCGACTTGGCGCTCCAGCCGCTCGCCGCGTTCACCGAACGGACCTTTCCCGGAGACTCCGCATGACCGCAGGCAATCCGCTTCACGCGCTCGCCGGTCTCGGCCAGTCCGTCTGGCTCGACTTCATCCGCCGCAGCTGGCTCGAGGATGGCACGGTGGAGCGGCTCATCCGTGAGGACGACCTGCGCGGCATGACCTCCAATCCGGCGATCTTCGAAAAGGCGATCGCCCACGGTCGCGAGTACGACGCGCAGATCGCGGAGATCGTCGCCCGCGGCGAGCGCGATGCGCTCGCGGTCTACGAGGAGGTTGCCGTGGCCGACATCCGGCAGGCGGCGGATCTCCTCGCCGCGGTCTACCGCCGGACCCACTGCCAGGACGGCTACGTCAGCCTGGAAGTTTCGCCCGAGCTCGCCGAGGACGCCGCCGGCACCCTTGCCGAGGCACGCCGCCTGTGGATGGAGGTCGACCGGCCGAATCTGATGATCAAGGTTCCGGGCACCCGGACCTGCCTGCCGGTGATTCGCACGCTGCTCGCCGAGGGGATCAACGTCAACATCACCCTGCTGTTCGCCAAGGACGCCTATTCCCTGGTCGCCGAAGCCTACATTGCGGCTCTGGAAGAAAGGCTCGGTAAAGGGATGCCGTTGGATCGAGTCGCGTCGGTGGCCAGTTTCTTCATCTCGCGGATCGACACTCTGGTCGACAAGCGAATCGACGAAAGGGTCGCGCAGGCGCCGCCGACCGAACGCTCGCGCCTCGAATCACTCAAGGGCAAGGTCGCCATCGCCAACGCGAAGCAGGCCTATTCCCTCTTTACCGGTCTTTTCGCTTCTCCCCGCTGGCAACGCCTCGCCGAAGCCGGCGCCGTGCCGCAGCGACTCCTGTGGGCCTCGACCTCGGCCAAGAATCCGGCGTATCGCGATGTCGTCTACGTCGAGGAGCTCATCGGCCGCGACACGGTAAACACGATGCCGCCGGAGACGATCGACGCTTTCCGCGACCACGGCGTCGCGAAGTCGACGCTCGGCGAGGGCCTGACCGAAAGCCGACGGCAGCTCGAGGAGCTCGCGGCGCTCGGGATATCGCTCGACGCGGCGACCGACGAGCTCCTGGCCGACGGCGTGGCGAAGTTCGTCGAGCCGTTTCGCAAACTCCTCGCCGCGATCGCCGCGAAGACCGCGGAGATCGGCACGCGCGAAGCTTCCGGGGCGCAGGTGACGCGATGATCGAACGTCTGACTCCCGAGTTGCGCGCGGCCTTCGCGGCGGCAGCGGCGAAGTGGCAGAGCGGCGAACGCACCGGCCGGATCTGGGAGGGCGACCCGACGGTCTGGACCGGACGCGACGAGGCCTATTGGCTAGGCTGGCTCGACGCGCCCGAACGCGAGGTAGCGCGCCTCGGCGACTACGCCGAATTGGCGAAGGTCGCGGCGCGCAAGGGTATCCGCGACGTGCTGCTGCTCGGCATGGGCGGTTCGTCGCTCGGTGCAGAGGTCCTGCGGCTGTCGTTCGGCAGGCTGCCGGGCTCGCCGCGGCTGCATGTCCTCGACTCGACGCACCCCGACCAGGTCAGGGCCTTCGCGGCGGAGATCGATCCGCGCCGCGCCTGGGTCGTGGTGGCCAGCAAGTCCGGCTCGACGGTCGAGCCCAATCTGCTGCTGAGTTTCTTTCTCGAGCGCTTCACCGCCGAGTTGGGCGAAGGCGCCATGGCGCGTTTCATCGCGATCAGCGATCCGGACTCTTCCCTCGACCGCATGGCGCGCGACCGGCGCTTCCTGGCGCTGGTCCCGGGGGAGCCGACGATCGGCGGGCGGTTCTCGGCCATCTCGCCCTTCGGCCTTGTGCCAGCGGCCCTGCTCGGCATCGATCTCGCGCGCTACCTCGAGCGCGCCGCGGAGCTCGCGGCCGACTGCCGGGAAACGGCGGTCGAGAGCAACCCGGGCGTTTCGCTCGGGCTCGCGCTCGGTGTGGCAGCGGAGTCCGGTCGCAACAAGCTGACGCTCATCCTGGCGCCGGAGATCGCGGCCCTCGGTGCCTGGCTGGAGCAGTTGATCGCCGAGTCGACCGGTAAGCTCGGACAGATGATCCTGCCGGTCGATGGCGAGCTGCTGGCGCCACCGGCCTGGTATGGCAAAGACCGGCTGTTCGTCGCGGTGCGCTATGCCGGCAGGCTCAGCGAGGCCCAGGAGGAGGCGGTCGCGGCGCTGCTCTTCGCCGGCCTGCCGGTCGTCGAGCTCGACTGCGCGGACCTGGCGTCGTTGGGTGCCGAGTTCTTCCGCTGGGAGTTCGCCACCGCGGTGGCGGGCGCTCACCTCCACCTGCATCCGTTCGACCAGCCGGACGTCGAGGCGGCGAAGGTGGTGGCGAAGCAGCTGACGCAACAGGTCGAGGAGAGCGGAGCTCTGCCGCCCGAGGCGCCGTTCTACGCCGAGCACGGCGTCGAGCTTTTTGCCGATCCGGACGAGGCGGCGGCGCTCTTTCTCGCCGCCGACGAACGGTCGCTGCGCGGCCTGCTCGCCGCCCATCTCGACCGTGCGCGCCCCGGCGACTACGTCGCTCTCTGCGCCTTCCTCGAGATGAGCGCCGAGAACCAGGCGGCGATGGGGGATCTGCGCAACGCCGTTTCGAAGGTCACAGGCGTCGCCACCACTCTCGGCTTCGGGCCACGGTTCCTGCACTCCACCGGTCAGGCCCACAAGGGCGGCCCGGCGACCGGCCTCTTCCTGCAGCTCACCGACAAGCCGAACGCCGACCTGCCGGTCCCCGACCGCCGCCTCACCTTCGGCCAGGTCATCGCCGCCCAGGCACGCGGCGACTTCGAGGTCCTCACCGAACGCGGCCGCCGAGCCCTCCGCATCCATCTGGCGATGGGCGCGGAAAAGGGGCTACGAAGGGTCCTCTCGGCGCTTTAGCCTGCAGCGCGTCCCGGGGCCGGGGAGGGGCTGTCGAGTCTTGACGGACTCGTACGAAATAGCGTACGGTGCCCTCGTGAAGACCATCCCGGCGACCAAGGCGCGGCAGAACCTCTATCGACTCGTGGACGAAGTTGCGGAGTCGAGCGAACCGGTGACGATCACCGGGCGGCGGGGCAATGCCGTCATGGTTTCCGAAGACGACTGGCGAGCGATCGACGAGACGCTCTATCTGCTGTCGATTCCCGGTATGCGTGAATCGATCCGGGAGGGGATGGCGGAGCCGCTTTCGAAGGCGGTGAAGAAGCTCGACTGGTGAAGGGGCGAGCCGAACCCGCGCCGGCCCGGTCATGGGAGGTTGTCTTCACCCGGCAGGCGGTTCGCGATGCGAAAAAGCTCGCCAAGACCGGCCTCAAGGAGAAAGCTCAAGCCCTCCTGACCCTGATCGCGGAGGACCCGTTCCGTTCACCGCCGCCCTTCGAGAAGCTCGTCGGAGATCTCTCCGGCGCCTTCTCGCGGCGCATCAACATTCAACATCGCCTGGTCTACGAGGTCCTCACCGAGCTCCGCACCGTCCGCGTCTTGCGGATGTGGACGCACTACGAGTAGCCGGAGTCCTCACGGCGCCACCGCCGACCAGCGCTCGGTGTTCTCGGAGAGATCGAAGCCATCCCAGAACAGGACCTCGCGGTTCGACATGCAGAGGAGGCGGAGCGGCTGGCTGCACGGTGTGCTCCAGAAGGCGCTCCATTCGGCGCCGTAGGCGAAGTCGGAAACCCCATAGTCGCCGTCGTCGCCGGGATCGGAAGATGTCCAGCCGTCGCAGTTGATTCCCGAGGCGGAGCCACCACCGAAGCTGCCGGACCAGTGCCAGTTGAGCTGCGCCTGATACTGCCCCTGCTCGTCGACGTGGAGGGTGTTGGCGGAACCGCTCGAAAGCAGGTCGGCCTTCGAGTTGGCGAGCCGGAAACCGTCCACCCGGCGGAACCGGGTGTCCTCGAGCGTCAGGCGACTGCCCGCCGCGACCGAATCGGTCGACAGCCACGCGATGAACGCATCGGGCGAGGGCAGATGAGCCGCCGCGGCGAGATTGCGGCAGATCGCATCGCCGGCAGCGAGACCGGTCGCCGCGCCGGCTTCGGGCCACGCGCCCAGATTGCCGCTGCCCAGGGCGGAGGTCGAGAAGACCAGCGCCGCCGGCACCCAGGGGACCGGAGTGACCTCGCTCGTTCCGGACTCGACGCAAAGCAGCCGCCGCGAGCGATCGCAGTAATTGGTGAAGTCGGAGGTCCACCAGTAGACCGAACGCTCCGGCGTTCCCGTCCTTCCCGTAGCGCCATCGGTGCCGACGACCCAGCCGGCGCAGGTCGAGTCGGACGCGGTTCCGTCCGCTCCGGTCCCGGTCCAGTAGTTGCCGGAGTCCTGCGAGAGCTCGTTGCCGAGCTCGTCGAAGTGGATCGGCTGGTAGATCTCCGGTTGGAGCGGGTCGGTCAGCTCGTCGAGCGTGCCGGAAAAGCGGCCGACACCGTCATAGCGGTACCACGGGCCTGCCGGTGTCGGCGTCCCGACGCAGCCGGGATCCCTTTTCCCGGTCTGTCCCTGCACATGGCAATAGGCGTCGGTCGAAGCGGTCGACAGCCAGGCGCGAAAGCCGGAGAAGTTCGGCAGACCCGCGAGCAGCGCGCGGTTCTTGCAGATCAGGTCGCCAGCGGCGACGCCTAAGAGCCCGCCGGAGTCCGACCACGAGGTGAGATTGCCGGTTCCTTGCACGGAGGTCACGAACGCCCGCCGCTTGACTGCACTGGCGGGCGCAGCGTGGACGATGTAAACGAGTGCGGTTGCTAAGGCGATGCGAGCGCAGCCGGTGAACATGACTTCCCCCCTTGCCATCTATCCGACGACAAGGGGGTAAAGGGGACAGTGAAGCTCGTGGCCGCGTCCGCCGGAGCGGGAGTGGCCTACTCGACCGAAAAGCTCTGCAGCGAGACCGGCGTCGACGGCGTGTTGCCCGCCATCGCGACGCTCACCGAAGCGCTGCCGCTCGCCGGAATGGACAGCGACCACTGGAAAGCGCCGGTAAAGTCGAAGTTGGTCGCAGGCAGCCCGGTGTTGTCGAAGTTGGTGACTGCCGTATCCCCCAGAACGCCGAAGACGTCGGTGGTGGCGGCGAACGGCCGTGCCAGGTAGGCGTTCGCCGCAGGATTGAAGGCGCGGTACTCGGCCGCTCCTGCGGTCGTGTCGTTGATCTGGATGAACGTGTTCGGTGTCCCGAGCGTCGCGTTGTCGGTCCCGGCGGTGCCGTTGACGTCGAAATCCGCACCATGGAAGAGCTCGATCGTCAACGCGTTGACCGCGCTGAGATTGGTGATCGTCATGGTGTGGATCAGCTCGCCCGTGTTCGCCGAGGCAGAGGTGAGCGTCAGGGCGTGCGAGGCGCTGAACAGGCCCCGCGCATTGACGTCGGCCCAGGTGATCGTACCGGCGGCGCCGGCGCAGGTCGTCGTGGTCGGCGCGGGGAAGAAGGACTCCTGGGTGTCGCCCGAAACCCGGAACCACCAGCCGTCCTCGAAGAGGTAGTCGCCGGTGCCGACTCCTGTCAGGTTCGAGGTCTGCGAGTTGTCGTAGTGGCTTGCGGCCGGGATGGTGTAAGTGGCGCCGCTGGCGGTGAGGGTGCAGAGCTGGGCCTGCCCCGGGCTTGCACTTCCGACGAGCAGGACGAGGGCCGCGGCGGCGACAAGGGTGGCAAGGCGTCGGCTGTTCATGGTCAGGGCTCCTCTGTCGAAGGCGGAGGAGGTCGTCGCTCCCGCTCGCTCGCGTTGGCAAGCGGAGGCGGTGCAACCTCGGTCCTTCGAAATTTGCCGGAGTCTAGCTCGAATTCCGGGGGAGGGGAATCGGCGACCTCCCGGCGCCTGCGCGGGCCAGGAAAAGGCCCAGGACGGTCACCGGCAGAAGCACCGCGAGGACGATCGCGATCCGCGGATGGCTCCAGTCGACCTGCTCCGGGAAGCGGCGGACCTGTAACGCGACCGCCGGCAGGAGGAGGATCAGGAACGGCGAGAGGATCCGCACCCGGTCGCGGTCGTTCTCGCGCGCCATCGACAGCAGCATCGTGCCGAGCAGCAGGGTGTAGCCGGAGAGGGCGCGGGCGTTGAGCGGCGTGATCTTCCACGGCGCCCAGCCCGAAAACCAGGCCGGAAAGACGAGGCCGGCGAGCGCTTCGAAGGTGAGAGCGCCACCCAGGACCACCAGCGCGATCCTTGCCCACCGCGGCAGGGGCGCATCGTCCGGGCCGCCGAGCTCCGGTCCGGCTCTGCGCTGCTGCCAGAGGTAGCAGCCGAGGAAGACCCCCGGCGGCAGGAGGTAGCTCGCGAACCAGATCTGGAAGGCGAGTGTGCCGTGAAGGAAGCGCTCCCAGTGCAGGAAGGTCACCACCAACTGGGTGAACGTGAAGAGCATCCCCGGCAGCACGAAGACCCGTACTGCTTCCCATCGCCGGGCGAACATGGCCATGAAGACCACCGGCGCGAGCGCGAGATAGAACGCGCCGAAGAGCGCCGCCATGACCGGCGGCTGGATGTTCCAGGCGAAGCTCGTCGCCGTTTCCGCCGGCCGGAGAGCGACAGTCGAGGTCGCCGAGACCGCGAAGAAGACCTCGACGAGGAACCAGAATCGCAGCGGCCAGCCGATCGGTGTGGATCGCATGGGTCTCCTTGGGAAAAGGGCAGAGTCGTTCAGTGTGGCCGCGCAGCCTGGAGAGCGCGGTAGACGAGGAATGCGGCGAAGAGCGCCACCAGGACGAGGGCGGCGAACCAGACGATCTGCGAAGGGCTGCCGGGAGTAAAGAGCGCCGAGTGCCTGAGCGAGGCGATCAGAGCGAGGCCCGCAAAGACGAGCGTGCCGACCGCGGGGATCAGCGTCTCGGGCCAGTTCCTGCGCGCGGCAAGAATCAGGTTTGCCACGGCATAGGCGATCAGCGGGCCGGAGTAGACCTGTGCCAGAAAGGGCGAGATCTTCCACGGCCAGATCGTCACGATCCACTGCGGCGCAAAGAAACAGGCGGCGGCAAGGGCGAGGAGCACGCCTCCCTGCAGGCGTAGCCCCGCGAAGACCCACGACTCGGTGACGAGCCCGGAAGCGGGCCGCGGAGTCGCCGGACCCGCCCAGGCCAACCAAGCCGCAGTGATCGGGAAGAGGACGTAGGCGACGACCCAGAACCAGGGTTGCGGACGCGAGAAGTCGAAGGTTTCCCAATGCATGAAGGTGATGAGCAGCAGCCAGCCGGTCCAGGTGAACGCCATCAGAACGATCGTCCGCACCGCGAGCAGCGACTTGGCGAACAGCGAGAGCAGGAGGAAGACGGTCGCTGAAAGATAGAAGGCGCCGATGAAGCGGGCGTGGAGCGGCGGCACCGGCCAGGGCAGGGCACGCAGGATCTCCTCCGGGCGGAAGGTGCCGAAGAAGCCGACCCAGAGAGTGAACCAGAGGACGACGAAGAAATAGACGCG
>Ga0073905_10001026_pt1 | contig 13913 bp, 8 predicted proteins | sample KloWWTupernatant_FD_65482 | JGI IMG/M metagenome (GOLD analysis project Ga0073905, IMG submission 65482) | Active sludge microbial communities from Klosterneuburg, Austria, studying microevolution and ecology of nitrifiers - Klosterneuburg... | ecosystem: Engineered > WWTP > Aerobic digester >... | reverse complement strand
AGCAATCCTAAAAATCCATTTGGTTTATAAGTAAATGTCGGGAATACGGTATAAGGTGAATAACAAATTGCTACTTTCTCACCTGAGTAATATCCGCCTGCAACGGCACTGTCAAGACATGCGGTAATATATACCCATGGATTCGTACGATATGCTTCGTTGTCAGAAACTATCCTCGGTTTCCAGTAGTAATTTGAATTAACCATACCCGGCCATGCAAGTGTATATCCGCTGTAATTTAATAGACCGGTAATTTTTACAATGGTAACTCCTATCCGGTATTGCCCGCTGTAATTATTTGTGGCATATCCGAATGCTACCCAGATAAATTTATCTCCGGTACTGTTTTCAATCAGCTCAATGTCAATCTGATCCTGCCACATTCTGTTGCCTGCAGAAAATCCTACAGTTACTTTTTCTATCCATGTCTTACCGCCGTCATCGGAAAAGCAAAGCCGAAGCGCATCGGTTGTAGTTCCGCTTTGTGGTCCGAATACAAATGCTGTCCAGATTCTGCTTGCGGTAGATCCAATTTGTTCCGTGCAGGATGCAACTCCTTTTGTACCTGTAACAGGAGAGACCAGCCCGATACTTATATTGTCGGACTGAGTATTTTCAGATTTAATTAAATGCAAAGGAAATTCTTCTCCCGGCTTTGTGAGAGAGCCGGTTAATGCATCAAGCTCTTTTACAATTTCCATTGTCCCGTCAATATTTGACGATTGTTTTGCCAGCAAAAGTTTGCTTTCGAGATCGGTAATTTCTTTTGAATTTCTGTTGTCTGTCAGATCTTGGTTTCTGTTAAACTCTATCCTTGGTTCAGCAGACTTTTCTTTCGGCTGAAGTCCTTTGTTTTGTGAATAAGCAAAACTGCTTATTAATAGTATGAAAAATAAATTGATTAACTTTGATAACATTTTACCTCCAGTGGTATTTATAAAGTTTTTAAAATAAACTGATTCATCCAAAACCTGTGAAACAGATTTCCTTTCATTCAGATGAACTTGTACAAAATTGACATAAATACATTTACAAAGCAAAGAAACTTTTCCCGGTTTTTCACCTCGAAAATCAAATTGTTATTTAGGAATATTAATGATATTTTCTAAATGACATTCCAACTATACAATAATATGCTTAACAGTACTCTGCTCGATATTCTCAGAACTTTCGACAAAGATCAGATAAAGAAATTCGGAATATTTTTGATCTCTCCTTATCACAATAATAATTCAAATGTAATAAAACTTTTCAATTCATTAAAAACATATTCTCCTGAATTTATTAATGCCGGACTGGAAAGAGAGATACTTTGGAAAGCATTATTCCCCGGAAGAGATTTTCATTACGGTGTGATGAAAAATTTAATTTACGAACTTCAGAAACTTACTGAAAAATTTCTATCATTCGAAAAATACAGCTCTAACGAATTTGAATTTGAGATGAATTTACTCGATGCATTACTTGATAAAAAACTGATTACTCTTTTTACCAAAAATGCAAAAAATCTTAAAGTGCAAATGTTAAAATCAAATATTGATCTGAATTATTTTTACAACAAATATATTCTTGAATCAAGAGAACTCAACTATTTATACCTTAACAAAAATGCAGCTAACAAACCCGGCAGTTCCACCGGTAATCCAAATGAGAGTTTGTTAATATTTTTCTTTATTAATTTTTTTAACAGTAATTATAATTCACTGCATGAAAGTATATTATATAATAATCCCTATGACACAGAATACGTGAATTCAGTAACCGGTTATTTTAATATAAGTCCTGTAAAAAAAAATAAATATGCGTCTATGTTTTCATCTGTAATTGACACACTTTTAAATCCAAACGATGAAAGTATATACTTTGGACTTAAGAATTTATTCGGAAAGAATTCAGGAAGACTCGGTAAGGAATTAAGATATAATGTTCTTACAGCTTTGATAAATTTTTGCAATTTCCAGATCATGAAGGGAAATACAAAGTTCATAAAAGAACAATTTACTATTTATAAGATGATGATTGAAAGCGGAAATTATAATAACGGCAAAGATAATTATATCAATCCTTACATGTATATTAACATTGTCAGCATGGCAGCCAATCTTCGTCAATACGGCTGGGCTGAAAAATTCGTTGAAAGATTCAAAACCAAACTTGAAACACCTCATCTTGATCAGTGTTTTAACTTTGCTATGGTTTCTCTTAATCTTAAAAGAAAAAAATTTGATACAGCAATGGAATATTTATCCAGGTTGAAAAGCGGAGATGTGATAGATAAAATTACGATCAGAAGATTTCAACTGATGCTGTATTATGAATCGGGATATTTCGATGAACTTCATTCATTAATAGATTCTTCAAGACATTTCATTACCAATGATCATAAAACTTCAGCACGGGCAAAAAGTATTTTCAAAAACTTTTTGTACTTTGTAAATAAATTTACAGAAGTAAAAGGAAATTTAAAGAATATAAAATACGATGATTTTTATCTGAACAATCTGAAAAATCAAATTAACGAAAGAGATGTCTCAAATAAGATCTGGCTAATGGAAAAATTTGATGAGCTCCAAAATGCAAAAACAAAGAGCAGGTAGATTTCTCAACAGGCTTCTTTCCAAATATTCTATTACAACTTAAATTTTCTTAGCATTTTGCGTATAATTCGTATTTAGTAATTCTTAATTCTTAATTCTTAATTCTTAATTCTTAATTCTTAATTGCTCTTATGGAGTTATCTTCCCAACAAAATTGGATTCATTATTTACGGCAATTGTATAATCAGATATATCGGTAAAATTATCTCCGTTCAGATCTGTCTTCAGATAGCCTGATAAAAAATTAAATGAATCATTATCAATAAGACTACCGTCCGCAAGGTCAACTGTTCCGTCCTGATTTACATCACCTCCGAATACTGCAAATTTATTCGGTCCTGTATCAACCTGAATCTGGTTGTTTCCGAATGCTTTGTTCGAAGAAGTGGTAAAGTCATATTCCAGAAAAGAATTGAAGGGGGTAAAATGAGTGCTGAAGAGTATGGAAAATGTTGATGAACCCGGAACCCTACTCCATGTCTCAACAGAGTTTCTGTGTTTCAGCTGAATATAAACAGGTAGTCCGTCCGGAACATTATTCAATTCAAAATTCGCTTTTCCTGAACTATTTAAAACAGCTTTTGATGAATCTAAGATCGAATAAGGAGAGACTTTATTTCTTATAAAGACTCTCATTGAATCAGGCACCATTAAGTTTGCAGCAGGATTGTAAAATCCCTGTATAATGGAAGTGAGGGAAAGAATACTTTTTCTTTTTACCTGATTATTAAACTGAATTCCCCAGCCATAAAGAATTCCAGTATCAGAAGCAGCCGCATCCTGAATTCTAAGCTTCCATTTCCCTAAAGTATTAGTACCTGACAGAGCTGAGTTCAAATTGTTTAAGGGTTTAATAGTCGGAGTAAACATTACATAAGTATTACTGACCAAAGATAAATTTGCCTGGTCATTAAATATTGTTACTAAATTATCAGAAGTTCCTGTCAAAGATGATGTACTGTAAAGTGTAACAGAAGTGCCTGAAGGAGAGATCAGAGTAAGGACAAGATTATCTTCATCCGTATGATTAAGCGCTACAAATATATTAATGTCAGAAATTGTTTCGCTTACAGGTACATCTATAGTATCAGAATTCATGAATCCGCTCGTTCCTGAATTTGGTACTCTGACAAGAGGATTGCTGAGATAAAATCCTTTGGAAAAATTATCACTTACTGAGCTTGACATAGGTGAAACCGGTTTATTGTTAAAATAAGAATTTAGACTGAACCTTGCACTATTTCTGAAATTAAGTCTCGGTCCGGTATCACTGTTTGATTCAAGATGACCGTCAAAATTATATGACACATTTGATGCAGTAGGGTCGTTTGATTCATTTACTGAATTAAAGACCTGATTTGAGAGGGTGTTGTATGTTAATACTTCTTTTGTAATTCTTACTTCATCAAGAAGTCCGTCAAAGCATTGAAGCAAATTGGTTCCTCCGATATAAAGTGAATCCGTATTATCATGAATATTTCCAACAAAATTTGTGTCATCCCACCTAATTTCGCCATTAAGAAAAAACTGCGTAAATCCCGTTGCTCCGGAGTAACTGAATGCAACATGCGTCCATTTATTTAAAGGAAAGAATTCTCCTGAAGTGCTTAAACTAAAAATGGAAGTTTCATTAACTGAAACATTAAATTTTTTATTGTTAACCGACATATTATAATCAGTTACACTTCCATTCGAATTTCCTTTATGAACAATGGTACTTAGAATATTTGTGTTAGCGTTAAATGATTCAGGATAGATCCATGCTTCAATAGTTATTTCTGAAGTCGGACTGACTGTAGAATTATCCGGTCCTGAAAGATAATCGCCGTTGCCGTCTAATTCCAGGCATTCATTTAAAGAAATAGTATTGCTTGGTGAACTGACATTAAATGCGCTAACTCCATTGTTGATTCCGTTATTATTATTTCCGCTCATGTCAGAAAGGTTAAACAATACGCCTGTTGAATTTTTATTCTGAAAAGGCAAAGACAATACTAGATTAGAAAAAATCCCTGAATTTGTACCGAGTGACATTCTCATTACAACAGGAACGACAGAATTGGTGTATGTAGTATTCCAAATACGTACTTCATCAAGAAGTCCATTAAATGGCGAATTACTCCCTACCCCAATCAGCAATGAATCTGTATTTGATATAGGTGCAGCTCCTGCGACTGTTGAAGTCGAATCCTGAATTCCGTTTATAAAAACTCTGAAAATACCAGATGAAAATTCATAAGATCCTGCGATATGTGTCCATTGATTATTTGGTATTACAGTATTTCCGATTAGTCTTGTGGATGAATTTGTTCTGACTGCAACTCTTCCGCTGCTAAGATAAAGCGTGTATCCTGAATTATTTCCAACAGCTCTTTTCTGAAGAATGATCTGCGCAGAAGGTGAAGTTACATTTATTGGCATGATCCAGGCTTCAACCGTAAAATTCCCGTTTATATTCAAAGAAGATGAATGAGGTACAGCAACATAACTTGAACTTGTTCCTTCAAAAGTACAAGCCTGATTCCAAGTCATCTGTGAATAGGATTTTTGAATACTGAGCTGAAGAAGACAAACAACGCAGATTAATAAAAATATAAATTGTTTCATTTTTATCTCCTTGTAAAAGTTATTTGAAAAATATATTGGGTAGAAATAAGTTAATTTCATCTCAATGAATTAACAAGGATAAACTTAGCACCAAATGAATAATATTGATAACGTTACAATGTTAGACTATGATGTGAGAAAAAAAAATACATATAAAAATTAATGGTATGAAAAATGGATACTTGTCATCAAAGATAATCGGTAAATATTCTGCAATATAAAGGAAACCGCAGGCAAAAACCTGCGGCTGCTTTATATTCAGTTTTATTTCTAATTGTCTTTTGAAACTCTATGTTCGTAACTTGTAACTCGTAATTCGTAATTCGTAACTCGTAATTCGTAACTGCTCTTACGGTGTATTTTATTGTAACCATGTCAGGAAGATCATAACCCCTTGAAGTAGAACCTGTAACATATATATTTCCTGCGCTGTCGGTCACAGCGTCAAAAGCAATCTGTGAATTCAGTTGAATACTGCTGTAGCTTTTTACCTAGTCCTGTGTTATCTGCGAATTGGATACTGCATTTACATACACAATAAATTGAATACAGAATCTTTTCAAAAGTTTATTTCATCAGGATCATTTTTTTTGTTTCTGTGAAACCTTCAGAATCGAGTTTATATAAATATGAACCGCTTGAATAATTAGATGCATCCCATTGAACAATGTAGCTTCCGGCAGACATTTTTTCATTAACGAGTGTTGAAATTTCACGTCCATTTATATCATAAATTTTTAAAGAAACATATCCCAAATCCGAAATTGCAAATTCCAGATTCGTAACAGGGTTGAATGGATTAGGATAATTTTGTGAAAGTGAAAATCCATCAGGTATTTCTGATGAGATTTGATTTATTCCGACTGTTTGCGAATATTTTATTGTTAAAAAATCAGTGTTGGGTGTGATTGTGCGGTAACCGGCTATATATACATTGCCTGGTGCATCTAGTGCAAGAGCAAATGCTTCCTCTGAATTTGCTGCATCATATCGTGCCACCCATTTTTCTACACCGTCGTTATTATATTTAACGGTGAGTACATCGCGGTTTGTACCTCCCTGGGTCTGACTGCTTCCTGTAATATAGACATTTCCAGCTGCGTCCAGTTCCAGATCATTCGCATAGTCTCCAAGAGCTTCAGGTAAATAATTATAGATTGAGATCCACTGACGAACTCCTGATGAATTGAATTTTATTGTTGCGCAATTTGCTGAAGTGCCTGCAAATGAACTGCCCGTTACATATACATTTCCTAAAATATCAACTTCAACGTCTTCAGGCTTATTGGCAGAGTCGTTGCCGGCAACCCATTGCTGAACTCCGGCAGTATTATATTTTACAGTTAGAAAACCTGATGTGTTACCGGGTGTCACAGTACCGGTGATGTAGCAATTTCCGTTTTGATCTAATGCAAATGCTGTCGGTCTTTCATTGAAGTCAACTGACCCATATCGCCTTACCCATAATGAATCACCAACCGAATTGTATTTTATTGTCAAAAAATCAGAACCGCTTGTTGTAAACTCACCTTGACCTGTTACATATACATTTCCTGCTGCATCTGCTTCAATGCCATGTGCTGTACCTGCATTATATTGTTTTGCCCATTGTAATGAGCCTGCCGAATTATATTTCAGAGTTATATAATTTGAACTTGTGGTAATCGAGGATTCACCTGTAATATAAATATTTCCGGTAACATCAATGGTTATATCATTCGGAATATCTGAAAGACTTCCGGCATTGCTCCAGCTTCGAACCCACTGTTCAATCCCGGATGAATTGTATTTAACCAGTACTATATCATAATTTGTAATTGCACTATATGACATGCCTGTAACATAAATATTTCCGGAAGCATCTGCAACCAGACCAAATGGCTCATCATAATCATTTGAAGGACCATTGTATATTACAGACCATTGCTGAACCCCGGCGGAATTATATTTAACAGTATTAAAATTAGCTGTAGGTGAGCTTGTCACTGATCTGCCCGTTACAATAATATTTCCGGATACATCTATAATAATATCAGAAGCTGCGTCATTGGTATTTCCGGATCCGTTAAATATAGCAGCCCATTCCTCTGTAACCTGTGAATCCGCTTGATTTATTAAGAACAAAGTTAAGTATACTGAGCAGATGATCTTAATTAATTTCATGATAAATCCTTTCTTATTTAATTATTATTTTGAAATTATTTTTTTAGGTTCAGTTAAATTTTTTAATGATAATTGAACATTGAATATTAAACACTGCACATTGAACATTGAACATTGAACATTGTCACGGTGCTTTCTTAATTATTTTCTCACTTGATTCTTTTTGTCCTTCACTATTAATTGAAAGTACACGGAAATAATAATTTTTATTTGATCTGAGATTTTTTACAGTATATCGGGAATCGAAAATTATATCAAGAATTTTCCATTTAATTACTTTTGAATATTTAGAACAGCAATTTCAATCATATATATGAGACAGCATTCCAACAGAATCCCACTGAAGATTAACTTCACCTTTTGTATCTCCTTTTGCTGCTGTAAAATTTTCCGGTATTATTTCTACTTTCTTCACATACAAAAATATATCAGCTGATTTGCTAAATCAAAGAGAGTTATTCTAAATTGTATCAGAATAAAATTCATAATATTTCTAATTTGATTGTTTTTAATAGAATTTTGGACAATTTTATACACTGATTGCAACCATAAATTCATAAACTCTAAATTATGTTTAATTCAATTTTAATCGAAACGGTAAAATCTTTCAGTAAAGAAGAGATGAAAGAATTCGATTTGTTTATCAGGTCTCCATTTTTTAATTCTAATCAGAGTGTAATTAAATTGTATGAACAGATTAGAAAACTTTTCCCGGAATACGATGATAAAAACGTCGATAAAAAGTTATTGTATTTTAATGCTTTTGGAAAGATTGATTACAATGATGGTTTTATGCGGATGAATATTTCTCGGCTTCTGGATTTAGCAAAGAAATTTTTGATCCAGAAAAATCTGCAAAGAAGTGATTTTAAGTATGAGGAAATCCTACTTGATGAGCTTAATTTCCGGGAATTGAACAGTATTATGTTGAAGTCAATTAACGTACTTAATTTAAAATTAGAAAAGCAAAAAGCTAAGGATGCAGATACATATTTTGAAAAATTCAAACTGGAATATTTTAAAAATGATGTCAAAGCCAGAGATACAAAATTCATTAATTATAAAGATACTTTGGATAAAGATCTGATGCTTGAACAGAAAAATCTGAATATTTTCTATTTCATCAGCTCATTGAAATTCTTTCAGTATTTCCTGAATCAAAAAAATTTTGTTGTCAATACCGAGGGATATCCTGACTTCATGAATAGTATTATGGATTTTTTAAAATCCAATAAAGAGTATTTGGATATCCCTGCATTAAAGGTTTACTATTATATGGTTTTGCTGATTTCCAGCGGGGGAGATAATTATTTTTATGAACTTAAAAAATTTCTTTTTGAAGATGCAGAAAGTCTCTGCGAAGTGGAAAAATATAATATGATTACTGTCTTACGGAATTATGCCCAGCAAAGAATCCAAGAAGACAAAAAGGAATTTATTGATTTGTCATTTGATATTCTGAAATACTCTATCGATAATAATTTAATTACTTCTTCTTCCGGTGTAAAATATATGAGTGAAACTAGATTTATGAATATAGTATGGACAGGCCTGACATTAAAAAAATTTGATTACATTGAGGAATTCATAAAAAAATTTATCAACCGAATAGAACCGGATAAAAGAGAATATGTATTAGCATACAACATTGCCAGACTGGAATTTGAAAAAGGCAACTTTTCTGAAGCACTAGAAATACTCGGTGACAGCGGCACAGTTAAAAACGTGTATTATAAAGCTGCTATAAAGCAGTTGACACTGATGATCTATTATGAAATGAATTGGTTTGTACCGGCAGGCGATCTGCTCAATGCATACAGAAATTTTATTAAAACCGATAAAATTCTTCCCGCGATTTATAAAACTTCATGCAATACTTTCATAAATTATTACAGCAAACTTTTAAAAATAAATGATAACATTGTAAAAGATAAGGTTGATATTTCCAGTTTGATTTCAGAACTGGAATTAACTTCTCATGTCTGGCTTCTTAATAAAGCACGTGAACTTCTTGAAAGTTGAAAATACATTTAAAATTTCCAAGTTATATAATCAATATATATGCTTGTCTGATCTAAAACATTTTCTGAAATAAAAATGAAGTATTTTAAAGAAATTATAAAGTCACCATACTCAGCAAGAAAACTCCGATAATAAAACCAAACAGTTACATTCTGATCTTGGATCTTTTATTAGTAATTCTTTAAAAAATAATTGAAATAATAATTTATATCTTAGAATTAAATAGTATTATGAAACATGACAATTACAAGTTTAATTCAATTTATATAGAGTTGAAATCCTATGCTAAGATAGTTATTTTGTTTCCCAAAATACTCCTTATTAGTATGTTTCAAGTGGTTGAATAACTTGTAAACATTTGATGTCCATTATGAGGAATTTATTATTGGGAATAAAATAGTTTTTAAAGATCCAAAAATTAATTATTATAAAAATGGAAAGTAAAACTGAAAATGAAATAAAGGAAAGAATTGCTGATAAAAGCGATATGGTGCAGATTCCCGGAGGTACATTTTTAATGGGATCTGATAATTTTTATCCTGAAGAAAGACCTGTCAGGAAAGTTACTGTTGATGGATTCCTGATGGATAAATATGAAGTTACGAATGAGCAGTTTAAAAAATTCATAGATGAAACCGGTTATGTAACAGTAGCAGAGAGACCATTAAAACAGGAAGATTATCCCGGAGTACCCGCTGATAAACTCGCCCCCGGAGCATTGATATTTAAAAAATCAAATGGACCTGTCGATCTGAGTAATTATCATAACTGGTGGGTTTGGATGCCGGGTGCATGCTGGAATCATCCTAAAGGACCTAACAGTTCTGTAGACAGCCGAATGAAATTTCCAGTAGTTCATGTTGCATATGAAGATGCTGAAACTTTTGCTAAATGGGCAGGTAAAGAACTGCCGACTGAAGCTGAATGGGAGTTTGCTGCAAGAGGCGGACTTGATGGAAAGAATTATATCTGGGGAGATGAGGATATTCAGTATTCAAAACCGGAAGCTAACACATGGCAGGGTGAATTTCCATATCAGAATTTATTGGTAGATGAATATGAAGGCACTTCTCCTGTAGGCACTTTTGCGCCGAACGGATACGGACTTTATGATATGGCAGGTAATGTATGGGAATGGACCTGCGACTGGTACTTAATAAATCTGACAGATGAGAATGCAGAAAAATTTAAATCCTGTTGCACACCAGATGAAAAAAATCCTAGAGTAATATCTCCTGAAGGCAGTTTCGATGAATGTCAGCCAAATGTGAAGATCCCCAGAAAAGTAGTAAAAGGCGGTTCTCATTTATGTGCTCCAAATTACTGTCTCAGATACAGACCTGCTGCCAGACAGCCTCAGATGATTGATACAGGAATGACGCATATCGGCATCAGATGTATTGTAAGAAAATAAATTATTTGAAAATAGATTATATACTTAAATGAGATTTAAACTTTTTTTTAGTATTGTAAATATCTCCTTAATTTTTTTTTTAAGTCAGCATTTTAATCATTTACAAGCTCAGGAACTGGAGCCCAGAAACTATGCTGTAATTCCAACCGGTATGAATGTTACTGCTTTAAATTATACTTACTCTTCGGGAAATATAATTTCACAAGCTACCTCGCCGATTAAGGGACTTACCTTGATTTCTAATTCATTCTCAGCCGGTTATGTAAGATCATTCTCTGTGTTTGGTATGTTGAGCAAAATTCAGATTGGTGTTCCTTTTATATTTTTAAGAGGGACAGCTAAGCTTGCCGATAAAGATTCAAGTGGAACCAGAACAGGATTTGGGGATTCAAGAATTAGATTCGGAATTAACCTTCTCGGATCTCCCGCACTGAATCCTCAGGAGTTTGTATCACATAAGGAAGACTTTGTATTAGGTGCAAGCATAGTAGCTTCAGTGCCTACCGGTCAATATTCAATAGAAAAATTAATTAATTTAGGATCAAACCGTTGGGGATTTAAACCTGAAATTGGTATGTCCTATAAATACAGTTCTTTTTATTTTGAATTATATACGGGAATATGGATGTATACAAAAAATTCCGAATATTTGATAAATAAAACAGTTGAACAACAACCCCTATTTGTCTTCCAGTCACACATTAGTTATATTTTCCCATCGAAAATATGGATAGCTGCAGATATTGGTTATGCTAATGGAGGAGAGACTGAAGTAAATGGAATTTCCGCTGATAATGTACAGAATAATATAAGAAGTGGTTTTACAATTTCAGTGCCAATTGCCAAAGGTCATTCGGTAAAAGGATTATTCAATACCGGTGTGGCTACCAGAATAGGGGGAGACTTTACTACATTCACACTTGCTTATCAATATTCATGGTTTTAGTTAATAAATTCTTTAGCAATATAATCTGAAACATTTCATCAATACCGGTTTGTTTTAGTTCAGCCGTTTTATAAATATAAAAATACAGTTCAATCAATTTATTGACATCATCATCTTTCATGAACTTTAAGAAATGATCTCTAAAAAAGTATTTACATTTTGACAAAGTCATTTCAAACTAAATTAACTTGCTGGTTACCCGGGCTTCAGATTTTTGGAAATTATAAAAGTCAGTGGCTTTCAAAAGATCTGGCAGCAGGTTTGTCTGTTGCTGCGATTGCATTGCCGGTAGGAATTGCGTATGCAAGTCTTGCCGGACTTCCTACTATTTCCGGATTATACTCTTGTATACTTCCAATGATCGCTTATGCTTTGTTTGGTACTTCCAGGCAGCTGATGGTAGGACCGGATTCAGCAACCTGCATTTTAATTGCTTCCACTCTCGCCCCTCTGGCTGCTGCCGGTTCAGCACATTATCAATCTATATCTGTATTATTAACAATTATTGTCGGCGTGATGTGCGTGATCGCGGGAATAGCAAAATTCGGATTTATTGCAAATTTTCTTTCAAAGCCGATCCTGACAGGATACATTAACGGGCTGGCATTAAGTATCATTGCAAGTCAGCTTGGAAAGTTAAATGGTTACAATACTGAGTCGGGAGGATTTTTTAAAGTAGTATATGAATACTTTTCAAATATTGAAAAAACCAATATGGAATCTATTCTTATAGGGATCACAACATTTGTTTTCTTAAGAGTTTTCAAAAAATATTTCAATAAAATTCCGGCACCACTTTTCGCTGCAATTGGCGGAATAGCAGTGGTGATGATATTTGGACTTGCCAATAAAGGAGTTCAGATCGTAGGTGAAGTACCTTCCGGATTTCCTACAATTATTTTACCTGAAGTTCAGTTTGGAGAACTTGGTGCTTTGATCTCGCATTCTCTTGGTATAGTGCTGATCAGTTACTGCAGTGCAATGCTTACGGATAAAAGTTTTGCAATAAAAAATAATTACAAAATTGATGCTAATAAAGAATTTATAGCTCTTGGTGCTGCAAATATTTTCTCAGGACTTTCTCAGGGATTTGTAATCAGCGGGGCTGATTCCAGAACTGCTGTGAACGATTCTGCAGGTGGTAAGACACAACTTGTATCTGTTGTCGCAGCTTTGACGATATTAATGGTTGTTCTTTTTTTAACCGGTTATCTTACTTTTCTTCCTGTTTCTACTTTAAGTGCAATAATAATTTCTGCAGCTATTGGCCTTTTCAATCTTAAATATTTGAAAAAACTTTATTATGTAAGCCGTAGTGAATTTGTACTGGCAGTCATTACTTCATTGAGCGTTATAACCATCGGAGTATTACCGGGTGTACTGATAGCTCTGGGTATTACTTTAATAAGACTGATTGCAAAAGTATCAAAACCACACGGTGTAATACTTGGAAAAATGGATGGATACAGAAATTATATGGATATAAGTGAATACAAGGATGCTCAAACATTCCCGGGAATTTTGGTCTACAGATTTGAAGAATCGCTTCTTTTCTTTAATGTAGATTATTTCAGGAATGATGTAACTTCAATAATAAAAAAAGAAAAAATTAAATATCTGGTTTTGGATGCAAGTGCAATTCTAAGAATTGATATAACAGCTGCGGATATTCTTGAGGATATGATGTGTGAACTTTCAGAAAAAGGAGTTACTACTGTAATTACAAAAATGAAACCGCACGTCGAGCAGCTTTTGGAAAGATCCGGTGCAATAAAACCGGAAGATAAAAAAAAGTTGTTTGAGTCAGTTCATACTGCAGTTGATTATTGCAAGACCCTAAAATAATGGTCCAGATTAGAAAAATAGAATCTCCTGAAATTTTTTTGTTTTCCCGTATTTTTATTTGATTAAATATAAACTGATCTTTAAAAATGATTTATCTGATATGAAAATGAAAATGTTTCTTTCACAAAATATTATTAAAACTAAATTATTAAAAGTTAACTAACCGGTAAAATAACATTATTTAGTATTGAATATTAATATTCAGGTATTTTATGTAATTTCTCAAAATTTTTTTTAATATTTTAAAAATTGAGTCAATTTAACTATAAGTTTTTGAGAAATTCAATTTCCAGTAAATGAAATTTGTTATTTTGATTTT
>Ga0073905_10001024_pt1 | contig 13920 bp, 5 predicted proteins | sample KloWWTupernatant_FD_65482 | JGI IMG/M metagenome (GOLD analysis project Ga0073905, IMG submission 65482) | Active sludge microbial communities from Klosterneuburg, Austria, studying microevolution and ecology of nitrifiers - Klosterneuburg... | ecosystem: Engineered > WWTP > Aerobic digester >... | reverse complement strand
CTCGGGTGCGGTCGGGTTGTGGGCGTATCTGTCGGGTTCGGCGACCAACGCTCCGGTGGTCCTGTCGGTCGACGACCTCGACGCCCGACCTGTCGGGGGGACTCCTCCTCCTCCGTCGAACGTGGCGCCGGTGGCGAGCTTCTCGGCCTCGGCGTCGGGTCTGGTGGCGTCGGTGGACGGTTCTGCGTCGTCCGATGCTGATGGTTCGGTGGTGTCGTATGCGTGGAACTGGGGTGATGGTTCGGCGGCGGGTTCGGGTGTGTCGGCTTCGCACACGTACGCGGCGGCGGGTACCTACACGATCACGTTGACGGTGACCGATGATGACGGGGCGACGGGTTCGACGACGCGGTCGGTGACGGTGGGTACGCCGCCGGGGAACTCTCCGTTCGTGCAGGATGCGTTCGGTCGGACCGCGACCGGTGGGTGGGGTTCTGCTGATGTGGGTGGGGCTTGGACCGTGGGTGGGACGGCGTCGAACTACTCGGTGTCGGGTGGTGAGGGTCGGATCTCGCTCACTGCGGGTGGGGGTCGGACGGCGTCGTTGTCGTCGGTGTCGCAGTCGAGTGCGGATGTGACGGCTCGGTTGTCGTTGGACAAGGCGTTGACCGGTGGCGGCGTGTACATGGCGGTGATCGGCCGGCAGGTGAACTCGAGCAACGACTACCGGTTGAAGTTGCGGGTGCAGTCCAACGGGTCGGTGACGGCTCAGTTGGTGCGGGTGGTCGCGGGTTCTGAGGCTGTGATCCAGACGGTTGCGACGGTGCCGGGTGTGTCGGTGGCGGCGGGTGACGGGCTGCAGGTCCGGTTCCAGGTGTCGGGGGCGGGTACGACGGCTCTGGCGGCCAAGGTGTGGAAGTCGGGTACGGCGGAGCCGGCGGCGTGGCTGTTGGAGAGCTCCGATTCGACCGCGGCGTTGCAGAGCTCGGGTGCGGTCGGGTTGTGGGCGTATCTGTCGGGTTCGGCGACCAACGCTCCGGTGGTCCTGTCGGTCGACGACCTCGACGCCCGACCCATCTGATCTGACGTCCGGAGGCCGCTCCGGACCCCGTGGCGACCCGTCGTGGTGGGCCGAACGGCCCATGACGACGGGTCCCGCCGCGTCCGGACCCGGTCCCAGCGGCCATCGACGCAGGATCTTTGCTCAGTGTGGAACCGCGACGACCGACGTTAGGTTCATCGGTGGGCCTCCGCGATCCCGCGGCGGCCCTTCAAGAGGCCCGAGCCCGAGCGGCCCTGCTGGGAGAGCAACAGATGTCAGTCACCCCCGAGTCGTCCCCCCGTCGGTGGATCCGCAGCGTCGGCGGCGCGGTCGTCGTGTTGATGGCGTCGTCGGTCGCGGCGGTTGCCCTGGGCGTCGGTGTGGCCGGAGCCGACACCGCCCCGGTCGACCCCACCGAGCCCGAGACGGTCGCGGCTGACAGCCTCCCCACCGTCCAGATCGACGGTGTGGTCTGGGACCAGGTCGTCGTCGGCAACACGGTCTACGTCACCGGGTCGTTCACGTCCGCCCGCCCGGCCGGTGCGGCCGCGGGGACCAACGAGACCCCCAGGTCCAACATCCTGGCCTACGACATCACCACCGGGAACCTGATCACCTCGTGGGCGCCGACGCTCAACGCCCAGGGGCGGACCCTCGAGGCTTCGGCCGACGGCAACACGATCTACGTCGCCGGTGACTTCACCCAGGTCAACGGCACGACCCGCAACCGGGTGGCCGCCCTGGACGCCACCACCGGGGCGCTCAGGCCCTTCAACCCCAACGTCAACGCCCACGTCAACAGCCTCGCCCTCTCCGGCGACACCCTCTACGTCGGTGGTGCGTTCACCGTCGTCGGCAACCAGGGCCGTTCCCGGCTGGCGGCCGTCGACGCCGCCTCCGGTGCACTCCGCGAGTGGGCTCCCGTGGCCAACCTCGAGGTCCGGGCGGTGGTCGTCCCGGCCAACAAGGGCAAGGTGGTGGTCGGTGGTCACTTCGACGACATGAACGGTGTTCCGACCCGCGGCCTGGCCGCGCTCGATCCCACAACCGGGGCACTCGTCCCGTTCCCGGCCAACCAGATCATCCAGAACTGGGGTGCGGACGCCGCGATCTGGAGCCTGTCCACCAACGACGACCAGGTGTTCGGGACCGGCTTCACCTACCTGGTCAACAACGACCCGACCACCGGCGGGAACCTGGAGTCGACCTTCGCGGCCGACGCCACCACCGGTGAGTTGATGTGGGTCAGCGGCTGCCGAGGGGACCACTACGACACCGCCCCGATCGGCAACGTCCTCTACAACGTCAGCCACGCCCACGACTGCGCGCCGGTGGGCGGCCATCCCCAGACCAGCCCGTGGACGTTCCAGCGGGCCCAGGCCGAGACGATCTACCCCGACCCGTCCGGCGCGGTGAACGTCGGCGGCAAGTTCAACGGTCGGCCCCGCGCCCGGCAGTTGCACTGGCTGCCCACGATGGCCATCGGCACGTTCACCGGCCAGGCCCAGGCGGCCTGGACAGTCGAGGGCAACAGCCAGTACGTGGTCATGGGCGGCGAGTTCCCCCGCGTGAACGGGGCGAACCAGCAGGGCCTGGCCCGATTCGCCGTCAAGTCGATCGCGCCCAACAAGGACCTCCTCCAGGGCTACCCGGAGTTCACGCCGACGCTGGTCCCGATCTCTGCCGGTTCGCTGCGGATCTCCTGGCAGGGGGTCTGGGATCGCGACAACGCCCAGCTGACCTACGAGGTGCTCCGGGGGGCCACCGTCAACACCTCGACGGTGGTGGCCACCCGGACCTACTCACCGTCCAACTGGTGGTACCGCCCGATGCTCGCGGCCGTCGACGCCTCCGCCGCCCCCGGGTCGACCGAGACCTACCGGGTCCGGGTGCGCGACGCCTTCGGGAACGGATTCGTCAGCCCGGCGGTCACCGGGACCGTCCCGGCGGGCACCCCGACGCCGAGTCCGTACCGCGACGCCGTCATCGCCGACTCTCCCGCCAAGTACTGGCGCCTCGGGGAGGCCGCCGGCACGATCGGCTACGACCAGGTCGGCGCTGACGACCTGACCCTCAACTCGAACACCACCCGTGGCGTGGTCGGTGCCCTGGTCGGCGACTCCGACACGTCGACCACCTTCGCCGGCGGCACCGCTCCGGCGTCGACGACGGGTACCGCGGTCAACGGGCCTCAGCAGTTCACCGTCGAGGCGTGGTTCAAGACGACGACCTCCTCGGGCGGCAAGATCGTCGGGTTCGGCAAGTCGTCGACCGGATCGAGCACCAGCTACGACCGCCACATCTACATGACCAACAGCGGTCAGCTGCGCTTCGGCGTGTACGACGGCAGCACCCGAACCGTGGCATCGGCTGCCGCCTACAACGACGGCCAGTGGCACCAGGCCGTCGGTCAGCTCAGCCCGGCCGGCATCAAGCTCTATGTCGACGGCAAGATGGTCGGTGCCGACGCCGCCGCCACCAGCGCTGAGGCGTTTGCCGGCTACTGGCGCATCGGTGGTGACGCCCTCGGTGGTTGGCCGTCGCAACCCTCGTCGGCCAACTTCAACGGCACCATCGACGACGTCTCCATCTACGGCGGTGAGCTCACCCAGGAACAGATCCGGGCCCACTTCCTGGCCAGCGGTCGGACCCCGGGCTGGCCCACCGTGCCCGCCGATGCGTACGGCGCCGCGGTGTGGAACGCCAACGCCGATCTCTACCTGCGACTCAACGAGACGAGCGGCTCGAGCGCGGTCAACCGCATGACCCTGGACCCGGGCGCCACCGCGAGCGGCACCGCATGGGGCGGGGCGGCTTCGCCGGCCGATCCGAGTGGCACCTCGGTCACCTTCGACAGCAACAACGACCGCGTGGTCGGCACTCAGCAGTACACCAACCCGACCACCTTCTCGCTCGAGACGTGGATCCGCACCACCGACACCAACGGAGGCCGGATCATCGGCTTCGGCGACTCAACCGGTCAGACCAGCTCGAACTACGACCGCCACCTCTACCTGCTGGCCGACGGACGTCTGCGCTACGGCGTGTGGATCGGATCCGCGGCCACCATCGACTCGCCCCAGGCCGTCAACGACGGCCAGTGGCACCACGTCGTGGTGACCCAGCAGCCCGGTGAGCAGAAGATGTACGTCGACGGCGTCGCGGTCGCCACCGGCACGGCGTCGGCCCAGCAGAACTACTCCGGCTACTGGCGATTGGGCGCCGACAACATCTGGTCCGGTGACCGCCACTACCGGGGTCTGATCGACGAGGCCGCGGTGTACAGCTCGGTGCTGTCGCCGGCGACGGTCCTGTCGCACTGGACCGCAGCCGGGGGCCTGGCCCCGAACGTCAACCCGACGGCGTCGTTCACCGCCGGCGCGGTCGACCTGGCCGCCGCCTTCGACGCCTCCGGCTCGACCGACCCGGACGGCACGATCGTCTCCTTCGACTGGAACTTCGGCGACGGAGCCCAGGGCAGCGGAGCCACCGCGGCGCACACCTACGGTGCCGCCGGCACCTACAACGTCGTCCTGACCGTCACCGACGACCGTGGCGGAAGCGCCACATCGACGGCGCAGGTGACCGTCCTGGCACCGAACGTGACCCCGACGGCCGCGTTCAGCGCGGTGGTCGACCACCTCGACGTCGACTTCGACGCCAGCACCTCGAACGATCCGGATGGCAACGTCGTCGCCTACGCATGGGACTTCGGTGACGGAACGCCGGCGGTGGAGGGGATCGCCCCGACCCACACCTACGTGGGGGCAGGGACCTACAACGTGACGCTGACGGTGACCGACGACCGCGGCGGTGTCGGAACCGTGACACTGCCCGTCACCGCCACCTTGCCGCCCAACGTCCTGCCGACCGCAGCGTTCAGCTCGGGCCACGTCGATCTCGCCGCGACGTTCGACGCCTCGGCCTCGAGCGACCCGGACGGAACGATCGTGTCCCACGCCTGGGACTTCGGTGACGGAACCCAGGGCAACGGCGCCACGACAGCGCACACGTACCCGGCGGGGGGCACCTACAGCGTGACCTTGACCGTCGTCGACGACCGCGGCGGCCAGGGCACCGTGACCCATGACGTCACCGTGACCGATCCCCCCAACCTCGCTCCGACTGCGTCGTTCACCTTCGGTCACACCGACCTGACCGCCAACTTCGACGCCTCGCTGTCGTCGGACCCCGAAGGTCGGCCGCTCAGCTACGCGTGGACCTTCGGTGACGGCAGCGGTACCTCGACGAGCATCGCGCCCACCTACACCTATGCGGCGGCGGGCACCTACAGCGTGACGCTGACCGTGACCGACGACGCCGGGGCCACCACCTCGGTGACCTGGCCGGTGACCGTGACCGACCCGCCGCCGGCCAACGTCAGTCCGACGGCGTCTTTCTCCTCGAGCACCAGCTTCCTGACCGCGGACGTGGATGGGCGCGGGTCGAGCGACCCCGACGGCAGCATCGCCAGCTGGTCCTGGAACTGGGGTGACGGCACCGCTCCGGGTTCCGGAGCCACCGCCTCGCACGTCTACGCCGGTGCCGGCACCTACACGGTGACCCTCACCGTCACCGACGACGACGGTGCCATCGGGACAGTCACCGGCCAGGTGACCGTCTCGGCGCCTCCGGCGAACGTCGCTCCCACCGCGTCGTTCACCGCCTCGGCCAACGACCTGATCCTGTCGGTGGACGCATCGACGTCGACCGACCCCGACGGATCCATCGTGAGCTGGTCGTGGGTCTGGGGTGACAACACCGCCGCCGGAACGGGCTCCGCCGCGACCCACACCTACGCCGGCGCCGGCACCTACACGGTGACGCTGACCGTCACCGACGACGACGGTGCGACCGATACGACCAGTCGTACGGTGACCGTGACCGCTCCGGTGGTGTCCAACTACGCGTCCGACACCTTCAGCCGTACGGTCAGCAACGCGCTGGGGACAGCGGACGTCGGCGGCGCCTGGACCACCACAGGCTCGGCCGCCAGCTACTCGGTGTCCGGCGGCCTCGGCCGGGTCTCGACGACCGCCGGGGCGAGCCGCACCATCACCCTCGGCTCGGTCGCCGCGACCGACACCGACCTCAGGGCCCGACTTGGCTTCGACAAGACCCAGACCGGAGGTGGCTCCTACGTCGGCATCATCGGACGTCGGGTGAACTCCACCAACGACTACCGGCTCAAGCTGCGCTTCCAGTCCAACGGGTCGGTCACGGCCCAGCTCGTCCGGATCGTCAACGGGACCGAGACCGTCGTTCAGAACCTGGCGACGGTGCCCGGGCTCACCGTGAACGCCGGCGAGTTCGTCCGGGTTCGACTCCAGGTCACCGGTACCAATCCGACCAACCTGGCCGCCAAGGTCTGGAAGGACGGGACGGCGGAACCGACGGCCTGGCAGCTGCAGGCGACCGACACCAGCGCCTCGTTGCAGGCGAACGGCTCGGTCGGGATCTGGGACTACCTGTCGGGTTCCGCGACCAACGGTCCCGTCACGATGCTGGTCGACGACGTCGTCGCCGGGCCGGCCGGGGGCGGGACGCCGCCTCCGACCAACGCGGCGCCGTCGGCCGCGCTCACGTCGTCGGTCACGGGTCTCGACGTGGCCGTCAACGGCTCCGGGTCCTCCGACGGCGACGGAACGGTCGAGTCGTACTCATGGAACTGGGGTGACGGGACCCCGGTCGGATCCGGGGTGACCGCCACGCACACCTATTCGGTCGCGGGCACCTACACGATCACCCTGACGGTGACCGACGATGACGGCGCCACCGGAACCAGCAGCTCCACGGTCGTGGTGACGAGCGGGCCCGCCCCGATCAACTTCGTCGAGGACACCTTCGGCCGCAACACGACCAACGGATGGGGCAGCGCCGAGATCGGCGGTGCCTGGTCGACGACGAGCACGGCGTCGGCCTACTCGGTGTCCGGCGGTACTGGTCGCATCACCATGAACGCCGGAGCAGGTCGCTACGCCAGCCTCAACTCGGTGACCCAGACCGCGTCCGACGTCCGGGCATCGCTCAGCCTCGACAAGGCCCAGACCGGCGGTGGAACCTACCTGGCCGTCGTCGGCCGTCGTGTCGACGGCTCCAACGACTACCGGGTGAAGCTGCGGGTCCAGGCCGGTGGAGCGGTGACGGTCCAGTTGGTCCGGGTGGTGAACGGCACCGAGACCGCCCTCCAGAGCGTTGCGACCGTCCCGGGGTTGACCTGGAACGCCGGGGAGGTCCTCCACGTCCGGTTCCAGGTGAGCGGCATCGGCACCACGAACCTGGCGGCCAAGGTCTGGAAGGACGGCACCGCCGAACCCACGGGCTGGACGCTCTCGGGGGCGGATCAGACCGCCGCACTGCAGACCGCCGGTGGCGTGGGAATCTGGTCGTATCTCTCCGGATCGGCGACGAACGCGCCGATGACCCTCACGGTGGACGACCTCGTCGCCGGTCCGCTCGGCTGAGGTCGTCGTCCTCCGCCCGTCGTCGATGGGTCCGTCGGGAGCCTCCGGCTCCCGACGGACCCACGACGTTCGGTACGGTCAACCCCGCTCCACCCGACCTCGATCGCCCACCACGCTGGACACCCCACTCAGGATGACGACCTCGCACATCGGACAGGAGCAGTCCCGGTCCCGACGGACCGATGCCGCCGCTGCTGATGTCGCGGCCGGTGGATCGGGACGCCTGGGCCGCATCGTCGCCAAGGTCCAGAAGGTCGCGGCGGCGGTGTCGGCCGAGGTCGTCCAGTCGATGACCAGCTTCCTGCTGCAGATCATCGCGGTCCGCGAGCTCAGCGCCGCCGGCCTGGGCGTGTTCGCGCTGCTGTACAGCTGTGTGATCCTGTCGACAGCGGTGACCACCGGCATGGTCGGCGACTCGCTCACGGTCCTGGATCGCCACGACGCCTCGGTCCGTGGTGGGCTGCAAGCGGTGGCGCTCAGCATCGCCGTCATCGGTGGGAGCGTCGCGTGCGTTCTGTCGGGAGCGACCGGTCTGATCGGCTGGGACCTGGCTCCGCTGTTCGGTCTTGCGGCCACGATCTTCGTGCTGGAGGAGCTGATCCGCCGCATGTTGATGGCGTCGCTGAGGTTCTGGTTCGTCGTGGCGGTCGACACGACGTGCCTGGTGGTCACCGCTGTCTGGCTGGGTCTGTTCAAGGTGCTCGACGGGCAGTTGGTCATGCGGGACCTGCTGTCGTCGTTGGTGGTGGCCCAGCTGTGCGGCTTGCTGGTCGGAGTCGTCCTTCTGCCTCGGGCCGAGCGGTGGTGGGCGACGATGCGGGCCAGCCGGTGGCGCGAGGTCGTCCGCTACGGGCGCTGGCGGGCGGCACAGCAGGCCGTGCGGCCCGCCATGATGGCCGCAGTGCGCACGATCGTGATCGTGGCCGTCGGCACCACCCTGTTCGGTGAGCTCGAAGCCGCGAGGGTCTTCGCTGCGCCTGCCATGTTGATCGTCAACGGCGTCGGGAGCTTCCTGTTCGCCTCGTACGCGGCGCGTCGGCGCAGCACGCTGCGAGAGCTGATCCCCCTGGCCGACCGTGGAACCGGGATGTTGGTCGGGCTCTCCCTCGTGCTCGGAGCGGTGTCGGTGGCGCTGCTGCCCGCGGTCGGCGACGTGATCACCAACGGCAAGTTCGAACTGGATCCGATCGCGGTGTTCGGGTGGTCGGTCTACGCGGCGGCGAGCGCGGTGCTGATGCCGTACGGGAGCCTGGCGGCGGTCCGGGGACGGCACGCCGCGATGATGGGTCTGCGTGTGGTCGAGGCGATCGTTTCGCTCACGTCCTTGTTCCTGCTGCTGCGGGCGCTGCACGTGGACGTGTCCTACGTCCCGTATGCCCTGGCGCTCGGCTCGCTCGCGATGGGTGTGGTCGCTCGTCAGATGATCCTCGTGCCCACGGCGCGGGAGGAGGAGCGGGCGGCCGCTCGACGGGAGCGGCGCCGGAACGCCCGGCGGGCCCAGGGTGCCGTCCGGTCGGCTGCTCCGGGCGGACCGCGCTCCACAGCGGACTGAGGCCCGGTCGGTTCACCTAACCTGGGACGGTGGCACGCTCGCAGCGCACTCTCTCCGGCCGCTTCCTCGGTCTGGTCGACGACTGGTGGCTCGCGGTCGCGGGGGTGGCGTTCATCGTCGGCAGCGACTTCAAGTACCGCGTTCGCCCCCCCGGCCAGGCGCTCGGCGGTGGCATCGACGCCGCGATCATGGTGGAGATGCTGCTGTACGGCCTGGTCGCCGGCTACCTGGTCCTCGACCGCTTCCGGGTGCCGAGAGTCCGTCGGATCCCGGCGCCGCTGTACCTGGCCGCCTGCTTCGTGGGCTTGGCCGTGCTGTCGCTCATGTACACGCCGTACCTCCAGTACGGCGTGGTGCGCTGCGTGCAGGCCACGATCCTGCTCGCGGTGGTGGTCATCGCGGCGATGGACGGCGACCGATCGCACTTCCACCGCTTCGCCCACCTGTACCTGCTCCTGATCCTGGCCGGGGTGGGCTACGGACTGGTCCGCCCGAGCCCACCGTTGAAGGCGAGCCAGGCCGGACGGTTCACCTGGCTGGCGGTCCACCCGACGGTGTCGGGTGCCATGATGTGCCTGGCCGCGGTCGTCGCCGTCGGCTACGTCGTCGGCGGACGCTCCGACCGGCCCGGACCCCGTTGGCCGCCGTTGCTCTACTGGGGGATCCTGGCGGTCGTCGCCGGTGGAGGACTGGCGGGTCACACCCGGGGGGCCATCCTCGGCGGGATCTGCGGCGCCGCGGTCGTGCTGGTCACGACCCGTCGCGGGCGCGCCGTTGTCGAGGTCGGCCTGGTGGGGCTCGTCCTGGTCGCCGGGGTGGCGATCATGGCGAGCGACAAGGTGACGACGTACTTCGAACGAGGGGACACGTCGGCGCAGCTCACGACGCTGAGCCACCGGACCGAGCTGTGGAGCGTGGCGTTCGAGTCCATCGAGAAGAAGCCGTTGTTCGGCAACGGGATCACCGCGTCCAGGGGGATCTTCTACGAGGCGACCGGACTCGGCGGCGGTCACAACGGCGCCATCAACGTGCTGGTCGAGCTCGGTGCGGTGGGTCTGCTGGTCTGGGCCGCTCTGCTGATCAGCCTGCTCCTCGGGATCCGTCACCTGCCCCGCAACGGACCGAGGGACCTGCAGCTCGACCGGGCGATGCTGCTCGGGGTCATGACCTTCCTGCTGGTGGACTCGATCTTCTACGAGGGCATCGGTTCGGTGGCCAACGTGGCGAGCACGTGGCTCTTCATGTGCATCGGCTGGTACGTGGTCGCCCGGCGCGACGGCCGACGCCCGACCGCGGCGGCCGAGGTGGAGTCCGTTCCCGTCTCGGCCGGCGGGTGATCCGAGCGGCGCTCGACGGCGGGAGTTGCTCCGCGATCAGCGGAAGGCGCCGAAGTGCCGGGTTCCGGCCGGACGACCGATCAACGCGGCGACCGAGGCGGGCAACTCCGGGGCGGAGGGATCGAGCGCCTGCCCCGTCGGCGTCGGACGTCCGGCCGCATCGACGATCGGGGCGCCCGTCACCATCTGACCGGACGCTTCCTGTCCGGTTGCGGTCCGGAACGCTCCGAGGTCGTTGAGGACCGCGGGGTTGGCCGCCCCCCGTGACCACACGACGAGCCACGTCGGTGAGTTGGCGGCAGCGCGGTGATAGGCGTTCCCGGGCGACGTGATGGCCATCTGCTCGGCGCTGAAGGTCCGGGAGTAGTCCTCCACGCACAGCAGGCAGTTGCCGGCCGAGGGGGCCGCGATCAGGTTGCCCTGCACCAGGACCGGTCCGTTGACCCAGGGCATGGTCGGATCGGGGAACGGGCGGCGGGGGTCGTGACCCGGAACGGACGGGTCGTTGCCCCTCCGGCTGTCCTGGACGATGTTCACGGGCCGGTTGTTGCCGACGAAGGTGTTGTTGACGAGCACGACCTCGGACGTGTCGTTGATCTTGATGCCGTTGCCGCCGTTGCCCGACACGAGGTTGTCGGCGAAGACCGCCTTGGCCGACAGCTCCAGCGACGTCCCGTGGCCGCTGTTGGCGATCATGTCGCAACCGGTCACGGTGATGTCGTAGACGGCCTGGTCGGTCCACAGGCCCGGGCCGAGGTTGTCGCGGAACACGCAACCGGTGACGGTGAGACCCCGTGTCCTCGTCACCTTGAACCCGCCCGACACCGGTGCGCTGTTGAAGTGCTCGGTGTTGTTGGCCCTCGAGACGACCCCGAGCAACCTCAGGCCGTCGGCGTAGTTGGCGTGGATGCCGAGCATCCCGGAGCGGGCCACCTCGACGTTGCGCAGGGTCGCGCCGGTGGACACGACGCTGACGCCGGTGGTGGCCATGTCGGAGACGACGAGGTGCTCGAGGGTCACCCCCGGTGCCTCGACGGTGATCGCGCCCATGTCGGGGACCGAGGGGCTGTAGCGGCGGAAACCGATGCCGCGCACGGTCGAGCCCGTGGCCCGGATCGACATCGCCCTGATCAGCGTCGATGCGCGGACCTCGTGGCCGGACGGGTCGGTCCCGATCCGCAGCCGCGACCCGGCGTCGTCCTTGTGGAACCGACCGGGGCCGACCTCGACCGCCGAGGCGACCTGGGCCTGGGGAGCTCCGTCGACCCACACCTGGTCGGGGTGCGCGGCCATCGGGAACTGCGGGTTCACGAAGCGCCACTGGTCAGCCGAGTTGTCGGAGGCGCCGCGGGTGTAGGTGGGGGAGTGGTCGAACGAGACGTTCCAGCCGTCGCGTCGCCACGTGGACCCGTCGGCGGCCCACCCGGTCACGACGTCGCTGCCGTCGAACCACACGACCTCGCCGGGCCAGTTCTGAATCGTCACGGTCCGTCCCGACGGGATGGTCACCGACTCGTGGTAGGTGCCGGCCCGCACCACGATGGTGGCGCCGGTGCGGGCGATGGCGATGGCCTTCCCCAGGGTCCGCAGCGGAGCGGCGACCGACCCATCGGCGGCGTCGTCGCCGGCGGGCGACACGACGATGGCCGAGGCGGGGACCGGGTAGGAGGTCGACCCGAGCGTGGTGCCGGATCCGTGCGCAGTGGCGGGTGCGGGTACAGGTGCCGACGGTGGCACCGTCGGTCGTGCCGGCACCGTGGCGGCAGCCCGCCGGGTCGAGCTGTCGGCCAGGGCGGATCCGCTGTCGTCGGACTCCGATCCGGCGGGTGCCCCGGAACAGGCGGCAGCCAACAGGGTGGCGCCGATGGTGATCACGGCGATCTGGATGCGGTGCTTCACGGTGGAGCTCTCCCTCGGGCCGGCCGTACCGGGTACATCGGCCCATGTGCGGATCGGGTTGAGGGAAGATCCGCTCAGCGCCCGTCCAGGAGATCCTACGCGTGAATATTGCGATCGTGTTGCGACAACCCACATCCGTCTTCTAATTACACGGTTGTGATCATGACGGGATCGTCATGTGGAGCCGTCGGGTGCGGCTGCGTCGGTGGCTGCTCAGAGGTCGAGCTCGCGCTCCAGGATGCGTCGCAGCATCGAGCTCGACGTCCGCTGCGTGTAGGGGACGTAGGCCACGTCGACGCCGTGGGCCGCGAAGTCCGATTCGAGCTTGTCGCCCTTGTCGGTTCCCCTCCAGTCGTCGCCCTTGATGATCACGTCGAAGTGCAGTCGCTCCCACATCTCGAGCTTGTGGGGGACGTCCTCGGCGACCGCCTCGTCGACGAAGCGGATGGCGCCGACGATCGCCAGACGTTCGTCGATGGGCACCACCGGTCGGACACCCTTGGTGCGCTGGGACATCTCGTCGGTCACCACGCCGGCGATCAGGTAGTCGCAGAACTGGGTGGCGTTGCGCAGCATGTTGAGGTGGCCGACGTGGAACAGGTCATACACCCCGGGTGCGTAGCCGACGCGACGTTCGTTGCGGGAGGGCTGGTCGGATCCGGGCATCTCTCCGACGATATCGGCAGAGGGCGTCGAACCCGACCTGACGGGAGGTCTCCGATCATGCGTACCGACGTGTACACATCGAGAGATGCAGACGGTGGACAGCCGGGTGTAGAACTCGGGACCGACCGACCCGAACAACCAGGGGGAACCCACAGTGAACTTCGCCTTCAGCGAGGAGCAGGAAGAGCTCCGCAAGGTCGTCCGTGACTTCCTGAACGCCAAGTCCGACGAGCCCACCGTCCGCGAGCTCATGGACACCGAGGCCGGCTACGACGCCGCGGTGTGGACCCAGATGGCCGAGCAGATGGGCCTCCAGGGGCTCGTCATCCCCGAGGAGTTCGGCGGGTCCGGGTACTCCTTCGTCGAGCTCATCGTCGTGCTCGAGGAGATGGGACGCCGTCTGCTGTGCGCCCCGTACTTCTCCACCGTCGTGCTCGCCGGTCAGACCCTGATCCACTCCGGTGACGACGCGGCCAAGGCCGCCCACCTGCCGGGGATCGCGTCGGGCGAGACCGTCGCCACCCTCGCCTACACCGAGCCGAACGGGCGCTGGGACGAGTCTGCGGTGACCGCGACGGCCACTGCGGACGGCGACACCTGGAAGATCAACGGTGAGAAGCTCTACGTCCTCGACGGCCACACCGCGGATCTGATCATCACCGCGGCCCGCACCGACGCGGGTGTGAGCCTCTTCGCGGTGGCCGGCGACGCCCCCGGTCTCACCCGCACCGCGCTGTCGACCATGGACCAGACCCGCAAGCAGGCCCGCCTCCAGTACGCGGACGTGCCCGGCACCCTCATCGGCACCGACGGCGGAGGCTGGGACGTGCTGTCCACCGTGCTCGACCTCGCTGCGGTGGCCCTCGCCGCCGAGCAGGTCGGCGGCTCCCAGGAGGTCCTCGAGGCCGCGGTCCAGTACGCCAAGGACCGGGTGCAGTTCGGACGTCCCATCGGCTCGTTCCAGGCGATCAAGCACAAGTGCGCCGACATGCTGCTCGAGGTCGAGTCGGCCAAGTCCGC
>Ga0073905_10001020_pt1 | contig 13930 bp, 11 predicted proteins | sample KloWWTupernatant_FD_65482 | JGI IMG/M metagenome (GOLD analysis project Ga0073905, IMG submission 65482) | Active sludge microbial communities from Klosterneuburg, Austria, studying microevolution and ecology of nitrifiers - Klosterneuburg... | ecosystem: Engineered > WWTP > Aerobic digester >... | reverse complement strand
CCGCAGCGCCGAGGCCGAAATCCGCGACATCCTGGAATCCGCAGTGAAGCCGCAAGGCCGCGTGAAGCTGGGTTCGCTGCTGGCCGGGATCGGTCGCAAGGCCAGGCTGACCGATGACGAGTTCGCCATCTTCGAGAGCGTGCGCGACAAGGCGCCGGCCCGCGCGGCGAGCTTCGAATGATCCTGCTCGATACGAACGTGGTTTCGGAGCCGCTGCGCCACGCGCCCAGCGCCCGCGTCATCGAGTGGATCGACGCGCAACCGCTGGAAACGCTCTACCTGTCCGCAATCACCGTGGCCGAGTTGCGCACCGGTGTGGCACTGCTGCCCGCGGGCAAGCGCCGGGCCAGCCTGCACGACGACCTGGAAAAGCGTGTGCTGCCCTTGTTCGTCGGGCGCGTGCTTCCGTTCGACATGGCGTGCACGAACGCCTATGCCGAGCTGATGGCAAAGGCTCGCGCTGCCGGACTGGCGGTCGGCACGGCTGACGGATATATCGCAGCCAGTGCCGCCGCCAACGGATTTACCGTTGCCACCCGCGACTCCAGCCCATTCCAGGCCGTAGGCCTGGCGGTCATCAACCCTTGGGAGGTCTAGAACGCCCGTCGTCGGGCGACGATTGCTACTGCCTGAGGGCCCTGGCCAGCGCATCGCCGAGCACAGTCGGCGCCGCATTCGCCGTGCCCGGGCGTTGGGCGCCGTGCCTTGCTCGGCCAGCATTCCGGGCCTGCACACCCGCGGCTTGCGCATCTGCTCCACCCTGCCGCGCCCGGGCACCGCTCTTCATCGACAGCGCAATGCGCTTGCGCGCGACGTCGGCCCCGAGCACCGTCACGGTCACCACCTGCCCTGCCCTGACCACGTCGCGCGGATCCTTCACGAAGCGGTCGGCCAGTTCGGACACGTGCACCAGCCCGTCCTGGTGCACGCCGACGTCGACGAAGGCACCGAAGTTCGCGACGTTGGTCACCACGCCCTGCAGCGTCATCCCCGGCTTCAGGTCGGCGATCTTCTCGACGCCCTCGCGGAACGAGGCGGTGACGAATTCGCCGCGCGGGTCGCGCCCCGGCTTCTCCAGCTCGACCAGGATGTCGCGCACCGTCGGCTCGCCGAAGCGCTCGTCGACGAAGTCCCTGGGATCGAGTCCGCGCAGCAGCTCGCGATTGCCGATCAGCTCGCGTGCGCCCCGGCGCACCCTGTCCAGGATGCGCTGCACCACCGGATAGGCCTCCGGGTGCACGGCCGACGCGTCGAGCGGATTGGCGCCATCGCGGATCCGCAGGAAGCCGGCGGCCTGCTCGAAGGCCCGGTCGCCGAGGTACGGGACCGCCCTGAGCGACTCGCGATCGGCGAACGCGCCGTGGGTGTCGCGGTGCTCGACGATGCGCTGCGCGACCGACGCCGACAGGCCCGCTACGCGCGCGAGCAGCGGCGCCGAGGCGACGTTGACGTCCACGCCGACACCGTTGACGCAGTCCTCGACCACCGCGTCGAGCCGGCGCGCGAGCGCCCGCGGGTTGACGTCGTGCTGGTACTGGCCGACGCCGATCGACTTCGGGTCGATCTTGACCAGTTCGGCCAGCAGGTCCTGCAGCCGGCGCGCGATCGACACCGCGCCGCGCAGGCTCACGTCGAGACGAGGGAACTCCTTCGCGGCCAGTTCGCTCGCCGAGTACACCGAGGCGCCCGCCTCCGAGACGACCAGCTTGCGCAGGCGCAGCTCCGGGTGCCGCTTCGCCAGGTCGGCGACCAGCCGGTCGGTCTCGCGCGACGCGGTGCCATTGCCGATTGCGACCAGGTCCACGCGATGCCGCGCCGCCAGCGCCGCCAGCGTGGCGATCGAGCCGTCGTGGTCGCGGCGCGGCTCGTGCGGATGGATCGTCGCTGTGTCCACCAGCTTGCCGGTGGCATCGACCACCGCGACCTTGACGCCGGTGCGCAGCCCCGGGTCCAGCCCCATGACCACGCGCGCGCCGGCCGGCGGGGCCAGCAGCAAGTCCTTCAGGTTGGCGCCGAACACCCGGATCGCCTCGGTCTCGGCCGCCTCGCGCAGGCGGCCGAACAGCTCGGTTTCCAGATGCGGCAGCAACTTCACGCGCCAGCACCAGCGGCAGGCTTCGGCCAGCCACGCGTCGGCCCGGCGCGCGCCGGCAGCCGGTTCGCCCACGCCCGATGCCGCCCCGGCCCCCGTCCCCGCCACGGCCGCGACCGACGCAGCGAGCCCCACCATGCCCGCCAGCTTCACGACGCCGGGGTGCGGCACCTGGCCCTCGACCGGCGGCTCGAGCGCCAGCTTCAGCGACAACACGCCCTGCTGGCGGCCGCGGAACAGCGCCAGCGCACGGTGTGAAGGCAGCCCCGCGATCGGCTCGGCATGATCGAACCAGTCGCGGAACTTCTCGCCTTCGGCTTCCTTGCCTTCGAGGACCCGGCTCACGAGCCAGCCTCCGGCCCACATCCGCTCGCGCAGCGCGTCGAGCACGTCGGCGCGTTCGGCGAAGCGCTCGGCCAGGATGTCGCGCGCGCCGTCGAGCGCCGCCTTCGCGTCGGCGACGCCGTGCTCGCCGTCGGCGTCCGGGGCGCGCAGGAAGCGGGCCGCCTCCGCCTGCGGGTCGAGGGCGGGGTCGACCAGCAGCGCGTCGGCCAGGGGCTCCAGGCCCGATTCGCGAGCGGCCTGCGCGCGGGTGCGCCGCTTCGGCCGGTACGGCAGGTACAGGTCTTCCAGCCGCTGCCGGGTGTCGGCGGCGTCGATCTGCGCTGCCGGCGCCTCGGTGAGCTTGCCCTGCCCCGCGATGCTGTCGAGGACGGTCGCTCGGCGCTCCTCGAGTTCGCGCAGGTGCGCCAGGCGCTGCTCGAGCGCGCGAAGCTGCGTGTCGTCGAGACCGCCGGTGGCTTCCTTGCGGTAGCGGGCAATGAAGGGGACGGTGGCGCCGGCGTCGATCAGGCCGACGGCGGCGACGACCTGGGCGGGGCGCGCCGCGAGTTCCTCGGCGATTCGGGCGGCGATGCGGGCGGCGACAGCCGCCACCGAACGGGCGCGATCCATGGGCAAGCGATCCGGGGGCTGTCCGACAGGCCCGGATTCTGCCACGCCCGCCGCAACGGGCGCAGCCGCCCGAAGGCGGCCGCGCAGGTAATCTAAGCAGCCTGCGGCTACAGGTCGCGCCAACCGTCCTCGGCGTTGACGCGAGCGATGCTGCTCGCATCCGGTTGCAGATCGGCGGCAACCGGCACGACCATCATGGCCAGATCGGACCGCGTCACTGGCGCAGGTTCGGCACCGCGCGCAACATCGAGAGCTTCGTTCCACCAGGCAGCAACATCGCTCTGCGCCATATCGCGCCCCACGACCAGGCGAACGTCAACGTCTCTACGCAGTCCGTCGACATTGATCAGCTTCGCATCGACCGGCAGGCGCGCGCCGAGCCGCTTCGCGCTCTCCGCGTACTGGTCGCGATAGTGGATCTCGGTGTGCTGCCGACCGAAGCCGGCGTAGTTGGTCACGCGCGCGACTGCGGCCCCCATCTGCGCAAGGCGCTGCGCGGTGCGCGTCGCCAGGCGGCTCGTGCCCGCGCCGTTACTCACCTCGAGGCGGTCGAGCGCGAAGAGGGAAGACCGGGCCGGCATCGGCTTCGGCTCGACCGCCGGCGCGACGGGCACCGTTGCGGGCCCCGATGCCAACTGCTGCGCGACGGAGACCGACCTGATCTCGTACACGGCCGGAGCGACCTGCACCAGCACGCTGTCGCTGGACTTCGCCAGCACGACTTCGAAGGCCGCACTGCGCGCAGCGTCCGCGCGAGGCGCAGGGACGGGCACGGCCTCGGCCACCACCTCCACCGCCCCAACCTGCACGGGGGGCGGCGCGGTGTCGGCAACCCACGCCGGCGCGACAGCCGGCACCTGCGGAGCCTTGACCGGCTCATCCGGCTTCATCGAGAGTGCCACCTGCACGGGCACAGCCGGTAGCTGCGGCACGGCCGCAAGGACAGGACCGACAGCCACGACAGGTGCTGCAGCGGGAGCGTCGGCGTGCGCCGCGAGAGTCGCGGCAGCGGCAGCAGCGACCGGCTCACGTGCAGCACGCTCGCGCGCCTCGGTCAACTGGCGGACGTTTTCGCGCGTGCGCACGTTGTACGGCTCGAGCCTGAGCGCCTGCCTGAGCGACGCCGACGCCTCCTGCAGGCGCCCAGCCTTGAACTGCGCGAAGCCGAGATTGTTCAACAGATGCGCCGAATCGGGCGCGCTCGCCAGCGCCGTGCGGAACGCCTGCACTGCCTCCTCGTAGCGGCCCTTCTGTCCATAGGCCACGCCCAGGCCGTTGAGCGCCTCGACGTAGCCCGGCTCGAGCGTCAGCGCGTTCCGAAAGCGCGCGATCGCCGCATCGACGCGCCCTTCGGCCAGCTGCATGCGACCGACCGCGTACTGCCCGGCCGCGGTGCCCGCCGGCTGCTCCACGCGGTACAGCGGCTCGATCCTGGTGTTGCGCGCGTTCAGCTCGACCACGCCCGGCGCGGTCGCGCAGCCGGTGATCAGCGTGACCGCGCATACGCTCAGCGATACGGGTATGCGCCTGTCGTCCATCCTGTCCTCCCTGTGTCACGCCTCGGTCGTGTCGCGCGCGCCACCACTCAGCCACCCCCGCCCATCGTCGGCAGCAGGATCCGGTAGATCTGGATCATCGCCGGCCCCATGAGCACCAGCAACAGCGAAGGGAAGATGCAGAAGATCAACGGAAACAGCATCTTCAGCGGGATCTTCGCGGCCTGCTCCTCGGCGCGCTGGCGGCGCCGCACACGCAGCGAATCGGCCTGCACGCGCATCGAGTCGCCGATGCTGGTGCCGAAGCGGTCGGCCTGCAGCATCATCGCAACGAAGCTGGAAATCTCGTCGAGACCGGTACGCTTGGCCAGGTTGCGCAGCGCGCGCTCGCGCGTCGCACCCAGGCGCAGCTCGAGCCCCACGAGCGTCAATTCCCCGGCCAGCTGCGGGCTTCGCAGGCTGATCTCGGAGGCGGTACGCGCGATCGCCGCGTCCAGCGAAACCCCGGACTCGACGCACACGATCATCAGGTCGAGCGCATCGGGAAAGGCCTCGAACAGCTCCCGCTGCCGGGTCTCGGTGAGCCTCGCGAGCACGCCGTTCGGCAGGTAGTAGCCGAAAGTGGCAGCGGCGAACAGGGCCAGCATCGGCTGGTTGCCATCCCACTCGCGCACGCCGGTAAACAGCAGCAAGGCAACCGGCAGCGCGATCGCCAGCGACGCCTTCGCCGCGAAGTAGACAGCCGGCGCCGATTCGTCGCGAAAGCCCGCATTCATGAACTTCGCGCGGATCCGGCCGATCTCCTCGTCCTTCTTCGGAGCGGCGAGACTGGCCATCGGACCGGCCGCCTTTGCCACGCGCACCTGCCATCGCGGCAAATCGACCGCACCCTCGAGCGCACTTTTCCCAACCACGTCCTGCAACCGCCCGCGCACACCGCGGCCGCGCCACAACAGCCCACCCACGCCGTAGACGAAGCCGAAGACCGCGACGAAAAGCGCGCCGAGGGCGAGGTAAATCGTGTTCGCTTCCATCGCCGGCTCCTAGACCCTGATTTTCACGATGCGCCACATCCAGAAGACCCCGACTGCCATCGCGAGCAGCGCCGCCGCGATCAACTTGAATCCTGCCGGATCCGTCCACAGCACTTCCATGAAGCCCGGGCTCACGAGGTTCAGCACCAGCGCGGCGACGAAAGGCAGCAGCGTCAGTACCCAGGCCGACATCTTGCCCTCGGCGCTGAGCACACGGATCGTGCCGTAGAGCTTGAAGCGCTCGCGGATCAGTCGGCCGATGTTGTCGAGGATCTCGGCGAGGTTACCGCCGGTCTCGCGCTGCAAGACCACGGCCACTGCGAAGAAGTGCAGGTCCTCGACGGGGACGCGTGAAGCCAGGTTCAACATGGCGTCGGAGATCGGCAGACCGTAGTTGACCTCCTCGAAAACGGAGGCAAACTCGCCGCCGATCGGGTCGGGCAGCTCCTCGGAGACCATCTGCAGCGCCGTGGGAAACGCGTGACCTGCGCGCAACGCGCGCGCGATCAGCTCAACGGCATCGGGCAGTTGGGCTTCCAGCCGCTTGAGCCGCTTGTTGCGCGCCACGCTCAGCCAAAGAAACGGCAGCATTACCGCGCCCAGTCCCAGCGTCGCCGCGAGCCACAAGGGCTGGCGCAGCGCCAGCAGCACAAGAAGCACCGCAACCATCAACATCGCAGTCGTCGCGAGGAAGCGCGAGGTCTTCATCAAGATGCCAGCCTGCTGCAGCGCCTTCTCCAGGCTCGCGACGCGCGGCATCGCGAGCAGGAGCTTGCCGAACACGCCAACGCGGTCGGCCTCGCGCGCCTTGATCAGTGACGAGGCCTCGACACCGTGACCCCCTGCGTGCAGCGCGCGAAGCCGGCGCTCGAGCTGGCGGACCTCGGCGCTGCCGGTGTCGCGCCACAGCAGGAACCCTCCCTCGAGCAGCAACACCACTGCCAGGAAGCAGACCAGCAGGAAGATCGTGAAGCCCCAGTCCATCGCCGCTCCCGTCGCCGCCGTTCAGGCGCTCATTCGTAGATCCGGCCCGGATCGAACATGTCGTCGGGCAGCTTCACGCCCCGCACGGCGAGCCGTTCGAGGAACTTCGGGCGCACGCCGGTCGCGTGGAAGCGTCCCGTGACCTGTCCATCGGGCTGCACGCCGGTCTGGCGGAACACGAAGATGTCCTGCATCGTGATCACGTCGCCCTCGAGACCCGTGATCTCCGACAGGCTCACCACCTTGCGCTTGCCGTCGCTCAGGCGGCCGACCTGCAGCACCGCAGTCAGCGCCGACGCGATCTGCTGGCGCATCGCCTTCTGCGACAACGCCATACCGGCCATGCCGAGCATGTTCTCGACGCGCGTCAGCGCATCGCGCGGCGCGTTCGCGTGCACCGTGGCCATCGATCCCTCGTGGCCGGTGTTCATCGCCTGCAGCATGTCGAGTGTCTCGGCGCCGCGCACCTCGCCGATGATGATGCGGTCGGGGCGCATGCGCAGGCTGTTGCGCACCAGAGCGCGCTGCGTGACTTCGCCCTTGCCCTCGATGTTCGGGGGGCGCGTCTCCAGCCGCACCACGTGCGGCTGCTGCAGCTGCAGCTCCGCCGCGTCCTCGATCGTGACGATGCGCTCGGTGTCGGGAATGTAGCTCGACAGCACGTTCAGCAGAGTCGTCTTGCCGGTGCCGGTGCCCCCTGAGATCAGGATGTTCAGCTTCGCCCTGACCATGCCGCCGATCAGCGCCGCCAGCTCCGGCGGCAGCGACTTGTGGTGGACCAGATCGTCGATCTTCAGCGGCACGACCGCGAAGCGGCGGATCGACAGCAGCGGTCCGTCGATCGCCAGCGGCGGGATGATTGCGTTCACGCGCGAGCCGTCGGGCAAGCGCGCGTCGACCATCGGGCTCGACTCGTCGATTCGACGGCCCACGCGCGAGACGATCCTGTCGATCACCTTCATCAGGTGTTCGTCGCTGTCGAAGCGGATCGGCGTCGCCTCGAGGCGACCGGCGCGCTCGACGTACACCGACTTGTACGTATTGACCAGGATGTCGGAAACCGTCGGATCGGCCAGCAGCGGCTCGATCGGACCGAGACCCATGATCTCGTTCTGGATGTCGACGACGATCTGCTTTCGCTCGGCGGCGTTCAGCGCGGCCCCGGCCTCGCCGATCAGCCGCTCCACCAGGATGCGAAGCTCCTCGCGAAGCCGCTCGGGCGTCAACCGCCCCATCACCTCGACGTCGACACGGTCGAGCAACTGCGTGTGCAGGTCGGTACGCAGGGCCCGGTAGGCGGAATTCTCGGCGCCGGCGACGAATGCCGCGCCCGCCGGTTGCGACAACTGGATCGTGTTCAATCTCTCGCGAAGCGACATCACGCACCCCTCATAGCGACAGTCCGAACCAGCCGCGCTTTCGCACGGCCTCCTGGGGCGCCAGCCTGTCGGCCAGTCCGGTCAGCGCTCTCGACACCGGATCGCGCGGCGCACTCCTCAGGATCGGCACGCCGTGATTGATGGCATGCGCCACCGCGGCGAAGCTGTTCGGCACTTCGAGGTCGACCGGCGTACCAAGCGCCTTCTGCACGTCGACCGAACCGATCTCGCCACCCTTCTCCCACCGGTTGACGATCACGTGTAGCTTGTCGCGCGCGTAGCCGAGCGAGGTGAGCAGCGTCATCAGCCGCCTGGCGTCGTGGATGAACGGCAGGGTCAGTTGCAGCGTCAGGTACAACGACTCGGCCTGGTCGAGCGCGCGCACCGCAGCGCCGTCGAGCAGCCGACCCATGTCGAGCAGCACGAAATCGAAGCGCTCGCGCGCCGCCGAAAGGATGCGCTCGACCGCTGCGGGCGTGACGTCCATTGCGCCCTCGGGCGTATCGGGCGCAGCCAGCACGCGCAGGTTCGGCGCCACTTCCATCATGCTCGATTCGAGAAAGGTCGGATCGAGCCGCGCAACGTCGCGCGCCAGATCGGCAATCGTGATCGTCGGCCGCGCCTCGCTGAGGAACAGCGCGGCATCGCCGAAGTGCAGGTTCAGGTCGATCAGTGCGACGCGCTGTCCGCGCGAGGCGAGCGCATACGCGAGGTTGGTCGACAGGAAGGTCGATCCGCTTCCGCCCTTGGCCGGCAGGAACGCGAACACGCGTCCTCTGCGGGCGCTGCCGCGGCGCGCGATCAGCCGCTCGAACTGCCGCGCGTAGGCTGCCTTCAGTTCGCCGTTGGCGAGCGGCGTCGGCACCACTTCCCGCACGCCGCTGCGCATCACCTGCAGCAGGTACTCGGGCGCGCGCTCGGGCGAGAGCACGATCACCGACGTCGAGGGCGAGTCGTTCAGCGCGACCTCGATACGCCGCAGTTCGGCCTCGTCGAGCGCCGGCAGGTCGGCGACGACCAGGTCGGGGTGGCCGCGCTCGATCTCGACCGCGAGTTCTGCGGCGCGACCAAGTGCCGAAGAGACGCCGAGCGAGTCATCGGCCGGCGGAAGCTGGCGTGCGAGCTCCGCCAATCCGTCGGGGGTCGGTGCGAACAGAGTGAGCTTGAGAGTCATCCGAAGCTGCCTGGGCGGTTGCTACGTATCGGGCCGATCACGGCGCCACCGAAGTGCCGCCGATGCCGAGGATGTTGAAAGTCGGCGGCGGCTCCGAGAAGCCCTTGTGGTACTGCTCGATCGTGTTCCGTGCCGCCACGCCGTCGATTCCCGCTACCGGATCGGCGTTGGCGCTTGCCTGCGGATTCAGCGTCTGCTGCGCGGTCGCCTGCCGCACCGCATCGCCGAAGCGCGCATCGAGTTCGGGGGTCTCGACGGGCGGCAGTCCCGCGCAGCCCCCAAGCACGAAGGCGGCCATCGAGACGGCGAGCGCCGAGCTTATGCGTCGAACGTTGCCATTCATGATCGTCTCCTTCATTTCATCGAAAAGCCGCCGGCCGACCGCACGCCGTCGGCCGACCCACGTACCGGAGGAGTGGCTGCCGGCGCCGGCGCGGCCGGGCGATCCGGCGGCACGTCGCCGCTGCCGCCGCCTTCGAGCTGGCCGCGCAGGAAGAACTGGGCGCGCGACGGCGGCGTGAACGCGTCCGTAGGCAGCGCCACTTCAGGGCCGATCGGCTTGACCAACCGCGGCGTGATGAGGAACATCAGCTCGGTGCGGTCGGTCTGGAATTCGCTGCTGCGGAATAGCGCACCGAGGATCGGCAGCTCGCCGAGCACCGGCAGGCGACGCACCGTTTCGGTGACGTTGTTCTTGATCAGGCCCGCGATCGCCAGGCTCTGGCCATCCATCAGCTGCACCGAAGTCTGCGCACGGCGGGTGGTGAAGCTCGGCAGGATCGCGGTAACGCCGTTGATGGTCGTGAACGGCGAGCCCGTCTGCGAAAGCTCGGAGACCTCGGGTGCCACCTTCAGGTGGATGCGCCCGCCGTCGAGTACGACCGGCGTGAACTTCAGTCCGACACCGAACTCCTTCTCCTCGAGCGTAATCGTCACGCCGCCGGTTCCGGAGTTTTCGCGCGCCACCGGGATGAAGATCTTGCCGCCAGCCAGGAAGCTCGCCTCCTGGCCGCTGATCGCGACGATGTTCGGCTCCGCGAGCACCTTGATCAGGCCGTCGCGCCGCTCGGCGTCGAGCACGATCGATGTGTTGTTGCGCGTGGCGCCCAGCAGCGCAGCCGAATCCGACAGTAGGTTGCTGAGGATCGAATAGCTCCAGTTGCCACCGGTGCGGGTCGCGTCGATACCGACCCCCAGCTTGTCGAGCAGGTTCTTCGACACTTCGGCGACCTTTACCTCGAGCATCACCTGCTGCGGCTGCGCAATGCGCAGCATGTTGATGACTCGTGGCTCCTTGCCACTGACGCTTCCAGAGCGACTCGTCACTTCCTTCTGGTCGACCGAGATCGCCTGCCCCTGCCGCGCCACCTGGTCACCTGCCATCACCTGCAACTGCAGGCCGCGCGAGTAGGTACGTACGAAGGATTCGGCGATCTCGACCGCCTGGGAAGCCTTCAGTGCACTCGAAACGGTGCCCGCGAGCACCAGCGAATCGGAAGCCGACCGGACCTGGACGTCCTCGCCGGGCAGCAGCGAACGAATGCGCTGTTCGAGCGCGCTTGCATCGGCACCGACCGACACGTCGATGATCGTCGTCGGCGCGTTGCGACGCCACATGATCACGTTGGTCGAACCGAAGGTCTTGCCGAGCAGGTAGAGTTCGCGTGCGCTGATCAGCGTCACGTCCGCGACGGCGGGGTTGCCGACCGAGATGCGTTCGATCGGCGCGGGCAGCCGGACCAGCGTCGACTTGCCGACCACCAGTTCCATCGCCGGGCCGATCTCGCTCGGAATGCTGCCGTCGGGCAGCGCCTGCGGGGCGGCTTGCGCCTGCGGCAACGCCGGCGCCCTGGGCACGAACTGGGGCTTCGTCTGCGTCGTACCCTTGATCATCGCGGGTGCGCCCGGCTGCTGCGCACTCGCGGTCGCGATGCCCAGCAGCGCCAGTGCCATGGCGACCGTGGTCTTCTTCGTATGCGTCATGCTTGCCTCTCCCCGCTCACAGGTCGGTCGTGGAACGCTGCACACCGCGGATCACCTCGACCCGGGATTCTTCCTTGGGCGCTGCGGCAACCGGCGGCGGTGCGCGCCGCACCACTCGACGCGGCGCGGGTTTGGCTTCGGCCGGCGCCGGGCCCGCGGCGACCGGTGGCGCAGGCGGCGGCACCTCGCCGAGCAGGTCGGCCTTGCGGATGCCGTCGGTCTGTGCCTGGTTCGTGTCGACCTGGTTGCGCAGTACCAGCGACAGATTGCCGACACTGCGCGCGAGGTCGATGCGTTCGGCTTCGTCGGGCATGACCTCGAGCGTAACCGCATTCACGACGCGCGGCTTCGTGTCGTCGCGGCTCGCTTCCTGCGCCACCGCGAGGACGAGGATGCGTTCGAGCACGATCTTCGAAACCGGCCGTTCGCGATCGTCCTGCGTGTTGACAAGCACGTCGACATAGTTGCCGGGCAGCGCGAAGCCCGCCACGCCGACCACCTCGTTGACCTTCACCGTGATCGCCCGCCGTCCCTGACCGATCACCGCCGACAGGCCGCCCTTCGTACCGACCGGCGCGAGCCGGGCCTCGAGCACGGGCTCGCCGCGCAGCAGTTGCGTGCGCAGCACGCGAGCGTCGATCGCCTCGACCGTCGAGAAAGATCCGGCCGGCACCGAGCCGGCGGGCCACGGAAGCAGCGTCACCATCGACGCGTTCAGCGGCTGTCCGAGTTCGATGTCGCGCGCAGCCACCACGACTTGCGTCTCGTTCTTCGCCAGGCTCTGCTCGTTCAGCCAACGCGCCGCCAGCACCATCGCGGCGACGCCCGCGACCAGTGACAGCAGCAGCATGATCAATGCGCGTGAACCTCTCATTTCGCTCCCCCCGTGATGCCCTGTGTATCCATCGTGTGAACCGCCGTGGGATGGCAGCCCTCTTCCCCGGTTTCGGCCGCGAAGTACAGCTTCCAGGCCCAGCGCATTGCCTGCGAAGTCAGGCGCGGCTCCACGCCCTCGTAGGTGGCGCGGTCGCGCACCTTCAGCACCAGATCGAGCGGCCAGGCCGGCAGCAGCGGCATGCCGCTGCGCGCGTGGAGCTCGTTGACCAGGCAATCGACGGCGCTCTCGTCGTGCGCAACGCCTGCGCGTTCGCAGGCCTGGCGGAACACGCGCCGGTACGAAGCCTCGTCCATTGCATCGAGCCGCACCTTGTAGCCGAGCCGCCGCACGAACGCCGGGTCGTCGAGGCTGGCCGGCGACAGGTTCGAGGAGAAGATCACCTGCACGTCGAACGGCACCTGGAAGCTCATGCCGGTGTGCAGCGACAGGTAGTCGACACGTCGATCCAGCGGCACGATCCAGCGGTTCAGGATCTGGTGCGCCGAATTGCGCTGGCGGCCCAGATCGTCGAACACCAGCAGACCGTTGTTGGCCCTCAACTGAGCGGGCGCCTTGTAGAAGCGCGTGATCGGGTCGCGCTCGAGATCCATCATGGCCAGCGTCATCTCGCCGCCGAGCCTGACCACGGGCCTGCGACACAACACCCAGCGGCCGTCTGGCTGGCGCGAGCGGTCGAGCGACTCGCCATCCGCCGCGATGTCGATCCGACGATGCACCGCCGGATCGAAGACCTGAATGATCTCGCCGTCGACCTCGATCGCGTGCGGCACCCATATTGCGCCATCGACGACGTCGACCAGATGCTCGGCCAGCCAGGTCTTGCCGGTGCCGCTGGCGCCGTAGAGGAACAGCGGTCGTTGCGAGTTGAGCGCGGCACCGAGCGTCGCGATCAGTTCCGGCGCGAGCACCAGCGAGGCCAGCGCTTCCTCGACACGTTCGGGCGTGATGCGTGCGCCGCAACCATACCGACCGGTAAACTGCTGGCGCTCGACGCGCGCAACGTAGTCCGACAGCGCAACCGGTGCCGGGCCCACGTACTGATTGCGACGCTGCGCCTCGTCGGCGCGCATGCGTCCGGCTTCGGTCAGCGCGTAGCGTACGTCGGCATCGAAGCTGCCGCGGCGCGGCACCTCGACGAATCGCTCGTCGCGCAGGAACACGAGCAGTCGCTCGAGCATCGGCAACGGCAGCGCCAGCTGCGCACCGAGCTCTGCGATCGACGTGTCCCCGCCGCGCTGCAGGTGCTTGAGAACGAGATCGATGACGACCGGTACCGGCAGGCCCGTGGCCTCGATCGACTTGGGGGGTTGCACCGAGTCGGTCGAGATCCCGAGCGGCACGAGCCGTGGAACGGCGCTCATCCGATGACTCCCGTGAGTTGCAGCGCGGCGAGCAGCAGTGCGCCGCCGGAAATGGCGAACGCGTATGGCAGCCGGTCGGCGCTGTCGGTGCGCGGATCGAACTGAGGGCCGACGCCGGCGCCGCTCAACGCCGTGAAGCGGCCAAGGATGATCAGCTGCAGGTTCGCAAACACGGCGCGCCGCCGCGCGCCGTCGAACAAGCGCGATGCAACGAGTACGCCGCCGACGAGGAACACCAGCAGCACCAGCGACGGCAATGCCTCGAACCCGAAGAAGGCGCCGAGCATCGCCATCAGCTTCACGTCGCCGGCGCCCATCGTGCGCATTAGGTAGAGCAGCAGAAAGCCGGCAAAGGCCGCCGCGGCGCCCCCAAGTGAAGGCACCAGCCCGAGCGCGCCGGGCGCTACGGGGTGAAAGAGTCCGGCACCGACCGGGCCCAGTGCCTGCCAGGCCAATGCAATCAGCAGGCCGGAAAGAACCAGGCGGTTGGGAATACGCCTGGAACGAAGATCGTTCATGCAGATCGCCGCGAGCAACAGCAGCACAGTCCCACGCATTGCCCAGGTCGTGGCTTG
>Ga0073905_10001016_pt1 | contig 13950 bp, 8 predicted proteins | sample KloWWTupernatant_FD_65482 | JGI IMG/M metagenome (GOLD analysis project Ga0073905, IMG submission 65482) | Active sludge microbial communities from Klosterneuburg, Austria, studying microevolution and ecology of nitrifiers - Klosterneuburg... | ecosystem: Engineered > WWTP > Aerobic digester >... | reverse complement strand
TTCATGCTGGCCATCAGCGTCTACGAGGCGCTGCGCAACGCCGTGGCGGCAGCGCGCGGCGGCGCGGCCCCCGTGCAGCTCACGGCCCCCGCAACGCCGGAGAATGTGCTGCGAGCGCTGCGCACGCTGGGTCAGGGCAACTGAACCCGCCCCTTGCGCGTTTCGACGATCGAAATTGTGTGCGCTGCGGCGAAGAACGGCGACCGTTCCACCTTGCAGCGCGCCTGGCCGGACTCACGCAGGCAAGGCAGCCTGCTGCGCTGTCCGACGCCTGACGCAATTGCGCCCTGCGCGCTTGGCGTCGTAACAGGCCATGTCGGCCGCGTGAAGGATGGCACTCTCCTCGTGGTCGCCGCCGTCCAGCACCACCAGCCCGATGCTCACACCCAGCTGGAAGCTGCGATCTTGCACGGTGGGCTCCCAATCCTGCACGGCGCGGCGCAACTGTTCGGCCACGGTGTAACCATAGGCCTCGGAGCAGTCAGGAAGCAGCACTGCGAATTCGTCGCCCCCCAGACGCGCCACCCAGCCCGCACCCTGCAGGCGCGATTCCAGTATGCGTGCCACGTGGCGCAGCACGTCGTCGGCCGCGTCGTGCCCCACGGCGTCATTGATCACCGTGAAATGGTCGAGGTCGAGGAACAACACCACGCCTGGGTCCACGTGATCTGGGCCTCCTGGCGAGGCGCGCGGGGCTTGCACCAGCGGTTGCGAACTTCGTACATATTGCCTCAGGCGCTCTTCGAAACCCTGGCGGTTTTCCAGCCGCGTCAGCCGGTCATGGGATGCTGACCAGCCTGAATGGCGCAGATCCTGACGCGAAGCGGTCAATTCTTCGGTGATCCAGAGCACTCCGGACAGAGGGTCATCGGCCCGCACGACACGCGCGTTCACCCGCACCCATACCGCGCTGCCGTCCTTGCGTTGCAGACACAGCTCCTCCCCAGCCAGCCCCTGGTGGGCGCGGGCCTTCTGCACCTGTGCCTCCCACTCCTGCGCCCCGGATCGGGTGGCGCAGACCGTGCCCGGTGGCTTGCCCTGCAGCTCGCCGGGCTGAAAACCGAGCATCTGGCAAAAATGGCTGCTGAGTGCCTCAAGCCGGGCGTTACGGGTAATGACAATCCCCTGGCTGGCGCTGTCAAGCACCGCCTGCAGCTGCTCCTGTGCCGTGGACAGCAGCCGCCGCTCCTGCGCCTGCAGATGGCGCAGACCCTCGAACACACGGACCAGCGCTCCCACCTCCCCGCCCGCCCGGGGCCAGTCCACGGCAGACGGGGCGCCTGCTGCGAGCAGGCGCTGCGCCTGAACGCGCAGCCGTGCCAACGGCAGTGCCAGCCAGAAAACGAGCAGGGAAAGCAACAGCACCAACACCGCCATGGCGCCTGCCGCAAGCCACCAGGCCCGGCCCTGGGCACCCTGCAGGGGCGCTTGCACCGCCTGCATGTCGCTGACTCGCGCCACCATCCATTGCGACAGCGGCATGCCAGCAACGCTGACCATGTGGCTCGGACCGATCTGGGTCGTGCCCTGTCCTGCCACCTGAATGGCGTTGGCCTGCCACTGCGAGAAAACCTGGGCAAGACCTGGTTCATCCGCTGCCTGCCCCATGACACGCCCAGGATTGGAATGGGAAAGAATGGTTCCTGCGCGGGTGAAGACCATCAGCCGCGTGTCCGGACGCTGCGGCAAGGCCATGGACGCCGGCAGCAAGCCCTGCGACTGCAACTTGAGCACGCCGGCAACCACGCCAAGCAAGGTCCCATCCTCCCCGTGCAGGGGCATGGTGAGCATGATGCGCGCATCCCCTGCAGTCCCATGGACCAGCTCGGCCACCCGGGGCTTGCCGTCCAGCAGGGTCTGCTGCAGGGCATCGCGGACCGCAGGCTCAAGGTTGGACACCTTCTCGAACCGGCCGTTCTGCAGGTTCACCCGCATCTGGCCATCGCTGCGCGCCACCAGCACGGAATCGAAAAACTGCACTGCGGGCAGCCCCTGCTGCAACAACCACTCCAGGGTGGAGGGCAGGTCCAGCATGTCGGGTGTAATCCCGGCGGCCACCGACCGCAGCACCTTCTGGCTCTGCTCGATTTTGCTGGACAGCAGCCGGGCGAACACCTCTACCTCATCGTTCTGCTGGTCCACCAACCGTCGCACGGTCTCCTGGCCCGAGGCCCTGGCGAGCAGCCAGCCCGTCACGCTCCCTGAAAGCAACACCGCCAGCGCAGCCACGATCACCACCCGCCAGACCATTGCCCCTGGCAGCGCCCAGGACGGCGCCGGGCTCTCGACCAGCGGGGCGGTGTCGCTTGTCATGGACAAGCCCCATCGCCAAGGCACATTGAAGAGGACGATTGAAAAGAAGACACGACAGGTGTATGCGGGGTGGATGCATTGAATATACGCAGCCCACCCGCATCAGGCCTTGGGTCGAACCCTCAGAACCGGACAAGGAAAAACCCTGAGCACAGCCTCGCCCCACAATGCGGGAAAAATGACCGGATTCGCAATGGACAAACGGCACGCTCTAGGAGCCTGTCGGACTTGGGAATCGTCGGCTGCAAATTGGCCTCAGCGGTCCATTTTTCACCGTCTTTTTGCCCCATAGCCCCGCTATGGAGCCGCAAATCCGGCAAAAACTGTCCTCGCTGGGGCCAATTTTCGCTTTCGACGCCCCAAGTCCGACAGGCTCCTAGCCGAAGCGGACGTGTCCGACGTTGCGGCATTCCTGGCTGCGCACCCCTTTTTTGCTGGGGGTGGAGGGGGTGTGCGCGAGGCGCAGGGAAAGGCCGAAAGCAGCGCAGCCGCGCAGGATTTCAGCCGCCCGCCACCATTTCAAGGGCGCCGGGCTGGGGAAGCTTGAGCACGTTGCCCGATCCCATGATCAGCCCATGCTCGCGCAGATTGCGCAGCACCCGAGAGAAGGTTTCAGGGGCGATCCCCAGTTGCGCCGCAATCAGGCGCTTGCGCTGGCACAGGGTCACGCTCATGGTGCCACTGCTGTCGTGCTGCGCATGCTGCAGCAACCACTGGGCGCAGCGCGCCTCGGCGTCCTGCGCCAGGCGGCTGACAGCAAGTTCGGTCTGCTGCCGGTAGCCGGTGGCCATGTCGCGCAGCAAGGTCTGCACCGACTTGGGCAGCGCCTCCAGCCCACGCAGGAAGGCGTCCAGCGGCTGACGGCGCAACTGCACCCGGGTTTCAGCAACCATGTCGACAGCACAGGGCAGGTTGAGCATGGCGGCCGATGCGTCGAGCCAGAAAGGCCCTTCCACCACACCGAGCTGGTGGCGCATCTGCCCATCCTCGCGAATGCCCAGTTGCACACGCCCGCTCACCAGATGCAGAACGGAAGTGAGCTTTTCCTGGCGCACACGCAACACCTCTCCGGGGGCTGCTGTCTCGCACTCCAAGGACATGTCTGGGGAATAGTTCGGCAACATAGAAAAGCGACTTTGCAGTGCCGGTGCGCCCAGGACATTGAGACACATCAAATTTTCATCGCTCAAAACCAGCACCCCGCAGGGCTTTGCTCTGCGTCAAGCAACACCCCTTTTGCTCCACCAAGCTTTCTCACTGTGGGCCCATCTTATTTCGGGTTAACCCCAATACCCTGCCTGAAGTGAGGATGTAACCGGTCTGTCACGCGGCCTGGATATCGTTGCGCAGTGCCCCCTTCAGTCCAGCCTGCAGGCCCGGTTCACCAGGGCACCCACAAGGTGCGCGCACCGCCGCACACTTGGTGCCAGGGCTTGCGGTGGTTCACCCGCGAGACACCATGCCGAACGCACTCACCGAACAACGCTCCCGCCTCCTTGCCGCACTGTCACCCGCCGTGCGGCACGGCAGTGGCCCGCTGGCCCAGATCATCAGGGAAGGCCGGCTGCACTGCGTCTTCCAGCCGCTGGGGGACTTGCAGTCGGGCCATGTTTTTGCCCATGAAGCGCTGATCCGGGGCCCGATCGGATCGTCTCTCCATCGCCCCGATGCATTGCTCGAAATGGCACGTTGCGAACGCATCCTGAACGACTTCGAACTCGCCTGCGTTTTCACCGCATTGCAACAGTGGACGGATGCCCGCAGCCCAGGGCGGCTGTTCGTCAACATCAGTGCCGACGCCCTGGTACAGGGCGTTGCCTTGTGTGGCACCCGTCTGTTGTCGCAAACGCTGCGGTCGCTGGGCATCCTTCCGCGCATGCTGGTGCTGGAGATCACCGAGCACGAGCGCGTCAGCGACATGCTGGCGCTGCGCGAGGCCGTCAAACAGGTGCACGCCGCCGGCATGAGACTGGCGCTGGACGATTTTGGCGATGGACGCTCCAGCCTGCGGCTGTGGTCGGAAGTCCGGCCAGATTACGTGAAGATCGACAAGTACTTCATCTCGGACATCACCGAGCACCCCGAGAACCTCCAGATGCTTCGCGCCATCAAGGGCATTGCCGACATGTTCGGCACCCACCTGGTGGCCGAGGGCATCGAAACCCAGGATGACCTGCGCGCCCTGCGCGACCTTGACATCCCGTACGGCCAGGGCTGGTTGCTGGGCCGCCCGGCAGAGCACCCCCTGGAATCGCTGGACAGCCCTGCGCTGGAAGTGATGCGTGACCGCCGCGTCGCCGTTCTGCCCCATCTGCAGCAATCAGCCCGCCCGGGAATCCTGCGCGGCTTGCAGGTGGTGCCCGCACCCACGGTGACTCCCGCCACCAGCAACGACACGGTGGCCGAGCTCTTCATGCACCACAGCGAATTGCACGCGCTGTGCCTGGTCGAGGACGACCGACCGGTGGCGCTGATCAACCGGCACGACTTCCTGAACCACTATGCCGCGCTCTACTTCCGCGAGGTGCATGGGCGCAAGCCCTGCACCACGCTGGCGAACCACGCGCCGCGGATTGTGGAACTGGACTGTGACGTGAACCAGCTCATCGGCATTTTGACCTCGCAGGACCAGCGCTACCTGAGCGACGGCTTCATCGTCACCGACAACGGACGCTATGTCGGCCTGGGCACCGGCGACAAGCTGGTGCGCGCCGTCACCGAGTCACGCATCGAGGCTGCACGGCACGCCAATCCGCTGACCTTTCTTCCCGGCAACATCCCCATCAGCATGCACATTGCGCGCCTGATCGAGAGCGGCAACCGTTTTGTCGCCTGTTACGCCGACCTCAACCACTTCAAACCGTTCAACGACCACTATGGCTACTGGCGCGGCGACGAGATGATCTGCCTGGCCGCGCGCCTGATTGTGGCGCACTGCGACGCCCGGCGCGACTTCGTGGGCCATGTGGGTGGCGATGACTTCCTGGTGCTGTTCCAGAGCGGCGACTGGCTGCAGCGCAGCCAGCGGATCGTGGACGCGTTCGCCCGCGAGGCGCGCGCACTGTACGACGACACAGGCCGCCAAGCAGGTGGCATCCACGCGGAAGACCGGCACGGCGTACAACGCTTTTTCCCGCTCACCACGCTGTCCATCGGAGTCGCCCCGATTGCCCCCGGGGTGTTTCGCAATGCAGAGGAAGTGGCCAACCTGGCTGCACGCGCCAAGCACGAAGCCAAGCTCGCGCCGGGCGGCATTGCCGTGCTCCACTGCACGGAGCCCGCTGACGACCGCACCCACTGCGAAGCGGCAAAACCGCCCCGGGCAGACGTTCTGGTGGCCTGAAAACCGGGGCGGCGCAAGCCCCTCTCAGCGCACGCTCGCGGCCGCAGGGGCCGCTTCAGCAATGGGGGGCGGTGGGGACGCCATCCACCCTCCGCCCAGTGCCTTGTAGAGACCTACCTGGTTCTGGCGAAGGGCCAGCCGCCCCTGGGCCAGCGCCTGCTGGGCGCTGAACACCGAGCGCTGCGCGTCCAGCACCTCCAGCGAGCTGGCCACGCCATTGCGGTAGCGTAGTTCGGCCAGGCGCAGGCGTTCGGCCTCGGCATCAGCCTGGGCCTGCTGGGCAATGACCTGTCCGGTCAGTGTGGCCCGCCCTGCCAGCGCATCGGCCACATCGCGGAAGGCCGTCTGGATCGCCTTTTCATACTGTGCCAGGGCCATTGCGCGCGTTGCCTGGGCCGAGTCGAGCAAGGCCTGGTTGCGCCCGGCGTCAAAGATCGGCAGCAGCACCTGCGGCGCGATTGACCAGCCCCAGGAGCCGTCCTTGAACAACCCCGACAACGCGCTGCTCGCCGTTCCCGCACTGGCCGTCAGGCTGATGCGCGGGAAAAAGGCCGCACGCGCAGCACCAATGCTGGCGTTGGCCGCGATCAGGCTCTGCTCTGCCTGGCGCACGTCGGCCCGCTGGGTCAGCAGGTCCGAGGGCAGGCCTGCGGGTATGTCGGCAAACACCGTTTGCGGGCTGGCCACCTCCTCCAGCAACGGTGCGGGTGGCGCCATGCCCAGCAGCAAGGTCAGGGCGTTGGTGTCGAGCGCGCGCTGGCGTTCTTGCTGCGCCAGCGCCACGCGTGCCGCCGCCACCAGGGATTCGGCCTGCCGCAGGTCCAGCGCCGACACCACGCCCTGCTGGTGGCGCAGTTGCACCAACCGCCGCGACTCCTCACGCGTGGCCAGCGTGCGGCGCGTCAGTGCCAGCAGTTCTTCGTCGGCCTGCAGGCTCAGCCAGGTGCTGGCCACCGAGGCCACCAGGCTGGTCTGCACCGCACGGTGTGCTTCCTCACTGGCCAGGTACTGGGCCAGGGCTGACTCCTTCAGGCTGGCAAGGCGACCGAAAAAGTCAATCTCCCATGACGCAAAGGTCAGACCTGCGGTGTAGGTGCTGTTGATGCGGTCTTCGGACGCCGTCTGGCGGCTGCCGGTGGCTGCGAGATTGACGGTAGGCGTCAGGTCGGCACGGCGAATCTGGTGCTGGGCGCGGGCCTGCTCAATGGCCAGCACGGCCACGCGCAGGTCGCGGTTGTGCTCCAGCGCCTGCCCGATGAGGGCACGCAGGCGCTCGTCCTGAACAAATTCCTTCCAGGGCAACACACCTGCAGGTGCCTGGGCGGCACTCTGGGGCGCAGACAGGCCCGGCCACTGGTCCGCCACAGGCGCTGCGGGCCGTTCATAGACCGGCATCATCGAGCAGCCAGTGAGAACAAGCACCCCCAGTGCAGCCGCCGTCAGCCCTGCAAACCCTGGCCGCCGGACGGACGGGTTGCGCATTGAATCACGCATGGGAATCCTCCAGACCTGTCTGGTGCGCATGCTGCGCATCGAATTGCTGCTGCCGTTTGCTCCCCTTGAAGAAGCCACGCACCAGCACAAAGAACAAGGGCACGAAGACCAGCGCCAGCGCCGTGCCCGTGAGCATGCCGCCGATCACGCCGGTGCCGATGGCACGCTGGGATGCAGAGCCTGCCCCGGTGGCCAGCGCCAGCGGCAGCACCCCCAGCGTGAAGGCCATCGAGGTCATCACGATGGGACGCAAGCGCAGATGGGCGGCGGCCAGGGCCGCCTCGATCACGCTGCGGCCCTGGGCCTGCAAGTCCTTGGCAAACTCAACGATCAGGATGGCGTTCTTGGCCGTCAGTCCGATGATGGTGATCAGGCCCACCTGGAAGTACACATCGTTGGCATAGCCGCGCAACAACGTGGCCAGCAGCACACCGACCACGCCCAGCGGCACCACCAGGATGACGGCAAAGGGAATGGACCAGCTCTCGTACAGTGCCGCCAGGCACAGGAACACCGCCAGGATGGCAAAGGCATACACGATGAGCGCCTGCGCGCCCGCCAGCTTTTCCTCGCGCGACTGGCCCGTCCATTCAAAGCCGAAGCCCTGGGGCAACTGAGCGGCCAGGCGCTCCATTTCGGCCATGGCAGCGCCCGTGCTGTAGCCCGGTGCGGCACTGCCGGTGATGCGCATGGCCGGGTAGCCGTTGTAGCGCACGGCCTGCATGGCGCCGGTCACCCAGCGCGTGCTGGCAAAGGCCGACAGCGGCACTGCCTGCCCCTTGTTGTTCAGCACCGTCAGGCGCAGCACATCCTCGGGCTGCATGCGTGCGGGCGCATCGGCCTGCACCACCACGCGCTGCAGGCGCCCCGCGCTGGGAAAGTCATTGACATAGGCCGAACCCAACCCGGTGGCAATGGCGGCGTTGATCGCATCAAAACCCACGCCCTGCGCCTGGGCCTTGTTCCGATCGATGTCGATCTGCAACTGGGGTGCATCCTCCAGGCCGTCGGGACGCACCTGGGTGAGCACCTTGCTTTGCGAGGCCATGCCCAGCAACTGGTTGCGTGCAGCCACCAGCGCATCGCGCCCCTGGCCTGCGCGGTCCTGCAGGCGGAAAGTGAAGCCCGACGACGAGCCCAGTTCAGGGATGGGCGGCGGGCTCAGCGGGAAAATGAATGCGTCGCGCACCTGGGACAGCGCACCAAACGCACGCCCCGCCAGGCCCTGCGCCGAGCTGCCCGGACCAGGGCGCTCGGACCAGTCCTTGAGCGTGACGAAGGCCAGCGCCGCGTTCTGCCCTTGGCCCGAGAACGAGAAGCCCAGCACACCCACCATGCTCTGCACCTCGGGCTGCTTGAGCACGAAGCCTTCGACCTGCTCCATCACGGCCAGCGTGCGCTCGCGCGTGGCGCCCGGGGGCAACTGCACGTTGACGATCATGGTGCCCTGGTCTTCGTTGGGCAGAAAGGACGTGGGCAGGCGCTGGTACACCAGCACCGCAGCCCCCACCACCGCCACATAGACGAACATGGTGCGTGCCGCGCGCGGCAGCCAGCGCGCCAGCCAGCCCTCGTAGCCCTTGGCCGTACGGCTGAAGCCCCGGTTGAACCAGCCAAAGAAGCCGGTCTTTTCGTGGTGGTGCCCTGCTTCCACTGGCTTGAGCAATGTGGCGCACAGCGCGGGCGTGAGCGACAGCGCCATGAAGGCAGAGAACGCAATCGATACGCCCATCACCGCCGCAAACTGGCGGTAGATGTTGCCCACCGCCCCGCTGAAGAAGGCCAGCGGCACAAACACCGACACCAGCACCACCGTGATGCCGACAATCGCACCCGAGATCTGGCCCATGGCCTTGCGCGTGGCCTCCAGGGGCGGCAGGCCTTCCTCGCTCATGATGCGCTCGACGTTCTCGACCACCACGATGGCGTCGTCCACCACGATGCCGATCACCAGCACCATGCCGAACATGGTCAGCACGTTGATCGACATGCCGAACGCCAGCAGCGCGCCGAAGGTGCCCAGCAGCGCCACCGGCACCACGATGGTGGGGATGATGGTGTAGCGCCAGTTCTGCAGGAACAGGAACATCACCAGGAACACCAGCGCCACCGCCTCCAGCAGCGTCTCGACCACCTTGCGGATCGAGATCTTGATGAAGTTGGAGGCGTCGTAGGGCACGGTCCAGGTGACCCCTGGCGGGAAGTAGGCCTGCAGCTGCGTCATGCGCGCGCGCACCGCCTCGGCGGCGGCCAGGGCGTTGCCGGTGGGCGACAGCTGGATACCCATGCCGGCGCCGGGCTCGCCGTTCAGGCGCGCCGCGCTGGCGTAGCTTTGCGCGCCCAGCTCGATGCGCGCCACGTCCTTCAGGCGCACGGTGGAGCCGTCGGGGTTGGCGCGCAGCACGATGGCGCCGAACTGCTCGGGCGTGGACAGCTGGCCCGGCACCACCACGGTGGCGGTCATGGTCTGGCCCGCCACCAGCGGCTGGTTGCCGATGGCCCCGGCCGACACCTGCGCGTTCTGCGCCTGGATGGCGCTGGCGATGTCCGACGGCGCCAGCTTGTAGCTTTGCAGCTTGCTGGGCTCGATCCAGATGCGCATGGCGCGCTCCGAGCCGAACAGCTGCACCTGGCCGATGCCGGCAATGCGCTGCAGCTCGGGCTGCACGTTGCGCGCGGCGTAGTCGGACAGGCCGGTGACGTCGACGTCCGGGTTGGTCGACGACAGCATCACGAACATCAGGAAGTTGGAGCGCGATTTCTCCACCCGCACGCCCTGCTGGTTGACCACCGCGGGCAGGCGCGGCGTGGCGCGCGACAGGCGGTTTTGCACCTCCACCTGCGCCAGGTCGGCGTTGGTGCCGGGCTCGAAGCTGATGGTGATCTGGCCGGTGCCGTCGGCCTGCGCCACCGACTCGATGTAGGCCAGGCCGGGCGCGCCGTTCATCTCGCGCTCGATCACGGCCAGCACCGAGTCTTCCAGCGTCTGCGCCGACGCGCCGGGGTAGGCGGCGCTGATCACGATGGTGGGCGGCGCCACCGGCGGGTACTGCGCGATCGGCAGCTGGGTGATGGCGGTGGCGCCGATCACCATCAGGAACAGGGCAATCACCCACGCGAAGATGGGTCGGTCGATGAAAAAGCGTGCCATGCCGGTCGATCCTCAGTTCGACGCGGCGCTGGCCGGGGCGCTGGCGGGACTCGCGGATGCTCCTGATTTGGGAGCTGCTGGCGCTTGCCCAGCGGGCGCTACAGCCGATTTTGGCTGCCACGGCACGGGTTTGACCACCTTGGCGCCCAGCATCAGCTTCATGGCGCCTTCCACCATCACCTGCTCGCCCGGCTGCAGGCCGTCGGTGACGATCCAGTCCTGGCCCTGCGCGCCGCGCACGGTCACCGGGCGTGGCGCCACGCTGCCGTCGGCGGCCACCACCATCACCGAGTCGCCGCGCGTGCCGCGCGTGACCGCCTGCTGCGGCAGCAGGATGGCGTGCTCCACCTGCGCCTGCTCGACGCGCACGCGCACGTACATGCCCGGCAGCAGCCGGCCGCCCGGGTTGGGCAGCTCGGCGCGCAGGCTGACCTCGCCGGTGGCGGGGTCGACGCTCAGGTCGGTGAACAGCAGGCGAGCGCTCTGGCCGAACGGCTGGCCGTTGTCCAGCAGCACCTGCACCTTGGCCGCCTCGGCGCCGCTGGCGCGCGTCAGCCGCCCGGCGGCCAGCGCCTCGCGCAGCTGCAGCACCTGGTTGGCCGACTGCGTGATGTTGATGTAGAGCGGATCGATCTGCTGCACCACGGCCAGCGCGGTGCCGCCGTCCTGCTGCTGGTTGACCAGCGCGCCCTCGGTCACCAGCGCGCGGCCGATGCGCCCGCTGATCGGCGCCGTCACCGTGGCATAACCCAGGTTGATGCCGGCCGTGCGCACCGCCGCCTTGCCGGCGGCCACCTGCGCCTGCGCCGCTTTTTCGGCGGCCACGGCGGCGTCGTACTCCTGCTGGCTCACCGCGTTGGCGGCCACCAGCGGCTTGTAGCGCGTGGCCGTGGAACCGGCCTGCGCCAGCTGCGCCTGCGCCTGCGCCAGCTGGGCCTGGGCGCTTTGCAGCGCGGCCTCGTAGGGCGCGGCGTCGATGCGGAACAGGGTCTGCCCGGCCTTGACGTCGCTGCCCTCGGTGAACACGCGCTTTTGCAAGATGCCGGTGACGCGCGCGCGCACCTGGGCCACGCGCGAGGCCTCCAGCCGTCCGGGCAGCTCGGTGGTCAGGTGGACGGTGCCGGGCTGCACCGCCAGCACCGCCACTTCCGGCGGCGGCATGCCCCCGCCGGGGCCGGCCGGCGCGCCGGCGCCCGGCTTCTTGTCGCCACAGGCGGCCAGCGCCAGCAAGGCAATGAGGCCCAGCGGCGCCAGACGGCGCGCCAGCGCGGAGGGGGCGGCTTGGTGTTTGGTCATGAAGCTTGTTCTTTGCGACGGGGAATCGGTAGGCCTTGCCGTCGGCGCCAGGCGGCGGCGATCGCAGCCGGGCGGTCGCGCGGCACACTTCGCCAAGGCGCCGCGCAGGCGGGCGTTCGGGACGGCAGACAATGGTGCAAATTATACATACATACTTGAATGTATGCAGTAGAATCGGTGCCATGTCCACTGTGGACCACGGCGGATTCTTCCCGTTTTCCTGATTCTCTGCATGGCCCGACGCACCAAGGAGGACGCCCTCGCCACCCGCGCCGCGCTGCTGGACGCGGCCGAGCGCGTGTTTCAGCAGCGCGGCGTCTCGCGCACCTCGCTGGCCGACATCGCGCAGGCCGCGGGGGTGACGCGGGGCGCGCTGTACTGGCACTTCAAGGACAAGGCGGCGTTGTTCAACGCCATGATGGACCGCGTCGCGCTGCCGCTGGGCGCCGAGCTGGAGGGCCTGCTGGAGCGCGGCGGCGACCCCTTGCAGGGGTTGTGCCGGCATCTGCGCGAGGCGCTGCATCAGATCGTGCACGACGAGCAGACGCGGCGCGTGCTGCGCATCGCCATGCAGAAGGTCGAGCACGCCGAGGAACTGGGCCCGGTGATCGACCGCCACATCCAGATGCACCGCCTGAACACCGAGCGCGAGCGCCAGGTGTTCGAGCGCGCGGCCGCGCTGCGCCAGCGCGCGCTGCCGGCACCGGCGGCGCAACTGGCGCATGGCTTCTACGCCATGGTGCACGGGCTGATCTACAGCTGGCTGCTGGACGAGGGGTTCGACCTGGAAGCCACCGCCGCGGTGTCGGTGCAGGCGTTTCTGCGCGGCATCGGGCTGGAGCTGGCGCTGGCGGCGACGCCCGCCGTCGCCGATGGGCGATAATGCCCGGCTTGCACTGCACGCGGCTGTAGCTCAGTGGATAGAGTATCGGCCTCCGAAGCCGAGGGTCGTGGGTTCGATCCCCGCCAGCCGCGCCAGATCATCGAAAAAACCTTGGCAGTGCCAGGGCTTTTTTGTTGCTTGCTATCTGATCAATAGCTGCTTGCGCACGCTGGACGGGCTCTGAAGCCTATTCCTCCAGTAAGGAGCGCAGCATCCAGGCGGTCTGCTCGTGCACCGTCATGCGCTGGGTCAGCAAATCGGCCGTGGGCTCGTCGCCGGCGGCGTCGGCCTGTGGGAACAGTGCGCGTGCGGTGCGTGCCACGGCTTCGTGGCCCTGCACCAGGATGCGCACCATCTCCAGCGCGCGGGGCGGTTGCTCGGGCGCGTCGGGCAGCGAGCTCAGCTGGCCGAAGGCACCGTAGGAGCCGGGTGCCACATGGCCGAGCGAGCGGATGCGCTCGGCGATCGGGTCGACCGCGTTCCACAGTTCGGTGTACTGCGCCATGAACATGGCGTGCAGCGTGTTGAACATGGGGCCGGTGACGTTCCAGTGGAAGTTGTGCGTGGTCAGGTACAGCGTGTAGGTGTCGGCCAGCAGGCGCGACAGGCCCTGGGCGATGGCGGCGCGGTCCTGCTCGCCGATGCCGATGTTGATGCGGGGGGCGTTCATGGTGGTTCTCCTGTGGGTGATGGTGCAAGCGCGCGCGGGGCGCCGGCGCGTGGGCAGGGCCGGCACTTGCGCGCCGGGCCCTGGCGGCCTGGTCAGGCCGGCAACGCGACCAGCGAGTTGCCGGCCATCGGGTCGTCCTTCTTGGACGCCAGCGCCTGCGCCAGGTTCAATCCCAGCGCCTGGGCCACGCCGGCGGCGTAGGCCGGGTCGGCGGCGTGGCAGTTGCGGATGTGGCGGAATTTGACGAACTCGGGTGCGTCGCCCATGGCGCGGGCGGTGTTGCCGAACAGCGCCTGCTTCTGCGCGTCGCTCATCAGCTGGAAGAGCTTGCGCGGCTGCTCGAAGTAGTTGGCGTCGTCCTCGTGAAAGCTCCAGTGGCGCGCATCGCCGTTGATCTGGAGCGGCGGCTCGGCAAACTCGGGCTGTGCCTGCCACTGGCCGAAGCTGTTGGGCTCGTAGTGCGGGGCACTGCCGTAGTTGGCATCGACGCGGCCCGCCCCATCGCGGTGGTTGCTGTGCACCGGGCAGCGCGCGCGGTTCACCGGGATTTGCTGGTGGTTGGTGCCCAGGCGGTAGCGCTGCGCGTCGGCGTAGTTGATCAGGCGCGCCTGCAGCATCTTGTCGGGGCTCACGCCGATGCCGGGCACCAGGTTGCTGGGCGCGAAGGCCGATTGCTCGACGTCGAGGAAGAAGTTCTCGGGGTTGCGGTTCAGCTCGAACTCGCCGACCTCGATCAGCGGGTAGTCGGCGTGCGGCCAGACCTTGGTCAGGTCGAACGGGTGGTAGGGCACCTTCTCGGC
>Ga0073905_10001010_pt1 | contig 13993 bp, 15 predicted proteins | sample KloWWTupernatant_FD_65482 | JGI IMG/M metagenome (GOLD analysis project Ga0073905, IMG submission 65482) | Active sludge microbial communities from Klosterneuburg, Austria, studying microevolution and ecology of nitrifiers - Klosterneuburg... | ecosystem: Engineered > WWTP > Aerobic digester >... | reverse complement strand
TCGGAGGCGGCGAGGCAGCCGGCGCGCAGCGCCATCTCGAGGTCCTGCCCGCGGGAGACGGCGAGCAGGAACCCCGCCGCGAACAGATCGCCCGCGCCGGTCGCATCGACAACCGGGTGCACCGGGAAGGCCGGCACGGTGATGACTTCGCCGTTCGACACCACCATCGCGCCCTGCGCGCCCATGGTGATGGCGGCCAGCTCACAGTCCTTGGCGATCTGCTGCACGGCCGTCCCGAGATCGTCGGTCTGGTACAGCGATTTCAGCTCGTTCACGTTGGCGAACACGTAGTCCATCGTCTTCGAGCGGATGAGATCGAGGAACTCGTCGCGGAAGCGGTCGACGCAGAACGGGTCGGAGAGCGTAAAGCTCGCGGCGCGCTCATGCTTGTGGGCGAAATGGGCGGCCGTCACGAACGCCTTCTTGGCCTCGACCGGGTCCCACAGGAACCCTTCCATATAGGTGACCGCCGCGCCGCCGATCTCGTCTTCCTTGATGTCGGCGGTGGTGAGCTGGTGGCAGGCGCCGAGGTAAGTGTTCATGGTGCGCTCGCCGTCAGGCGACACGAGGATCATGCAGCGCGCGGTGGACGGCCCGCCGGAGAGCCGGCCGGTCCGGTAGAACACGCCCAGATGCTGCAGGTCGTCGGCAAAAACATCGCCCAGCGGATCGTCCGCGACCTTGCCGATGAACGCGGCCCTTCCGCCCAGCGAGGCGACGCCGGCGGCCGAATTGGCGGCGCTGCCGCCCGAAATCTGGCGTTTGTCCTCGGGCATCTTGTCATAGAGGTAGCTCGAGCGGTCCTCGTCGATGAGGTGCATGATGCCCTCGGCCATTCCCTCGGCCTCGAGAAATCCGGGCGCAACGGGAGCGATCACGTCGACGATTGCGTTACCGATGGTGAGAACGTCGAACCGGCGGTCGGCCACGCGGGGAATTCCTTGAAAATGGTCAGCTGTCGCCGCACTTACCGGACTCCCAGATCGCGTGCAACCGGCGGAGGGCCGCATGTCTTTGGACCTGATCCTCGAGTTCATCCATCACCTCGCGGTGTTTTCGCTGGTGGGCGTGTTCTTCGCGGAATTCTTCCTGCTCACCCAGGGCGATGTGCGCGGCCGGCGCCTCGCTACCATCGGCCGGCTCGATTCGGCCTATGGCGGGCTGGCGGGGCTCATCGTCATCGCCGGGGTGTCGCGGGTGATCTGGGGCGATGCGGGCTGGCAGTTCTACGTGACGAACTGGACCTTCTGGGTGAAGATGGCGCTGTTCGTGCTGGTCGCCGTGCTTTCCATCCAGCCGACCCGCGCTATCCTCGGCTGGCGCAAGGCGGCCGGTGCCGACCCCGCCTACGTGGTGCCCGAGGGAGAAATCGGCAGCGTGCGCGGCTACTATCTCGCCTCGTTCGCGGGGCTGGCGTTCATCCCCATATTCGCGGCGCTTATGGCGCGGGGAATCGGGCTGCCGTGACACGCCCTCATGGTTCCCCCGCTTTCGCGGGGGCAGGCTAGCTCACCATGAAGACTACTGCTGAGAACCGAAGGCTGGTGAGGCTTCACGGTGAGCTTGTCGAACCGCGAAGCCGGGCTCACCCCTTGGGCGCCGGCGTCTTCGGCTCGAACTCGCACCATTGCGCGATCACGCAGCGATAGCATTCGGGCTTGCGCGCCTTGCAGACATAGCGGCCGTGCAGGATCAGCCAGTGATGCGCGTGCAGCAGATACTGCTCCGGTATGATCTTTAAGAGCCCCAGTTCCACCTCGAGCGTCGTCTTGCCCGGCGCGAGGCCGGTGCGGTTGGCGACGCGGAACAGGTGCGTGTCCACCGCGATGGTGGGCTGCCGGAAGGCGATGTTGAGCACCACATTGGCGGTCTTGCGCCCGACGCCCGGCAGGCTTTCGAGCTCTTCGCGGGTTTCCGGTACCTTGCCGCCGAATTTTTCGACCAGCTGCACCGACAGTGCATGGACGTTCTTCGCCTTGGTGCGGAACAGTCCGATGGTCTTGATCAGGTCCTCGATTTTCTCCGGGCCGAGCGCGGCCATCGCCTTGGGCGTGCTGGCCGCCCGGAACAGGCCGGGCGTTGCCTTGTTGACCCCGGCATCGGTCGCCTGGGCAGACAGAACCACCGCGACCAGCAGGGTAAAGGCGTCGGTGTGGTCGAGTTCGCCTCTCGGCTCGGGGTTTTCCGCCGCGAAAGCGCCAAAGATGGCGTTCACGTCTTCGGAACTGAGCCGTTTCGGGCCTTTCTTCGGCATTGGGTTCGCTCCAGGATCGGGGCTATACTCGGAGCCGATGGCGGCCCGGCACGCAAGCCGGTTTTCTCGCGCCTTCGCAAGCATTTTTCGATGACGACACAGACCGAAGCCCGACCGCTTTTTGCCGCCACGCTGCGGCCACATCGCTCGCTGAGCCGCAAGGGCTTGCGCTGGGTGATCGCCGTCGTGGCCATTTCCGTGAGCATTCCGGGCATCATCTTTTCGACGCTGGGCGCCTGGCCGATCATCGGCTTCATGGGCCTCGACGTGCTGGCCGTCTGGTGGGCGCTGTCCGCTTCGATGCGCGACGGCCGCCAGTTCGAGACGGTCACGCTGTGGCCCGACCAGCTGGAGCTGAAGCGGGTCACCGGAAGCGGCAAGCAGGAGCTCCTGACCTTCAACCCGGTGTCCACAAAACTGGTCATCGACCGCGATTTCAACGAGCGGACAACCGGCCTGCACCTGCGCACCCGCGACCGCGATATCGAGCTTGGCGCGTTCCTCAACGGCGACGACAAGGCGAGTTTCGCCAAGGCCTTTGGCACCGCGCTGAAGCGGGCGCGGCATTAGGCATCGAGTGCCCGGCTTCGTGGTTCGACAAGCTCACCATGAAGCCTTTGAGAGCTTCGGGGCTTGGCCTTGCCGGCGGCCCTCGTGCAGCCGCCTTCCTGGGGAGCTCCCAGTAGCCTTCGTGGTGAGCCTGTCGAACCACGGAGGCGTAGCGCAACCCCCCGTCAAAACCGGGTCGCATCCCCCCACTCGCAGGCCTAAGCTCTCCCCATCATGACCCAGCAATCGACCCTCATTCCGGCCTCTGACTACGAAACCGTCCGCTCCGCCATCGCCTATCTCAGCGAGGCCGGGGCCGATGCCATCGATCTGCCGCGCTTTGCCCGGGCAATGGGCAAGAGCGAGCGGCAGCTCACCGACACGTTCCGCCGCTGGTGCGGGCTCAGCCCCAAGAGCTTTGCCCAGGCGGTGGCGCTCAACCACGCGAAAACCCTGCTGGCCGAGCGCGAAAGCGTGCTCGACACGACCTACGAAGTGGGGCTGAGCTCCACCTCGCGCCTGCACGACCTCTTCGTGACCTACGAAGCCATGCCGCCCGGCGCCTTCCGCTCCGGCGGAGCGGGTGTCGATATGGATTGGGGCGTGGCGCCCTCCCCGTTCGGCATCGCCGTCATGACCATGACGAGCTACGGCATTTCCGGCATCGGCTTTGCCGACGAGGAGTCGGGGATCGATGCCGCCTTCGAGGATCTCGCCAACCGCTGGCCCAATGCCCGCTTCACCCGCAACGATGCCCGCATCGCCGATGCGGCGCAGCAGGTGTTCGACCCGACGCGCTGGGACCCGGACCGTCCGGTGCGGGTGGTGCTTATCGGCACCGATTTCGAGGTCTCGGTGTGGGAGACGCTGCTGAAAATCCCGTGCGGCAAGGCAACGACCTACCAGACCGTCGCCAGCCATATCGGCAAGCCCAGCGCCTCACGCGCGGTCGGCGCGGCCGTCGGAAAGAACCCGATCAGCTTCGTCGTCCCCTGCCACCGCGTCGTCGGCTCGACCGGCGCACTCACCGGCTACCACTGGGGCCTGCCGCGCAAACGCGCGATTCTCGGCTGGGAAAGCGGCGTCAGCGGCCGGGCGTAGGCAGCCAACCACCCCTACCCTCCCCTTGCGGGGAGGGTAGCGCCGCTAGGACCGAAGGTCCGTAGCAGAGCTGCGGAGGGGGGCGAGGCGAGCACCGCGTGAACCCCACCGCAAAGCCCGCCGCTCCCTCAGTCGTCAGGCCCTCCCCTCTCAGGGTGGGCGGCACGCAAGCCGGCGGCCAACCTCACGCGCGCTTGGCGAACTCCAGCACCGTATCCAGCGCGCCATCGGCCTTCAGCCGGTAGATGGTCGGCTGGCCGGTAGCGATTTCGCGCTTCAAAATTTCGTCGGGCGTCAGGCCCTCGATGGCCATGACCAGTGCCCGCAGCGAGTTGCCGTGCGCGGCGACCAGCACGGTCTTGCCCGAGGCCACCATCGGCCGGATGCGGCTCTCGTAGAACGGCAGCGTGCGGTCGGCGGTGTCCTTCAGCGATTCGCCGCCGGGCGGCTTCACGTCGAAGGAGCGGCGCCAGATCAGCACCTGCTCCTCGCCCCACTGCTTGCGCGCCTCGTCCTTGTTGAGCCCCGACAGATCGCCGTAGTCGCGCTCGTTCAGCGCCCGGTCGCGGGTGATGGTGATGTCGAGAACGTTCATTTCCTCAAGCATCAGGTCGAGCGTGTGCTGGGCCCGCTTCAGCGCCGAGGTGAAGCAGTAGTCGGGGACAAGGCCCCAGGCCTTGAGATCGGTGCCACAGCGGCGGGCCTCGTTGACGCCCTTTTCCGTGAGCTCGGGATTCTTCCAGCCCGTGAACAGGTTTTTGAGGTTCCACTCGCTCTCGCCATGGCGCACGAGGATCAGGGTTCCGGTCATCAGAGATTTCCTACGAGTTGAAGCCGAGCACATCGGCCATCGAATAGAGCCCGGGCTTCTGGTTCTGCGCCCAGAGTGCCGCCCGCACCGCGCCGCCCGCGAACAGGGTGCGGTCGTCGGCGATGTGGCGCAGTTCCAGCCGTTCGGCCGGGCCGGCGAGGATCACCGAATGCTCGCCGATGACATTGCCGCCGCGCAGCGTCGCAAAGCCGATGGTCCCCGGTTCGCGCGGCCCGGTATGGCCGTCGCGCACCCGCACCGAGGCATCCTTCAGCGAAACGTTGCGGCCCGCCGCCGCCGCCTCGCCCAGCATCAGCGCCGTGCCCGAGGGGGCGTCGACCTTGCGGTTGTGGTGCATTTCGAGAATTTCGATGTCGAAGCCGGGCAGCGCGGCGGATGCCTGCTTCACGAGGCCAAGCAGCGTGTTGAGCCCGAGCGAGAAATTGCCGGACTTGACGATCCGCGCCCCGGCCTTCGCCGCCCGGGCGATCTCGGCCTCGTCGGCTTCGGAGAGCCCGGTGGTGCCCAGAATGTGGATGAGGCCGCGCTCCGCTGCCTGCTTCGCCAGCGCGACGCTGGCGGCCGGCGCGGTGAAATCGATGACGCCGTCAACCTTGGCGAGCGCGGCGTCGATATCGTCGGTGATGGTGACGCCCAGTGCCTCGATCCCGGCCTGCTCGCCCGCATCCCGGCCGATGGCGGGGGCGCCGCTCCGGTCGAAGGCCGCGGCGACGGCGATCCCGTCAGCGGCGGTGACCGCGCGAATATTCGCGGCGCCCATGCGCCCCCCGGCACCCGCGATTGCGACCCTGAATTCCGCCATGACCTACGCCCTCATGCCTGATGCCCGCCTATAGCCCACCGGGTCATTCCTGCGAAAGCAGGAAGTTCGTCGGACCACGGAGGCGTGCCCCAGCCTCAAGCCACCCGCAAGCCGCCCGCCATCTCGGCAAGGATCGCCCGCGCGGCTTCCGCCGGATCGGCCGCCGCGGTGATCGGACGGCCGACCACTAGGTGCGTTGCACCTGCTTCCAGTGCGTCGGCGGGCGTCATGACGCGCTTCTGGTCGCCCAGCGCCGCGCCGGCAGGCCGCACGCCCGGCGTAACGATGGCCAGCTTCGGCCCGACGATCGAGCGCCCCATCGCCGCCTCGTTGGGCGAGCAGACGATGCCGCCGATGCCCGCCTCGCGGGCCTGCTCGGCGCGCAGCGCCACCAGCCCCGCCGCGTCGCGGGCGTAGCCGGCAGCCTTCACGTCGGCATCGTCCATCGAGGTCAGCACGGTAACGCCGAGCACGGTGAGATCCGATCCCGCGGCCGCTTTCGCCGCCGCGCGCATGGTTTTGGGGTAGGCGTGGACCGTGAGCATGGTCGCGCCGGTCTTTGCGAAGGCGCCCACACCCTTTTCCACGGTGTTGTCGATATCGAGCAGTTTCAGGTCAAAAAACACCCGCTTGCCTGCCTTGAGCAGCGCTTTGCCGAGCGCAAACCCGTCGCCGCCGTAAAACAGCTGGTAGCCGATCTTGTAGAAGTCCACCGCATCGCCGAGCCGCTCGATGAGCGTTTCCGCCTTCGCGCGCGTGTCGAGGTCGAGGGCGACGATCAGTTGTCCAGCCATGAGGCGAATCTCCTTCTGCTGGAAGCCAGTGGGTCGCACAGCACAGGGGAGAGAGCAACCCGAAGGCTCGACAAATCACCGTGCGGCTCACACTATGCTGCCATAGTATCACGGGTATCACAGCGTTTTATGCAGCAGCAGGCTCTCTCTACCATCATCGCCTGGGTTCGGCTCGAACAGGCCTTCGACAACCTCACGATAGAACTGAAGAAGCGTTACGGCCTCACGAGGCTGCAGCTTTCCGTCCTCCAGATCCTGCGCGAACGGCCGCAACTGCCGCTCGCGGCGCTGCGCAAGGCGCTGGTCATGCACCCGGCTACACTCGGCCAGGCCATCGACAAGCTGCGGCAGCGAGAACTCGTGACGGTGCGGACGGACCAGGAGGATCGCCGCTCGCGCATCGTGGCGCTGACCGATGCCGGGTTCGCCCTGATCGCCGATGCGCCGCTGACCGGCCCGGTGCGGCTGCGTGACATCACCGTCGAGCCGGTGCGGCTCGAACGGCTGTCCATCGCGCTCGATGACGCAATCGACCTGTTCGGCATCACCCGCTGGGCGCCGGGACGGCGCGAGGAGGCCGATTGAGGGGCTAGATGCCCCCGCGCGAAAAATGCGTCAGTTCGCTGACCATCTGGCCGACCTTGTACTGGACGGCGGACTCGGTCGGCGCGCCTTCTGCGTCAAAGGCCTCGGTCACCGGGCCGACGCCGAGCAGGGTCGGCACCACCAGCGCACCCGCCTTGCTCAGCGTGTCGCGCAGGTGGGACAGGGAGAATATGGTGCCATATTTTCCCGTGCTCACCCCGGCGATGCCGAAAACGGCGTGCTTGAAGGGGCTCGGCTTTTGCCGGCTGACCCATGAAATGGTGTTGGCGATCAGCGGGGTGATGCCGCCATTGTATTCGGGCGTCACGATCAGCACGATGTCCTGCGAGCGGAACGCGTCCGCCAGCCGCTTCGCCGCCTCGGGCGTGTGCTCGGCCTCGAGATCCTGATTGAACATCGGCATCTCGAAATCGGCGAGGCTGAGGTCGGTGACGACAACGCCGGCCTCGCGCAGTTTCTTTGACATATGCTGGCGCAGGATCTCGTTGATCGAGCCTTTGCGGAGCGAGCCGCACAGCGTGATGGCGGTCTTTGGGGCGGCGGATGTGTCGGTCATATGGATGCGCCGTCAGTCCTGGAACAGGTTCTTCAGCTTGTCGAAGAACCCGCCGGAGGTCGGCGAGTTTTCCCGCGTCGAGGCCTTTTCGAACTCTTCGAGCAGTTCGCGCTGGCGTTTGCTCAGGTTCTGCGGCGTCTCGACGTCGAGCTGGACGTAGAGATCGCCGAGGTCCTTCGAGCGCAGCACCGGCATGCCCTTGCCCTTGAGCCGGACGCGCTGGCCCGGCTGGGTGCCCGGGGGCACTTTTACGCGGGCGCGGGTGGTGTCGAGGGTGGGCACCTCGAACTCGCCGCCCAGCGCCGCCGTCGCCATGGCGATAGGCACGCGGGCATAGAGATCGGCGCCGTCGCGCTGGAACAGGTCGTGCGGCTTCACCGACACGAAAATGTAGAGATCGCCCGGCGGCCCGCCGCGCAGGCCCGCCTCGCCCTCATCGGCAAGCCGGATTCGGGTGCCGTCCTCGATGCCCTTGGGCACATCGACCGAAAGCGTGCGGTTCTGCTGCCGGCGGCCCTGTCCGCCGCAATCGCTGCACGGCTGGTCCATCATCTGGCCGCGGCCCTGGCAGACGGGACAGGTCCGCTCGATGGTGAAAAAGCCCTGCGCCGCGCGCACCTTGCCGTGGCCGTTACAGTGCCGGCAGGTCGACATGCCGGTGCCGGGCTTGGCGCCCGACCCATCGCAGGTGTCGCAGGAGACGAGCGTCGGCACGTCGATTTCGACGGTGCGGCCGGCAAACGCCTCTTCCAGCGTGATTTCGAGGTTGTAGCGCAGGTCCGAGCCGCGCAGCCGGCTCTGCTGGCCGCCGCCGCGCCCGTTGCCCCGGCCGCCGCCGCCCATGAAGTCGCCGAAGATGTCCTCGAAAATATCGGACATCGACGAACTGAATTCCGGCCCGAAGCCGGCGCCGCCCGGGCCACGGCTGCCGTTTTCGAACGCGGCATGGCCGAAGCGGTCGTAGGCGGCGCGCTTCTGGGCGTCCTTCAGCGTGTCATACGCCTCGGATATTTCCTTGAATTTGTGCTCGGCATCAGCGTTTCCCGGATTGCGATCCGGGTGAAACTGCATGGCAAGTTTGCGATAGGCGCTCTTGAGCGCCGCCTCGTCGGAGCCCTTGGGAACGCCGAGAACATCGTAAAAGTCGCGTTTGGCCAATCCGGCTCAGTCCTATTGCCCCTGCGCGCCCGGCGCTGGGAGGGGAAAACCAGCGCCTCAGATAGGTATCGGGCCGTGCTCTTACCATAGCAAGGCGCGCATTCAACCCGCCGATCGGTTGTGCACCGTCGGTTTGGGAGCGAGGGCGGAACGGCCCGGACGGGCTGTCAGCCGAAGCTGTCGTTGAGGTTCCGGATCACCTGTCCCTGCGCGAACATGGCCTTGTTGACCACCCGGGCGAGGCCGAAAAACTGAGCCGTGACGCCATCATAGGTGGTGCTGTCGACCCACACGCCATTGCGCCTCAGCGCGTCGGCCAGCGCCTCGCCCTCCGAGCGAAGCGGGTCGCTGCCCGCCAGAATGATGGTGGTCGGCGGCAGGCCGCTGAGGTCCGCCAGTTCGGTCAGCGCCAGGCGCGGGTCGTCGAGCTGCGCCAGATCGCGCAGCGCATGGTGGTAGAACCAGGCGATGGCATCGGCCTCGATGGGCCGCGCCGCGGCCGTCTCGGCAAACGAGGGGCGGCTAAAATCGCTGTCGGCCATCGGGGCGATCAGCGCCAGGTGCTTCGGCCGCACGGTTTCGCCACGCGCCGCAATGGCGATGTTCACCGCAAGGTTCGCGCCCGCGTCCTCGCCGACGATCGCGATTTTCCCGAGATCGCCGCCGAGCGCCTCGGCGTGTTCGAGCATCCAGGCCCAGGCGGTGGTCGCATCCTCATGCGCGGCGGGAAAGCGGTATTCCGGGCCCTGCCGGTAATGCGCCGACACCACGATCGCATTGCACCGCCGCACCAGCGCGCGCGGCGTCTCGTCGTCGCGGTCGAGATCGCCGATGACGAAACCGCCGCCATGCAGATAGAGAATCATCGGCAGCGTGCCGCCGCCGGTGGCATTGGCCGGCGTATAGACGCGGGCCCGGATATCGCCGGCTTCGCCGGGGATCATCCGCATTTCCATGAAGTAACCGCCCTCGTCGGGCTGGTTGCGCAGCACCTGCCGCAGCGCCAGCATCAGGTTGGGCTGGGCCCGCGCCTCGAGCGGCGTGCATTCGCTGATGGGCTTGGGCTCATAGGCGGCCAGCACGTCGAGCACGTGCCGCATGTCGGCATCCACCTGCGCCATCGGGTCGGAACCTGTAGCGCTCATATTCTGTGACTGCGTGGCAGCAATGCTCCGCAGGACGACCGATGACATCGTTCGCGCCCTCTTCGTAAGTCGACCCGCCCCGTTCTTACGAACGTGAGGTCGAGCCAAGACGAGTCGCGTGGCCACAATCGGGCGCCGCGACGGCGATTGTGGGGTCATCGGCCTGCGGGAGCCGGTTGTGATGGAGCGGACGCCGAATCCCGCTAAAGTTGCGGCATGGACAAGACCGAACGCCTGTTCTCGATCATGGATGCGCTGCGCCGTCACCGCCGGCCGGTGACGGCGGCGCAGCTTGCCGAAGAGCAGAACGTCTCGGTGCGCACGCTCTATCGCGATGTGCAGACGCTCATCGGGCTCGGCGCGCCGATCGATGGCGAAGCGGGCGTCGGCTACATGCTGAAGGCCGGCTTTTTCCTGCCCCCGCTGATGTTCTCGCCCGAGGAGCTTGAGGCGCTGGTGCTGGGCGGCCGCTGGGTCGAGGCTCGGCCAGACCAAGAACTGTCGCGCGCCGCAAAGAACGCGCTGGCCAAGATCGCCACCGCCTCGCCCGATGACCTTCGCGACCGGATCAGCAACACCGCGCTCTATCCGGTGGGCGGCTGGAACCAGCCCAATGAAGGTCGCCTGCTGCCGCTGCTGCGCGAGGCCATCCGCGACGAACGCGTCCTCGAAATCAGCTATGCCGACGAGCAGGGCCGCACCACCGACCGGGTGATCTGGCCGGTGGCGCTCGCCTATTACGAGCAAAAGCAGATCGTTGCTTCGTGGTGCACCATGCGCGACGATTTCCGCAATTTTCGCACCGACCGGATCGCGGATGCGCGCATGGTCGAAGGCCGCTTCGGCCGCCGGCGGGCGCAGCTGGCGCGCGAGTGGGAAGACCAGCGGATGGCCGATCGGGGAACGCGTCCCCCGCGTGACGCCGGTAGCTGACACGACCTGTCAGGAGGGGTGGCGGAGAGTGTTTCGACGGCGGATGCCCCGCCTGAAAGGATCTCCGGATGAACGCCCGCACTGCCACCATCACCCCCTTCACCATCGACATTCCCGATCAGCAGCTTGCCGATCTCAAGGAGCGGCTGACGCTCACCCGCTGGCCCGCCGAAGTGACCGATGACTGGAGCCGCGGTCAGCCGGTGCGCTTCATCAAGGAGCTGTGCGAGCAGTGGCTCAACCGCTTCGACTGGCGCGCCGCCGCAGCGCGGCTCAACCGCCTGCCCCAGTTCACCACCGAGATCGACGGGCAGACGATCCATTTCGTGCATGTCCGCTCGGGGCGCGCGGGCGCCTTCCCGCTGGTCCTCACCCACGGCTGGCCCGCGACCTTCGCCGAATATGCCGATCTCATCGAGCCGCTCACCAACCCGGCTTCGGGGCAGGCCTTCGACCTCGTCATGCCCTCGCTTCCCGGCTTCGGGTTTTCGACCCCGCTCGCCGGGCCGGGCTGGGACTCGGCGCGCACCGCGCGGGCCTGGGATGTGCTGATGCAGCGGCTCGGCTACGCGCGCTACGGCTTTGTCGGCAATGACGTCGGCTCCTTCGTCGGCAAGGAGATCGGCGTGCTGGCCCCCAAGGGGCTGGCGGGCGTTCACGTCCAGCAGATCTTCGCCTTTCCCGGCGACGCAGCCGACTGGGCGAACATGGATGCGTTCGAGGCGGCCGGCATGGCCAATGCCGACAAATGGGAGGCCGCCAACGGCTACCAGCGCATCCAGCAGACGCGGCCCGCAACGCTCGCCTATGGGCTCGTCGACTCCCCCGCGGCGCAGCTTGCCTGGAACACCGAGCTGATCTTCGGCACCGATGGCCACGCCGCCGAAACTTTCGATCGCGAACGCTTCCTCACCGATGTGTCGATCTACTGGTTCACCGGCTCGGGCGGCTCGGCCGCCAACATCTATCTCGAGGATTTTCGCTCGAACGGCGGCAGCGACGATCGGCGCGTCGACGTGCCGGTGGCCGTCGCCGTGTTCCCCGATGATTTCCGTTCGGTCCGCGCCTTCTGCGAGCCCAACAACAATATCGTGCAGTGGACGCAGATGCCGCGCGGTGGCCATTTCGCTGCCATCACCGCGCCCGAACTTCTCGCGGCCGACGTGCAGACGTTCTTTGCGGGTCTCGTGTGAGACAGCCGTCTCAATTCGGGTGGCGCGGCCAGCGCCGTCCACCCGAAAACTGCTGCCGCCACTCGCGCGGGGTCATGCCCTTGAGCGCGCGGAACTGGCGGTTGAAATTGGCCAGCGCACCATAGCCGACATCGGCCGCGATATTGGCAATTGGCAATGCGGTGTCGGAGAGCAGCACGCAGGCTTCCCCGATCCGCAGCCGCATCACATAGGCCGAAACCGTCTGCTGGGTGTGGCGGCGGAACAGCCGGTGCAGGCCCGACGGCGACAGCGCCGCGATATCGGCCAGCCCGCCGATCGACAGGCCCCCGGCATAGTGCGTGTGGATGTGGTCGAGCACCCGGTCGATGCGGTCGCGATCGCTCGACTCCTCGGGTGTCGTCGGCGTCGACAGCGGCACCGCCCCCCGGTCGCGCGCCAGCAGCGTCAGCACGATGAGGAGGCCCACGAGCCGGTCTTCGCCCCGCGAGCGGAACAGGCCCTCGATCACCGGCCGCGCCTTCTTCGCCGCGGCGGGCGAAAACTGCAGCCCGGCCTTGGCCCGCGCCAGCATGTCGCCGACCGCGCGCATCTCGATCATCCCCTCGACCAGCGGCGCCGCCCATTGCGCGCTGAACCACATGACCAGGGCCCGGTGCGGCCGTGTCTCATCGAGTTTTTCGCGCGAGGCCCAGGTGTGCGGCAGGTTCGGCCCGATCAGCACCAGGTCGCCGTCGCCATAGTCGCCGATATGGTCGCCGATGAAGCGCTGGCCGGCCGAATTGAGCGTCAGCGTCAGTTCGAACTCGGCATGGTGGTGCCACTGGAACGGAATGGCGTCGTGCAGCTGGCGGTCGAGCCATGACCAGGACGCCCCATCGGGCGGCGCGACCTTCTCCAGAAGTGGCTTCATCCTGCTCTGCCCGGTGTTGCGAGGCCACAATAGTATCAGAACTGGCCGTTTCGCGCCAACACATCGCCACCGGTCCCGCTAGGCTCAACCCATCAGGCAGACCCCGAGGGGGAGTTGGATGGAGGACAACGATGTCGATGGCTCAAGGCGTTTCGCAGCAGGGCATGGCGCACGGCATGAAGCGGGACTCGCACCCGACGACGCAGCGCGTCAACACGCAGCTCAAGGATATCAGGAAGAAGCTGCCGCTCAGGGTGCTGTCGGAGGCGGACTTCAGGCATTGGCAGGAGAAAGGCTATGTTATTGTCCGCAATGCAGTGCCGCCGGAAAATGTCGAAAGACTGAAAGCGCTGCTCTGGGAGTTTGAGGAGAAAGACCCGAACGATCCGTCCACCTGGTATACGCCGCAGCGCCGCGATCACATCATGAAGGAGCTCAACGGCACCGGCATGGTGGAGATCTACAACCACCAGGCGCTGTGGGATAACCGGCAGGTGCAGCGCATCTACGACGCCTTCGTCGACGTCTGGGACATGGAAGAGCTCTGGGTCTCGATCGACCGGGCCAATCTCAATCCGCCCAAGCAGGTCAAGGGCACGAACCAGAACGGCTTCATCCACTGGGACAGCGACACCTCGCTCGACCCGCTGCCGATCGGCGTGCAGGGCGTCTTGAGCCTCGTGAAGCAGGATGGCGACATCGGCGGCTTCCAGTGCATCCCCGAGCTGTTCTACGATTTCGACAACTGGGTGAAGACGCAGCCCGCCGACCGCGACCCGATGCACCCGGACTGGAGCGGCTTCAACATCACCAATATCGAGATGGAGCCGGGCGATCTGATGATCTTCAACACGCTCCTCGCCCACGGCGTCCGCCCCAACCATTCGGATGGGCGCGTGCGCATGGCGCAGTACATCTCGATGTATCCGGCCAACGAGGGGGATGCGGTGGACCGCGCCGAGCGCATTCGCCTGTGGCGCGAACTCGACCATCCGCGGCGCGACGCCTTCCCCGGCGATCCGCGCGAATGGGAGAAAAAGCACGCCACAACCGCCAAACTCACCCCGCTCGGCGAAAAGCTGCTGGGCCTGAGAAACTGGCCGTAACCGGTACGCGCCGAAGCTGAGGGCCCGCCGCATCGGCGGGCCTTTTCACGAGTGCGAGGACAGTCCACCGGG
>Ga0073905_10001008_pt1 | contig 14011 bp, 13 predicted proteins | sample KloWWTupernatant_FD_65482 | JGI IMG/M metagenome (GOLD analysis project Ga0073905, IMG submission 65482) | Active sludge microbial communities from Klosterneuburg, Austria, studying microevolution and ecology of nitrifiers - Klosterneuburg... | ecosystem: Engineered > WWTP > Aerobic digester >... | reverse complement strand
ACCAGATGGTCAAGGACCTGCGCACCGAGCACGAGGTCGGCAACCCCGCTGCGGTCTTCGACGGCGACATCGACGGCTTCATCGAGGCCGGCATCCGCTGGCGCCGGGGTCAGAGCGCCTGATCGCGGCCCGACGGGACCTTGATCCCGTCGCCCGACCGTCGGGCCCGCCACGCTGTGCCCATGCCCCTGATCTGCACGGACACCACTCTGCACGGCGCGGCGCCGACGACGACCGCCCTGGACCCGGGGCAGGCGCGCTGGTGGCTGGCGGCGTCAGCTTCGGCCGCGGGCCTCGCCGCCGCGGCGAGCGCCATGGGCCTGCTCGACGTGGCGGGCACCTACGGCCGCGAGACGGCGTCGTTCGTGGACCAGGCCGTCGCGCAGGACGTGGTGAACCTGGTGCTGGTCGCGCCGGCGACGCTCGCGCTCGCCTGGCTCGCCCGCCGCGGCAGCGCACGGGCGGCCCTGCTGTGGCTGGGCGTGCTCTCCTTCACCGTCTACAACTACGTCATCTACACGATGGCGATCCACGTCGGCCCGCTGTGGCTCGCGTGGGTCGCGGTGCTGGGTGCGAGCCTGTGGTCGCTCGTCGGCGGGCTGAGGGCGCTCGACCCGGCAGCCGTCGTCGCCGCGCTGCGCCCGCCGCCCCGGCGCACGGTCGGGGTGTTCCTCGTCGTGGTCGCCGCGCTGTTCACCCTGCTCTGGCTCTCCGACATCGTCCCTGCGGTGCTCGCGGGTCGGTTGCCCGACGGCGCCGTCGAGCTCGGCCTGCCGGCCAACCCGGTGCACGTGCTCGACCTGGCGTTCTACCTGCCCGCGGTGCTCGCGATCGGCGTGCTGGTGCTGCGGCGCCGTCCCCACGGCATCGCGCTGTCACCGATCGCCCTGGTGTTCCTGCTGCTCACGGGCCTGCCGATCATCGTGACCCCGATGACGACGACCCTGCGCGGGGGCGAGGCGGTGTGGGCAGCGGCCGGCCCGGTCGGCGTGCTCACCCTCGCGACCGCCGCGGTCCTCGCCGTCGCCCTGCGCCGCCCTCGACCCGGGACCCCGGCCGGGCCCACGAGCCAGGGCGCCTGATCGCAGCACGCTGTCCGACTTCGTCCCGGTTCACCCGCGCACGCACAGCCCGGGTGCGGCGTGTCCCGGCCGGTCCTGCGCGGACCCGTGCCTACCCTCGAACGAGCACCTCTGTGCTCGGCGTGCCCGCACGCCACCGTCCCTGCCCCCGACGACTGGTCCTCAGCACCGTGATCCGACTCGAGAACGTCACCAAGGTCTACGCGCGCGGCGCCCGCCCGGCGCTGGACGCCGTCGACCTGGAGATCGAGCGCGGCGAGTTCGTCTTCCTCGTCGGGGCGTCCGGCTCGGGCAAGTCGACCCTGCTGCGCCTGGCCCTGCGCGAGGAGCGCCCGTCCGCCGGCAAGGTGTTCGTGGCGGGCAAGGACCTGTCCACCCTGTCGACGTGGAAGGTGCCCCACCTGCGCCGCCAGATGGGTGCCGTGTTCCAGGACTTCCGCCTGCTGCCCAACAAGACGGTCTTCGAGAACGTCGCCTTCGCCCTGCAGGTCATCGGCAAGCCCAAGCACCACATCATGACGACGGTGCCCGACACGCTCGAGCTCGTCGGTCTGGGCGGCAAGGAGAAGCGCCGCCCGCACGAGCTGTCCGGCGGCGAGCAGCAGCGCGTCGCGATCGCCCGCGCCTTCGTCAACCGGCCGAGCATCCTGCTCGCCGACGAGCCCACCGGGAACCTCGACCCGACGACGAGCGTGGGCATCATGCGCCTGCTCGACCGGATCAACCGCACCGGCACCACGGTGGTCATGGCCACGCACGACGACGAGATCGTCGACCAGATGCGCAAGCGCGTCATCGAGCTCGACATGGGCCAGGTGGTGCGCGACCAGTCGCGCGGCGTCTACGGCTCGGACCGCTGAGGGGCGCGCCATGAGACTGCAGTTCATCCTGTCCGAGATCGGTGTCGGCCTGCGCCGCAACCTCTCGATGACCATCTCCGTCATCCTCGTCACCTTCGTGTCGCTCACGTTCGTCGGCGCTGCAGGGCTGCTCCAGCTCCAGATCAACGAGATGAAGGACGACTGGTACGACAAGGTCGAGGTCTCGATCTTCCTGTGCCCCGCCGACTCCGAGGTGCCCACGTGCGCCGGCGGCGAGGCCACCGCCGAGCAGATCGACGCGCTGCGCACCGAGCTCGAGGGCGAGGAGCTGAGCCCGTACGTCAAGGAGATCTTCTTCGAGTCGAAGGAGGACGCGTTCGCGTCGTTCACCGAGCAGTTCGCCGACGAGTTCTGGGCCCAGGGCGTCACGGCGGACGACCTGCAGGCCTCGTTCCGGGTGGCCCTCGTGGACCCCGAGCAGTACCAGGTGCTCTCCGACCTGTTCACGGGCCGCCAGGGCGTCGAGGAGGTCCGCGACCAGCGCGAGGTCATCGAGCCGCTCATCCTCGTGCTCAACCGCGCGAGCCTCGTCGCGGCAGCCCTGGCCGCCGTCATGCTGCTCGCCGCCGTGCTGCTCATCACCACCACCATCCGGCTGTCGGCGATGAGCCGCCGCCGCGAGACGGGGATCATGCGCCTCGTCGGGGCGTCGAACCTCTTCATCCAGCTGCCGTTCATGCTCGAGGGCGCGATCGCGGCGACCATCGGCGCGGCGCTGTCGGTGGCCGGGCTGTGGTTCGGCGTGAAGTACCTGGTCGAGGACTGGCTCGCCCAGTCCGTGCGGTTCGTCCAGTACATCGGCACCGACGCGGTGTGGACCATCGCCCCCGCGCTGCTGGTCATCGCGATCGGCCTCGCCACCGTCTCCTCGGTGGTCACGCTCAGCCGATACACGAAGGTGTGACCGTGATGCGACCGAGCCCCCGCCCCGTCACCGCCCGCCTGCGCACCGTCGCGGCGGGGATCGTCGCGGCACTGCTCACCACGCTCGCGCTCGCCGTCGGCTCCGTGCCGGCCGCGGCGGACGAGCTCGACGACCAACGGGCCCAGACCGAGGCACGCCAGGCCGCCGTCGACGCCGCCCTCGAGGCGCTCGCCGCCGAGCTCGAGCACACCGATGCCGCACTGGTCCAGGCCTACGCGGAGCTCCAGGGGATCCAGGCGCAGATCCCCGTCGCGGCCGAGCAGCTGGCCACCGCGGAGGGCCTCCTCGCCCAGCTCCAGCGCGAGGCCGCGATCATCGCGGACCGCCTCGCCGCGGCGCAGGCGGAGGAGGCGACGATCGCCGGGCAGATCGCCACCGACACGGCCCGCGCGGACGTCACCCGCGCGGCGATCGGGCAGATGGCGCGCGACGCGTACAAGGGCGACATGGCGTCCTCGTCCCTGTCGGCCGTGCTCGACGCCGGCAGCACGGACGAGTTCGTCGAGCAGTCCGCGCTGGCGTCGATGGCGCTGCGCACCCAGACCCAGGCGCTGCGCGACCTCGACCAGATCCTCGGCGTCAACCGCAACCGCGAGGTGCGCCTGGCCGCCGTGCGCGAGCAGATCACGGCGCTCAAGGCGGAGGCCGACGCCAAGGTGGCGCAGGCCGCCGAGGCCGCCGCGCAGGCCGCCGCGCGCAAGGCGGAGCTCGACGCCCTGGAGGCCGAGGCCCGCGACAAGGCCGCCGTCATCGAGGCGCAGAAGCAGTCGCAGCTGGCGCTGGAGGCAGAGCTCGAGGCGCAGGAGGCCGCGCTGGCCGCGGACCTCGCCGCGATCGTCGCCGCGCAGGAGGCCGCCCGCCGGGCCGCGGGCCAGTCCCCCGTGGGCTCCACCGCCGCGCAGCCGTTCACCAACCCGACCTCGGTCAACCCGATCTACAAGACGTCGGACTACGGCAACCGGTTCCACCCCGTGCTGCTCTACTGGCGCCTGCACGCCGGGACGGACCTGCGCACGTACTGCGGCACACCGATCTACGCCGGTGCCGCTGGCACGGTGCAGTGGGCCTACTACCGGGCCGGCTACGGCAACCAGGTGATGGTCAACCACGGGTACTGGAACGGCAGCTCGCTGATGTCCAGCTACAACCACATGTCGAGCTTCTCGGTCGGCCAGGGCCAGCAGGTCTCCCAGGGCCAGCTGCTCGGCTACTCGGGCAACACCGGGACGTCGGCGGCGTGCCACCTGCACTTCGAGGTGTACGTCAACGGCGCGACGGTCGACCCGTGGCCGCTCATCTCCCGGTGAGCCGCGGATAACCCTGCGGGTGCCGCGCCGCCGATCGCCTAGCCTGGACCCATGGCCAAGGAGACGGGACGCAAGCTCGTCGCGAGCAACAAGAAGGCGCGGCACGACTACCACATCGACGACACGTTCGAGGCGGGCCTCGTGCTGACCGGCACCGAGGTCAAGGCGCTGCGGGCCGGCCGCGCGTCGCTGGTCGACGGGTTCGGCAGCGTGGACCACGGCGAGGCATGGCTCGAGGGCGTCCACATCCCCGAGTACACCGAGGGCACCTGGACCAACCACGCGCCGCGGCGCAAGCGCAAGCTCCTCCTGCACAAGCACGAGATCGAGGAGCTGGCGCGCGAGACGCAGGCCAAGGGGCACACCATCGTGCCGCTGTCGCTCTACTTCGTCGACGGCCGCGCCAAGGTGGAGATCGCGCTGGCGCGGGGCAAGAAGGAGTACGACAAGCGGCACACCCTGCGCGAGAAGCAGGAGAACCGCGAGGCCCAGGCGGCCATGAGCCTGCGCAAGCAACGGTGAACGCCCGCCCGCTGCTCGTGGCGGTCGGCGCCCTGCTCGCCCTCGTCCTGCCCGCCGGTGCCGCGGCCGCGGATGCCGAGGACCTCGTCGCGCGGTACGCCATGGCCATCGAGCTCGACGCCGACGGCACGGCGCACGTGGTGCTCGACCTCGACATGGACTTCGGCACGGAGCCCAACCGGGGGCCCTTCCTCACCTACGTCGTCAAGCAGCGCTTCGACGACACCCAGGACCGCGTGTTCCGCTACACGAACATCGAGGCGTCCAGCTCGACCGGCGCCGTCGACACGGTCGACGTGGAGGAGTCCGACGGCTGGCTCGAGATCCGGATCGGGGAGGAGGACCGCGACGAGTTCACCGGCGTGCAGTCCTACCGGATCACCTACGACGTCGACGGCTGGGTCAACACGGCCGCCTTCTTCGGCCCGACGACGGGGCTCAGCGACGACGAGCTCTACCTCAACGTCATCGGGGCGCGCTGGGAGGTCCCGCTCGAGCGGATCAGCGTCACGGTCACCGCCCCCGTCCCGGCCACGGCGGCGGACTGCTTCGCCGGCTACGGCAGCAGCACCGCGCGGTGCACCGCCGCGCAGGCCGGCGACACCGCGGTGTTCCGCCAGGGCCGGCTCGACATCGGTGAGCAGCTGACCGTCGTCGCGGCCTACCCGGCGGGCACCTTCGAGGCCGAGCCGATCCTCCAGGAGCGCTGGGCGGTGGGTCGCGCCTTCAGCCTCAACCCCGGCACCGGGGCGGTCGCGGCGCTCGTGGCGCTGGGCGGCGGGGCCTTCGCCGTCACGCGGGCGCGGCGCCGCGGACGCGACGACCAGTACCTCGGCCTGACGCCGGGGCTGAGCCCTGCGCCCGGCCAGCAGGCCGCCGTCGGCGCCCGCCGGCGCTCCCCCGTGGCGGTGCAGTTCACACCGCCGGTCGGCTTCCAGGCCGGCCAGCTGGGCACGCTCGTGGACGAGAAGGCGGACCCGCACGACGTGACGGCGACGATCGTCGACCTCGCGGTGCGCGGGTACCTCCTCATCCAGCAGGTCCCGCCGGGAGACGAGTTCGACGAGGTCGGCTGGCGCCTCATCCGGACGGCGCGGCCGGCGGACGGCCTGCTCGCCTACGAGCAGACGCTCCTGAGCAGCATGTTCGAAGGGCGCGAGCAGGTCGAGCTCGAGGAGCTGCGCACCACGTTCGCGGCCTCGATGATCGAGGTCCAGTCGCAGCTGTACGAGGACGTCACCGCGCGCGGGTGGTTCCGCGGCAACCCGAGCTCGGTCCGCAACGCCGCGGTGGGCTGGGGCATCCTGGTCATGGTCGGCGGCATCGGGCTGACCGTGCTGCTGGCCGCCCGCACCTCGTGGGGGCTCGTGGGCCTGCCCGTGGTCGCCGTGGGCATCCTCATGATCGCGATGTCCGGCAGCGCCCCCGCACGCACGGCGGACGGATCGGCCGTGCTGGCCCAGGCCGAGGGCTTTCGGCTGTACCTGGCGACGGCCGAGGCCGACCAGCTGCGGTTCGAGGAGGGCCAGGACCTCTTCAGCCGCTACCTGCCGTACGCGGTCGCGTTCGGCCTGACGGAGCGCTGGGCGCGGGTGTTCGCCGATCTCGCGGCGCGCGGCGCGGATCTGCCCACCCCCGCCTGGTACCTCGCCGGGCCCGGCTACGGCCCGTTCTGGGCCAGCGGTGCGCTGTTCGCCCAGGACCTGTCGACCTTCACGCACCTGGCTGACACCGCCATCTCCGCGCCGACGCCCGGGTCCGGCGGATCCTCCGGGTTCAGCGGTGGCTTCTCCGGCGGTGGGGTCGGCGGGGGCGGCGGCGGCTCGTGGTGAGCCGCTCCCCCGCGCGCTGACCGGCCCGGCCGGGAAGGGGCCGGCCGGCCCCGCGCGTCAGGGCATCAGAGCGCGTCGAGGTCCGTGGCCAGCATGGCCGCGAGCCGGTCCAGCGCCGCATCCGCGTCGGGGTCCTCCGAGGTGAGCAGCACCTCGTCGCCGTGCCCGATGCCCAGGCTCATCACCATGAGGATGCTCGACGCATCCACCGCGGGGCCGCCCTCGCGGCCGACGAGCACGTCGACCCCGCATCCCCCGGCCGCCTGCGTGAAGAGCGAAGCGGGCCGTGCGTGCAGCCCCGACGCCGCCATGATCGTCACTCGTCGCAAAGACACCTGTCCGACTCCTTCGTCCCCTGGCTGCGCAGCGGGCCGGCGGGCGCCGACCCACAAAAAAAGACCCGGAACGGTGCGCGGCCGGCGGCCGCTGCACGTTCCAGGTCTTGCCTGATCGAGATCAGTAACAATCCAGTCCCGAGTTATACGCCCGGCTCCGACCCGCCGTCAACCCGTGGCAACGGCGGCACACCGACCGCCTCGCCGGACGGATCCACCCCCACGGCGACCACCTCGCGGCGCCCGTCCGGGTGGATGTGCACCGTCGTGACGCTCGCGTTGAGCAGGGGTGCGTCGGGCCTGGCGTCGGCCATCACGAGGTAGGCCATGAGGGTCACCCCGTGGCTGACCACCAGCACCGTCTCCCCCGGGCCGTGACCCTGCTCGATCTGCGCGAAGACCTGCGTGACGCGCTCGAGGTAGACGTCCCCCGGCTCGCCGCCTGGCAGCCCCGGGAAGTTCCCCTCGAAGACCTCCCGGAACATCGCGTGGGCGTCGACCTGCCCCCACAGCTCGTGCTCCGGGACGGCCTCGAAGTCGCCGAAGCTGAACTCGCGCAGACCGTCGTGCCTGGTCAGCGCCACATCAGGGTGATGAACCAGGATGCGCTCCGCGGTCGCGACGGTGCGGCCGGACGGGCTGGCGTAGGCCGCTGAGAGACCCGCTCCCCGCAGGTGCTCCGCCGTCGCGTGGACGCCGGCCCAGCCGTCGTCGGTGAGCTCCGAGTCGCACCAGCCCTGGATCCGGTGCTCGGCGTTGTAGCGGGTGCGGCCGTGCCGCACCAGAAGCAGCGTCAGCGGCGCGTCGGGCGCTGCGGCGGGCCGCTCGGCGGTCGCGGCAGCGTCGGTCTGGTGGGTGGAGGGCTGGTCGTCGGACACGTCCACGATGCTACGCACCAAGGGGGCTAGACATGGACGCGCCGCCGGGTCTAGTCTCCGTCCCGGACGCCTCAGGCGCCCCGCAGAGTCTGGGATTGTTACTGCACGCAGGCAAAACCCAAGCTGTGACAGGTCAGGTTCCTCATCGGGAATCTCGACAGGTCAGGGCTTGGGTTTTTTTGTGCCCTGATGCAGGTTCCCGGCCGCGGACATGACGTTGGTTCAAGGAGGAATCGTGGCTACCCCGAGCAAGTACGACCAGGTCGCCGAGGGCGTCCTGCGCGCCGTCGGCGGCGCATCGAACGTCAAGTCGGTGACGCACTGCGCGACCCGGCTGCGGTTCCAGCTCAACGACCGCGACAAGGCCGACAAGGCGGCGGTCGAGGCCACCCGCGGTGTCATCACCGTGGTCGAGTCCGCAGGCCAGTTCCAGGTCGTCATCGGCAACACGGTGAACAACGTCTACGAGTCCCTGACGGCCATGCCCGGCGTCGCGGCAGGCGAGGGCGGCACCTCCGGCGGCTTCCTCGCCAAGGCGATCGACCTCATCACCTCGATCTTCACCCCGTTCCTGTGGATCCTCGCGGGCTCCGGTCTGCTCAAGGCGTTCCTCGCGGTGTGGGTCAAGGTCGACGCCGAGGCCAGCGCGACGTCCACCTACGCGATCCTCTTCGCCGCCGGTGACGCGATCTTCCAGTTCCTGCCGATCCTGCTGGCGATCACCGCGAGCAAGCGGTTCAAGGCGAACATCTACACCTCGGTCGCGATCGCCTCGGCGCTCATCTACTCCGCGACGATCGCCGTCATCCCCAACGCCGAGGGCGCGAGCGTCACGCTGCAGGCCTTCGCCAACGGCGGCGGCGAGCTGACGTTCCTCGGCATCCCGGTCGTGATGATCAGCTACCTCAGCGCGGTCATCCCCACGATCCTCGCGGTCTACGCCCAGGCCCACCTCGAGCGCCTGCTCAACAGGGTCCTGCCCGAGGCGATCCGCAACTTCGTCACCCCGCTCGTCACGCTCGCGGTCATCGTGCCGGTCACGTTCCTCGTCATCGGCCCGATCTCCGACTCGGTCGGCACCGGCCTGTCGAGCGGCGTCAACTGGTTCTGGGGCCTGTCCCCGATCATCGGTGGAGCGCTCATGGGCGCCTTCTGGCAGGTCTTCGTCATCTTCGGCGTCCACTGGGGCTTCGTGCCGGTGATGATCCAGGACCTCTCCCTGCAGGGCTACTCGCTGCTCACCGGCCCGCTGTTCGCCGCCGTGCTCGCGCAGTCCGGTGCGGCCGCTGCCGTGTTCCTCAAGACGAAGAACCACGACCTCAAGGCCGTGGCCGGCCCGGCGACCATCTCCGCCTTCCTCGCCGGCATCACCGAGCCCGCGATCTACGGTGTGACGCTGCGTCTCAAGAAGCCGTTCATCTTCGCCTGCATCGGTGGCGCCATCGGTGGCGCGATCGCCGCCGCCGGCGGGTCCGCCGCCATGGGCTTCGTCCTGCCGGGTGCCATCACCCTCACGGCCGCCATGGACGTCGGCAACTTCACGCTCCAGCTCATCGGCACCGGCCTGGCGATCGCCATCGCCTTCACGCTGACGATGGTCCTGGGCTTCAAGGACATCCCCAACCCGGTCGAGGGCGCGACCGACGAGGGCACCGTGCCCTCGGAGGCCGCCGCCGTCGCCGCGCCGGTCGCCGGTCAGGTCGTCCCGCTGTCGGCCGTCCCGGACAAGGTGTTCTCCTCCGGTGCCATGGGCTCCGGCCTGGCCGTGCTGCCCTCCGAGGGCAAGGCCTACGCGCCGATCGCCGGAACGCTCGTCACCGTCATGCCGCACGCGTTCGGCATCAAGGGCGACAACGGCCTCGAGGTCCTGGTGCACGTCGGTCTCGACACGGTCGAGCTCAACGGGAAGAACTTCACCGCCAAGGTGAAGCAGGGTGACGTGGTCAAGGCCGGTCAGCTGCTCACCGAGTTCGACATCGAGGGGATCAAGGCGGCCGGGTACAACCCGATGACCGTCATGATCGTCACCAACTCGGCGAAGTACTCCGCGGTCGTGCCCGTGGCCAGCGGCGACGTCCGCGCCAACGAGCTCGTCCTCGACATCGTCGGCTGATCACGCCGGCCGGTCGGTGGTCGGGCGACCGACCACCGACCGGCCGTCCGCCGCGCAGCCACCCAGCGAGAACGGAGAGAACAGTGCAGTACGCAGAGCTCACCCCCTTCCCCGAGGGATTCCTCTGGGGCGCCTCCACCTCGGGCTACCAGGTCGAGGGCGGCTGGGACGCGGACGGGAAGGGACCCTCGATCGTCGACGTCCGCACGGACTTCCCCCACGGCACCACGGACTACCGGGTCGCGGCCGACCACTACCACCACGTCGACGAGGACGTCGCGCTCTTCGGCGAGCTGGGCCTCAAGGCGTACCGGTTCTCCATCCAGTGGACCCGGATCGTCCCGGACGGCGACGGCGCGGTCAACGCGGCCGGCGTCGCGTTCTACCACCGGCTCATCGACGGCCTGCTGGCCCAGGGCATCGAGCCCGTCGTGACGATGTACCACTTCGACCTGCCGCAGGCGCTGGCCGAGCGGGGCGGCTGGGGCAACCGCGCCACGATCGACGCCTTCGCCCGCTACGCGGAGACCCTCTTCGCCGAGTACGGCTCCAAGGTCACCTACTGGCTGACCATCAACGAGCAGAACATGATGGTGCTCTACGGCCAGATGCTCGACATCCTCGACGGCCCGCTCAACCGGGGCGTCAGCGCGTACCAGAAGAACCACCACATGCTCCTGGCGCAGGCCACGGCCATGGCGAGGCTGCACGAGATGGTCCCGACCGCCAAGGTCGGCCCCGCGCCGAACATCGCCTACGTCTACCCCGAGTCGTGCCGGCCCGAGGACGTCCTCGCGGCCTCCGACTTCAACGCGATCCGCAACTGGCTGTACCTCGACGTCGCGGTGCACGGTCGCTACAACCCCATCGCCTGGCGCTACCTCGTCGAGCGTGGCCTCGCACCGGTCGTCGAGCCCGGCGACGACGCGATCCTCGCCGCGGCCAAGCCCGACTTCATCGCGTTCAACTACTACGCGACGCACACGGCCGCGGCGCCCCTCGGCGAGGGCGACGACGCCCCGATCGAGGGTGGGGACCAGCAGATCTCCATGGGCGAGGCGGGCGTCTACCGCGCCGTGGCCAACCCGCACCTGGCCAAGAACGCCTTCGGCTGGGAGATCGACCCCGTCGGCTTCCGCACCACGTTCCGCGAGATCTACGAGCGCTACCACCTGCCGCTGCTCGTCACCGAGAACGGCCTGGGGGCGTTCGACGAGGTCGCGCCCGACGGCACGATCCACGACGACTACCGGATCGAGTACCTGCGCGCGCACATCGAGCAGATCCAGTGGGCGATCAGCGACGGCGTCGAGGTCATGGGCTACTGCCCGTGGTCGGCGATCGACCTGGTGTCCACCCACCAGGGGATCTCCAAGCGGTACGGCTTCGTCTACGTCGACCGCGGCGAGGACGACCTGCGCACGCTCGGCCGGTCACGGAAGGACAGCTTCTTCTGGTACCAGGCGCTCATCAAGGCCAACGCGCTCGCCTGAGCCCACGTGGACGCGGCCCCGAGGGGCGCGCGCACACCGTTCCCCGCCGTGCCGCTCATCGCCGCGGCGGGGAACGGGCATCATCGTCACAACGCCGTCTGCGAGGGAGGAGGGGCGCATGAAGGTCAGAAAGGTCTTCAACAACAGCGTGGTGCTCGGCGTGGACGAGCGCGGCACCGAGCTGGTGCTCCTCGGGCGCGGCATCGGCTTCCAGACGAGCGCCGGCGCCGACGTGGACACGTCGCTCATCGAGAAGACGTTCGTCCCCGGGGGGTCGACGACGGCCGAGCGGCTCGCGGCGTTCGTCGACGAGATCCCGCTCGAGGACATCGAGGTCACGGAGGAGATCCTCAAGGCCGCCCGCGCGACGCTCGGGACGCACATCACCGACCACGTGCTGGTGCCCCTGGCAGACCACGTGAGCTTCGCCCTGCGCCGGGCGCGCGAGGGTGCTGCCGAGATCGAGTACCCGCTGCGCTGGGAGATCCAGTACCTCTACCCCGCCGAGGTCGCGTTCAGCCGCGACGCCCTGCGCATCATCGAGCAGCACCGCGGCGTGCGGCTGCCCGATCTCGAGGCCGTGCCGCTGGCCCTGCACTTCGTCAACGCGCAGTTCGGCGCGCCCGACCTCACCGTGACGCTGCGGATGACCGAGGTGCTCACCGAGACCCTGGGCATCATCCGGGCCGAGTACGGCATCGAGATCGACGAGGACTCCGTGCCCGTCGCGCGGTTCGTCACCCACCTGCGCTACCTCTTCCTGCGCGAGCAGCAGGGCAAGAAGCTCAAGGGCGTCGGCGACGAGCTCAAGGAGGTGCTGCGGGCCGCCCGCCCGCGCGAGTACGACTGCGGCGGCCGCGTGGCCGCCCTGCTCAACCAGCGCTTCGGCTGGGAGGTGACGGCCGACGAGGTGCTCTACCTCGCCCTGCACGTCGCCCGCCTGACCGACGACGCGACGTCGACCACCGAGGAGCGTCCATGACCGGATCCGGACTGGCCGAGCAGGTGCTCGCCCTGGTGGGCGGCACCGAGAACGTCGAGACGGTGACGCACTGCTTCTCGCGCCTGCGCTTCGTGCTGCACGACGACGCCGTGGCGGACGACGCCGCGATCGGCGCGCTGCCCGACGTCGTCATGGTGCTGCGGCAGGGCGGGCAGCTCCAGGTGGCCGTGCGGTCCGGGGTCATGACGCTGCACGCGGAGGTCGTCGCGCTCCTGGCGTGAGCACCGCGCCGTGCACCCGCGTCGCATTCCCACCGGTCGGTCCGTGAAACTCTTGGATTCCAACCGGTACGGATGTACAGTGAGGCCATGAGTGAGACGAACACCCCCCACACCCCCGACTCCGACTCCGTCGCCTCGGCGGCCCGCGCCCTCGCCGACGCCACCGCGACCCTGACCCGACTCCTCGGCGTGCAGGTCGGCGCCATCAGCGACGACGTCGGGGGCGCCGTCGCCGTCGGCCTGCGGGAGGCCTCGCGCGGCCTCAAGCTCGCGTCGGAGTCGCTCGCCCGGACCGCCGAGACGCCGGGGCCGAGCCGCCGCGAACGTGCCGACCAGACCCGCACCGACCTGCTCGACGCGATGGCCCGGGTGGTCGCGGCCCGGGGCTACGAGGGCGCATCGGTGGGCGACGTCGCGGCGGACGCGGGGTACACCAAGGGCGCCGTCTACGCCGGCTTCGGGTCCAAGGAGGACCTCTTCGTCCACCTCGCCCGGCGAGAGCAGGCCGAGGGTCGACTGGTTCCGGTGCCCGGCGTCGGGCCGACGCCCACGGGCGACCCTGACCCGAAGGCCGCCTTGCTCGGGCTGGAAGTCATCGCCTACGCCGTCCGCCACGCCTCGGCGCGGGCCGACCTCCGCGAGCTCCTCGCCGAGCAGCTCGCGTCCCTGGCGCTGACCGCCCGCGACGCCCGTGCCGCGCGGGAGGGCGGCGACACCCACCGCGAACCGCCGTCGGAGGCCGACCGCGACACGGCCGCGGGGCTCGTCGCCGTCACGGTCGTGGCCGGCCTGCTCACGGGCCTGCCGGACGGCGACCTCGCCGACCCGGGGACGGCCGAGCGGCTCGTCGGACGCCTGCTGGCCGGCTGAGGGGTCGGCCGCGGGGGAATCCCGGTGACGGTCCGTACGTTGTGAACTACGCTGGACCTGCTCGGCGGGACGGAGGGTGCTCCGGACGTCGGGTTTGACAATTCCACAGGGGGTGATCGGTTTCGACGATGGTCGTCGTTCCAGGAGAAGCGGGTCGAGGATGCTGGGTTATCTCGTCAACGCTCCCAGCAAACCCATAGGTGCCGATTCCAAGCGCACCGACTTCGCACTCGCCGCCTGAGCGAGCCCCGAAGTCCGTCAGCCTGAGGTAGCTCTCGACTCAGTGTCTGGCGTCATCTAGAGAGCCACTGCTCGTCGTCCTCGTCACCGGGGCGGCGGGGACTTCCAGGTGACTGAGCCCGTCAACCACATGTCTGCGTGATGGTTGGGGCCGAGAAAATCAGCAGCAGACTGCACCCGGAGAAGACCTGGTTCACTGCCGTCGGACGCGGGTTCGATTCCCGCCACCTCCACCCCTCTGACCTGCGGAAACGCACGTCATGTTGACAGGAAGGTAGTCATCCGTTGACGCGGAGGGCTACCTTCTCT
>Ga0073905_10001004_pt1 | contig 14032 bp, 11 predicted proteins | sample KloWWTupernatant_FD_65482 | JGI IMG/M metagenome (GOLD analysis project Ga0073905, IMG submission 65482) | Active sludge microbial communities from Klosterneuburg, Austria, studying microevolution and ecology of nitrifiers - Klosterneuburg... | ecosystem: Engineered > WWTP > Aerobic digester >... | reverse complement strand
AGCTCTACCGGGTGCTCGACCACGCCCGGATGAGCTCTGACGTGGGCGTGGTGCTGCTCACCGGCAACGGGCCCAGCCCCAAGGACGGCGGGTGGGCATTCTGCTCTGGCGGTGACCAGCGGATCCGCGGGCGCGACGGCTACCGCTACACGTCCGACGTCGCCACGCAGACCGCCGAGGGCATCGACCCGGCGCGGGCAGGTCGGCTGCACATCCTCGAGGTGCAGCGGCTCATCCGCACGATGCCCAAGGTCGTCGTCGCGGTGGTGGACGGCTGGGCGGCCGGCGGTGGGCACTCGCTGCACGTGGTCGCGGACCTGTCGATCGCGTGCCGTGAGCACGGCCGCTTCAAGCAGACGGACGCCGACGTCGGCTCGTTCGACGGCGGGTACGGCTCGGCCCTGCTGGCCCGCCAGGTGGGGCAGAAGCGGGCGCGGGAGATCTTCTTCCTCGCCCGGGAGTACTCCGCAGACGATGCCGAGCGGTGGGGCGCCGTCAACGAGGTGGCCGAGCACGCCGACCTGGAGAGCCTCGCGCTGGAGTACGCCCGCGTGGTCGCCGGCAAGAGCCCGCAGGCGGTCCGGATGCTGAAGTTCGCCTTCAACCTCGCCGACGACGGGCTGGCCGGGCAGCAGGTCTTCGCCGGCGAGGCGACCCGGCTCGCGTACATGACCGACGAGGCGGTCGAGGGGCGCGACGCCTTCCTCGGCCACCGCGCACCGGACTGGTCGGGCTTCCCCTACCACTTCTGAGCAGCAGGCGGCCGCTCAGCGGCACGCGGCGCGACGCCTCAGCCCTGGGCGCGCAGCAGCGCCAGGAGCGCGTCGGACGTCATCGGCCGACCGAGGTGGAAGCCCTGCGCACGGTGGCAGCCCAGTGCGCCCAGCGCAGCGAGCTGCTCGACCGTCTCGACACCCTCGGCGACGGCGGTGAGCCCCAGCGACTTGGCCAGGCCCACGACGGCGGCGACCACCACGGTGTCCTCGCCGCGCACCCCGAGCCCGGCGACGAACTCCCGGTCGATCTTCAGGGTCGTCACCGGGAACCGCGTGAGGTAGGTCAGCGACGAGTACCCGGTGCCGAAGTCGTCGATCGCCAGGCCGCAGCCGGCCGCCGTGACCCCGCGGAGCTCGGCCAGCACGTCGTCGTCCGCGGAGAGCAGCACCCGCTCGGTGATCTCCAGCAGCAGGTCGGACGCCACGGTCCCGGTCGCGGTCGTCGCACGGGCCACCTGCTCACCCACGACGAGGTGCGCCACCTGCCGGGCCGAGACGTTGACGGCGACGCGCATCCGCGGCGTCACCTCCTGCCATCTCGCGAGCTGACGGCACGCCTCCTCGAACACCCAGGCACCGATGGGCACGATGAGGTCGCTCGCCTCGGCGACCTCGATGAAGGCGTCGGGGGCCAGCAGCCCGCGCTCCGGGTGGACCAGGCGCAGCAGCGCCTCCGCCGAGACGATCCGGCCGCTCGCCACGTCGACGATGGGCTGGTAGAGGAGGCGCAGCCGGTCCTCGGCCACGGCGGACCGCAGGGACCCCTCGATCTCGAGCCGCTCGACGGCGGTGCGGTGCAGGGCGCTGTCGTAGAGCGCCCACGGAGCCCGGCCGCCGCGCTTGGCCTCGTACATCGCCAGGTCCGCCTCGCGCAGCAGGTCCTCCGGCGCGGCGGAGGGCTCAGCGGTGAGCGTCACCCCGATGCTCGGTCGCACGACGATCGCGCGGGGGCCGACGACCATCGGCTCGATGACCGCGTCGACGAGACGCCGGGCGATCCGCACCGCCTGAGCCTCGTCCCACACGTGTGCGACGACGACGAACTCGTCGCCCGCGAGCCGGCCGACCGCCTCGCTGCCGCGCACCGTTGCCGAGAGCCGGGCGGCCACGCTGCGCAGCACCTCGTCGCCCGCCGCGTGGCCCAGCGTGTCGTTGACGTCCTTGAAGCGGTCCAGGTCGAGGTAGAAGACCGCGACCGCGCCGCCGAGGCGCTCGAGCTCGCGCACCTCGAGGCGGATGTGGTCGAGCAGCACACCCCGGTTGGACAACCCGGTCAGCGGGTCGACGAGCGCCCGCCGCGCGAGCTCCGCCTCGGCGGCGCGCCGCGCCGTCACGTCCTCGATGTGGACCACGGCGTACGACCGGCCGGCGTCCGAGCGGACCGCCGACGCGGCCATCCGGACCCAGAGCCAGCGTCCGTCCGCCCGGCGCATGCGCTTCTCACGGTGGTAGGTGGACCGCTCTCCCGTGACCAGCTCACGCAGCATGACGGCGTCCGTCTCGCGCTCCGTCGGGTGGGTGAGGTCGGGGCCGTGCACCCCGACCAGGTCGCCGGGCGCGTAGCCGAGCATGTCGGTCAGCGCCCGGTTGACCTGGACGTACGTCCCGGCGTCCGCCGCGTCGAGGCTCGTGACGACCATGCCGACCGGCGCGTCGTCGAACGCCATCCGGAACCGCGCCTCGCTGTCGGCGAGCGCGCGCTCCGTGGCGTGCCGGTCCGTCTCGTCCCGCCACGTGACGACGAGCAGGTCCCCGACCCGGCGGGCCCGCACGTCGAGGTAGCGGAGCGCCCCCGTGCGCGTGTCGGTCGTCGGGACGCCGTCGAGCACCACGGGCTCCCCGTCGTGGAAGGCCCCGGCGTAGCGCTCGTAGAGCTCTGGCACCCCGGCCCGCCCGAGCTGCTCGCGCAGGCCCTGGCAGATCGGCTCCCCGCCGCCCTGGGCGGCGAGGTTGTGGTAGATGACCCGGAGGTCGCTCAGGGTGCCGTCCGGCGCGAGGACGGGCTCGGCCATGACCGCCGGGTCGAGGAGGTTGTCGAGCACGTGGCGGAACCGCGTGCCGTGGGCCGCGAGCGCCTGCTCCGCGGCCAGCCGCACCGTGACGTCGCGCCAGCTGAGCAGCAGGTCGTCGTCCAGGCGCACGACGCGCATGTCGACGAACCGTTCGGTCCCGCCGCGGCGGGACACCGCGACCGAGTCGAGTGCCAGCGCCTCGCCGCTCGCGTGCACCTTGAGCAGCCGATCGAGGCCCGCCGAGGGCGACGGATCGACCCGCTGCCCGAGCAGGGCGCCCACCGGGGCGCCCCACTCGGCTGCTGCGAGGTTGACGTAGACCAGCACGAGGTCGACGACGTCGCCGGCCGCGTCACGCACCGGTTGGGCGATCACCGTGGGGTCGACGAGGCCGTCGAGCGCCGCCTCCATCCGGGCGGCCAGGCCCCGCGACCGTCGGCCTTCGCCCATGCCCACCTCCGGGTGCCGCCGTCCGGCGGGCGCCGGACGGTCGCTCACCTCACGGGGTCTTATCGGCACGCGGCACGGTGGGCGTGAGCGGTGCGGTCAGCCGACCGTCAGCGAACCCGTGCCGGCCGGTACCAGCTCGACCCAGGTGTTGCCGGGGGCGAGCAGCAGCGGGGCGCCGTCCGGGCCGAAGACCTGCATCGGTGCCTCCTGCGCCGTCTTGCGCCACGTCCCGACGACGGTCTTGCCCCCGGTCGCGACGAGCGCCTCGCCCTCGCCGACGAGGTTGTAGGTCGGGACGGGTGCGTCGTTCTGCGCGCCGAACCCCGAGTTGGGGTGCTCCGCCACGATCGAGACGACGTTGACGGCGGAGAGCCGCGCGCCGCTCGCCGCCGTGGCGGGCGTGCTGCCCTCCGAGCGCAGCCAGGTGCCGGTGGCCGCGTCCCAGGTCCACGTGGGGCTGGACGCGGAGGACAGGCGGAAGGACAGCGTCGTCGCCGGGGCGCCGACGAGCGTCGCGGAGGCCTGCTCCGCGCGGAGCGCGAAGGCGAACTGCTGGGCCGGCGCCGCGCTGTGGTCGGCGTCGGCCTGGGCGAGGAACACGGTCATGTCGCCGTAGACGTTGTGCGGGGCGGAGCGCGACGAGACGCGGTACAGGCCGTCGGCCCCGGCGTCGTGGCTGAGCTGCTGCATGCCGCTGCCTGGGAGGAGGGCGAGGATGCCGGCCTGACCGCCGGAGAAGACGAACAGGCCGTGCAGCGGGCTGGCGATGAGCGGGTCCATCGGCCGCACGGACCGGATGGGTCCGATCTCGGCGGGGACCTGGGAGTGGAACACCGCGACGAACCTCGAGACCTCGAACTCGACGATCGTCTCCCACACCACGTCGGCCTGGTCCAGCCCGGACTGCGGACGGGCGACGGACGTGTTCTCGACCTTGACAGCCACCGCGGGACGGGCGGCGACCTCGGGCGTCGCGACGCCGGTCAGGGGCCACACCACGGGCACGACGGGCTCGGGCGGGGCCGCACGCGACGGCTCGATGCTCGGGGTGACGGTGACGGGCGCCGGCGCCTCGGGCGCAGGGGCGGCGCACGCGGCGAGCCCCATGACGGCCAGCACGGCCACCCCGGCGAGGAGTCCGCGCGTGGCGCGCCGGCGCACGAGGCCAGGTCGCGGCGGGGCGGCCCGTCCGGAGGAGGTCTCGACGGACGTGGTCGAACGGGCCACGGGGCATCTCCTTGTCGCACCGGCCACGCGGCCGGGTGTGGTCTGGCTGTCCTGCAGGTCCGTCCGTCCTGGCGGCCAGACCACGGATCACTGTACGGCGCACCTACGCTGACGTGGTGGACCGCCAGCTCGTGCCGTGGCCGGTCGGGCCGACGGACCCGGCCGGTCTCGCGGCGCTCGCCGTCGCCGTGCGCGCTGCCGTCGACGGCAGCGGTCCGGCCCTGGCGCCGGTGGCGGACACCCCTGAGGCACGTGCCGCGCTCGGGACGCTGCCGCCGCGCGTGCCCGACGCCGTGGCGCTCGTGGTGCGGACGTCCGGCTCGACGGGTGGCCCGCGGTGGGTCCTGCTCGACCGGTCAGCGCTCGTCGCGTCGGCCGAGGCGACCCACGAGCGACTCGGCGGGCCCGGCCGCTGGCTGCTCGCCCTGCCGCCCGGCCACGTCGCCGGGCTCCAGGTGCTCGTCCGCTCGGCGCTCGCCGGGACGGACGCCGTGCTCGTCGAGCATCCCGGCTCCCCTGCGGCCCTGGCCCGGGCCGTCGAGGAGGCGCGCGGCGGACGCCGGTACGCCGCGCTCGTCCCCACCCAGCTGCACCGCGTCGTGTCCCAGGCGTCCACCGGTGCCCTGCCCGCCGCGCTGGCCGCCCTGGCGCAGCTCGACGCGGTGCTCGTCGGCGGCGCCGCGGCCCCCCGCCCGCTGCTCGACGCCGCGCGCGCGCTCGGCCTGCGTGTCGTGACGACGTACGGGATGACGGAGACCTGCGGTGGCTGCGTGTACGACGGTGTCCCGCTCGACGGCGTGCGGGTCGCGGTGCACGACGGCGCCGTGCGGATCGCCGGCCCCGTGCTCGCGCGGGGGTACCTGCCGGCGCCCGAGGCCGGCCAGGACCCCTTCGTCGTGCACGACGGCGTGCGGTGGCTGAGGACCGCGGACGCGGGCGAGCTGCGCGACGGCCGGCTGACGCTGCTCGGCCGGCTCGACGACGTGCTCGTCACGGGCGGCGTCAAGGTCCGGCCCGCGGCGGTCGAGGCCGCGCTCGCCGCGGTGCCGGGCGTCGGCGAGGTGTGCGTCGTCGGTGTGCCGGACGCGGAGTGGGGTCAGGAGGTGACGGCCGTCGTCGTCCCCGCGCGGCCGCTCCGGCACGCGCAGACCGCGGGTGACGCCGTCACGCTGGTGCAGCTGCGCGAGGCGGCGAGCCGTACCCTGGGCAGCGCCGCCGCGCCCCGGCGCCTCGTCCTGGTGGACGCGCTGCCGCAGCGCGGGCCGGGCAAGGTGGACCGGTCGGCGGTCGCACGGATCGCGGCCGAGGGCCGTACCGCCCGGGACGGAGGACAGGACCACGATGGCCACAGCAGCTGAGTGGCTGGAGGGTGCGCGCCCGCGCACCCTGCCCGCCGCCGTCGCCCCGGTGCTCGTCGGGACGGGGGCCGCAGCCCAGCTGGGTGAGGCCTCGATCGGCAGGGCAGCCCTGGCCGCGGGCGTCGCCCTGGCCCTGCAGGTCGGCGTCAACTACTCCAACGACTACTCCGACGGCATCCGCGGCACGGACCTGGAGCGCACCGGCCCGCTGCGCCTCACCGGCTCCGGGGCCGCGCGCCCCGAGCAGGTGCGCACCGCCGCGTTCGCCGCCTTCGGCGTCGGCGCCCTCATCGGGCTCGGGCTCGTGGTCGTCACCGGGCACTGGTGGCTGCTCGCCGTCGGTGCCGTGGCGATCCTCGCGGCCTGGTCGTACACCGGCGGACGCTCGCCCTACGGGTACCGGGGGCTGGGTGAGGTCGGCGTCTTCGTGTTCTTCGGGCTGGTCGCCGTGCTCGGCACCACGTACACCCAGGCGGACCGGATCTCCTGGCCCGCGGCGGCAGGGGCCGTGGGCATCGGCCTGCTGGCGTGCGCGCTGCTCATGGTGAACAACGTCCGCGACGTGCCCACCGACGTGCTGGCGGGCAAGCGCACGCTCGCCGTGCGGATCGGCGAGCACCGGGCCCGCGAGCTCTACGCAGCGTTCGTCATCGTCCCGCTGCTGCTCGGGGTGGCGTGCGCGCTCGTCGCGCCGTGGTCCCTGCTCGTGCTGCTGCTGGCGCTACCGGCCGCCCTGCTCGTCACCACGGTGCGGCTGGGCGCCCGCGGCGTGCTGCTGCGGCCCGTCCTGGCCGGCACCGCCGCGCTCGAGCTCGCCTACGGCGTCCTGCTGGGGCTCGGCCTGGCCCTGTGAGCCCGCGGGGCCGTCGACCCCGTCGGCGGCCCGCCCGGACAGACCCTGCGCCTCGGCGTCCTCGGCCGCCGCGTCGGCGTCCACCCCCGGGCTGAACCGCGTGCCGGCCGCCCTGCGGCGCTCCGCCCGCGCGGCCAGCCACAGCGCCGCGCGGTCCCGAGGGCCGGCGAGCACGACGTAGGAGATGGCCCACGCCGCGAGCGCCGCGACGACGACGAGCAGCCAGCCACCCATCCCGGCGGCCCACAGCCCGGCCATCGCGACGGCCAGGACGGCGAGGCGCAGCGCGGAGTAGACGATCAGGGGCACCCGGCCAGCCTAGGGCGCAGCGGCCGCCCGGGTGCCGGGGCCGCGACGCGCCTAGGCTGGAGGGATGGCAAAGGCCCTGATCTACGTGGTGCCCTTCGCGCTGGCCCTCTACGCGCTCATCGATCTGTCGCGCAGCGAGCCGGCCGAGCACGCCGACCTCACGCGGTGGGGCTGGGTCGCCGTCATCGTGCTGTTCCCCGTCGTGGGTCCCATCGCCTGGGTCCTCATCAGCCGCGCGCGCCGCGGCGGCCCCGGAGCGCTGCGCACGCCCCGGGCGCCGTCGAGCCCCGGCGGGCGCCCGTGGCCGGCACGTCGGCCCGGACCGCTCGCGCCAGACGACGACCCGGACTTCCTGTGGCGCCTCGAGCAGGATCGACGCCGCAAGGCCCAGGGCGAGGGGCCCGAGCCGACCAGCGAGGGCGGCCCGGGGTCCACGGACCCGACCGTCGGCGGCTGACGCCACCGGCCGCGCCTGCGCGTCGCGGCTAGCGTGGACCCGTGACGCAGTGGTGGCGCGACGCCGTGGTGTACCAGGTCTACCCGAGGTCCTTCGCCGACGCCGACGGTGACGGGCTGGGCGACCTGCGCGGGATCACCGAACGCCTCGACCACCTGGCCTGGCTGGGCGTGGACGCCCTGTGGATCAGCCCCTGCTTCGCCAGCCCCCAGGTCGACCACGGCTACGACATCAGCGACTACCGGGCGATCGATCCGCTCTTCGGCTCCCTGGCCGACATGGACGCGCTGCTCGCGGCGGCGCACGCACGCGGGATCAGGGTGACCCTCGACTTCGTGCCCAACCACACGTCGGACCAGCACGCGTGGTTCCGGGCCGCCGTCACCGCCGGGCCCGGCAGCCCCGAGCGGGCGCGATACCTCTTCCTCGACGGGCGCGGCCCGGACGGCGCGCTGCCACCGACCAACTGGCGCTCGGTGTTCGGCGGGCCCTCCTGGACCCGGGTGACCGAGCCCGACGGCACGGCCGGCCAGTGGTACTACCACCTGTTCGCGGCCGAGCAGCCGGACCTCAACTGGCGCCACCCGGCCGTGCTGGCCGAGTTCGAGCTGGTGCTGCGGTTCTGGCTGGACCGCGGGGTCGACGGCTTCCGGATCGACGTCTCGGACGCGCTCATCAAGGACGACGCCTGGCCGGACACCCCGGACGGCACCCCCGTGATCGCCAAGGACGCCTCCTCACCCGTGCACGGGGTCTACCGGGCGCTGCGCCGTGTGCTGGACGCCTATCCGGGGGATCGGATGGCCGTCGTGGAGACGGGGGCGCCCGACGACGTCGTCGCACTGTTCGTCCGTCCGGACGAGATGCACCTGGCCTTCAACTTCCGGTTCGTGCACGCGGGGTTCGACGGGCCCGGCCTGCGCGCCGCGATCGACGAGTCGCTCGCGGCGAACGCCCTGGTCGGAGCCCCCACCACCTGGGTGACCGACAACCACGACACGCCGCGGTCGGTCTCGCGGCTGGGCGCGGGAGGGGTGCTCGCCGGCGCCTACGTGCCCGGGGCCACCGCCGCGGGGACGGTCGACCTCGCCCTCGGCGCCCGGCGGGCCCGCGCCATCGCGCTCGTGCTCCTCGCGCTGCCCGGGGCCGCCTACGTCTACAACGGCCAGGAGCTCGGCCTGCCCCAGGTCGAGGACCTGCCGCACGGCGCCCTGCAGGACCCGATCTGGGAGCGGTCCGGGCGCACCTCGCGCGGCCGCGACGGGTGCCGCATCCCCGTGCCGTGGTCGGGCGAGCGCCCGCCGTACGGGTTCTCGCCCGAGGGGTCCGGCCCGACCTGGCTGCCGATGCCCGAGGGCTGGGCCGCCCTCACCGTCGAGGCCCAGCGCGCCGATCCGGGGTCGATGCTGCACCTCTACCGCGACGCCCTCGCGGCCCGCAGGGCCTCCGGCGCCCTCGGCCGGGGGCGGCTCACCTGGCCGGACGAGGCGCACGGCGGCACGGCCGGCCTGCTCGCCTTCGACCTGCACGGGGCCCGGGAGACCGTCCGCGTCGTGCTCAACCTCCTGGTTGACCCAGCACCGCTGCCGCCTGGCGAGGTGCTGCTCTCCTCCGCACCGGTGGTCGACGGGCTGCTGCCGGGCGAGTCGACAGCCTGGGTGCGGCATCCTCAACCGCCGGGTTGACCACGCTCGGTCGGAGGGCCGAGGTACTGCACGAACCAGTCCCGCGCCGCCAGCGCCACCTGGCGCAGCGTCCCCGGTTCCTCGAAGAGGTGCGTCGCCCCCGGCACCACGACCAGCTCGCTGGTGCACCGCAGACGCGCCCTGGCCTGGCGGTTGAGCTCGAGCACCGCCGTGTCCCGACCGCCCACGACGAGCAGGGTCGGCGCCGTCACGGCGTCGAGCCGCGGCCATGCCAGGTCCGGCCGACCACCGCGGCTCACCACGGCGCGGACGTCCAGGCCGGCTGCCGTCGAGGCCCACAGGGCCGCCGCGGCACCCGTGCTGGCACCGAAGAGGCCCAGCGGCAACCCGGCCGTCTCGGGACGCCCCGTCACCCATCGCGCAGCGTCGGCAAGGCGCCCAGCGAGCAGCTCGATGTCGAAGACCTTCGCCCGGTCGCCCTCCTCGTCTGCCGTGAGCAGGTCGAGCAGCAGGGTGCCCAGGCCACCCTCCCCGAGCACCTCGGCGACGTACCGGTTGCGCGGGCTGAGCCGGCTGCTGCCGCTGCCGTGGGCGAAGACGACGAGGCCACCGGCACCGGACGGGACCGACAGGTGCCCGGCGAGCGCCACCGCCCCGGCCACCACGACGTCGTCGTCGCACCCTGCGGGCGTGGGTCCGGGTGACGCCGGAGCCACGGACCCGGGTCCGCCGGTCGGCGCACCCCCGGCGCCCGAGCGCCCCAGGCACGCCACGACCTGCGCGTCCGTGGTCTGCCGGAAGTCGCCGTAGAACCGGCCGATCGCCCAGAAGGGCTCCGGCGTGCTCAGCGCGACGTACTCGTCTGCGCTCCCGCCCATCTCGGCGACCCAGCCGCGCGGGGCGACGGGCACCGCGAGCACCACCCGCGCGGCGCCGAGCGCGCGAACCACCTGGCACGCCGCTCGCGCGGTGGATCCCGTGGCGACGCCGTCGTCGACCACCACGGCCGTACGGCCCGCGAGGTCGAGGGCCGGCCGCCCACCGCGGAAGGTCAGCGCGCGCCGCTCGAGCTCGGCGGCCTCGCGGCGCTCCACGGCCGCCAGCGCCGCCGCACCGACGTGCGCCGCGCCCACGAGGCGCTCGTCCAGCACCCGCACGCCGCCCTCGCCGATCGCACCCATGGCCAGCTCAGGCCTCGACGGGAGGCCCAGCTTGCGGACGAGGACCACGTCCAGCGGTGCGCCCAGGGCGTCGGCGACCTCCGCGGCGACGGGTACCCCGCCCCGCGGCAGGCCGAGCACCACCGTCCCCTGGCCCCTCAGGTGCGTCAGCCGCTCGGCGAGCCGGCGGCCGGCGTCCACCCGGTCCCGGAAGAGCACCGGACACCTCCCTCACCCCGAATCTCGCCGTCGGTTGCGCCTCGCGCCAGGGTCTTGGGTCCCTCACCGATCAGCGCATGGCGGGCGTGCAGGGTGCGGCAGGCGCGTCGTCAGCGTCACAGCCGAGCCGGCCGGCCCTTCCGCCTGGCCCGTCGGTCCGTCGGGTGCGTCGGCCCGCCCGGCCGGTCAGCCCGTCGGGTCCGTCACGACCGTGACGAACAGCGGTGAGCCGGTCGCGGTGTCCGTGAGCAGCAGGAGGAACGGCCGGTCGAAGCTGACCCGCTCGAGGGGCTCCGCGGCGGACTCCTCGATGACCACCCCGGTCGCCGCGGCCGCGACGGTGCCGGCCTCGTCGACCCGGAGCAGCGTCTTGTGCACCACGGCACTGACGGCCAGCCCCTCGCGGCCGAGCCCGGCGTAGTCGCCCTCGACGGGCAGCCCCATGCCCGCCAGCACGTCGAGCAGCTGGTGGGTCTGCTCCAGGTCGAGGCGCGGCAGGGCGACCTCGACCTCCTCCGACCCGGCGCCGGCCAGGGCCTCGACCACGGCACCGTCCACCGCGCACGGGTCGGTGCCCGGTGGCGGGAGCACCGCGAGGGCGGTGAGCGTGCCGTCCCGGTAGCCCAGCTCGACCTGCTGCCACCCGTCGGCGCTGCGGGCCCGCCCCCGGGACCCGGTCATCATGTCGACGGTGACGTCGCCGCCGGGCGCGGCGAACTGGCCGTCCGCGGTGTCGGTGAAGGGCACCGCCCAGCGCGCCTGCAGGTGCAGGGCGTTCGTGAGCACGACGACGGTGCTGGGCGCCACCGGGGCGTCGAGGAGCGGGTCGATGAGCCCGGCGGTGTCGCGCGCCACGGCCTCGTTGACCCGGTCCGTCGCCCCGGCCGGGTCCCCGGCGAAGTCGACCGACTGCACCCCGGCGTCGAAGGCTGTCGCGACGTCGTCGAGGTAGGCCGGGTCGGGCTCGATGTCGAGGTCGGTCCACACCCGGTTGCTCAGGCGCAGGCTGTCCGGTGCGTCCTCGTCGTCCAGGTCCCCGTCGTACGCCAGCCCCGCCAGCGCGGCGGTGCGCCGCTGGACGGCCGCGACGACGTCGGGCGACCACGCCGGCAGGTGGAGCAGGGCGCCCAGCGCCGTCCCCGTCTCCCCGCCCGCCGCGGGGTAGAGCAGACCCAGCGCCTGGGCCACCGACGTCGGGGAGACCAGGAGGTTCTCGCCCGGTCGACCGGCGCACACCGCGTGCAGCAGGTCGAGGCCGAAGGCTGTCTCGGCCGCCGCGACATCCGTGGCGTCCAGGGCTCCGAGGCTCACCTCCCGGACCTCACCGCGGTGCTCGACCGGTGCCGCGGTGTCGGCGCCGCAGGCGGCGAGCGCCAGCACCGCGAGACCCACGGCGGCGGGTGCGGCCCGCCCACGACGTGACATCGCCGGCCCGCTCAACCGCCGAGGAGCCCGCCCAGACCGCCGTGCCCACCGGGGGACGGTGCGGCCTGGGCCCCGCCCTGGATGACGGACTCGGCCGGCTGGACGACGACGTGCCCCTGGCCGCCGAACGCCATCTGGAGCGTCTCGCCGGTACCGCCGCGCAGCATCGACGCGAGGCCACCCGTGTCCACACGCACGTCCATCGTCACCCCGGCCGTCCAGAGCACGACGGCGTGCGCGTCGGCGAACGTCGGCGACGCCCCGACGTCGAGCGCCACCGGCTCGCCCGAGGTGGTCACCGCGACGTACCCCGTGCCGCGCAGGCCCACGTTGTAGCGGCCGCCGGTCATTGCGGCGCCACGGGCCGCGATCCTGTGGATGTCCCACGCGATCGAGGACGAGAACGCCAGCACGTTGGCCCCGTTGACGGACAGCGCGTCGTTGTCGAGGTAGAGCACCTGGACGTCGGCCGCGCGGTCGGCGACGAACAGCTCGCCGTCGCCCGTGCACTCCATCATGTCCACGCCCTCACCGGTCATGGCCGACTTCACCATGGCGCTCAGGCCGCCGGAGCCCTTCTTGGCGAACCGCACGTCGCCCTGGTAGGCGACCATCGACCCCGTCCTGGCCCAGACCGGGCCGTAGCGCATCTGGATCTTGAGCATCTTCTTGCCCTGCAGGGCGAAGGGGTCCGCCGAGGCGCTCTCCTGGAACTGGGTGAACAGCGATCCGTAGACGGTCATGGCTGGCATCCCTCCGACGTCGTCGTCGCCGCGGTGCGCGGCAGGGCCCTGGTGCCTCTGACTCTATCCGCGCAGCCGTCCGCTGCGTAGGCTGTTCAGCGGGTCTTCGCGCAGGTCACCGCACGGATCGGGAGGTCGGAGATGGGATTCCTCGACAAGGCCAAGGCCGCGGCGAGCGACCTGGCGGCGAAGGCCGACACGGCGCTGGCGAGCTCCGGGGTCAACGTCCCGGGTGGCGGTGACGCCGACCGGTACTTCCACGACCTCGGCGTGCTCGCCTACCTCGAGCTCACGGGCCGCGCACCGTCCCCCGAGGACCACGAGCGCGTCACGGTGGCGCTGCGCGAGATGGAGCAGCGCGGCGCCATCCGCTCGTTCGCCCTCAAGACGGCGACCCCACCGCCACCGCCACCGCCCGGGATGGCAGCTGCCGCCCCGCCGCCGGGGGCCGTGGCCCCGCCGCCGCCAGCCGGCGCGCCGGCACCGCCGCCCGCGCCGGCGCCAGCACCCGCGACCCCACCGCCGCCGGCGCCTCCGGTGGCGGCTCCCCCGCCGCCGTCGTGGGCGTCCGGACCCGCCGACGTCTGAGCCGGGTCAGAGCCCGCTCGTCACCGCGAAGCGCTGTCCCACGGCGATCGGCGTCGCCCACACGGCCGGGCGGTTGCGGCCGCCCGTCTTCGCCGCGCACAGCGCGGCGTCCGCTCGGCGCAGCAGGAGGTCCGCGGCCTCGTGGTCGGTGGTGAGCGCGCTGATGCCGGCGCTCGTCGACGGCGTGACCGTCGCAGCCGTGCGGGCCGACCACAGCGCCTGGGCCACCCGCGTGGTGTACGCCAGCGCCTCCTCGGTCCCCGCCCCGGGCAGTGCGACGGCGAACTCCTCCCCGCCGAGGCGTGCGACGAGGTCGCCCTCGCGCGAGGCCGCGCGCAGGATCCCGCCGAGCTGGGCCAGCACCTCGTCCCCGACGTGGTGGCCGTGCTGGTCGTTGATCCGCTTGAAGTGGTCCAGGTCGAGCATGACGATGCTCAGGGGTCGCTGGCGGTCGGCCGCGTCCGCGAGCAGCGCCTCGAAGCGCGGGTGGAACGCCCTGCGGTTGAGCAGGCCGGTGAGCGGGTCGGTGTCGGCCGCGGCGGCGAGGTCGGCGCGCAGCCGGGCCTGCTGACGCGTGAGCAGGCCGACGAGCGCGGCCACGAGGCCGACGGTCGTCACGGTCGCGATGAACGCGTCGACCACCGGCTCGGCGGTGGGGTTGACCGCGAGCGCGACGCCCAGGGTCGCGACCATCCAGACGAACGTCGCGACGAGCACGGGGGTCGAGCTGAACCAGGCCATGAGCGCCACGGGCCACAGCAGGTAGACGGGTGACATGCCCGGCGGCTCGGCACCCGCGATGATCACGC
>Ga0073905_10000998_pt1 | contig 14072 bp, 10 predicted proteins | sample KloWWTupernatant_FD_65482 | JGI IMG/M metagenome (GOLD analysis project Ga0073905, IMG submission 65482) | Active sludge microbial communities from Klosterneuburg, Austria, studying microevolution and ecology of nitrifiers - Klosterneuburg... | ecosystem: Engineered > WWTP > Aerobic digester >... | reverse complement strand
CAGCAGGGCGATCGTGTCCTGCAGCTCGTCGCGCTTCTTGCCGGTGACGCGGAGCTGGTCGCCCTGGATCTGCGCCTGCACCTTGCTGCCGGAATCCTTGATCAGCTTGATGATCTTCTTGGCCAGTGCCTGTTCGATGCCTTGCCTGAGGGTGACATTCTGGCGTGCGCTGGCGAGATTGACCTCGGCATCGGCGATATCGACGCAGCGCACATCGATGCCGCGTGCGCTGAGGCGCTGCAGCAAGATGTCCTGCATCTGCTTGAGGCGGAACTCGGCATCTGCCTTCAGCACGACGACACCGTCATTGAGCTCGAAACTCGCGCCGCTGCCCTTGAAGTCGAATCGCTTGTCGAGTTCGCGGCTGGCCTGGTCGACCGCGTTGGTCAGTTCGTGCGAATCGAGTTTGGAAACAATGTCGAATGAAGGCATGGCAGGCTCCGGGGGCGAATCCTGGATTCTACGCGGGCAGGGCGCCTGCTGCGGCCGCTCAGCGCAATACACGAATGCGCACCTGCGCCCAGCGACCGGCGTCGGTCATCGCGGTGATGGTCTGCTCTCCGGTTTCGGCAAAGGCGTATTCCCAGGTTTGCGTGCTCTCCGTGGTCGCTTCAAGGCGACCATTGACCAGCCAGGCGACCGCGCCGGTCGTCCCCAGTGCGCGCAAGCGGACAATGGCGGGTTTGTCGCTGTTTGGCGCGCGGGCGATGCTGGAATGATCGGCGATTCCATCGATGCGCAGCTCCTGGCTCGACTCAAGCCCGTCTGCGGCACACTGCGCGGCCAGAGGTGGAAGACTGGATTGCTTGCGTTGTGCCTGTGACAGCCAGGGGTAGGCGAGTGCTGGCCAGCGCAGGATGTCGATCTCCTTGACCGCCGTTGCCGCGCATCCGGGACTCAGGCGCTGTCCGCTGCGTGCATCGATGCGCACATGCACGAGTCCCGCGCTCCAGGTGCGGGCATCACGTTCGGCAAAGGTCGGTGGCACCACGCCATCGAGTGTCCATGCCGTGTGCTTCTGCTGGCATTGTTCGGCCCTGCCCTCATCGAAGGCGAGACCGAGCGGCCAGCAGATCTCGATTTCCCCGACGCTTTCCGGTGGCGCTTGCGCAACCGAGGCCAGCACCGTCCGCGGCAGGCTGTCGACCACCTGGAACAGCAAGGGCAATGCAGTCACCGCGCCGTACTGGCCGGGCAGAGGGGTCCCATCGGGTCGGCCGATCCATACCGCGACCGTGTACTGGTTTGTGCCACCAATCGCCCAGGCATCGCGATATCCGTAACTGGTGCCGGTTTTCCAGGCGACCCGCGGGCGTGAACCGGTATCGAAGGTGCCAGGCCGGTAGCCCGGTCGCGGATTGGCTTCGAGGATTTCGCGCACGATCCAGGCCGCGCCTGCAGACATGACGCGACGCTCGATCAGCGGATCATCCGCCGTGTAGCGGACGCTGCCGCCGATGCCGTTGCGATTGAGCGCGGCATAGGCACCGGCCAGATCCTGCATGCGCGCGCCGACGCCGCCGAGGATGATCGAGAGATTCGGCTCGACGCCGCGCGGCAGGCGCAGTTGCAGGCCGGTATTGGCCAGCCGTGCAGTGAAGCGTGCCGCGCCGACGCGATCGAGCAGGTCGACCGCCGGCACGTTGAGCGACAGGCGCAGCGCTTCCGCGGCACCGACCGGGCCGTTGAAGGCGCTGTCGAAGTTGCCCGGGCGATAGTCGCCAAAGGATTGCGGCGCATCGACCAGCAGGCTTTCGGAATGGATCAGGCCATCGTCAAGGGCGAGTCCGTACAGGAAAGGCTTCAGCGTTGATCCGGGCGAGCGCCAGGCACGCACCATGTCGACATGACCGAGCCGCGCCTCGTCGCCAAACAATGCCGAGCCGACATAGGCCAAGGCGCTCAGATCCTTGTTGTCGACGACCAGCAGGGCGGCCGAAGTGCGCTCGGGAAGCCGTTCCAGATAGCTGCTGACGCGATCCTGCACGCTGCGCTGCAATTCGATATCGATGGTCGTCGCGATGCGACGCTGCCGGGGATGATCGTGGTGCAGGCGACGCGCAAGCAGGGCGGCACTGAGCGGGGCTTGCAGGGTGCGCGCGATGACGGCTTCGACGCGCGCATCCTGCACTGCGGCTGGCGTCCACACTTTGAGGGTGGCCAGGCGTTCAAGCACCTTGTCGCGCGCCGCACGCGCCGCTGTGGCTTCGCGATCCGGCCGCAAGCGGCTTGGTGCCTGCGGCAGCACGGCGAGCAGGGCTGCCTCGGCATGCGAAAGCTGTTTCGAGGAGTGTCCGAGATAGGCCCAGGAAGCTGCCTCGACCCCTTGCAAGGTGCCGCCAAACGGCGCGTTGTCGAGATAGAGTTCGAGGATCTCGCGCTTGGACAGATGCGCTTCAAGTTGCACGGCACGCAGACTCTGCCGCAGCTTGCCGGCGAAACTGCGCGAATGCGGTTCAAGGATGCGCGCGACCTGCATGGTCAGCGTCGAGCCACCCGAGACGATGCGACCATTGCCGATCAACTGCCCGAGCGCGCGCAGCGCCGCAACCGGATTGATGCCGGGGTGATGCCAGAACCAGCGATCCTCGTAAGTGACCAGCGCCTCGACATACAGCGGGGAGACATCTTCAAGCGCAACCGGGTAGCTCCAGATTCCTTGCGCATCTGCAAACGCGCGCAGTGGCGACCCGTCGCGGGCAAGCACCACGGTGCTGCCTCGATGTGGATCAGGCAGCGGCAGCGGGAACAAGCGGTCAAGAATCAGGGCGACGATCGCCAGGCCGAGCATCGCAAAGGCAAGGCGACGCAACCGGCACAACCATCGGCTTCGTCGAGTGGTGGGTGTATTCAAGGGGATGAGCGAATCGAGTTCGACAAGTGCCATGCGCAATCATCGACGCAACGGGCCACGAAACGCCATGTTCCGTGGTCCGTTGCCGATCCTGTACTCAGGATGTGCGTTTGCGCGTGAACATCCGATAGAGCGCCAGCAGAATCACCGCGCCGATCACCCCGCCGATAAACCCGGCCGGTTCGACCTGACCGCCCGGTGCGGCGGTGCCAAAAATCAGGCTGCTCAACCAGCCACCCAGAAACATGCCGGCCACGCCGAGGATTCCGGTCAGGAAAAAGCCGCCGGGATCTTTGCCCGGCATCAGAAACTTGGCCACGATGCCGACCAGCAGGCCGACGATGAACATCCACAGCCAGGACATGCAAACCTCCGCTCTTGGTGAACAGTCCGCACTGTAACGCAGTGAGGAGCGCTATTCATTCATCGTCAATCGCGGCGATGCAATTGTTCATGGTCGGCTCAGGGCCGGGTCGCCGCTGTGCTAAAATCACCCGCTTTTTCAGACACTCCCAACTTGACTCTCGAAGAGGTTTCCATGCCGCATCTTGCTGCGCGCATGAGTCGCGCCAAGCCCAGTGCGATCATGCTGATTGCCGAAAAGGCCAAGCAACTCAAGGCTGCCGGTCGCGACATCATCAGTTTTTCGATCGGCGTGCCGAACTTCCTGCCGGGTCCGCATGTGTATGAGGCGGCGCGCAAGGCACTGGACAAGGACAGCGGCCAGTACGGCTCGAACCGCGGCCCCGAGGCGCTGCTGGATGCCTTCATCGCGCATCTGGAAGAAGGCGGCCTGCGCGGCTACCAGCGCAGCAACATCGCCACCGGCATCGGCGCCAAGCACATGCTCTACAACCTTGCCGAAGCCTTGCTCGACGAGGGCGACGTCATCGTCTTTCCGGTGCCGTACTGGACGACTTACCTCGATCTCGCCGAAATAGTCGGTGCAGAGGCGCGCCTGTTGCCGTGTCCGGCCGAGCAGAACTACAAGTTGACGCCGGCCCAGCTCGATGCCGCATTGCCCGGCGCCAAGGTGTTCCTGTTCAACAATCCGTCCAATCCGACCGGCATGGTCTACACCGAGCAGGAGATTGCCGCGCTGGCCGATGTGCTGGTCAGGCATCCGCACGTCTGGATCATCTGCGACGACATCTACAACCGCATGGTTTTCGATGGCGTCGGTTATCACAACTTCGTCAATGCGCGGCCCGAATTGCGTGATCGCGTGATCCAGGTCGACTCGCTTTCCAAGACCTACGGCATGCCGGGCTGGCGCGTCGGTTTCATCGCCGGCCCGGAGGCGGTGGCGAATGCCATGGTCACGCTCAACTCGAACCACATCACCAGTATTCCGGAAGTCGTCAATGCCGCCGCGCTTGCCGCACTGAGCGGGCCGCAGGATGTGCCGGCGTCGAAGAATGCCGAATTTGCCGCGCGTCGCGACCAGGTCTATGCCGCGCTGAGCGCGATTCCCGGCGTGGTCTGCCCACGACCGCAGGGGGCGTTCTACGCATTCCCGAACATTTCCTGCGCGTTTGGCAAATCGCACAACGGCCGGATGATCAGCAACGACGTGGATTTCTGCAGTGCATTGCTGGAAGCCAAGGGTGTCGCCTGCGTTCCCGGCAGTGCGTTTGGCGATCCGCTGGCGCTGCGGATTTCCTATACCTGCCCGGCCGAGCAGTTGGCACCCGGCTTGCAGCGCTTCCAGGAATTCATTGCCGAGCTGAAATGATGCCGAATATTGCCGTGTTGCGCGGTGCCGGATTGGCCTTTCTGTTGGTCATGCTGGCGGCTTGCACCAGCCAGGCGGATATCGCCGAGGTGCGCGCCGCCATTGGCGATGCGCCGGTCGTGCTGTTGTCGACCTCGACCTGTGGTTACTGCAAGAAATTGCGTGCCGATCTCGCCGCCTGGGGCGTCGACTATGTCGATCTCGATGTCGAGTCGAATGACGACGGCTGGCGTGCCTACGACCTGGTCAACGGTCGTGGCGTGCCCATCCTGGTGATCGGTGACAAGGTGGTCCACGGCTATGCGCCGGATCGCTCGCGCAACATGTTGCTGGCGGCGAAGTTGATTCCCGATTCTTCCACTCCCTGATTTTCCCCGGACTTTGTGAGGTTGAAGCAATGAAAGCTCCCGTTCGTGTTGCCGTTACCGGCGCTGCTGGCCAGATCGGCTATGCATTGTTGTTCCGCATCGCCGCGGGCGACATGCTTGGTGCCGATCAGCCGGTGATCCTGCATCTGCTGGAAATCACTCCGGCGCTGCCGGCGCTGGAAGGCGTGGTCATGGAGCTCAACGATTGCGCCTTCCCGACCCTGCACGGCGTGGTCGCCACGGATGACCCCAATGTCGCCTTCAAGGATGTCGATTACGCCTTGCTGGTCGGCGCACGCCCGCGTGGACCGGGCATGGAGCGCAAGGATCTGCTCGAAGCCAATGGCGCGATTTTTGCGCCGCAGGGCAAGGCAATCAACGCCCATGCCAAGCGTGATGTGCGCGTGCTGGTGGTCGGCAATCCGGCCAACACGAATGCCTTGATCGCGCAGCAGAACGCGCCGGATCTCGACCCCGGTCGCTTCACCGCGATGGTGCGCCTCGACCACAACCGTGCGATCAGCCAGCTTGCCGAAAAGACCGGCGCGCTCAACACCGATATTGCCAAGGTGACGATCTGGGGCAACCACAGCTCGACCCAGTATCCGGACATCCACCAGACCACGGTGAAAGGCAAGCCGGCGCTGTCGCTGGTCGACCAGGCCTGGTACTCCGATACCTTCATTCCGCTGGTGCAGCAGCGGGGCGCGGCAATCATCAAGGCGCGCGGCGCTTCCTCGGCGGCCTCCGCCGCCTCGGCGGCAATCGACCACATGCGCGACTGGACGCATGGCACGGCCGACGGCGACTGGGTCTCGATGGGCATTCCCTCGGATGGCTCCTATGGCGTCAAACCCGGCGTGATCTTTGGCTATCCAGTGACGATCAAGGACGGCAAGTACGAGATCGTCAAGGGCCTCGACATCAATGATTTCTCGAAGGCCCGCATCGATGCCACGGAAAAGGAATTGCGTGAAGAGCGTGCCGCCGTCGAGCAACTTTTCGTGAAGTAAGCGGGACTATTGGTCCTGTTTTCGCCTTGCCGCCGCTGAAACGGCGTCAAGGCGGAACGGTGTCATCTTCATTGCCCTTGTCCATGCTTCCCGCGTGAAGCCGGGAGTCGCCCCATGGCCACCAAGCAGACCCCAACGCTGCGGACGCCACTGATCCGCAAGCCGGTGATTCTCGTCACCGAGTTCATGCGTGGCGAAGCCTCCGGTGGCTTTGTCTTGATGGCTGCCGCCGCCCTGGCCCTGGTCGTTGCCAATTCACCGGCCGCACCGCTGTACTTCGAATCCCTGCATGCCCGGTTCGGCAGTCTCAGCGTGCTGCACTGGATCAACGATGGCCTGATGGCGATCTTTTTCCTCTTCGTCGGCCTCGAAATAAAGCGCGAGATGCTGGTCGGGCAGTTGTCCTCCTGGTCGCGCCGCATGTTGCCCGGCATCGGCGCACTTGGCGGCATGATCGTGCCCGCACTGATCTACGTCGCCTTCAACCGGAATCATCCCGAAGCCTTGCGCGGATGGGCTATCCCGGCCGCCACCGACATCGCGTTCGCGCTCGGTGTGCTTGCCCTGCTTGGCAAGCGCGTGCCGACCTCGATCAAGGTGTTCCTTGCCGCGCTGGCGATCATCGACGACCTGGGCGCGGTGCTGATCATTGCCTTGTTCTACACCAGCGAGCTTTCGATGTTGCACCTGCTGCTGGCTGCTGCCGTGCTGATCTTGCTCGTCGTGCTGAACAAGACCGGTGTGCGCCGGTTGACGCCCTACCTGGTGCTCGGTGCCATCCTCTGGTTCCTGGTTCTGAAATCCGGTGTTCACGCGACCGTCGCGGGGGTTGTGCTGGCCTTGACGATTCCCTTGCGCATGGACAACGAGTTCGCCGATCCACCGTTGATCACGCTCGAACACTCGTTGAATCGCGTGGTGCCATTTCTGATTGTGCCTCTGTTCGGATTCGCCAATGCCGGGCTTTCGTTCGATGGGTTGACTTGGGCCAACCTGGTCGATCCGCTGACCCTGGGCGTCGCCCTTGGCTTGCTCTGCGGCAAGATCATCGGTGTTTTCGGATTTTCCAGTATCGCGATCGGAACCGGTATCGCGCGACTCCCGCAGAACGCCTCGTGGATGCAGATGTTCGGCGTCGCCATGCTGTGCGGCATTGGCTTCACCATGAGCCTGTTCATCGGCATGCTTGCATTCGCCGACAACCCGGTGCTGCAGAGCGAGGTCAAGGTCGGCATCCTTTGTGGATCGCTGGCGGCCGGCGTGCTCGGCTACCTGACGTTGCGACTTGCCAGGCGGCGCAGCGGGGATGAGTCCGAATTGGAAACGACTTCCTGAGCCTGCGACAGTCGGCGGGGCATCCGCAGCGCGCGGGCATTCGTTTCCGGAGGAGGCGCGCAGCCCAGTTGCAGGTCAATCCCCGGTCCTGCCCGGGTCTGCGCTAAAATCGACGTTTTTCCGGGAGATCCCATGAGCCAGCCCGCATCCGCAGGCGCGCGTTTCCGCGCGGCCGTCGCCGAGGAGCAGCCTTTGCAGGTGGTCGGCACGATCACCGCCTATGTCGCACGCATGGCCAAACGCACGGGCTTCAAGGCCATCTATCTGTCCGGTGGCGGCGTTGCCGCCAATTCGCTCGGCATGCCCGATCTCGGCATCAGTTCGATGGAAGACGTGCTGACCGACATCCGCCGCATCACCGATGTCTGCGACCTGCCGCTGCTGGTCGATGTCGATACCGGCTGGGGTGGCGCATTCAACATCGCGCGCACGGTGCGTTCGATGATCAAGGCCGGGGCAGGCGCGATGCATATCGAGGATCAGGTCGCCGCCAAGCGTTGCGGCCACCGACCCGGCAAAGCCATCGTCGCGAAGGACGAAATGGTCGATCGGATCAAGGCCGCAGTCGATGCGCGCCACGATCCCGGATTCGTCATCATGGCGCGCACCGATGCGATTGCCGTGGAAGGCATCGAAGCGGCAATCGAGCGTGCGGTCGCCTGCGTCGAAGCCGGCGCCGACATGATCTTCCCCGAGGCCATCTACACGCTGGAGCAATACCGCCAGTTCAAGGATGCGGTGAAGGTGCCGATCCTCGCCAACATCACCGAGTTCGGGCAAACCCCTCTGTTCACCACCGACGAATTGAAAGCGGCGGGCGTCGATATCGTGTTGTATTGCTGCGGTGCCTATCGCGCGATGAACAAGGCCGCGCTGAATTTCTACGAGACGGTGCGTCGCGACGGCACGCAGAAGGCGGCTGTGCCGACGATGCAGACGCGCGCCGAGCTTTACGACTATCTCGATTACCACGCCTACGAAGACAAGCTCGATACGCTGTTTGCGGCTGGCAAGGACGAGTGAGTGCAAGCGGGCAATTTCGGTTGTCCGTGAAACGAACCATTGATCCGGAGAAAGAAATGACCGAACCAGCGACCCCGTTCAAACCGAAGAAGTCCGTTGCCCTGTCCGGAGTCGCTGCCGGCAACACGGCGCTGTGCACGGTCGGCAAGACCGGCAACGATCTGCACTATCGCGGCTATGACATCCTCGATGTCGCAACGACCTGCGAGTTCGAGGAAATCGCCCACCTGCTCGTGCACGGGAAGTTGCCGACCGTGGCCGAACTGGCCGCCTACAAGAGCAAGCTGAAATCCCTGCGCGGGATTCCGGCCGCGTTGAAGAGCGCACTTGAGCAGATCCCGGCTTCGGCGCATCCGATGGATGTCATGCGCACGGGGGTCTCCATCCTCGGTTGCGTGCTGCCCGAGAAGGACGATCACAATCATCCTGGCGCGCGCGATATCGCCGATCGGCTGATGGCGTCGCTTGGCTCGATCCTGCTGTACTGGTATCACTTCGCGGTCAACGGCAAGCGCATCGATGTCGAGACCGATGACGATTCGATCGGCGGACATTTCCTGCATTTGCTGCATGGCACGTCGCCGAGTGCATCCTGGGTGCGAGCCATGCACACCTCGCTGATCCTCTACGCCGAGCACGAGTTCAACGCGTCGACCTTTGCTTCGCGCGTGATTGCCGGCACCGGCAGCGACATGTATTCGAGCATCGCCGGCGGCATTGGTGCCCTGCGCGGCCCGAAGCACGGCGGCGCCAACGAAGTCGCCTTCGAGATCCAGAAACGCTACGACACGCCGGACGAGGCCGAGGCCGATATCCGCGAGCGCGTCGAGCGCAAGGAAGTCGTGATCGGCTTCGGCCACCCGGTCTACACGGTCAGCGATCCGCGCAACAAGGTGATCAAGGAAGTCGCCCGCGAGTTGTCTGCCGAACAGGACAACACGAAGATGTTCGACATTGCCGAGCGCCTTGAATCGACCATGTGGGAAATCAAGAAGATGTTCCCGAACCTCGACTGGTTCAGCGCGGTGAGCTACCACATGATGGGTGTGCCGACGGCGATGTTCACGCCGCTCTTCGTCATTGCGCGCACCGCGGGCTGGAGCGCGCACGTGATCGAGCAGCGCATCGACGGCAAGATCATCCGCCCCAGTGCGAATTACACCGGGCCCGAGGATCTCGAGTTCGTGCCCATCGAAAGGCGCTGAAGCAGATCCGGAAAATCAGAAGGCCGCGCATTGCGCGGCCTCCGTGTGTGAGGAGGAGCCGATCGAATCGGCTCAGGCCAAGCCTTCGGCCTTGAGTACCTTGCCGACGGCTGGATCGCTTTCCATGCGCTTGCTGAAGGCAGCCAGGTTGTCGAATCCGGAAAGGTCGATGTTCAAGGCCTGCGCCCAGCGCAAGACCACATAAAGATACGGATCGGCGATTGACCGCGTTCCCGCCAGCCAGTCGCGTCCTTCAAGCTGGGCATTGGCCTTTTCGAACAATCCACGCAGGCTCTTGCGCGCCGCATCCTTGCTCTTTTCGATCATCGCGGGATCCTCGAGATAGGCGGTGGTGCCGAAGAGGGGTTTGAATGCCGGATGCACATCGGCGTTGACAAAGGCCAGCCAGCGGTTGATTTCGGCACGGCTTTTCGCCGAGCCATCGCCACCCAGACCGCTTTCGGGATTTTCATCGGCGAGGTAATTCAGGATCGCCGAGTTCTGGGTCAGCACCCAGCCGTCGACTTCGAGTGCCGGTACGGCGCCGTTCGGGTTGATCTTGAGGTAACCGGTTTTCAGTTGATCGCGCGGAACCACGCTGATTTCGTAGGGCTTGCCGATCCACTCGAGAACGATGTGGTCGGCAAGCGAACAGGCACCGGGCAGACAGTAGAGCTTCATGCGCAACTCCTTGCAGAAGGGCCTCGAAATGTTGTTCCGAGGCCCTTCGCTTTCAAGGCTTGCTTATTCGAAGCCGTGATCGAAGATCGAGTCGGGCAGGTCGCCGGGGCCACCGATGAACAGGATGTTGTTGGCATCAGCCCGATAATTGCCCTGCCGACTGGCGTCAATCTTCAGCTCCCAGGTTTGTCCATCGATGCGCCGTGCACCGGCGAACGAATACCAGCCAAACGTCGATGCATCGCCGGGGATGCGCGGACCATAGTTGCGCCATTTCCAGCCCGGTCCGAAATTGGCGCCATGAAAGGTGACAAGGACAGTAGCCTGGCTGCAGTCGGGCATGGAGAAGTGGACCAGTCCCCACGGCGTGTGGCTCGATGCCGAGCCGAGTGGATCGGGTGGATACAGATCGGCGGGTTGTGTCGTGCTGTCGTTGAGCTGGCTGCACGTTGCCGAGACAATTTCCATCGTCGTGCGCACGATTGTTCCCGTGGGCGCCGAGGCGTTTGTTGCACTGGTACTGCTTGCGGAGGTCGATGCGACATTGGATTGCATTGCATCGGGCGTGCCATCTCCATTGCCGTCACCTGCCAGCACGCTGTTTTCGACGGCCGAAGGCGAGCCATCCGCGTCTTCGTCGGGCGTAGCCGTGTATTCCCAGACTCCGGCGGTGGTGCCGGCGACGATGCGGGCCGGAGCGCCCAGTGCGCGTGGTGGCATGGTCAGGGCGAGGGCGGCGTCAGCCGGAAGGCCGATGCTCAACGAGTTCCAGGTGGCACCGCCATCGGTGCTGCGATAAACGCCGCCCGGATTGGCACCATTGCCACCGGTGCCGGCGTAGATCGTGTCACCGCTGCTGTCGGCCGAATCGATGAACAAGGCGCGGACATCCTGGCCGGCGATGCCGGTGCTGGTTTCGAACCAGTTGGCGCCGCCATCCGTGCTCTTGTAGATGCTGCCAACGGCACCGGTGTACGCGAAGCTCGTCACCCCCGCATAGAGGACCTGCGTATTGGCCGGATTGATCGCCAGGGCCAGGACGTCGTAATGCGAGGTCCCGGGTCCACCAAAGCGTGGCAGGCCGTTGCTGGAGTTGACCCAGGTTGCGCCGCCATTGGTGGACTTGAAGACGCCATTGGCGGCGGTCGGGAAAACGCCGCCGAAAGACTCGGCATTCCAGGAGGTGGTCGTACCCAGGTACAGCGTGGACGGGTTGGCCGGGTCGATCACCAGGGGAACGACAATCCGGTAGACGTAGTTGAATGTTCCTGGAGGCCCAAGATCTTCGGTGGTTGGCAAGCCACTCTCCGAGGCCACCCATGAAGCGCCTGCATTGGTGCTCTTGTAGACCCGGGCGGATTGATAAGGCAGTCCGGGTTCAGCCGGAACTCCGGTGCCGGCCACATACAGCGTTTGCAGTGGACTCGACCCGGCAACGCAGGGAGGGCTCGCACAGGAATTCGGGTCCAACACAATCGCACGCGCCGTGCCCAGGTATCGCGTTCCGGAAACGGTGGCGATGCCATTGTCGATGGTCGTCCAGGTTGCTCCCGCATCGGTGCTCTTGTAGATGCCACCGTCGCGGCTTGCCGGCGTGGGAATGCGTTCCGAACGGCCCGAGGCATACACGGTGAAGGACTCGGAGGTGGTCAGGGTGTTGTCGACGGTGGTCGGATCGATCACCATAGAACGGATCTGCTCCGCGTTGAGCCCCCCCAGCGATGCAGCCCAGCTCGCACCGCCGTCCGACGACTTGTAGACAGGCGTCGCGGTGGAGAATGCATCGCCGTAGCCTGCCAGCAGGACTGCGCCCGATGCACTTTGATCCAGCGGATGCGGCGCGAGTGCACGGATGTTGGCGGATTGGTAGCCGTTGTTGACCGGTGCCCAGGCGGTGCCGCCATTGGTCGAGCGGAACACGCCGGCATCGATGGTTCCAGTCCATAGCGTGGGCGTCGTCGGGTAGCCGGGATGTACGGCGATCTCGCTAGCCTGGACCGGATCGGTTCCATTGGCGGTCAGTGCGTTGGCCGCAGTCCAGTCCGTCCAAGCCGGAGCGGGAAGCATCACGTCCGCAGCAAAATGCACACCATTCGATCTGCAGCCGACAAACGCCCCAGTGGCCGATGCAGGACTCGGCGTAATCGCCACCACTTGCTGGCAACCGGATCCGCTGGCGGGCAAAGTGACTGTCGACCAGGTGCTGCCGCCATTGCCGCTGGTTACCATGGTTGCGCCGTCACTGGCAAAGACCCGTTGCGGATCGGCTGGAGAAACCGATAGCTGATCAATGCCCCACAAGCCAGGTGGCTGCGTGGCGAGGGGTGCCCACGTGCCGCCACCATCGGTGCTCTTGAGCAAGGTCGCGCCGCTGAAAATGCCGGGATCCGCATACTGGATGCCGAGATACAGCGAGCCATCGGCGGCGAAGACGATCTTGCTGTAACCGCCACCACTCGCGGACGCGCCAGGACCTGTCCAGGTGCTGCCTGCATTGGTCGAGACATAGGCGCCGGCCGTGGTTGCGATGGCGATGTTGTTGCTGGTGGCGCGCTGCACGCTGACATCGAGTGTGACGTTGTCGCCTGACAGCGGAGTACTGATCGGCACCCACAAATCACCGGCGTTGCCGGTTCGATACAAACCCGCATAGGTGGACAGGTAGACAACCGGCGCGATCGTGCTCGTGTCCATCGCGTTCACATAGACCGCCTCCGGCAAGCCAACCTCGATCCGCTCCCATGTGCCTCCGCTGCTATAGCTGCGGAACAGGCCGCCGCGGCCAGCGGCGAACAACGTGCTTGGACCGGGTTCGTAGACCTTGAGCAGGTAATTCGAGCCGCCATAGGGGCCGGTGGTGCTCCAGGTTCCGACCGCGGCCAGTGCCGCCGAGGTGAAAAATGCGGCAACCAAGCCGCCTATGAGCGAAACGCGACGAAACGCTGTGCAGGGCATGACCGTGACTCCACTGAAGATTCCGTGGATGCTAAATCGCAAAACCGCGTCGAATCGTGACACGGGCGAGCAGGAGAGTGTGATCCGCTCGGCATTTTGCGCCGAATGAATTGCACAAACCAGCTGGGCGGATAACGTCGAAAACGCAATACGCCCATCCGGCATCGTTGACCTTGATCAGTGTTGCTTTAGAGGTCAGCCGCGAGCCGCGTCCCCTGGGCGATCGCGCGCTTGGCATCGAGCTCGGCGGCGACATCGGCACCGCCGATGACATGGGTTGGCACGCCGGCGGCAATCAGCGCGTCGGCCAGAGTCCGGTTGGGTTCCTGGCCGGCACAGACGACCACGCTGTCGACCTTCAGGGTCTGCGTCTTGCCATTGACGGTGATGTGCAATCCGGCGTCGTCGAAACGCTCGTAGCTGACTCCGCCAATCATCTTGACCTGCTTGGCCTTGAGCGTGGCCCGGTGGACCCAGCCGGTGGTCTTGTTCAGGCGCGCGCCGAGGCGGCCTTCGCTGCGTTGCAGCAGAAATACTTCACGTTCGGCGGGCTCGGGCTTTGCCTCGATCAGTCCGCCGCGATGTTCGATCGTCAGATCGACGCCCCATTCCCTTGCCCAGCGGCCGATATCGGTGGTCGGTGAGGGTGCACCCTCGACCAGGAACTCGCCCATGTCGAAACCGATGCCGCCGGCACCGATGATGGCGACACGCTTGCCGACGGGCTTGTTGTCACGCAGCACATCGATGTAACTCAGCACGCGTGGATCATCGAAACCCGGTGTATGCAGCATGCGCGGGGTGACTCCGGTGGCGACGATGACCGCATCGAACCCTTCGCTCCCGAGTGCCGCCACATCGGCGCGGGTGCCCAGTCGCAGTTCAACCCCGCTATCGGCAAGG
>Ga0073905_10000997_pt1 | contig 14078 bp, 11 predicted proteins | sample KloWWTupernatant_FD_65482 | JGI IMG/M metagenome (GOLD analysis project Ga0073905, IMG submission 65482) | Active sludge microbial communities from Klosterneuburg, Austria, studying microevolution and ecology of nitrifiers - Klosterneuburg... | ecosystem: Engineered > WWTP > Aerobic digester >... | reverse complement strand
CCATCATTCCGCTTCTGCTCATCCTGACCGGGCTTGGCGTCTTTGCGCTGTTGCAGTGGCTGCGCCGGCGCAACAGCGAGAACCATCCGATCATGACGGCCCTGGCAAGTTCGGCCCGGCCGAGCAGGTCGCAAACGCCGTCGATGCCGTGCTGCCGGCCAACACCAAGGGCCTGGCGCTCCCGGCCCTGAACCTGATCCTTTTTCCGGGGGTTTATGGCATGAAGGTCAACGGCATGGCCGATCTGGCCTGGGCCTATCGGGTGAACACCCGCCCGCGCGGCGCTTCGGCCACAGCCAAGTCCATCGTCTCGGTGAATTTGTTCGGCAGGAACGGCAAGGTGGATGCGGCTCCGTTCGCCTATGACGAGGCGCGCGCGACGGCGTTCCTGCAACAGATCAACCAGAATGCGCCATGGGTGGTGATGGGCTATACGGCCGAGATCGAGAAGTCGTGGAAGACCAACCGGGCTGCCTTCATCAAGTCCGTGGACGATCGCCGGGCCCAAATGACGGCCGGACGCTAATCCTGCGGGAAAAAGGCCCAAGCCCCGGCCTTGCCGGGGGCTTGGGCTGAGTTGAGGCGGAGAGGACAGGATTCGAACCTGCGTCGGGGTTTAGCCGAACACGCTTTCCAGGCGTGCGCATTAGACCAGGCTATGCTACCTCTCCGCGTAAGCACGGATTATATCGGGTGGATGGCGTTTGATCAGGTTTGATCAGGTGGGTAAGGTTTGGTCAGGTCAGACTTACGAGCGTTCTCGTCCCACCTGATCAAACCTTACCCACCTGATCAAACCTGATCAAACCCTCTACAGACCCATCGCCGGCAGCATTCTTTCGCCCGCCACGACATTCCACGACATGCGCCCGGCCATCGCAAAGCCCGTATCGATGAGTTGCTGCTTGCGCCCGGCGCTGCGGGGCAGGCTGTCGATGATGAACCAAGAGGCCGCGTCTGCGGCGCGCTGCTCGACCTGATTGCGCTCTTGCGTTCCGATGCTCAGGGGGTCGCGCTCGCCCAGGTCGTAGAGCGAGGTGTAGTCGACAACCCGGACATTGTTGAACGGGCCGGCGGCGTCACCCAGGTCTCGCACCGCCTGACGGGCGAAGCCGACACACCCGCAGGAATCGCTGACCACGCACAGCGCCCCGGCCGAAAGCGGCTCCATCTGGGCAATGCCAAAAGGCTCATAGATACTCTGGCCGAACTCGAGGTCGCTCCCGGCCCGCAGATCCCCAAAGCGCATGTCCTCGGGCATCAGCGCGCCGATGCGCTCGCGATCCCAGCCGAACTGGTTCACCAGGATGACCCGCGAGGCGCGGGCTGTCGCGTTGAAATCGGCGATCGCGCGATACAGAATGTCCTCGGGATCGACCAGGTCGGGCCAGCCGAAGTGGTGCCGACCCGGCCAGCCATACGCCTGGCTCATCCGCCACGCATCGGCGCTTGAGCGCCCGGCTGGCCGCACCGATGAGAGCATGAAATGGACCGCGCTCTCCCCCCGCCAGGACAGGTGGCTGTCGAGCTTCTCCATGACCCGCAGATCGCGCCATAGTCCTTTGCTGGGCACCATCCGGGTGACATGCGAGAACACCCAGGTCGGCGCGATCCCAATCATGCGCCGGGCGAACTCCTTGAGCCGGGCGCTTGAAAGGCGCGTATCTCCGAGCGTAATGCGCTGGCTGGGCACGCCGTTGTAGATCAGACTGATCGGCTTGTCTCGAAAACCCGGATCGAGGAAGCGCAATTCGTCGACCACCGGATCGCCCACCGCCATCACCACATCGCACTGGGCGGCGGTGCGCACCAGGCCATGTTTGAAGTAGCCGCTCCAATCGCCAAAGACTTGTTCGACGGTCAGCCCGCGCGGCAGTGCCTGGCGCAGCACATTGTAGAAGCGGGTATCGTGGCCGCCATCGCCTTCAACCAGCGCTCGCGCCGTCGGCACTTCATGGGCGACATAGGCGCTGCGATATGCGCCCGGGCGGGCAAGTTCGAGCCCGTACCAGAGCGGCAGACCCATGAACTCATGGCAAACCACCCAGCGCGGTTCGGGCGCAGCCGCGTCGCCATCGAGGATGGCATTCAATGCGGCGGCTGAAGGCTCGGCCATCCGCATGAAGTGATTGAACTCTTCGACCCCGCCATAGCGGCTGCAGTCCAATCCAAAACGCCGCCACACGAAATACTTGAAGCCGTCATAGCGGTCCGGCCGGGCCTCAGCGGCATCAACCAGAAGCAGTTCGTGGACGGCGCCTCCGAACTGCCGGGTGGCATAGCACAGCCGGACGCCAAAGGCGGCCTCGATATCACTCAAGGCATTGGCCAGAGCGGGATCGCAGGCCATCATCCCGCGGTCGGAGAAGTAGCGGACAAACAAATTGTTGCGCGAGGCAAATAGACGATCCATTTCGGCCGGGTCGCGCGTATCCATCGGTCCAACGACGATGCTGCGCTGGACTCGGGCGAGATAGGCGGGGGCGCTGAGCAGGCCGTCCAGGACCGCCCCGATCCCGCCCACTTTGTAGGCGGCTTCATGCGTAGCGTGAATGAGGGTTGGCATGAGTGTATGTTGTGTGCGTTATCTAGGTCTTGCTTCAGCGGGCGGCGCGCAGGCGCGTAGAGCCATGACGCTGGCTGAGTGTAGCTGAATCAGGTACGATACCCATGTGAGCTCCAGAGATGCCCTCCGCTGGAACGCCCGCTATCGCGATCCGGCTGCCCGAAACGCTGACCGCCCGCCGGCGTTGCTGCTCGAGGAGATGGCGTCACTCCCGAGTCAGGGGCTGGCCCTGGATGTCGCGATGGGGCTCGGGGCCGGCGCGCGCCTGCTCATGGCGCGCGGGCTGCGCGTGATCGGGGTGGACATCGCCGAGGTTGGGGTGCGCGCCGCGCACGACCACGCGCCTGGGCTCATGGCCGTCGTGGCTGACCTGGAGCGTTTTGATCTGCCGCCGGGCTGCCTCGACGTCATTGTGAACTTCCGCTACACCCAGCGCTCGCTCTGGCCTCGCTTCCGCAAGTGGCTGCGGCCCGGCGGTTGGCTGCTGATCGAATCGTTCAATCCCGCCCAGCGCGCGCTTCGCCCGAACGCCGATCCAGGCTACTTCCTGCAACCCGGCGAGCTTGGCACGGCATTTCAGGACTGGCGCATCGTGCGCTGCTACGACAGCGCGCCCGCACGGCCCGACTGCGCGGGCATCGTGGCGATTGCGACTGACAGTTAACGGAAGTCAGCCAACTGTCAGCTTCTTTTCGAGCCCTTTCTCATAGACTCCTTTTCAAGACACGCGCCTTGAAAAGGAGCACACATGAACGCGCCGAAGATTCGCTTCGACTACAGCCAAATCGATGACATTGCGGGCCGCTTCGCGCATGAGGCGGACGAAACGCAGCACGCGCTCAAGGCGCTCGCGCGCGCAAAGGATGAATTGCAGGCCGGCGAGTGGATTGGAACCGGCGCCAGGGCGTTCTATGCCGAGATGGACGCCGCCGTGTTGCCCGCAATGGGGCGCCTCGTTGGCGCGCTGCGCGCCGCCGCAGAGAGCGCGCGCGCGATACGGACCCTGGCCAGGCAAGCTGAGGCGGATGCCTCGGCGGCGCTACGGCGCATCCCGGCCGAGGCAAACTGGGCGCCATCGCCGATTCCCACCCCAAAGCCAACCCCACCGCCCGATCCTGCCGCCCCGACAGCGACGCCGACGCCAACGCTGGAAAGTAATCCACCCGAACATGGCCAGCGCACGCCGCTTCCATTCCCAATCGGAACAGGGATCGGGTTGGCCCTCAGCCTGATGGCCAGGGCCGGGCCCAAGGCGTTCCGAAGCGCGGCCAAGACGGGCGGCCCTCTGGTCAGCATCGCGATGAACGCCGTCAAATACGGATCAGCGGAGGCGGATGGCTCGTTTGACTGGAGCCGGTTCATGATCGCCAACGCCAAGGATGCGGCGTTCAGCGCAGCGCGGGTGCCGCTCGCGGTCGGATTTGACGCTCTGGCTACGGCCACAGGCGCCGCGGGTGGGGCCACGGTCGGAACGGTGCTGGGGCCTGGGGGCACCGCCCTCGGCGGGGCGTTGGGCGGGCTGGGAGAGGCCGTCCTGGCAGCACCGCTTTCGGGTGTGGCGGCCTGGGCAACCACCGTCGTTATCGACTCGTTGATGGGCGATCAAATTGTTGATGGCATTGACGATTTGTATCAGCGCAACGTGCGGCCGTTCTTCACCCCGCCGGCGCCAGAACCCGCCCCGGCAGGGCAGCGATGACATCACTGACCCTGATCGAAGCCGAGCGCCGGCTGGCCGGCCATCCCATCGGCGCGCGTCGCAGCGACTTGTGGTTGCCGCTGGCCTGGCTCGCTGAGACTGCGGTGTGCGTGGCCGCCTGGCCGGCCGGCGCGGACCCCGTCGAGCGCGTGGGAGTCCCCATCGCGCTGCTGGGCGCGCAGGTCTTCAATTTCTCCGTGGCCTGGCATCTGGCCGATGCGCGCGACCCGCAGACGCGCGCGGTGAAACAAGCGAGTGAAGCGGCGGCCTTCGCTGGCACCGTTGCACGGGGCGGACTGTGGCTGGCGGCTCGGCTCGGTCCCGGGCTGTGGGGCATCGCCCTTTTACTGGCCCTATGCGGGATTGCCTGGGCGATCGAGGGCGTACTCGCGTCGCATCGCGCGGGGCGCCACCCGTATTCCCATGCGCCGCGGGTGACTCCGGCATCGCCCAGACCCGCGGCGGCCACCTGCTGGGAGTCGAGCTGGCGATCGGACCACGCCCTTGCGCCCTCCTGCGTGGCGGCCGCAGTGGCAGGTTGGCCGATGGGCCGTTTGGCGGCCGGCGACGCGCTGCTCACCGGGTTGCTCGCCCTGCTTGGCCTTGTCATGGGTGGTCTATGGTGGTTGTGCGCGTTGCGGCTGTCTGTAACGCTGTTGTATCGGGCCGGGCTCAATGCGAGCCTGGCATTGCAAGGAGAACTTCGATGAGTCATCAACTGGCCGGCCTGCGCCTGAACACCGGCGAATTATGGGTGATCTTGAACGAGCTCAATCTGGGCGGCGGGCTGCTGGGGGCCGAGGGCGCGCTGGTCGCCCACTCGGATCCCGACCGGGCTGCCCTGCTCCGGGACGGGCGGGCAACACTGCTGGCGCGCGGATTGCTTCGCGCGAACGGCGAGGGGCGCCTGACGCTTGCGGATGGCCCGCGCGCGTTAATCGCCCGCAGCGCGCATCCGGACGCGGCGGTATGGCTGATGCGGACCTCGGGCGCAGGCGCGCCCGCCCAGGTATATGTCGCGCTCAACCACGATGGCGGGGTCGCCTACCGCCCGGACGCGTCCGGCATTCACGATTTCATCCCGATCCGGGATGCGAACACGCTGGCGGCGCTCACCCAGGCCGAGATGTCGGCGCTCCCGGCATGCGAGGGCCTCCGCCCCCGGGTGTGGCTCGCGCCGACCGCGATTCTGGGACCAGTGGCGGAAGGAACCGAAACGGGGGATGGGGACAATTCTTGCGTTAACGCCCTGGTCGGGTGCGGCTTCAGCGCCATCGACGCCGAGGCGTTTGTCGCTGCCGTTGCCGAAGCCGAGCTGCGCGGCGCGTTGACGGGCTTTGCGCTCGGGCGGGCCGGGATCTCACTCACCTGGCTTGGGCACGCCGGCGCGATCTGGACGATTCGGCTGGACGGCGAGTCCGGGCTGTCGCTTTTGCGCCGCTGCGGGGGCGAGGCCGCCCGCCAGCAGGCGGCAGCCATCGCCGCGGAGATTGCCGGGCGGGTGTGGCCGCCTCGACCTTGATCCCTCAGAAGCGAAGGTCCCTGGCTTCGCCAGGGACCTTCGCTTCTAAATTACTTCCGACACGCCGCAACAAACCCGTCAAACAGGGTCTGCATCTCGGGATGATGCAGCATGGCCTCCGGGTGCCACTGCACCCCGACGCCAAACGGGTGATCCTCGACCTCGATCGCCTCAACTACCCCGTCCGGCGCCAGGGCGGTGGCCCGCACACCAGCGCCGATCTTGCCAATCGCCTGATGATGCAGGCTGTTCACGCTCAGGATTGGCTTGCCCAGAATCCGCGACAGATGCGACTCCTCGGCGATCTGGACCGGATGGGCCAAATGATCGTCTGGATAACCTGGATAGAAGGTGTGCTTGTCGGCCCCCGGCGCGCGCGAGACCTCCTGATGCATCGTCCCGCCCAGCGCCACATTGACGATCTGCGCCCCGCGGCATATTCCGAGAAACGGGCGATCTTCATCCACCAGGGCATGGATCAGGGTGAGTTCGGCCCGATCGCGGCCGTCGTCGATGCCACCGGTCTCGGGCTCGCGCGCGGCGCCGTAACGGGCAGGGTCGATGTCTCCACCGCCCGATAGCAGCACCCCGTCCAACGTTGCGGCGATGGCCCGAACCGCGGCATCTGGCAGGTTGTAGGGGATGAGCACCGGCAGCCCGCCCGCTCGCTCGATCCCGTTGACGATCCCATCCACCAGCGTGTCCAACTCGGCCCGGATCGGATCACTGGCCGAATGCGTCGTGATGCCAATCAAAGGACGCTTCATGCCTGCGTTACCTCGCGAACGAGTTTGTTGAGATCGTAGGCCGAAGCCGGCACCGCGGCCCTGAGCGCGTCATAAGCCGCAAAGAAGCGGGAAAGCTTCTCGTGCTTCGGTCCGGGCTCGGGCGCGATATCAATCCCGCCGATCAGCAGCATCCGAGCGAGAAGCTCCTCGAAGCCCTCTTGGTTGAAGTAGGTAATGCCCTGAAACTCGTTGACCCGCCAGTGGTCACGCACATCCGGATCGGTGGCCAACGCGCGAAGGATCGCCGGCGCCTCAGCCGCTGTCTTGCGGTGCCAATCCTGGTGGGTGACCAGGGCCTTGACCAGCGCCGTCGCGCGCCAGGCCTCGTCGCTCGTTCGCCCAAAGTCGCGCAAGGCCGCCTCGATGATGCCGTTCAACCGCCACTCGTCCATCCGCGCCCGGGCCATCACGGCCGGGTCAACCGTCTGCCCTTCGGGCGCGAACTTGCCCAGCATATGGGTGAACAGCCAGGGCAGGCTGAAGCTCCACTTTTCCGGCGTGTCGATGACATCTTTGGTCGCCAGCGCCCGCTCGACTTCGAGCCTCGATTCGCGGGCGACGGCCGCGATGGCCTCCGGGTTCGTCGTTGCTCCGGCCAGCGCGGCCGCCTCGGCATACAGCGCCCGGCAGCGCGCCTCGAGCGTGTTCAACACGGCTTCGGACGGGGTCGGCGCAGCAGCCAGCAGTTCGTTAAAGTGGCGGACGTTCACCAGGGCCCGATACGCGCCATTCAGCGGTTGAAGCCAGGCCATCCGGAGGGCCTCCTCAATATCGGGAACACCACCGCCGGCGAGGGCCGCCTCGAGAGACGCATAACGACCATCAGGGTCGACCACCTCGCGGAGGCCGGTGAAGGCCAGGCACTCGTACGGGCCAAGATCAAAGGTCATCCCGTTGGCGAAGACATCGCGCGTGTTGCGCAGGTATTCCAGCCGGTTGAACTGATCGCTTAGGATGACGAATCGTTCTGCGGCATTGGTCAGGCTCAATCCATCGCTCAACGGGCGGGTAACCAGTTCCTTTTCATCACCCGAGCCGGTCTTCTGAGCAAACGCAACCGAATGCTTGATCCTGCCGCGGGTCGTCGCGTTCTTGTTGTTGAACAGAAACAGGCCGCGATCGAGGCCGGCGCCATTTGAATAGGCGTAGACGTTCTCGTCCACCCTACCGCTGTCGACAACAAAATCATAGAGCAGGAAGTTCTCAGAGCCGGCGAAAACGCGCCGCTTCTTGAGGATCGGCACAATCACCCGCTCGTGATACGCGATGAAGCCTGCGTCGGGAACTTCGTTGTAGTACGCCCGGCGGTACTCCATGCCGTACTTCTCGGTGTAACCCTCAAATTGCCCGTGCCCGATCATGGGCAGTCCGGGGAGTGTGGCTGCCATCGCGCACACGCCGAAATACTTGTCGGCCTTGCCGAATTGCTCAACCGCAGTCTTCTCGTCGGGGTTGTTCATGAAGTTGACATACCGGTTGATGATCTGCGGGTCGAACTCGAGCGTGTCGCGCATCACCCGCCGATAGCCGGCGTTGTCTTCGTCGCGCAGCATGATCATGAACGCGCTGTTGTAGACCCGGTGCATCCCCAGGGAGCGCACGAAATAGCCCTCCAACATCCAGAAGGCCTCGGCCAGCAGCAGGGTCTCGGGCGCCTCGATGGCGGCCCGATCAACCACCTCGCGCCAGAACTCCCTGGGCATCAGGGCGTCGAAGTCAGCCTTGGTCATTGCGTTCGACGCGCGCGAGGCGATCCCCGTGCCAGTGCCCGGCTCGGGGTACCACAGGCGCTGGATGTGGCGCTTGGCCAGGACCATCGCGGCGTCGAAGCGAATGATCGGGAACTGCTTTGCGACGCCGAGGATGGACTGGATCACCTGCTCGCGGGCGACCGGGTTGAGGTAATCAATTTGGGCAGTGTCATTCCAGGGCAACCCGGTCCCGTCGTTGCCGTGATACAGGTAACTGACCTCGCGGGTGGCCGCATCGACCCGTTTGAACGCCACTGCCGCATCCTTATGATCGTAGTAGTGGTCGTCGAGATACACTTCGATCCGCGAATCAGAGGACAGGTTCGGACCGTTGTAGGTGTAGTTCGGATACGGCGGCAGGGCCGATGACAGAAACCACTCGGGATGTTCGGCCACCCAGGTTGAGTCCAGACCCGTGTGATTTGGGACCATGTCGCTGGCGAGGCGGATGCCCCGTTTCCAGGCTCGGGCCTTGAGATCGGCGAGCGCCGCGTCGCCGCCGAGGTCGGCGGCGATGACGTAGTCCTTCAGCGAGTAGGCCGAGGCAATCGCCTCGGGGTTACCCATCTTCTGCTTGATCGTCTGGCTGGCCAGGCTGCGTTCCCACAGACCGATCAGCCACAGCCCGGTGATCCCCCAGCCCGCAAGTTGATCCAGTTCGGCGTCCGGAATCTGATCGAGCCGGGTGATCGACCGGCCATACTTCTTGCCGAGCTGATCGAGCCAGACGTAGCTGCTCTTGGCGATCATGACCACATTCGGCATCCAGGCCTGATCAAGCGTATAGGCCTCGGGCTCGTAGGGCGCCTCTGGCGTCACGGTTGCACCTGCCTGGCTGGCGGGGACGCCTGGACCGTCGCCACCGCCGGTCATTTCGGAGAAGAATGCGGCGTCAAAACGGGGCGGCTGGGCCTGCCGGTTTCCGTCGCCGACCACGCCCATCTCGCCCCGCCCGACCAGAATCGCCCGGCCTTCCTCGTGGATGCGGTCGAGGCCGATCAACAGCCGATTGATCACGGCGATCTGATCGCCAAGCAGCGGCCCCCACACTTCCCGGATGACCTCGAGCTGGCCCTCCAGCGAAAACGGGCTGGCATCGATTGGAGCCCGCAATGCGGCGTACAGGCTGAGCTTGCCGCGCGGGGTGTCCACACTCGGCTGCCCCTCAAAGAACTCGGGCAGGCGGGCCATCTTCGGTACGTACTGGGTGGCCTCGCGCAGGCGGGTGTCGTCGAATAGCTCGCGATACGGGGCGAAGGCTGGGTTGTCGTTGGCCAGCCAGACCAGCTCCATCTCCTCGAGCACAATCTCGCGGTTGGGCGTGCCGTCCGTCGAGCCGTTCAGATACTGCTGCGGGGTGAGCGCGCCCAGGAAGACGGGCTGGCTGGGAAAGAGCTCGACAAACTCACTCAGCGCGCGCTGCACCTCAGCTTCGCCCACAGCGTCGGTCAGATGGTCCAGCGCGTCCCGCAGGACATTCGGCTTCTTGGTGCGTTTGTAGCGCTCGATGACGATGTGGGCGAGCTCGTGGATGAGGCCCATCGCGTTAATGTCGGCGGCCCGGGTTGGCACCCCCGCCCCGCTGATCCGATGGGCCACCTGTTGCGTGGCAAAGTAGTTGGCGAACACCAGGCGGCCGTTGGTGGCGAAGAGGGTCTGGTCAATCTCGAACCGGGCGCGGGCGCTGCGGTTGATGAGTAATTCAAGCATCTGTCCCCCAGGGGTCGATGAAAAGCGGTTGAAACGATACCGGCATTGTAATGTGCGGGTTGCCACAGGCGATGTTCCCCGTCCCGGCGTACGCCGGGACGGGGAACATCGCCTGTGGCAACCCGCACATACAATCAACACCTATGCCCCACCGCGTTCATGTCATCGACTCGCATACCGGCGGCGAGCCCACTCGCATCGTCATCGCCGGCGGTCCCGATTTCCCCATCATCCCGATGAGCGCCGCCCGTGCCCGCCTGCGCGACGCCCACGATTGGTTGCGCCGGGCCGTTGTGCTGGAACCCCGTGGGTCGGATGTGCTGGTGGGCGGGCTGTTGTGCGCGCCCTCTGATCCCAGTTGTGCGGCCGGGATCGTCTTCTTCAACAACGTGGGCTATCTCGGCATGTGCGGTCACGGCACGATCGGGCTGCTGGTCACGCTCGTCCATCTGGGCCGGATCGAGCCCGGCACCCACAAGATCGAGACGCCGGTCGGGGTGATCACCGCCACGCTGCGCGACGAACACACCGTTACGGTCCGCAACGTGCCTGCCTGGCGCGCGCACAAGCGCGTCGCGGTGGATGTGCCGGGAATCGGCCAGGTTCACGGCGACGTGGCCTGGGGAGGAAACTGGTTCTTCCTCGTCAACGACCACGGACAACAGGTCGCCAGCGACAACCTCGAGGACCTGACTGACGTCGCCTGGCGCATCCGGCATGCTCTGACCTCTGCCCGCGTCACCGGCGATGACGGGGCAGAGATCGACCACATCGAGCTCTTTGGGCCCTCGCCGATTGCCGACAGCCGCAGCTTTGTGCTGTGCCCCGGCCGGGCCTACGACCGTTCGCCGTGCGGGACCGGCACCAGCGCCAAACTGGCCTGCCTGGTCGCCGATGGCAAACTGGTCCCCGGCGATGTGTGGCGCCAGGAGAGCGTCATTGGCAGCGTCTTCGAGGGCAGCATCGAGATCGTTGATGGGGCTGTCATCCCCAGCATCACCGGAAGCGCCTATATCACCGGCGAGTCAACTCTGATTCTGGACGAGGACGATCCGTTTCGTTTCGGGATCCAGCTCATTTGAAAGCGCATGGCGGCATGAAAACACTTCACCACAAAGGCACAAAGACACAAAGGTATCCACTCATTCTTTGTGTCTCTGTGCCTTTGTGGTGAAATAGCCGCCGACCCCTTCCCATCATGCAAGACCTGATCATCATCGGCGGCGGCGTCATCGGCCTCAGCGTCGCATATTTCGCCCAACGGGCCGGCCTCAGCGTCACCGTCCTCGACCGCAACCCTCCCGAGTCCGAATCGTGCTCGACCGGCAACGCCGGGATGGTGGTCCCCAGCCACTTCGTCCCGCTGGCCGCGCCCGGGATGATTGGGATGGGCCTGCGCTCGATGCTGAACCCCGAGAGCCCGTTCTACATCCGCCCGCGGCTCGACCCGGATCTGATCTCCTGGTGCTGGCGTTTCTTTCAGGCCTCGAGCCGGGCCCGCAGCGAAGCGTCGGCGCCGGCCCTGGCGGCCTCTCAGCTCGACAGCCGCGCGCTCTACGAGCAACTCGCCACACGCGACGGGCTGGACTTCGGCCTGCAGAAGCGCGGGCTCATGATGCTGTGCGCGAGCGAGGAATCACTCCAGCATGAGCTCGCCCTCAAGCCAGCCGCTGCGCGTCTGGGCGTTGCCCTCGAGCCGCTCACGCCCGAGCAGGCCCGCGCCCTCAATCCGGGCGTCGACATCACCTGCGCGGGCGGCGTCTTGTTCCCGTTGGACTGCTTCCTCTCCCCGCCCCAATTGCTCGCCGCGCTGCGGGCGGCCATCCTGCGCGGCGGCGGCGAGATTCGGCATGGCGTTGAGGTGACCGGCTGGGACGCCTCCGGCGACGCGGTCCGGGCGGTGAAGACCTCGGCCGGCGATGTGAGCGGCGCGCAATACGTCCTGGCGGCCGGCTCGTGGTCGCCGCGCGCGTCGTCCGGGTTGCGGGTTCGTTTGCCGATGCAGGCCGGCAAGGGCTATTCGATCACCCTCGAACAGCCGCCCGCCCAGCTCAGCGTGTGCGCGATCCTGGTCGAGGCCCGGGTGGCCGTTACGCCGATGGGCGCGAGCCTGCGCTTTGGCGGCACGATGGAGGTCACCGGCCTCGACGAGTCGGTCAGCGCCCGGCGGGTGGCCGGCATCGTCAAGTCGATCCCGCGCTTCTTCCCGCAATACACGGCACCCGTTTTCGCCGGCAAGCCGGTCTGGCATGGCCTGCGCCCGTGCTCGCCCGATGGGCTGCCCTTTGTCGGGCGCTTCCGCAACTACACCAACCTGCTGGCCGCGACCGGACACTCGATGCTCGGGGTGAGCATGGCCCCGGTCACCGGCCAACTCATCGCCAACGCCCTCACGGGCGCACCCCAGCCCGCCTACGCGGCGGCCTTCTCGCCCGACCGCTATCTCTGAAATGGTTTGCCGGGATCGGTATTCCCCGGCTCCGCCGGGGAATACCGATCCCGGCAGTATGTGAGAATTCAGGCCCGCGCGCTGCGCGGCCAATCACGATTTCCAAGGAGAACACCCGCATGAACTGGACCGGCGTCATCCCCGCCATGACCACGGCGTTTAACAAGAACCTCTCGATCGACCACAAGTTCATGGCCCGCCATGCGCGCTGGATGGTCGATGCTGGCTGCACCGGCCTGGTGGCGCTCGGCTCGCTGGGCGAGGGCGCAACCCTCACCTTTGAGGACAAGGCCGACATTCTGAAAAACCTGGTCGCCGCTGTCGGCGGGCGGGTGCCGATCGTGGCCGGCGTGTCGTCCTTGTCGACGCTCGAAGGAGTCCGGATCGCGAAGATGGCCGGCGAACTGGGTTGCCAGGGCCTGATGGTCCTCCCGCCGTATGTCTACGCCTCGGATTGGCGCGAGATGAAGGCCCATGTCTCGGCGGTGATGAAGGCGGCCCCCAAGCTGTCCTGCATGCTTTACAACAATCCACCCGCCTACAAGACCGACTTCTCGGCCGCCCACATCGCCGAGCTGGCGGCCGAGCACAAGAACCTGCACGCGGTCAAGGAGTCGAGCGCCGACGTGCGCCGGATCGCGGCGATTCGCGCCCTGCTCGGCGAGCGCCTGGCTTTGCTGTGCGGGGTCGATGACATGATCGTCGAAGGCGCCCAGGCCGGCGCGCAGGGCTGGATCGCCGGGCTGGTCAACGCCTTCCCGCGCGAGTCGGTCGTGTTGTTCGAGGGCGCGCGCAAGGGCATGACCCCCGAGCTGTTCAAGCTCTACGCCTGGTTCCTGCCCCTGCTCCGGCTCGATGTGACGATCAAGTTCGTCCAACAAATCAAGCTCACCCAGGAGCTGGTCGGGATGGGCAGCGCGCGGGTCCGCCCGCCGCGCCTGGAACTGGTTGGCGAGGAGCTGGCCTACACCCGCTCGGTGATCGAGACGGCCCTCGCTGCGCGGCCGACGCTGTAATGAACGCGCCGGAATCGATGATCCCCGTCCCGCCGTACGCCGGGACGGGGACCATCGATTCCGGCAATCACCAGACCACCCGCACGCCCGGGTATTGGGCGATGAGGGAATCTGGCGTAAGCAGGACGAGGTTCTCGGACTGCGCCTGCGCGATCAGCATTCGGTCAAATGGGTCATTGTGGATCGGCGGCAGACTCATCGTGGCAGATGCATGCCGAGCCCGAATATCAAGCACTTGCAGCCCGTTCGCTCGCGTCTGGGTTTCCACAAGATCGTCCAGATTTCCCGGAACGCGCAGTTTTCCAAGGCTGACTTTGATCGCCATCTCCCAGATTGACGCAGCGCTCAGCCAAACCGGGTTGGCGCCATCCAGGACGAGCCGTCGCGCTTCGGCGCTCAGCTTGCGGTGATCGCTCAGCCACCAGATGAAGGCACTTGTGTCGAGCAGATAGCCGGAGATCATGATCGTGAGGTTTTCGGCTTGCGCGCCGGCGCTGACGGCGCTCCAATGAACAGTCCGGCCACCTGGGCGTTGGTTTTGGGACTGTCCCAATCCTCGGCGACCCAGATCGCGTCT